>ENA-UOJB01000934-UOJB01000934.1-human-gut-metagenome-genome-assembly--contig:-C48-NODE-934-length-27582-cov-8.420133_pt1 | contig 27582 bp, 22 predicted proteins | sample MGYA00242338_ERZ723885 | MGnify/ENA metagenome assembly ERZ723885
ATCTGGCCGAACGAAGTTGTCCGCCAGAATACGCTTGACATTGTTCACCCCGTCCTCAACGACTTCCGGATCATCGGAGCTGCAATACTGTCCCAGAAGGAACTCCAACACATAGACAGGGACGTTTGCCCCCTCTTTGATTTTTTTGGTCAAGTCCTTGCGGACAATCTTTCCATCGAACTGCTGCCGCAGTTTCTCTTTGATCACAGACCGTTTATCTTCGGTCTCCATAAAATCAGCCATTGATACCGCCCCCCGTCATGGTCTTTTCTCAAAACCCATAATCATCGGCAAACGCCAAGTCCATGATGACAGGGTGACGGAACACTTCAAGCCCTGTTGCATCGTCGCACACGACAAAGAAATACTGCTTGTCCTTGTCGTACTTTTTGTCCTTGAACTGGAACTTCATGCGGAAAATACGTTTCTGCGCATCCTGATCTCGGCTATCCGCAATGTAGCTGTTCTCGTTGGAAATGCGCTCGTTATCTTCGGAGAGGAAGAACAGCCGGTAAGTCGCGGGCTTCACCACATCGCTGACCGGCTCAGACTGGATGAAGTCCAGAATGGTGATCTTGTTGGTGATCTTTCGCACCATGCTTACCAGTGCGATTCCAGCATTCCGCGTCTCCATGTGGCCGCGCTCCATCTTGATGTCAAGCACCGGCACCAACATCTCTTGCGGAGAAGATCCGCCGTGGACATAGTTCTGGCCGCCACCGGCCACCTTGAATACATCATCGCTGATTGGAAAGGACACCCATTTGCCGTCTGCATTTCGAAGGACCGTTCCCATGCTCATGCTGGCAATACCATCCCCGGGAACAGGCCCCGGTGCAACCACAAAACGGCGGTTGACAAATGCGGTCTTGCTTTTAATGCCGGCGATCTTGTCGCTCTCGGCCACCTTATCCCGCTTGTAGATAAAGCCGTGATCCGCAGTGACGATGAAGCGGTATGTATTGGCACTGGTTGAGATGCGCCGGATCAGATCGATGATTTCTGAGATTGCCTCACTGCAAGCAACAAAGACCTCATCCTCAGTGTTCGGCTTATCACCTCTTGCATCGATCTGGTTATGATAGACATAGACCACCTGTTTGCCTGTAAAGACGCTGCGCAGTTCAGCGACCTTCAGCGACTTGATGCTGTCGAACTGTACACAAGCCGCATCGCCGTTGTACTTTTGCAGGATGGCTTCTCGCTCTGAGAGGTTCTCGCAAGGAAGACTGTCCACCAGCACCTTGAAGTCATCGGTCATGGTCAGCTCAGTATGCGGGAGCAAAGCAGCCATGCCAAGGCGGGTGTAGGACGGCAGCACACTCAGCTGCGCCTCCAGCTTTGCCGAGCACTTGGGATCGTCCTGCATTCTGAGGAACAGTTCTCTGCCCACTTCATAGCGCATTGCGTCCGAAATAATCACCACGGTGCGCTCCTTGGCATTTTTAACATTCCGAGCATAGAAGTCCCGCTGCAAGGGCAGTTGCATGAAGGCATCCGGCTCCTGCATGGCGCGGTTCCACTTGGGCAGCAGCGTCTCCAGATACTCGTTGGTGTAGATATTCTCCACAAGGTCACGCAGCGGCTCAAAGACCGTGGTGTCCTCGATCTGGTCATAGGCAGAATAGAAGCGGCGGTACTCGAAGTCAAGCACAAAGTCTGTTTCCTGATACTGTCGCAGGATGTCTTTGAAGCCGTTCGGGCAGTGGTAGTTTCCGGCCTGAATCATCTGGTGCGCACTGCTGAGCATCTGATACCGACTTCCGAATTTTTCACCGAAGTGCATTTTGCTTCGCTTCTCACAGATCTGGGGAATGGTCAACTCGTCCAGCTTTGCGCCGGTGTCTTCGGCCACCAGCCGCTCCACAAGCCACTTTATGAGGATTTGGTCGATGACAGCAAAGGTATCGCAGTTCACCAAATCCTCTGGCGCGTAGTCGGAGAAAATGATCTGTGCATTCAACCCGGCAGCGACATGGGCAGACAGCTCATCGTATCGGCTGCGGTACAGAATATTGTTCATCAGGTTGTCCATGAAGGCGATGATGTTGCCCGCCTTGTAGGAGGAAAATGCCTTCCACGGCTTGGGCAGCTCGGACGGCACATACTTGGCCGTATAGGTGACGAACATGGTCACGACCAGCTTTTCCAGCGTGGGCTTCACATCCGCATAGCCGAAGTGCTGCTCGCACAGCTTCCAGAAGTCATCCCAAAGCCCATACTTCTCTGTCTCGATCAGGAATTTGTTATCTTCCAGTGTGCTGTCGGTCAGCATAACCCGAATGACTTCTTCAAAGGAGCAAGTCCTGGTGCGGCAAATGGCCGACAGAAGGCCGGTGATAATGTTCTCCTCGTTGAAGTTTTCGATTTCGAGATCGTAGAACCGCTGCGTCCGATCCTTGCTGGCAAAGAACTTGATGTGCTTTTCTATGATGGATTTGTACTTCTCATCGATACCCAAGTCCACCGAGAGCAGCGAGGCGCGGTCTGCAAAGAATCGCTTGGAGTACAGCATGGTGTCCTCCAGATGGTTGTCCCGCACATCCGGCTTCGGAAAAGGAGCATAGATCAAGTAATTGGTCGTGGTGTCCTGACGCTCCAGAAAGAACTTAGTGGCAAACTGATTGTCCGGCTGCAAGAAGTAGACCTTGGCGTTATCCAGCGTCACGGTCTGCATATCTTCCACAAACTCACCGTTGTCATCGTACCAGAAGACCAGTTTTCGCGTGTCTCCCGTAAACTCAGCGTTGAGCCGATCTATAATTTGTTTGATGTTCATTTCTGCCATTCCGCGTTTCTCCTTCTGAATCAGCACATAGCCGGCACTCGGCACTTGGTATCATTGTTCTCGCTTTTGGTCTCATGATTGTTTTCTAATTATTAAATAGGGAAAACAACTCAGGTTTTCTGCACCATCTCCACAATTATTTTAACAAACTCGTCCCATCCAAGAACAATGCCCATAATCGAACTTATAAGGCCGACGATTGTGATAATATGCGCAATCGCCTTAAACACGATGTTACTATGTACTGCAGAGTTGTTGCGCTCGCTGATAATGCCCGTCCAGAAGAGAATATCCACAGGAAGGCCAACAATCCAGCGTATTCCTGATGCAAAGCAGAAAAAGGGATTCCACTGCAACTTCTCTTCACTCATAATGCTCCGTTTTAGTTCGCCGCAGTGTTTGACCAGGGCATCGTCGCACAAACTGAAAAGCTGCTTCATGCGCTGCTGGATACTCGGGCTGTCCAGCATTCCTTCAAAGAGCTTCATGTCGGGGAGCGTATTCACAAGAAGCTGGAAGTCACGCCCTTGCATTTTCTTAACGGGGTCCGAGAAAACCGCAATAATTCCGTCATCACCAAGTTCTGCTTGCATTGCATTTGCGTCCTGAATGCACTCAGCATACAATTCATAGTTTACTCGGTAATGCTCCGTGTAATAATTTACAAGGTCAATGAATTTGTCTCGGTACTGATTTGTTTCGGTATACCTTCGCTTATAGCGGGATATGGAGACTCTTGAGCGGATGTGACCTATGAGCATAACCGCAAGAGTAGCTATTATTGGAATCCAACGATAGCTCACAGGACACCTCCCTCGTCAAATCTTAGCCAGAACAGGATATTTCTTCCCGTCGCTGGCGGTCTGGATCTTCTCGTAGTTGACCTTCACGCCATCGTCCAAATCCAGCTCAATGCGGCTCAGGGCGAGGTGACCAATCATCTCGTCATATTCCCGGCACTCCTTGAGCTGCTTCTGGAGCTTTTCTTTCCGCTTGGTGGAGGTGGCCACCTCACGGGCATTGGTACTGTGGTCGATCATATCCTGCATACGGCCAATCTCGGACTCATAGACTCGCTGCATCTTATGGAGATAGTCCACCCGGAGGTTGCCGATGGTGTCTGGCGTGTAACGGTGGAGGTAAATCAATGCCTTGAAACCGTTCTGCTTGCCGCTGTCAAAGAGCCAGCAAATAGGCCGCTTCTGGTAAATCTTGCAGTGATCCTTGAAGAAGTCCTTGAGGAAATAGCTGCGGATGATCTCCCGGCTGCTGTCGCCCTTGGTGCCAAGAGCTTTTGCGATGAAGTCCAGATTTTCCTCCAGCGTCTCCTTGCCGTAGACTGCGCTAAGCCAGCTGCATAGGCGGGTGACAATATCATCTCCCAAATACTCTTCGTCGGTAATGGGCAGAATACCGTCTGCGTCCGGGAGAAAGGTCTTGTATTTGCTCTCGTCCCAGTCCCCACCGGCATAGGTCAGTCCTTCTGTGTCCAGCGAGTAGCGGCCAAACATACAGCCCACGGCATAGGACAGAAGGCTCTTGATGTCCCGCTGTAAGTCGGCCTTGCGGACGGTCACATCCTTGTCCTCCACCTCCGGCGTCAGCTCATCCTGCAAGCCGTAGATATCGATGAAGATGCGGTTCAGTTCTTCCTCGTTGGCTTTCAGTTGGGTGAAGCGATCCTCACATTCTTGCGTCCACTTCTCATAATGCCACTCAATACGACCGAACTTTTCCATGCGGGATGAATGGAACTGAGATGTTTCTTGTTCTTGTCGTTCTTGCGCAAAAGGAGCAAGAGGGTGTTGCTTGAAATCCCATGAGGTCTCAAAGGAATCCCAGTCTGTCTTTGCCAAAAAAACATTACGGTCAACAATGGCTTTGATAGAAGGCTCCATTTTACAATCGTAAATAATTGGAACCCTTCCGACGGGCCCTTGGCTGTAATCAAGAGTTGGCGCTAACAGCGTTAGAAACAACATAACAACTTTGCTATTCAAAACACCAAGGATATATGATATCTGGTCACCGTTCTTGAGATAGCATATTGATCCTTTTGTGTTCATTGTATATCCTGGTGGAGTGTAACGGAACGAAATGATATCAGAGCTCAAGGTGCTCCATGTTAATCCTTCCAGAAAGTAGTATTGAGAACTCCGTGGTGCGCTACCAGGGTACTTCCTTATCTCTTCACCATCGTTAAACCAATTAACAACATATTCATTATTCCCATACCATTTTCTCGCGCCTCCACCCTTTGTATGAGGAAACCATTTTTTTTGTGAATTGATAGCCTCTTGCGATGTGCGTGATGTGTATGAAATTCGGGAATGCTCGACTTCATGCCATAGTCTCAAAAATAAGTCATTATTGGCAGTCGACATACCTTGCTTCAAGTCTGCAAATTCGCTTAGGACTTTTCCTAATTCATATCCACGGTAGACACCCTTGGAAATCCAGTATGCAACGGGACTGCCTGGAATCTTTGAAAAGTTTGACTGTAGAGAGATATAGCGATTTTCCCCATCAAGGAACATTTTTTCTTTTCCCTGTTGGTTGGTTGGCTCGATAAGACGACAATATGTGCCTCTGAAATCGGCCACACAGTTTTTGCGTAACACAAAACTGGTCGTTTGCACCACCTCTCCGCCGATTTCCTCAAAAGCTCTTGGGCCCAGATGGGCCATGTTTACAGTATCCGTTTGAAGAATCTTTTCGCGCAGTTTCTCAAAGCTGGATAGGAACATCCATGCGTGTTGCGTGATCATGGCCTGATAGCGGTTTTGACCTGTCATTTCACCACAACGCTCCATAAATATCGAAAACAGGTCAGTCTTACTGTCAGGGTAGTTCTTTTTAACATATTCACTGAGTCGTGCGCCGCCGTTGCTGACCGCCATATAGGGCGGATTGGTAACAACCACATCGTACTTTCTCTCCATCGTCTCTGCGATATCGATGAGGGCCAACAGTTGTTCCACGGTTCCTTCCAAACCTGCGCTGTCCATCGAAATCTGCTCTCCAGCATCCGCAGTGGACACGAAGCGGCGCAGCAGTTTCCAATTATAGGTCTTCATCTTGAGGATGGAACCATACTCTTTGGCATCCCGCAGAGCGTCCAACAGATCTTCCAACTGCACACGGGCGGTGTTGACCTCCAGATCATCCATCCCGGCGCCAAGGTATTTCAGGTGGGTACGGTTGGTGGTGTTGCTCTCCTGAATGGCGTAGACATGGCAGGGCGTTTCACCGCTGAGAATACGGCGGTTGTATTGCCGCGCCTTCATCATCACGGCAAAGTAGGCCAGCTGGTAGGCGCGGTCATCGATATCGAGACCATAGAGGTTGTTTTCCAGAATGTTCTTGGCCGCATCCCGCTGGCTGTACCCGGCATCCTCATACATCTGCATCAGCACATCGAAGGCATAGACCAGAATATGGCCGCTGCCCATGCAGGGGTCGATGACTTTGATGTCCCGCACATCCTTATACTCGCTTTGTTGCTGGATCTCATCGAGCTGCTTACGGACTTCCTTTGTCTGTGCGGCTTCCGGCAAGTAATACCTCCAGCCCATCTGCTCAGCAATAAACTCTTCGTTGGAAATCCGTTTCGTCTCAATCTCATCCCAAGTCATTTCGTCCGGATCACGCCCATCGGCAAAGACACCCTCGTTTTTCCGCTTGTCAATGAAGAGACGGCCAAGGCTGTTCTGCACCATGTAGCGGACAATCCAGTCCGGGGTAAACAGCTGGGTCACGGCGGGGATCTCGTCCTTGGTGATCTTGCCGTTCTTGGCAAAGGCGGCGTTCTTCGGTTCGGTGTTGTAATACTGGTACAGCCAGCCGATGATTTCCACCTGACCGCCTTTTTCGATGTTGAAATCATCCTCGTCGATGTCATGAATGAGGCGATAGACCACGCCTTCCTGATCCACCACAGAAAGGTTCAGCAACACCTCGGTGTAATCGCTTGTCTTCTCGAAGAGGGCAGGAAGAATCTCGTTCAGAGCGTTGCACTGCTTGATGAAGAGCAGGCGGAACAGTTCATCCAGCGCATTCTCTGTTTTCAGCCGCAGGATAGTCTCTTCCTCGGCTGAGGTGAAGTCCAGATCGGAGTCAAAGGGGGTCGTAACCAGATCAGGCTCTACCTTACCGCTCTCGGAGGACAGAACACGGATGTGAGAGGGCAGATAATCATTGACCTCCATGAAACGGACGGCGATGAGGCGATTGAACCAGGTGTAGGCCACCTCTTCCAAAATGTACTTGTAGGCGGTGGGATAGTCGCTTTCCGCTTCCTTCCGGCGGATGGCTTCCACCAGCTTTTGCCGCTGCCGGATGGCCTCGCCGGTGATGGAGAAAGGCTCCGCAGTGCCGATGTCATAAAACTCCATATTCTGGGTGGACTGAGGCAATGCATTCTTGATGCCCTCTGCTGTAATGCCCATCAATCCGGCGCGATATTGAATATCCGCAATGAGCTTGTTCCGCGCCCAGATTGCATAATTTTTGATTGCGGTTTTATTCATGACTTCCTCCTGCCTGACGCTTCTGAATTAGAACTCCACATTCACAATCGTGTCCTCTGCCAGCTGTGCCTCCAACGTTTCACGCAGACCGGCGAGATACTTGTCGATGTCCGCCTTGCTCTCCAGACGCCAAGAGGAAGTCCCGGTCATCATTTTGATTGAGACATTCTTGGTCTTGCGGATTTTCACTGGAGCAGGGGCATCCTCTTTGGCCGCAGGAGTTCCGTTATGTCTGGCTTCTTCCGCTTTCCGTCGAGCTTCTTCCTCTGCCCGCTGCTGGGCCAGCTTGTTGTCCAACGCATCCATCTCGTTGAGCAACCGGAGCTTTAGGGCATCCGCCTTGTCCGCATAACTGCGGAGGGAGGACACATTGTTGCAATGCTCTGCGCCATCGCGGATTTCTTGGAATAGGGTGAAGTAGTTGTTCCGCTTTTGCTCGTTATACTCCTTTGCGGACAACACTTCCAGTACCCGAGCTCTTGCCTGATCGATGGAATCCAGCACAGGGGCAGACTCGGCTTGCAAAATTTTGACATAACAGGACATAAACTTCTCACGCAGTTCCGGCAGCCTCGGAATACTGGCGTAGGGCTTATCCTGACGGACAATAGAGCGCATCTGCTCCACAATACCCTCCAGCTCAGCGTTCACGATGTAGGTCTTGCTGTCATCGTAGATTGCCAGCATATCCAGAGTGCGAGTGAAGATTGTCAGCTGCTCCCCGGCAAAAAACGCTTTAATGGGTTCATAGTCCTCGGCGAAATCGTAGAAATCATCCCGTTTTTTGGAGACGGTCACAAAAAAGTCCATGGCGGACTGAATCTGCACAACGGCCAGCATCAGATTTTTCCCGGTTGCCAGAACTTTCTTGCCTGGATAGCTGTGATCCTTATAGTAGACCTCCAACCTTTCTATTTCATAGATGGTATTCTGCGCATACCGCTGGAAGTTCTTCATGATGGTATCCTCATCTTCCGCCGAAGTAGAGGTTTGGAACACTTCCTTCATAACATCCCGAACGGCCTTCTTGTCCTTATCCGGAACACGGGTACGCTCTTCCATCAACAACTTCTCTACAAACGCTTTTTTGGTGATGAAGCCGATGATTTCTTCCTCTGTCTTGTTGTTCAGGCTGACAGTTGCTCCATTGACGGTGAAGGTCAGGTCACCACGTTTGAACAGACGGGCAACCAGCCAATGCACATCGTCCTCCACAAAGCCATAGGGAGCTTTCATAAAGCGATCCTTCACGCTCTTCATGGAGGTCTTCATGTGATTGCGGGTATTCATGGAAATGAAACCCTGCACATCATCCAGCGCATGAGCGTTGCTCTCGGTACCGTCATCCAAGCCGAGGGACAGCTGGTTGCTGGTGTGGAGCATCTTACGAATCTCCGGCTCTCCCATAGGAGTGTCGATGTAGGACAACTTGTGATAGACGGTTTGCACCAGACGACCAATGGCTTCATTGATCCGTGCGCCGACCTCTTTGCCATTCACACGTGCTATATCGCCGTTGACATAGATGGTAGCCTCTTTCAGCGCCTCGGTCAGATAGAGCTTTGCGTTGGCGTTGCGCTCCCGCATCTCCACCCGCTTAGCTTCTTTGATGGTCTCATACTTCGCCAGCTGGGTGGAGGTATTTTTGCGCAGGAATCCCTCAATTTTCAGGTAAGACTGAATTTCTTTCAGGAACTCCGCGTCGCTGGGAAGAACGACAAGAACTTCCCGGCTCTGCCCGGACATCATGCGAAGAGTGGCGTCGTCGGTACTGCCGTCATACCACGGGGTCAGAACACGAACCCCCACATCGTAGCTCTGGTTTGCCTTATAGGGACGGTCATCCACTGACTGATTGAAGGAGAAAGCATAGCGGCCATTGAAGGCGGGGTAGGTGTATTTCTTGCCGGGGAAAATGTCCTCAAAAATCATCTCTGAAACCTTGGTGATGATCTCAGGGGTTTCCACATTTTCCTTTTCAATCTCGTTGTTGACTTCCTGCTCTTCATCGGTCAGGAAAACATAGATGCTGCCATTTTTCTGCACGAGCATCTGCCGCATCAGAACCTTCAGCGCATCCTCCACACGGCACTTCAGCTCAATGCGATCATCGTCGATGTTCTCAATCATCAGGCTGGTGATGTTGTCGATGTTCGCTTCAATCTCCAGCACATACTTGATCATGAAAAGGGTTTTGAGAACGTTGATGGCAAAGACATCCCTTTCCTTCTTCTCCGGGTTGATGTAGCTGTTGTCATAGGCGCGAATAATGACTCCGCTATGGCTGTGATCCAAGAAATTCTCCAGCGCATCATAGAAGCGGTGGAAGGGCACAATCACACCCATCTCTTCGTTCATGATATTGACAGCGGACTCCTTGAACAGCGCCAGCATGGAACGCTCACCGCCAGACAGGTGCTTGCCGGACGCACCGTGGGTACGAATGGAGGTCAAGACACTGGAGAGCAGGTTGAACTGATACGGCACAAAGGGATAAACCTCTGCAAAATCGGTTTCGCTTGCATACAGTTTTTTCTCTGCCGTGTCGTTGAATACGATGAGGTTCTTGATGATGGTTGCCTTCTGCTCATAAAGCAGCCGGAGGGACTGCGCCGCTGCATCCGTCTTTTCGAGGATTCGCTTCTTGATAACCGCATCCACATTGGCGGAAGAGAGGGAGAGGCGAGTGTCAAAGCGCCCCTGAATTTTGGAGAAGTCGTTGCCCTTGACCTTGGTGATGGAGTCGATGTCCTGCTGGCTGGTTACGATGACCCACGCCTTACCCATGCACTCCTTGCCCAGTTCCTCGGTCACGGTCTGAAGGTTAAGCATGAGTTTAGAGTCGTCTCCGATGTATTGGCCGATCTCATCCACGAGGAAAACAACATGGTGGTTGTTCCCCTTGCGGTCAATGTAGGACTTGACACGCTTTGCGAAGTCCTCAATGCTGATGGTGTACGGCTCCACCGCCTTCTCACACCAGTTCCGCGCAGCAACTTCGCTCATGAACTCCATAGAGACGAGGGCATCCACAACGCTGTCCTGAATGAAGTCGAAGTCCTGCCGAGATGCTTCCCAAGGTTCGCCGTATTCTTCCTCAAAAGCAGCTTTGAACTCCTCGTATCGGCCTTCTTCAGACAGTCGGCGCTCCAGATCGGCAACATGAGGGATGGAGCCGCAGAAGCCCTGCATCTGGTTGAAGACCTTGAGGAAAACATTTACGATGGCGTCCTTGTTTTGTTTTCCTGTGGACTCGCTCTTGGAATCAATGTTAAACAGAATGACATCGGTAGAGGTCTCAGCAGCTAACTTCATATCGGCAAGTACCATCGGATCGATGATCTTTTTATCGTCGATGAAGTAATCAAGAGCCTTCTTGCCGCCCACCTCGCGATTCTCCAAAAGGTAGGAGAGGATTTTCAGGAAGTGAGATTTACCGCTTCCAAAGAAGCCAGAAATCCAAACGCCCATCTTCGGGGTAGTTCCCACGATGCCTTTCTTATAGGAAGAGTAGAAATCGGCGAAATGCTTTTGCAGTTCACGTGTCACAACATATTCTTCGAGCTCTTGCGAGACATTGGCATCCTCGCCCTGTCCAACAATGATTACGCCTTGAATCTCTCTATCGATCTTCTTGGCAAACATTTCTTTGATCTGCATGGCACTTCCTCCATCACTTCACAAGCCGGAAAGCTCTGTAATAATTATCGTCTTTTATCTCATTGAAGAGTATCAGCTCTTGCTCGTTGTATGTGCCTGGGAAGAACATGATCACTGGTGCGCGGAGATAGGACTGATGAAGATTATTCAACACGTTATGGGAACGCAGGAGAGGGTAGCTTTTACCTACTCCTGTCAAAAAGACAATGGCGTTTTCCGGCGTGTTTTCCTGAATATGCCGAACTATCAAGCTGTCACTTTCGCTCACTTTCATGGAGTTGCTGACCGCCTTCACAATCCGCTGGATGCCGTGTTTTTTTTCGAATTCACAGCACTTGTCAACGAACCCCTTGCGCTCCAAAAAGTCTATAATGATGTCATAGAGATCGAAGACAACCAGCCGGTACTCGTCTGTACCTTTCTGGTTCTTGTTCTTCATATACTCGATTCGCTCACGTACTTCCAGTTCCTTTTCTGGCGGATAATCAAAAATCCAGTAGTTGACCTCATTAGCCTTTCCGCTGCTCTGCCGGAAAGAAGGTTTTTTGATTGCCGCCTCCATTGCATCCAGTCTCGCGGTTAAATCCATTACCTCACCCCCGTCAGTGCCTTCTCATAGATTGCCATATTATTCTGCTCCAACCAGCGGGACAGCTCAGGGTCGAAGATCGGTTTCAATATTCTTCTTGCCGTTTTCGCCTTATCAATCACACCTGCTTCGTAGAGCATTGTTTTGTAGCAACGACCCAAGCGAACTAAAGTTGCGTCTGTCCATCCGGCCACCTTTTCATTTTGTTGCTGCTTGTCTTTGAAAAAGATGCGCACATCACTGTCTCTCAGTTCGTTGTTGCCAACGATCATCTTCTCCCGAATGACCTCATAAACAAAATCAAAGAAGAGCGTGTCATACGCCATTGCTGCAATCAACGCAAAGAGTTTCTGTGTCGCGAGATCGCTGGACAGAAAGACAGGAATGAAGCTTTGCTTCAAACTTTTTATTCTCCCAGCCACAGTATTAAATATTTGATTGGATCGCAATGCTGTTGGTGCTGCAAAGATATTCTCTCTTTGCGCGAGTGCTTTCACCTCGTCCATGTTTTTCCCGTCGTGAAGAAGCTGAACCATCTTGCGGAACTCAACAAACCAGAAGGACATCTTCACGGCTCCCGCGCTATATTCTTTTCGCTCCATCCTGCTGTTTGTTCCTCCCCATATTACTCTACACCTTTGCCTGTCCCATTATCGGGACTGTCTGGCAGGATTTCCATAATATCATTAATTCCGCAGCCGAGTTTGAGTCAGATGTGCGCCAGACCCTCGACAGTTGTGTTCTCACCTTTTTCCAGCTTGCTCATAGTACAATACCTGATACCGACATAATCTCGAAACTCTTTTTTCTTCATATCTCGGTCAATGAGAAGCTTAAATAGCTTCTTGTAGGATACAGCCATTTTTTGCACCTCTTCTTCAAAACTACATGGTTGCAAAATTATAGGTCCATTATAGCACACCTCATTGTGAAAGGCGAGAAAATTCATGCGAACGCATAATATTTTGTTCAAAAGAAAAACAGGGATTTGCCGAGAGCATATTCTCGACAAATCCCTGCTGCTATTACCAAAGATGTCTTTTCTCTGTCCTAAATCTCAGTTAGAGTGAGTCCTTCTGGGTGGTTCACGATGAACCGCCCCTGGGTCCAGCGAACGGGCGCAGTTCTCCCTTGGCGGAAGATTTTGAAATTGCCATTGATTCAGAGAGTGGAGTGGTTTGTACTACATTTTGGTACAAACCACTCTCTCTTTTATTTTACGGTATAGAGATTGGAGGTGCTGCTCCCATTCGGCCTGTGCCGGGAATCCTTTTGGAGATAGCCGTGCTGCTCCAGATCGTGCAGCGCCCGCTTGACCGTGGAGCGGGACAGCTTCAGATTCGAGGCAATGGTCTTGATGCCCGGCCAGCACTTTCCCTCGGCATCGGAGCGATCCCGCAGGTACATATAGACCGCCTTCGCTCTGGAGGGAAGCTCAGTGTCGGCGTAAATCGTTCCGAAGTAGCTCATCGTTCCTCCTCTCCGAATGTCTTCATCTGCTTTCCTCTTTTTACGGCCCTTTCCTGAGCCGGAGCATGGGCGATGCCGCCCCGGCTGGATACCGCATAGCCGCGGCTTTCGTCCATCTCCTCCGGCTCACTGAGCTGCGGGAGATTCCGCTCCAGATCCACCCGGTTGGCATAGGCCACCGCTCGGTTGGCTCTCTCCGGCACCACATACGGCTCCCCGAAGGTAATGCCCCAGTTTAAGAAGAGCTGGAGCCGGGTCCGCATGGGATGGGTGCCGGTTTTCATGACAATGAAGCTGCCCTTGGGAATGGATTTCAGCTCGTCGGGCGTCAGCAGGGCGCGCTCCATCATCTGCAGGCTCTGGCTGGGATCGTTCTTGCCCCGGCTCACCGAGCCGGAGAGGACGGTGCGGCTGCCCAGGGCTTTGGACAGCACTTCGGCGGTCTGGCTGTTGGGTGCAAAGCCGCCGAAGATGGTGTCCTGGCAGTTGTCCTGAATGATCTCGCAGCCCTCTTTCCCGTAGTTTTTTTCGAGCTGCGCTAAGGACTGGATGATCGGCACGAGCGTTAACCGGCGAGAGCGTCCAGCGGAGAAAAGGGGCAGTATATCAAACGGGGGCATGGTGCCGAATTCGTCGCAGAAAAGCGCCACCCGTTTTTTCAGCTTGCCGCCATTCTCATCGGCCACGGCAAACAGCTCCCGGCTCAGGTTCTGGATCATAAGACCGGCCATGAAGTTCTTGGTCGTGTCTTCTTCCGGCAGGATCAGAAAGATGGCAGACTTCTCCGAAGCAAACTTCTCAGCGTCAATGGCGCTGTCGAAGCACAGGATCTGCTCCAGCTCGCTGTCCAGAAAGGCATTCAAGCGGGACAGCACGGTGGACATGACGGAGGCCATTGCCTGCTCGGCGCTGTTGAGGGCGGCACCGGCAAACCACCTCGCCTTGTGATCCGGCGGCAGTTTTGCCATCAGGAGCTGGAAGTGGCTCTTGCCCTTGACACGGCTGGGCTCCAGAAGATCCTGCACCAGCTTGAACACGGAGACGATATGGCGGCGCTCCTGGGGGTGATCTTTATCGGGCGGCAGGAACTCGGCCAGCATCAGGATGACCGAGGTGAGAAGCCCTTCCGCCGCATCGTAGAAGAAAGCGTTCTGGCCGCGGTTGCTGTCATCGCCGTCCGGATTGACGATGGTCTTGGACAGGATTTTGGCGTATTTCTCGGCCTTGGCACGGGCCGCGAGATTGTTTGGGTCACTCCGAGCAATGTCCATATACCGGTTGACCAGCGTCAGCAGATTGTTTCCGTCTGAGCGGGTGGGATTTCGCAGGTCGATCACGGCCACATTCTGATACCCATAGCAGTTCTTGGCGATGGCGCCGTAATTGCGGGCGAGGTCGCCCTTGCTGTCCAGCGCCAGCCAGCTCATGCCGCTGGCGCAGGCGTACTCCAAATTGGGATAGAGAAAATAGGCGGTCTTGCCGATGCCGGAAGCGCCGATCATCAGGCAGTGGATGTCATCGCTGTCCACGAGGGCGGTGAGTTCGCCCTTCTTGCCCTTGCACCCCAGCACCAGCCCCTGCTCCGTGGGCAGGTTCTGGCCGCTGCGCCATTTCTTCACCTCGAAGGGGACATGGGCATAGGTCTGCCGGATCTCTTTGGCTGTGGCCCATCTTGCGGTGCCGTGCTGGCCGTCGCCGACCGTTTTGGATTTGATCCCGCTCAGGGTGTAGTAGTGGGACAAGGCGGCCAGACAGCCGATGACCAGAAACATCAGCCCGCCGGCGGCCAACAAAATCAGGACTTGGTGTGGCATGGTTAACCCCTTTCAGGGCACACCACTTCCTGCTCGGTTCCATACTTCTGAATGCGCACATCACTCTTGTTACGGCCTACTTCGGACGAACAGGAAGTGGTGTGCGTTGTTGTTATTTACTGCATGACTTGTGTATAGGACGGTTCCTCAGCGATCAGGTCATCATTCCAATCCTTGTGTGCGGGAATGAGCCTTTCCACTGTGTACCTCTCTGCCAGCTGTTCCTTCATGCGCCGGCTGGCCAGATGGCCAGCCTCGTCATTGTCGAGGCAGAGCAGGACCGTATTGATTTGCGGCTGCCGCTCCAGCAGCTTCAGCACCGGCTGAATGGAGGTGCCGCAGCAGGCCACATAGCTGTGGCTCTGCCAGTCCTCCGGATGGAGCGTGATGTAGGAGAGCATATCGATGGGAGCTTCGAACACATAGAGGCTCCCATCTGTGCCGATGTGGTGGAAACTGTGGCGGGGATCGCAGCCCTCCACATTGAGCCGGAAGGCTTTGCCGAAACTGTTGGCGCTGCGCTTGTGGGCATGGCGGGGGACACCGTCTTCATCCGTACCCACGAAAACCGCATTGTGGTAATCGGCGTCTTCATACAGCAGCTTCTCTCTGGCAAAGTGCGCCACAACGCTCCGGTCGATATTCCGGTGCTTGACCAGATAGGCATAGACCCGGCGCATATTGGAATTGGCCGGCGGAAGGACAAAGGGTTTTGGTGGCTCCTCCGCCCGTTCTTCGGCAGAGGGATAAACCGTTCCCAGCTCGCCTCCCAGAAGCATGGTCACCGCCTCCGGATAGCTGAGGTGATAAAACCGCTGCACGAAGCTGACGGCGTGGCCGCCCCGCTCCTCGGCATGATCGTACCACTCGTTGCCGCGGATGGTGACGCTATGGTCACGGGCCAGCCGTTTCTCTCTGCCGGAGGCAAGGAGCTTTTCGCCCCGGCAGCGGAGGAACTCCTCCAGATCAACGGAGGCGGCTCGCTGCTTCTGTTCTTCCGTGAAATGAATGTAAGTCGACATAGGCTCCTCCTGTTACATGGTCTGCTGATAGGATACCTGCTCCTCATGATCATCCGCCTTGTGGCCCATGGCCATCCGCTTTTCCGTCAGCCGCTTGCGCCGTTTGGAATCGATGCGAATCCCTGCCGGATTGCGAGGCGGTACGGAGTTATCACGGAAGATCCTGCTCATGTGATGAAGCAGTTTGGTTGCCGCCAGCATGACGGACGGATCTCGGAACTGGTCAAAGCGGTCAAGGAAGAATTGGGCATACACATTGCCCTGGGCAGCGGAGCGGGTGAACCAATCCCTGGCCTGCTCCCGATCCTGTTCCACATCCCGGCCCAGGAGATACAGCTTGCCCAGTGTGTACTGAGCAAACGGGTTTCCTTGTCTGGCGGCGGCAGTCAGGTACTCCAGAGCTTTTCTCACATCCTTCTTTACGGACTCGCCGGTGAGACAGAGCTTTCCAAGGCGGTATTGGGCAAACGGATTCCCATGCCGGGCGGCCTTGTCCAGCCAGCGTACCGCCTCCTCGGTGCGCTTTTGAGAGAGCAGGAGCTTCCCGAGTGCGTATTCCGAAAAGTCATTTCCGGCCTCTGCGGACAAGCGAAACCAACGCTCCGCTTTTTCATGATCCCGCATGGTGGAGAGATCATCCCGATAAAACTTGCCGAGCTGATGCGCCGCCACCGTGTATCCTTCCGCCCAGAGCTGTTCCAGCGCCCGGACGGCTTCAGCGTGTTCCTCGTCCAGCGCATAGACATCCTGCAGGACCGTTTTGGCGGCACGATAGCGTCGAGCCTGTTCATATACGCTGTTGGATCGCTGCTCCTCATGTGCCGCCTCCGGCTCTGGCTCATCTTGCATCTTCTCATCTTCAAAAGTCGGGAGGCCGAGGCGGATGTTCTCGGCCTCCCGGATGATATCGTTTTTGATTCGGCGGAACTCTTTCTGCTGAGAGAGCGGGAGATGCTCCCGCGGTGTGCGGCTGCCATAGCACTCGTTCAGCTCATCCCGGATCTGATTCCAGGTTTCATAGCACTTCGCCACTTCCGGCTGCCGGGCCAGCTCGTCCACGATGGTGTCCACCAATGCTTTGAGCGGTTTCTTCAGATAGCCATACTGCTTTTTCCCGGTGGTGGTTTCCAGCGCCTGCACCAGCTGGCGCATCTGCTCCTCGATGACGGGGTTGTCGCAGAGCTGATGCTCCATCTTCTGAATCAGCTCCCGCATGGTATCCTGCGCCGCTTCGATCAGCTCTTTATAGGCAACATCCTTCCGCTCGTAGATCTGGATCATCTCATCATGGAAGATGGTGTTGGTCAGTTTGGAGCGCATGGCCGCAATGCCTTCCCTGGTCAGGAAGCCCTCCTTCGGATCATCTGACCAGACCATCATGTGGATGTGGGGGTGATGCCCCTCATTGTGGAAAGCCGCATACCAGCGGAAGTGATCAGCCGGTATCTTCATGGCCTTGGCCAGATCCTGTGCGTGCATCATGAGCAGGTCGCGCCATGCGTCCGCATTGTCGTACCCCAGCCGGGCAGCATCCTCACGGCGCAGGGAGTAGATGATGGTCCACACATTTCCGTCATGGGCTTCCAGCTCGGACATGGCCGCGTCAAGGTCTACCGCGGTGGCGGAGCTGAACAGGCCGTGGGCACCGCGGCGCTCCACACGGGGGCGGGTGGCAATGTAGGACAGGTATCCGCTCTCAGAATTTATTTCGTGGAGGTTTGCATCCAGCGCCATGGTGATGAAGGCTGATGCGGTACCAAGGGTAGGCGTCTTGCGGTAATCCTCATACTCGAACAGCTCCACGGCATCAGGGAAATCATGCAGGAGCTTTTGGACCAGCTCCCGCTGTCCTTTGGTGACGGGACCGTTGCCGGTCAGCTTCTCCACACCTTCGCGGGTGGCAATGTACTTCATGTACCCGCCGGCCTTTTCAGATTTGATGTAGCCGCTTTTCTGTACGAGCTTCGCCATGGGTTACACCGACTTCTGGAAGTCCAACGCATCCTTGAACGAGATGCGTCCGTTGGTGCGCTTCATATCCCGAATGGCGCGTCCCCGCAGACGCTGGTACTCGCCTTCGTCGATATCGGTGTCGTAGGCAATGATCTGCCCCAGCACATTGAGATCCACACCCTGCTTGAACAGGAGCGAGCCCATGCGTCCGGCAAAATTGTCCAGGGTGCCGGTGAGCATGGCGGAGAGTGCTTCGGGCAGGAAGCCGCCGGCGTTTTTCGTGTTCAGATAGCCGATGTAAAACCGGAGCGCATTCTCCACGAATTCGCTCCGGCTGGCGCAGTTGTCGAGGCGCAGGTAGATGTCTACCTTCTCGTCCAGATCCTCAGAGATCCAAAACCCCTTCTTCGTTTTTCTGCTTTCGGACTTCAGTAAAACCACTCCTTTTTTCGTCAAGTCCCCGCTGAGAACCCTTGCCACAGCGGAGCTTTTCCGCATCATAGGGTCCAACAGCTCTTTCCACCCGCCGGATTGTCCCCGCTGCGAAAAGCCGGAAACTGCCCGCACTGCGGGCAGAAGTGGGAGAGCCGGGGGCGGCATTGTCCCCGGCTCTTTCTCCTGCTTCGCTTTCGTCAGCTTCCCGCCCTCTTGGAAAGCGGCCCCAATCCCGCCTGTTTCTCCGGGGTGGGGTACACGGTCGGCTGCCCGCTGAAAGCCGCACACAGCGGCTCACAAGGGGCAACACGGCGCTGAGATGAGTGGTGCCCGGAAGCCGTATGATGCGGCTTCCGGGCACTGCCCAGTTTCCGGTGGTATTCAGCCAACCGATATCTGCTGCTCTGCGGTCTCATCCGGCGTCTTTTCCACCCAGTCCATGAGATTCTGGCACTCCATCAGGGTCATGGCCATGTTGAACAAGGTGCAGCGGTCATCCTTCTCGTTCAGCTGGACAGCGGTTTCGAAGAGGGCTTCCATCACATCGATGCACTCGGTGCCCGCCCAATTCAGAAGCAGATCTCGCTCGGGCATGATGTGGTTTGCCGGCATACCGTTCGCCGCCGCCGCTGCAGCTGTCCGCTCTTGCTGAATCAGGTTGAGCCACTTGTCGACTTCCGACTGATCCGAGCCCCAAGCTTTCCCGACCAGCTTGATGGCCTGTTCGTACTCCTCCACCTTGGTCTCGGAGCCAGCCAGTGCAATCATAGCCGCAGCTTCCTGTACCAATTTGTCCTGCAAAAATTCAACTTGTTCGTGCTTCATATTCGTACCTCCATACTAAATTTTGCGTTTGGGTGTTCGACACAACAATGTCACATCTGCCTTGGGAAAGCTATCACCATACCCAACGAAAAGCATACTTGCAAATTGGCAACGGCAACAAAAATGCTCACATCTGCATCTCTGGGGACTCCTGGCTCTGCTCCGCCAGATAGTCCGCGCAGCACTCCTCCAGCGTCTGACCCAAGTGCGCCTGACAATAGGAATCCATCTTCGGGAGGAGCAGAGCCTGCTCCTCGGCGCTGAGGCGATACTTGAACGCCTCCTCGTCGCCGTTGCCCCGCTGCAGATACAACTCCAGCGTGTCACAGACACGACGGGCCTCCAGATCGTAGTTGGCATAGATATTCAGCCAGTCGTCATTCTCGGAGGTGCAGACATCAGTTCCGAACACTTCATCCGCATTGAACGATACTTCCATGTAGAACTCCAGCAGGTTGTCGTTCTGAATAATATCCTCCGCGAAGGAGATGTCCTCGGCGCAGAGCCGCCGGCTGCCGGTGAGGTATTCCGATTCCGGCTCCTGATGGAGCGTTCTCTCCTCCAGCCGGTCCAGGAAGATCCGCCACCTTTCGTCCGACGAAGCGTTGCCCTTCTTCATAGCGAAGTAGGCGGCGGTGCTCACATCCCGGATTCTGAACCGCTTCCAGCCATCCATGATGCTGACGGCTTCCATATCTCCGCTGTCGAGGTCGATGTCGTAGGCACCCACCACCCGGCCGGTGTTGTCCAGCCGCTCCGACACGTAGGAGTTGAACTCCTCCTGAGAGATTCGCTGGGTGTGCAGCAGCGTTTCGACAAAGCGGTGGGGCGCCTCGTCGGGCGGCTTGCGGATGTAGCTGCGCAGCCGGCGGGCGGTCGAGAGCAGCTCAAGTTTTTCCTCGGCCAGAATATAATCGGAGCTGCCGTTCTCCGTGACATGAAAGACGGCGAAGCGCCGTGCGGCCTCCCGAGCCTCCTCCTCCGCCTGCTGCTCTGCCCAGAGCTCATGGCTGATGCGCTCGTACTCCCGCTGAGGAAGCTGGTTGCACATTTCATCAAGGACATTCTCCAGATGCTCCTCCAGCGTTTCCCCCTTCAGGTGTTTGCTCAGAGCGTCGTACCACCGCTCGTCGAGCCAGAGTGTAATCTCACGGCCCCTCATTGCATCCCTCCCATTTCCGGCCCGCACTGCTTCATCTCAGGGTACTCGGTCAGGAGGTGCCACACGCCGTTTGCGTAGTTGGCGCTGTGGACCGTCTGACCAAGAAGATCGTCAGCAGAGAGCGACATTGTGATGCCGGGCACGCCGGGATGCGCCGCGGCGCTCTGGCCGCTCATCAATCCTTCCGCCTGGGCTGCGGTCAGAGGCACAAAGCCGCACGGGGTCATCAGGGAAAAGACGCCGCCAACATGGGTGGCCAGGAAATCACGAACCGTGCGTGGGCCTGCGTCCTCAGTCAGATCCTCCCGAAGCGTCCAGACGCAGTGGAGCAGCTCCTCACCATGGGAGGCATCCAGACCATTCTCCGCAATCCAGCGGTCTGCCAGCTCATCCAGCGGCTCGTCCAGCCCCAGCAGGAATCTGGCGTCCTCCTCATTGATGGCATCCTCAATATTGTCACGGATCAACCGTGCGGCGGTGATCTCCTCAGCGGCATCGATCAGCTGAGAGGGATCGGCCGCCATCCACTGCTTGACCCGGCGCTCATAGTCGGCGCTGATCCGCTTCTTCAGTTCCTTCTTGTAATCCATGGCGATCTCATCTTTGTTCACTGGATCACCTCCGGTTCCTGGTCAGGCTTCGGTGCGGCGGCTCTCGGGTTGCGCCGGGGCTTGCTCGGAGCGGCGGCGCTTACATCGCTCTCATCGATATACTCCCGCACGGGGGCGGGCACATATTTTTCATAGAGCTTCACCAGCGCATCCGTCATCTCACGGTCCAGGTCAAGCTCCTTCTTGCCCATATAGCGTTTGAGCGCAGAGAGCTTCTCCTCGTCGAAGGTGATGGTCAGGTTCACTTGCTTCATTGGCACTTCCTTTCTCAGTCGTAGTTGATGTATTCGATCTGCAGCCAGTGGGTCCAGCCCCGGCCCTCCAGCTCCGTCTTGACCACGCCATATTTGGTGCCCATTGCCTCGATGACATAACCGCCACCGATGTACACGCCGATGTGGCCGTCGTGCCAGACAGCGAGACCGGGGATATCCGGCATGGTGTCGATGGTTCCGGACACCGAGGCGTTATAGTACATCTGGTTGGCGCCAAGATCCGGCATCCCGTTGGTCCCATACTCGATGGTCATGGTGTCGGGATTGAGCCAGCCGTACCCTTTGATCAGGCCCACGCAGTCTGTGGTTCTGCCTCCCAGCCAGTTGGCACGGATGAAGTCCGCATAGCTGCCGACGCCATCAGGGTACTGCTCCAGCTTGTAGGCGAAGAGCGAATCGGTGAGGACATTGCCGTATGTTCCCCAGACATAGCCCCAGCCGGATTCCCAGGCGTGGATGGCGTAGGTCACAAGATCTGCGGCGTTCTTGGTGGTGGGATCGGTGAAGGCGGAGATGTCCAGCTCTATGCTGCTCCCATCCCCTCTGAGATACTCGCCGCTGTAGCTGCCGCCCCCGGCGCTCCCCGCAATCATGGTATAGATATGGTCGATGTTGCTCTTGTCATCGTCCGTGATCTCTCTGCCCAGATGGGCTTCCAGATTGGCGTAGGCCTGGGACAGAGAGACCGGCACCGCGACGGTGTATTCTTCTTCCTCTGTACTTGTAGTCCCGTCCTCCAGTGTCACTTCTACGGTTCGTGTTCGGGTTTCGGTGGTGTAGAAGCACTCCACGAAGCTGTTCGCCGCCCGTGTGGACGGGGCGTCGTCCCCAAAGCAGAGGGCATAAAAAACAGCCTTGACTCTGATCGGGTCAAGGCTGTTGCCGCTGTCCATCTGCCCGTTGGCAGAGGACACCGCCGAATCCAGAAGAGAAAAGGCCGAGCGCATTTCCTCGATGTGATATCGGAACTCCGCCGGAACTTCTGCGGAGAATTCCGCTCCGTAGAAGCATGCCTCCACCGAATAGTTGTTATGCTCCGCCCCGCCTGAGCCAAGGGAGCAGAGCAGGGCGATCAAAAGAATGACGGGTGAAAAGATTGCCACCAGAATCCAGCCCAAACCTTTCCGGGTCTTTTCGTTGGTAAGCAGCATGGCAGCGGCCTTGGCCACTGCGGCAGCGGAAACAGCCATCAGCGACCACCTGCCGTTCCGAAGAGTTTCTCCTTGTAGGCCGGGGCGTGAACCTCCAGCAGATATCGTTCATTGCCGCACTTGTACAGGCAGACGCCGCGCTGGGGGAACTTGATGAGATTGTATTCCGACTCCTCCAGCTGGAGCATATCCATGTAGGACCGCTTGTCGATGGAGCCGGCATTGAACAGAAACTGGTGAGGCGGGATGCTGAACAGGGGTTTGGTCATCTCACGGACGCCCTCCTGATCGAAGTCCTCCAGATTCTGACTGGCCAGCAGCATCGCCGATTCCTTCTTTCGCACACGCTTCAGACAGTTTCGGATGTACTCGATGGCGGTGGGGTTGGACAGCCAGATATACAGCTCATCCAGAGCTGCCACGGTATTGCCCACGGTCAGGAGCTTATCGGACATGAAGGACAGCACATTGAAGAGCATGGCGTTGCGGACATTTTTGGCGGCGCTGAGCATTCCCTTGACGCCGAACACCAGAAAACGGCTGGAGGTAATGTTGGTATGCCCGTTGAAGAACTGGGCGTCAGCGCCCTTGCACATGGAGTGCAGCCCCAGCAGCACCTCTTGCAGGAGCTTTTGGGTGTAGAGCTGGTGACGGTCGGCATCGTAGGTCTTGAATTCCTCCTCAATGAGATCGTAGAGGTCGGAGAGAATGGGATAGTCCTCCGGGCACATCCGGTTGAAGTTGGTGCGCTCGGTGATGCCGAACTTGCGATACAGCTTGGACAGCATGATCTCGATGGTGTCGATGTGGGCGTCGCTGAAATCCTTGTAGGCCCGGAAAAAGTCCTTGAGGAAGGAGATATGCTGCGCCAGAAGGGTGCTTTTGCGAAAGGCCTCCGGCGCGTCGGTGGCGTTGGGGTCTCCGCCGTCATCCCAGCACTTGGGTTCCAGCACATTGATGATATACTGCCCGGCCATCAGGTCTGCGAAGCAGCCGCCCACCGCCTCGCACATCTCCTGCTGTTCATGTTCGGCGTCCAGGCTGATGACGGACTTGCCGGACTCCAGCAGATTCAGGATCAGCAGTTTCATCAGGTAGGACTTGCCCTGGCCGGAGTTGCCCAGGATCAGGATGTTGGCGGAGGTCTTGTCCTCGTCCCGCTGGTCGAAGTCCACCAGAATGTTGCTGCCGTACTTGTCCTTGCCGATGTAGAAGCCCTTGGAATCCAGCTTGCCGGAGTAGTTGAAGGGATAGAGATTCGCCACGCTGGAGGCGGGCAGCACTCGTTCAAACTGGACGCCGAATGTGTTGTGGCCGCAGGGATTGACGCAGCGGAAGCCCTGCTGCTGACGGAGCAGGAGCTTATCCACATTCAGCTTACTCCGCACCAGCTCCGTCAGCACATCGGTCTGGAGCAACTTGAGGCTGTTGTAGTCGGATGCGGTCAGCTCGATGTACACGGCGCAGTGGAGCAGAGGCTCACGGTTGCGGTGCATGGTGGCCACCAGAGTCGCCACATCCTGCAGGTTGCTCTCAGCGGTGACCGTCTGCTGCAGGTCGTTGGTGTTGGAACTGTTCATGCGGTTCTTGTTGGCCGCATTTTGAATGATGCGCTTTTCCTCTGCCGGGGTGACCTGCCGGGTGTAGATCCGCAGGGTGACGCCGTCCTTTTCTCCCAGATGGCGGAGAATAGCCTGCTCATCCGTGCTGGTCGGATATTCCCTGAGTGCCCACACACATCGGAAAGTGTTGCCGCAGATGAAATGATCCGGCATGAAGCTGACCACAGAGGGGGCAATCATATCCAAAAAGGATTTGATGGACGCCTCCTCACGGCTCTGCGGAACCGGTTTTTTCGCTTTCTTTGCCAAAATGGATGCCTCCTATTCTCCGTGGAGGCATCCCGGCCATGGAGTGGAACACCTCCACGGCCTATGATGAATTGATTTACTCGCCCACGATGACCCAGCGGTCCCCGTCGTAGTCCTCGAACTTCTCGGTGGTCACATTTTGCTCGAAATAAACGCCCAGCATCCGCTTGAGATCCTGCTCGGTGGCGCGGCGGGTGGTAAACCCATTGTCATTGATGCTCTGCTCAATGCGGCTGAGATACGGGAACACATCCGTTTCCTTTTCGCTTCGCAGCCGGATGATGATATAAAACTCCCGGCTGGACGCCATCAGCACCTGGATGCGATCCAAATGCTTGCTGTCCTGCTCCAGAAGCCGCCGGATGGCAGGAAGTTCCTCGTTGCCCATGCGCTCCTGATAGAAGTTTTTGTTTCGCTCAAAGGACTCCTTGGAGTTGAGGGCCAGCATCTCAATTTCCGCCTGCCCCTTGACCACATTCAGCAGGGCGTAGATCCTGGCGCTGATGCTGGAATCGGACAGGACGCTGATGTTGGTGGGCTTGATGATAAAAAAGACCAGATCGCCCATGCGGGTGGCGATGCAATAGTCCTTGATGCCGTCGATCCCCATGAGCTGCCGGGTCGATTGCGCGGCATTCTCTTTTTTCTTTCTGCTCATAGCTTCATTCCTCCTTTGGGAAAGCAAGGCGGGAAAAAGCCGGTGCAGCGCATGGTGACACAGCAGGTCACCCGTCTGGGGTTCTGGCTGAACCAGTATTTTGCCCTGGCGTTCTTGGCGCCGTAGCAGAGGGACTTCTCGCACAGAAGGCCGCCCACATAGCTTTTCAGCAGGGCCCGCAGGCTGCGGAAGCCATAGTAATATCTGCCGTCCTGGCTGCGGCAGCTCCACTTGTTCTTGGCATCCTGCCAGAAGAAGGCGTTGCGGCACTCCCACCGCTTGCGCTTCCGGCTCCACCGGAGCGTCAGGGAGGCGGACAGATCCCGCTCCTCGATTTCCGGCAGGCCGAAGTTTTCCTCGTTGTCATAGAGTGTGTCGGCGTGGAACATATCACATTCTCCATTCATAGAGTTTCTGTTTGGTAATCAGGAAGGCCACTGCATACCGGATAAAATCCAGAATGCTCGTGCCGTCAAAACGGATGCTGAGGAAGGCATAGACTGCTGTCAGCACCAGCGGGATAAAAATACCGGTCTGTGTCAGCGCCAGGATAGAGACCAAAAGCCCTACGCCAATGACGCCCACATCCCTGAGTTCCCAAAGCCACAGCATGGCCTTGGCAGTCAGATTGTCAGGGTAGATATACAGGGTGGTTCACCTCCAAAAAACAAACCGCCGGGGATATGCTCCCCAGCGGCCGGTGCGGCATATTTATGCTTCGGTCATCTCGGCGGGCTGATTCTGCGCCTCGTACTCAGCCAGCGCCTGCTCGATAAGACCGATGACGAATTCTTTCTGCGTGATTTTTCTGCCGCGCTTTTTTTCTGCGGCAATGAAGTCCTTCAGCCGCTGATCCAGCTCCTCGGTGATCTTGAATGCGAGAGTCTTGGTTTCTGCCATAGTGATTCCTCCTCCTTCGAAGTGTTCTTTGAGTATCAGCTCCACATACTCGCCCAGAGTCTTGAGGCCAAGCTGTTCCTTTTCTGCCACAGCTCTGGCGTGCAGTTCTTCCGGGATCATTCCGCAGAGATTCTTCTTTGCTTCCATGGGTTACTCCTTTCTCTGATTTTGTAAGCAAAGCATACTGCGCCCGGCGGTAAATAGCTATTCACAGAACCCAACGAAGAAGCAAGCTGCAAACGAAGCATAAGCAACAAGCCCAGCTCAGCCGGCGCGGAGCACGAGGGCAATGCCCTGAAGGACATAATCCACACACGGTATTGCCACGCTGTTGCCCAGCGCCTTATACCGGGAAGAGTCCGATGCGTTGGGAATGTCAGTCCAACCGTCCGGAAAACCTTGGAGCCTCTCACATTCCAGAGGTGTCAGCCTGCGGATGAGCCTTGGCTGATCTGTACCCTGCAGCACCAGATCCGTGGCATCCTTGTGCTGGCGTGCGCTTTGAGTGCTTGTTACCTCTCCATCTTTGAAAATGTCGACTCGCTGTCTGCTGAACACGGCATGGTGATCGGTGGCAGTCAGCGTATAGGCAATGCCTTCCTGATAGCCAATGCCATTTCCGCCGTTTTGAGGCTGCCGGTCAATAGCATTGCCGGTGATGCAGAATACAGTTTCTTGTTGCGCTGGTGGTGCATTGTTCCAAGCAGGGAGTTCAAGAGCAAGCGGTGGAGGATCGTCAGAACTGGAATTTTCATCTACAACAAGCGGCTGGTTATTTCCGCCCATGCCGAATGTGGCGGATACTGTCTGTGTCGATTTGACAGGACCGCAGAAACGAGTATCTTGTCCATGGTTATCAAATACAAGCGGCTGGTGCCCGTGTTCCTGGGCCCGAAGCGTCCCTGTGATGTCCAGGCTACACTCCATCACACTGCCGCCTTGGTCGTTCAGGCATAAGATGGATGGCATACAGTTTCCGCTGGCACTGCCTTTCAAGGTGGGGGCAAGCTCCTCGCCGTAGCCGATGCTTCCGGCAGAGGCTCCCGCCCCAGCAGAGAAGCCAGCTGTCAGGACACAGGGGTATCCCTGACCGGCCTGACCGCCGCCTGCACTCAGGGATGTGTGCCGTTCCGGCGTCAGGAAACAATCGCCGTTGCCCTTGGCCACGACACCCTCTGCAATGAAAGTCTGTTGCTTCATTCCCGGCTGGGCGCCCAACGCTCCGGCCACATCGTGCAGATCTCTGACCTCATCCCGCTGATTTGCGGCAAACGCAATCGGCTGGATAAGGCCATTGCGGCCAGTGGACATCCCGCAGTTCACGCCAAGGGTAGCCGCTACCGCACCGGTCAGATCACCGTTATAGCCATCAAAGCCCTCGATGGAGCCGTCCTTCTGGTCGGTGTGAGGAGGTTGCTGATTGTGAACCGAATCAGCCGGTGGAGCGACTCCTGACTGAATTTCAAGTGCCTGATTGAGCTTTCTGGGCAGTTCTTTCCCGCGTTCAAAGGCTCTGCGCAGGATGCCCAGGCAGGCTTTCCTGGTCAAATAGTATTTGTCCGGCGGATCGTCCTGCAAAATCTGCGACAAGGAAGATTCTTTTTCTTCTCTGGGGGACACCCCAGTATTGAGCGTCAAGGCATCGCCACGCCAGGGAGAAATCAGTTCCCAGTAGAATTCGCCCAGCAGATTCCCAGCGCCCGGTGTCAGGTCGAGGGACTGAAATACCACTGACTTTAATTCGGACGATCTCCTCGAGGACGATCCGGAAATCCTCTCCTTTTGGGGTTCCGCTGGAGAAGGCTCCTGGAACATTCTCCCACACCATAAATCGAGGTCGTATATCGAGAGCTGCTCGGCCTCGTTGTC
>ENA-UOJB01000960-UOJB01000960.1-human-gut-metagenome-genome-assembly--contig:-C48-NODE-960-length-26834-cov-6.418350_pt1 | contig 26834 bp, 25 predicted proteins | sample MGYA00242338_ERZ723885 | MGnify/ENA metagenome assembly ERZ723885
GCCTTGACGAACACGGCGTTGAAGGAGCCGTGCACGGAGGCCAGCGGATGGGTGTTGGAGATCAGTGCCGGGTAGACGCGCGCGGACACGCCGGCATCGGTGTTCTCCACGACGGCGAGCAGCTTGATCACCTTGTTTTCCGCGGTGGCGGCGGCGATGTCGTCGGCGGTGATCTTGGTGATGCCCTCGACGGAGACGTCGTCGATGGTGACGGAGGTGTGGAAGCCGAGGGTGGCCATGATCGCGGCCTTGTTGGCCGCGTCGTAGCCCTCGATGTCGCCGGTCGGATCGGCTTCGGCGTAGCCCTTGGCCTGCGCGTCCTTGAGCACGTCATCGAAGTCGAGGCCCTTGGTGGTCATCTCGTCGAGGATGTAGTTGGTGGTGCCGTTGACGATGCCAAGCATGCTCGTCACCTTGTCTCCGACGAGGGATTCGCGCAGCGGCTTGAGGAACGGGATGGCGCCGCCCACGGAGGCTTCGAAGTAGATGTCGACGCCCTTGGCTTCGGCGGCCGCGTAGATCTCCGGACCATACTTGGCCAGCAGCGCCTTGTTGGCGGTGACCACGGAGGCGCCGGATTCGATGGCGGCGAGCACGAACTTGCGTGCCACGCCGGTGCCGCCGATCAGCTCGATGACGATGTCGGAATTGGTGGCCACGCTCATGGTATCGGTGGTCACGATGGCCTTGTCGATCCACGGGAACGGATCGGTTTCCACCGGGTCGAGGCAGGCGACGCCGGTCAGCTCGATCGGTCGTCCGATACGTGCGGCAAGCTCGTCCTTCTGCTCGACCAGCAGGCGTGCGGTCTGGGAACCAACGGTACCTGCGCCCAGCAATCCAACGCGAATCGGCGCAACATCTTCCTGTGCCAAGGCATCCTCCCTTGAATGTGAAGTATTGGTGTGACCTTGCTTATTGTACGGTCTCAATATGACGTAAGGCCGCGGAATATCAAGAAAATGGACGGTTTCCGAAGCTTTCCCCGCAAGGAAGCCCGAAAACCGTCCATACCGTGAGACGCAATCGTGGACTATTCGCTGACGTCCCAGCTCAGCAGATCGTCGATCGTCTGCCGGCGGATCATGACGTGTGCGCCGGCCTCGCCGACGCCGACCACGGCGGGAATCAGCGCCTGGTTGTAGTTGCTGGCCATCGTGCGGCCGTATGCGCCGGTGACCGGCACCGCGAGGATGTCGCCACGCTTGATGTCGGCGGGCAGCCGCACCTCGTTGACGACGATATCTCCCGATTCGCAGTGCATGCCGACCACGCGGCACAGCTTGGTCTGCTCGCTTCCCTTGCGGTTGGCCAGACGCGCGGTGTAGTCGGAGCCGTACAGCGCCGGACGAATGTTGTCGCTCATGCCGCCATCCACGGACACGTACACACGTTCCGTCACCGGATTGCCTGACTTGTCCTTCGCCTCGCCGGAAAGCTCGACCGGCTTGACGGTGCCCACGCGGTACAGCGTGACGCCGGTGGGGGCCACTGTCCAGCGGCCCGGCTCGAAGGAGATGACCGGGGCCGGCATGCCGAGCGCGCGGTTCACGGTGCTGACCGCGTCGGCGAGCCTGCCGAGCTCCACGTCGATGTCCATGGAATCCTCGCCGTCGGTGTAGGCCACGGAATAACCGCCGCCCAAATCGACCTCCGGCAGGGTGTACGCATCGGTGGCGTAGAAGGTCTTGCGCAGCAGCATCATGCGCTTGGCCGCCTGAATGAAAGCGTCCGCGTCATGGATGTTGGAGCCGATATGCGAGTGCACGCCGACCAGTTCGAGCACGTCCTGGCGGCGGTAGATGTCCTTGAGCACGGCGAGCGCCGGACCGTCGGCCACCATGGTCATGGCTTCGGCGAGCCTGCGGTCGCCTTCGGAGACCTTCTCGTGGCTCAGGTCGTACGGGTATTTGATGTCGTATTGGAGCTTGCGTTCCGCGTGGCCGGCATGGGCGGCTTGATCGGCGGCATCCGCAGCGTTCTCGCCCAAGCGCGCGTTCGATCCGGCCGGCGTCACGTCGGTCAGGTCGTCGAGCACGCCGAGCTTGGCGGCGTCGGCTCCGGCGGGCAGCAGGGCCACGCCGAACTTCTGGTCCTCGTGGGCGGTGGACACGAATTCGTGGCCACCCGCGTGGATGCCGGAGGTGACGCGCAGCATGACGCGGGCGCGCTTGCCGAGACGCTTGGCGATGGTGGCGATACGCTCCGGCTCGCCCGGCTCGTCCACGACGATCTTGTTGAAGCCCTGTTCGATGGCGAGTTCGATTTCCGCGTCGGACTTGTTGTTGCCGTGCAGCACGAGCCGGCGGCCGGGAACGCCCGCGGCGAGCGCGATGCGCATCTCGCCCATGGAGCAGGTGTCGATGAGCATGCCGGATTCGGTGACGATTCGGCAGATCTCCTTGCTCAGCAGCGCTTTGCCGGCGAAGCTGACGTGGGTGACGGTGTTGCTGAACGCGTTGGCGGCCGAATGCACGAATTTCGTGGCGCGGGCGCGCACGTCATCGGTGTCGATGACGTAGAGCGGAGATCCGAATTCGTCGAGCAGGCTTTCGGCGGTACGACCGTGGAAGGTGATCTCACCTTCGGCGTTCACGGCCGATCCGGCCGGCCAGATTGGGCTTACAGACATGGTTTGCGTATCTCCCTTTTTCGTGGATTCGCTTCACATCTTGTCCGGAGCGGCGACGCCGAGCAGGTCGAGGCCTTCGGCGATGACCGTCTTCACGGCGTCGTTGAGCTTGAGTCGCGCGGCGGCGCGGGCCGGTTCCGGAGCCTTGGCGATGCGGATGGCGTCGGCCTGTTCCCCGCGGGCCTCCGGATCGGTGAGTTCCATCGGCACGACGCGCTCCACGTTGTACCACTTGTGGTAGGTGGCGGCGAGGTCCTCCAGGTAGTGGGCCACGCGGTGCGGGGCGCGCAGGTCGCCCGCTTCGCGCAGCAGGGCGGGCCACTGGGCGAGCGCGGCGAGCACTTCGCCGTCGGCGGTGGTGTCGAGCAGGCTCACGTCGGCGCCTTCGTAGGTGATGCCGGCGGCGGCCGCGTTGCGGTCCACGTTGCAGGAGCGGGCGTGCGCGTACTGCACGTAGTACACCGGATTCTCGTTGGAATGCGAGGACAGCAGGTTCAGGTCGATGTCCACCGGGGAGTTGTAGTCGGTGCGGGCCAGCGAATAGCGGGAGGCGTCCACGCCGATGGCGTCGGTCAGGTCGTCGATGGTGACGACGTTGCCGGCGCGCTTCGACATGCGCACGGCCTTGCCGTCCTTCATGACGTTGACGAGCTGGCCGATCAGGATCTGCATGTTCTCGCCCGGCTTGTCGCCGAAGGCTGCGCACATGGCCATCATGCGGCCGATGTAGCCGTGGTGGTCGGCGCCGAGCATGTAAATCGCCACGTCGGCCGGGTTGGTCTCGCGGTGGCGCTTGTTGCGGTAGTAGGCGATGTCGGCGGCGAAGTACGCGTAGTTGCCGTCAGACTTGATGATCACGCGGTCCTTGTCGTCACCGTGCTTGGTGGATTCGAACCAGGTGGCGCCGTCCTTTTCGTAAATGTCGCCGCGGGCGCGCAGATCGGCGATGGCCTGGTCCACTTCGCCGTCGGAATACAGGCTGTTCTCGTGGAACCACACGTCGAAATTGACGCGGAAGTTCTTCATGGAACGCTGGATTTCGTCGAACATCATCGGCACGGCGCGCTTGCGGAACTCCTCGCGCTGTTCGGAATCGCCTTCGCCGAGCGGGTTGCCGTCCTGGTCGGCGCCGCCGTCGACGCGCGGCAGGCTCAGCACGTCCACGCCGTCCGCGTTGGCTTCGTCGATGACACGCTTGGCGATTTCGTCGATGTACGCGCCCTTGTAGCCGTCGATCGGGGTTTCCTCGCCGTGGGCCGCGGCGACGAGCGACTTGGCGAAGCGGTTGATCTGCTCGCCGTGGTCGTTGAAGTAGTATTCGCGCACCACCTTGGCGCCGTTGGCCTCAAGCACGCGGGCCATGGAGTCGCCGACGGCCGCCCAACGGGTGCCGCCGATGTGGATCGGGCCGGTCGGGTTGGCGGATACGAATTCGAGGTTCAGGGTCTTGCCGGACAGGTGGTCGTTCTTGCCGTAGTCGCTGCCGGCTTCGAGCACGGTGTCCACCACTGCGGCCGCGGATGCGGAGTCGAGCGTGATGTTGATGAAGCCGGGGCCGGCCACTTCCACGGACTTGATGCCGTCGGCATTGGTCAGTTCGACGGCGAACAGTTCGGCGAGATCACGCGGCTTCATGCCGGCCTTCTTGGCCAGCTGCATGGCCGCGTTGGACGCCCAATCGCCGTGCGCGCGGTCCTTCGGGCGCATCACGGCGAACTTGGCCTGCGGCGGAATCAGATCGGCGGTCAGGGTGCCTGCCTTGCCTTCGGAGACAAGGGTGTTGGCAATGTTGAAAATCAGTTCACTAAGGGCTTCTGGACTCATTCTTCCAAGAATACCGGGCACGCTGACAGAATCAGTCTTCCTGTCCATCCTCACGATGGGGTTGCGATACGTCCTGCGGAACGCTTTGCAAGGCGTTCTGAGCATCGTCCTGCACGCCATGCCGTTTCGCACGCCACGCCGCGGACGCGTAGTAGCCCGTGTAGCACAGCGCCACGAACGGAATCATGTACAGCAGCGTGGAGCGCTGCGACGGATCGCAAATCACCAGAACCAGCGCGCCGACGCACATCACGATCGCGGCGATCGGCACGAACGGGTAGCCAGGCGCGCGGTACTTGAGCTCGCCAACCGTATGTCCCTGCGCGAGCCATTGGTGGCGGAATCGCAAGTGGCAGACGGAAACCGACGCCCACACCACCAGTGTGGCCAGGCCGGAAACCGCGACCAGCGCGAGGTAGACGGTCGAAGCGGCCACCACGGAGGACAGCAGCGCCAGCAGCGAGCCGGCCATGCTGAACATCACCGCGAAAACGGGCACGCCGTGGAAGTTCGTTTTGGCGAGCTTGCGCGGAATCATACCCTCCTGCGCGAGCGACCACACCATGCGCGAGCACACGTAGAGGCCGGAATTCGCGGCGGACAGCACCGCCGTGAGCACCACGAAGTTCATGATGTCGCCGGCGAACGGCATGCCGATCGATTGGAAGACAAGCACGAACGGGCTGGTGTCGACGCCCGACTTGCGCCACGGGATCAGCGCGGCCATGACGGCGATCGAGCCGATGAAGAAGATCGCCAGACGCAGCACGGTGGTGTGCACGGCCTTCGGAATCGCCTTGGACGGGTCCTTCGTCTCGCCGGCGGCGACGCCGACCACTTCGGTGCCGGAGAAGGCGAACACGACCGTCAGCAGCGTGGAGAAGATCGGCAGCACGCCGTTCGGCAGCCATCCGTCGTTGTAAAAGTTCTCGAACATCGGCGCATGGCTATAGCCGGCAATTGGAATCGCGCCGAACATGGCGAGCAGGCCGATGACGATGAACGCGATGATGGCGAACACTTTGATGGACGCGAACCAGAATTCCGATTCGCCGTACAGGCGCACCGACAGGATGTTGAGCAGGAACACGACCACGATGAACGCGGCCGACCAGATCCATGCGGGCGAATGCGGGAACCAGCGTTGCATCAGCAGGCCCGCGGCGGTGAACTCGGAGGCGAGCGCCACCGCCCAATTCAGCCAGTAGAGCACGGCGATGGTGAACGCAGTGCCGGGGCCGATGAAGCGCTTCGCGTACAGGTGGAAGCTGCCGGCGTACGGCATGGCCACAGAGAGTTCGCCAAGACTCAGCATGATGAAGTAGACGAGCAGCGAACCGATGGCGTACGCGATGATCGCGCCGAGCGGGCCCGCCTGATGGATGGTGTAGCCGGAGCTTAAAAACAGGCCTGTGCCGATCACGCCGCCGAGCGAGATCATGGTCAGGTGGCGCGTTTCCATCTTGCGTTCCAGGCCGCCCTGTTCGACGTCGGGCTTTTCTTGCGATTGCGCCATGCTTGCTTCCGGCTCCTCTTACGTTTGGTTGGGTACGGCACATAGTTTGGCTGGCCGCACAATCGCAAATACTATACGTCAGACTCACGGCAACGTGCGATGGTCGTCCATAGTTCGCGGAAGTGTGCAGAAGCCCGCGGAAGTCCGTAAAAAAGCGTCAGCCCGCATGCTGGAAAAGCGTGCGGGCCGTTTGATCGCAGGTAGCGGTAGGCAATCGCAGTAATCGCAATGCTTGCGATACCTACGAAACGTGCGAAATGCTCAGAGCGCGGCGATGGCGTCGATCTCGACGAGCGCGCCCTTCGGAATGTCGTTGCCGCCAAAGGCCACGCGGGCCGGCTTGACGGAGCCGATGAAGACCTTGGCGTATACGTCGTCGACCTCATGGAAGTCCTCGACGTTCTTCATGTAGATGGTGGCGCGGCACACGTTTTCGATGCCGCTGCCCGCGGTGTCGAGGATGTGCTTGATGTTCTTCAGCGCCTGCGCGGCCTGCTCGCCCGCACTCTCGCCGGCCAGTTCGCCGGTGGCCGGGTCGATGCCCAGCTGGCCGGAGACGAACACGAATCCGTTGGCCTTCACGGCCTGGCTGTAGGCGCCGAGTGCTGCCGGGGCTTCGGAGGTGGCCACTGCTTCCAGCTTTTCGCTCATACTGTTCTCCTTTGTCGTAAGGTATGTTGCCGCAAGGTATGTAAACGCGCGCCAAGTATGTGCCAATATGCCCGTACATGCGCTATTTGCGTCGCACTTGAAATCATACTTTTCCGATGGGTGGAAGCGGGAAAAACCGTTCACAGAACGATATGGCCGGAGTTGGCACCACACGGCGCAGCAGGCACGAAAACGGCGGAATCGCAAGGAAAACCGCGGAAAAATACAACAAACGAGCAACAAAAAGGCTCCAGCCGTTCGACTGGAGCCTTGCCCGGTGGGCTTGATGGGGATCGAACCCACGACCTTCTGTTCCGGAGACAGACGCTCTATCCGCTGAGCTACAAACCCATGCAACGCACTACTGTACACGGTCTGCGCCCGTTTGCGACACGATTCGGCGAAAAACGTGACGCAGACCTTGCAATCGTTGGGAAAGTCAGTACGCGCGCTCAATGCATCAGAGTGCTCGGCGCAACCAGCACGCGCTGCACGCTCAGTACATGAGGGTGGCGAGGCGACGACGTGCGCGCTTCAGACGCTCGTCGGTCGGCTCGGGGATCGTGAAGTATTCGAGCAGACGCTGGCGCACCGGCTCGATGTCGGCCTTGTGGCCCGCCGCCACGAAATCAAGCAGACGGTCGAACGCGTCCTGGATCTGCCCGCCGATCATGTCGATGTCGGCGACGGCAAGCTGCGCGTCCACATCGTCCGTCTTGTCGGCGGCAGCGGCACGCACCACGCGCACGTCCGCATTGGCGGAACGGGCCAGCAGCAGCGCCTTCGCACGTTCGCGGGCGGCGCGCGTATCGTTCGGATCGGCTTCCAAAACCTTCTCGTACGCGGCGGCGGCACCGGCGTAATCGCCCTGCTGTGCCAGCATGTACGCTTCCTGATGTTCCGGCGGCACCTGATCCTGCACACTGCCGGCGGATGCGGAATTGGCCGCGTCGGAATCCGGATCGCCCGAATACGGAGCGGTGCCAGTCACGCCGGCCTGCTGTGCGGCGGCGATAAGCTTCGGCACGACCACGTCTGTGATCTGCTGCAGTTCCTCGTCGGACGGAAGGCCCTGCAGAATCGGCATCGGACGGCCGCCGATCAACGCGAACAGCGCCGGCGCGCCCTGAATCTGGAACGCCTGTGCGATGGAGGGATTGGATGCGATGTCGATGCGGGACAGCTGGATCTGGCCGTTGAGCTTGTTCACCGCGTCACCCAATGCGCGTGCCATGGCGAACAGACGGTCGTCGGTCGGCACCCACAGGAACAGCAGAATCGGGAACGTGGCGGAGGTCTGCACCATGGCCTGGAACGTGTTCTCCGTGGTGTCGATGACATATCCGCCAGCCGCCGGAGCGCCGCCCGCCTGCCCCGGCTCGGCCTTCACCTGATGCTTGAGCGCTTCCAGATCAACGGCTCCCGCCAATGAAACACCCGGATGGAACGCTTGCTGCTCTGCCATACTTGCCTCCAAAAACACGAAATCGTTGCTGGCACCAACTATAGGTGCCAACAACGATTTCCCGGTTTTCATTCCCACGGATGCGCGATAGGCGGAAAACCGCCGACAATGCGCGTCCAAGGACCCGTCGTTTTACAGCGCTTCGACCTTCACCGGCTGGCGTTCGGAACCGACCGCGGTGATTTTCTGCCCGGAATTCGCCGGCGGAACATACAGCGCGATGACGTTCACATAGCTCGTCTTCATGGTGCTGGTGGCCTTGCCATTGCCGAACAGCGCCTTTTCCGCGTCAGAGGCCGGCTGCGATTCACGGCCAGCGCCGGCGGAACGCGTCCATTCGGAGTTGATCTGCGCCACCACCAGATCGCCGCCGTCCGCGGAACGCATGACGCTGATGGCTCCATTGACCGGTTCGAAGGTCTGCTGCTGCGTGCCTTCGTTAAGCTCCATGGCCTTCTGCACCTGGGCAGTCAGATCGGCAAGCTTCGATCGCAGATCATCATCCGCGAATTTGCTGGCGTACTTGCTGTTCGCCCCGTTCTGCAGCAGGTCCGCATACGCGTCCACCGCCGCTTTCGGCGTCATGACCAGACCGGTGTCCGTAGGCGTTCCCTGCGCGCTGCCGGTTTTGGAGATTTCGAAACTCGGCATCTTCACGCCGGAGAACAGTCGCGCCACACCCCACAGCTTGTAGTTCTGGCGTGCGGAATCCTGCCTGAACACCAGCAGACGCTTGGACTGCTGGTCCTTGGTTGTGGACGTGATGGAGAACACGGACCGTGGCCAGCCGGCATCCGTGGAGATCACGGCCTGGGCCAGATCCGTGGGGATGGTGGTCTTACGGTCAAGATTGCCCGTGGCTTTCGCTACGTTCAGCTCGCTGGTGCGGATGTCCAGTTCCGGACCTTCGAGAATCGTCGGCAACGTATCAGTGTCACGGTTCTGATTGCACTGGTCGAGCGTTTTGAGAATCCTCGTGCGGACCTTTTGCTCCTGCTTGGCGCTCAAGTTCGGCGCATCCTGCCGGGTGGTGGCTTTCGGGGTCGGCAGCTGGCCTTCGCAACCGCACATGCCGACGGCCATTCCCAGCGCGAGCATGGCCGCGATAATCGCCTGACTACGCTTCCTCATCACTGGTCCTCCTCTTGGCCGTCTTCCTGCGTTTCCGTCTGAACCTCCTCTTGGGCAAGACGAGCGAAATACGCGGCAAGCTCATCCTGCGAGATCACGGAAGTCGCCTCGTCGTCAACAGACGATTCGCCCGCCGTCGATTCAAATACGGTCGATTCGGACACAGTCGGCTGGCTTTCCGCAATCGTGTTCTGCTGGTCGGCGACCAGGTTACGTGCCACAGGATCGACGATGACGGGCTGTTGCGTTTCCTCGAACGACGACGTACGACCGCCGGTGCGATGTTCCGCATGGCGACGCCTGCCGTGACGCGACCTGCTCCGTGCCCTGTTGCTGGCGGCGGTTTCGGCGTTCTTCACCCAAGCCGAAACCTCGTTCTCATCGCCTTCGTTGACGCCAACGCCTTCGACCATGGCGAAAGCGCGCTTGTTGCGGCGCTTATGCGGCGGCATGGCGAATACGGAAGCGGAAAGCACGGCGAGAATCGCCAGCAGTCCGCCGGCAAGATACAACGGCATGGCGAAATTCGGCAGGTTACGACGGTCCCAATTCAGAGTGACCGTATCCCCCTTGCGGTTGCCGAAATCAATCAACGCCACAACATCCTCGGCGTTATTGCTGTTCGATCCTTTGACCTGCATATCAACGGCACCGTCATTGCACTTGATGGTGCGCCACATGTCGGAGTCCTTGAAAGCCACCTGGTTCTGGGAATTGTCCGCGGTTCCCTGCGCGGAGACCTTCATGGTGGAAAGCGTCGTCCAATCGGACAGACCGGAGACGCGCATGTACTTGCTTCCCGCAATCCATCCGGCAACGTCGCGCGCGGAACCTATGGCGATGCACACATTGGATTTCTTGTCACGGGATTTGGCCGAAATATTGACGCGGCTGTCTACCAGCTGCAGCACGTTCGGATCGGTGACCACGTATTCCGAACCGTTCACCGGAGCGGCGGCGGTGATCTCATTGTCCGGTTTCCAGACGGTTGAATTCAACACGCCAAACACGACGCATGCGATGGCAAGCAAGCCGAAAATAGGCGTGACGATGCCACGCATGATCTTCGCATGCCGGGTAGGGCCCGTCTCGATCTGCGGCTTCTCTTGTTCTTCCTGCAATACAGTCATAGCTTTTCCATTCTACAGGGTCCGTTTGCACAAGCCTGAAAAAAACATGAAAATCATGCTTTGCCGCTATGGTTGGCCCTATGCGTAAATCACTTCTTTCCAAGGCCGTCACGGCAGTCTGCGCAACGGTCATGTGCCTGGGCGTCACTGCGTGCGGCGGTAATTCCAGCGCGAAATCCGACAAGTCGAACTCGGATTCCTCCTCATCTTCCGAAAAAATCGGCATGCACCAGATCGCCGGCGTGACCGCCAAGGGCGAGCTCGGCAAGAAGCCGACCGTCTCGTTCAAGACGCCGATGACGGTTGAGGACAACAGCTACGTGGTGCTGCAGAAGGGCGACGGAGCCCAGATCGAGGACGGCGACCGCGTCTGCTCGCAGGGCATCGCCATCAGCGTCAAGGATGGTTCCGAACTGGCCAGCACGTGGGAGAAGAACACCCCCAACTGCTCCACCGTAGTCACCTCGGATACCAGCCAGATGACCGAGAACTACTACAAGATCTTCAAGAGCCTCAAGCTCAATTCCACCGTGGCGTTCGGCGTGAACGACTCGAATTCCTCCGGCACCTCGTATCTCATGGTACTCACGCTGGTGTCCAAGTCGAAGGACCTGAAGAAGGCCACCGGCGAGAAGGTCGCGGGCGTTCCGGCCGACCTGCCGAAGGTAACGCTCGCCAAGGACGGCAAGCCGTCGATCGACATGAACGGCTATAAGGGTTCCGATTCCCTGGTTTCCCAGGACCTCATCAAGGGCAAGGGCGCTGTGGTCAAGGATACGCAGTCCGTGATGGCGCACTACACCGGCTGGCTGCTGGATGGCACGCAGTTCGATTCCTCGTGGGACCGCGGACAGTCCTCCGCCTTCTCGCTTGACAGCGTGATCAAGGGCTGGAAGCAGGGTCTGGCAGGCCACACGGTCGGTTCCCAGGTGCTGCTGGTGGTGCCGCCGAGCCTCGGCTACGGAAACAAGGATCAGGAGAAGATTCCGGCGAATTCCACGCTGGTCTTCGTGGTCGACATTCTCGCCGCCTACTGATCCGCCGAACCGACTGATAGGTTCCTCCAAAAACAAAATAGCCTCCCCCTCGGGAGGCTATTTTCATATGCATGCAAGTCCTAGGGGAAATCGCGGCAACGCGTGCGGTATCGAGGCGTACCGAGGGAAGGCGTACGAAGGTACGTCGACCGAGGAACAACGAAGATAACGCTCCGTTGCCGCGATTTCCAGAGTTGGAACCGAAAGAATCAGAACAACCGTAAAGAATCGTCCTCAGTGCCCTTCATCTCCTCGTAATCCAAAAGCAGGCATTTGAAACCGCGGTCCTGCGCGAGCACGCGGGCCTGCGGGGTGATGGTCTGCGCGGCGAAGATGCCGTGCACGGGGACCAGCAGCGGGTCGCGGTTGAGCAGATCGCAGTAGCGGGTGAGCTGTTCGACGCCGTCGATGCCGCCGTTGCGCTTGATTTCGATGGCCACGTGCTCGCCGTTGCCGTCAATCGCCATGATGTCGACCGGTCCGATGGCTGTCGGGTATTCGCGGCGCACGAGCTTCGCGCCTTTGCCGATGCGTTCGATCTGTTCGGCCAGGTACTTCTGCAGATGGTCTTCGACGCCGTCCTTGATGAGGCCCGGATCCTCGCCGAGGTCGTACGATTCGTCCGAATAGATGTGCTGCAACGTCACTTCCAGCACGTCGTTCGATTTGTCGGCCGACGCGCGGATCACCTTTTGCGGCACTTCAGTATCAACGTCGTCATCGGCGTGGTCGGGGGTGATGTCCCTGATGCTGCATGGCGCGGACATCCAGTTGAGCGGCTTGTATGAGCCGAGTTCGGAGAAGATCAGCAGGCTGTTGTCCGCCTTGATGAGCAGCACGCGCTTGGCGAGCGGCAGGGAGGCGTTCAATCGTCCGGAATATTCGGCAGAGCAGTCAGCAACAATAATTCGCACGAGGCACTACCCTACCATGCGCGTCGCCGTACGTACGGCATACGTATTCGCGGCGGCGGAAAGCCACGTAAAAGACAAAAGCGGCCCGGTAATCGCAATACAAAAACATATTGCGATTACCGGGCCACCTTACGTCAAGCGGAAACGGCTTATTCGGCGCGCTTCACGTTGGTTCCACGCTCGACCGCGACGGTGAGCTTGTTCGAATCGAAGGAGATGAAGCCGTCAGTCACCTCGAAGGAGAGGCGATTGCCTTCAGGATCCACCACAACGATGGTTCCTTCCTTGATCACGGTCAGCACAGGCTCGTGGTCGGGCAGGATGCCCATTCCGCCTTCGGAGGCAGGAATGGTAACGGACTTCGCCGTGCCGTGCCACACAGGGTGGTCAGCGGCGACGATGTTCACCTGCATAGTCGATCCGGCCATCACGCACCGTATTCCTTCTGCATGTCGTGCCACTTTTTCTCGAGGTCGTCGATGCCGCCGATACCGGAGAATGCCTGCTCCGGAACGTCGTCATACACGCCGTCGCAGATGCGGGTGAATGCTTCGATAGTCTCGTCCGCCGGAACGTAGGAGCCCGGACGGCCGGTGAACTTCTCGGCGACGTAGAAGTTCTGGCCAAGGAACTGCTCGATCTTACGAGCACGGTTCACAGTGGTCTTATCTTCTTCGCCAAGCTCATCGATACCGATCAGGGCGATGATGTCCTGCAGCTCCTTGTTACGCTGCAGAATCGCCTTGACGCGGTTTGCACAGTCGTAGTGCGCCTGACCCACGTAACGCGGATCAAGGATTCGCGAAGTGGAGCTCAGCGGGTCGACTGCCGGGTAGATACCCTTCGAAGCGATGTCACGAGACAGCTCGGTGGTTGCATCCAGGTGGGCGAAGGTCGTTGCAGGGGCCGGGTCGGTGTAATCATCGGCCGGCACGTAGATGGCCTGCAGCGAGGTGATGGAGTGTCCACGGGTCGAAGTGATTCGCTCCTGCAGCGCGCCCATCTCATCGGCCAGGTTCGGCTGGTAGCCCACTGCGGACGGCATACGGCCGAGCAGGGTGGACACCTCGGAACCAGCCTGGGTGAAACGGAAGATGTTATCGATGAACAGCAGCACGTCCTGATTCTGTACGTCACGGAAGTACTCTGCCATGGTCAGTGCGGTCAGCGGCACGCGCAGACGGGTACCCGGCTGCTCATCCATCTGGCCGAAGACCAGTGCGGTCTTCTCGAGCACGCCGGCTTCGTCCATTTCGCCGATCAGATCGTTACCCTCACGGGTACGTTCGCCGACGCCTGCGAACACGGACACACCGCCGTGGTTCTGAGCCACACGCTGAATCATTTCCTGAATCAGCACGGTCTTGCCGACGCCTGCGCCACCGAACAGACCGATCTTGCCACCCTGCACATACGGGGTCAGCAAATCGATGACCTTGATACCGGTTTCGAACATCTGGGTCTTGGACTCCAGCTGGTCGAATGCCGGCGGGTTGCGGTGGATAGGCCAACGTTCGGTAACCTTAACGGTCTCGTCGGCCTTCTTGTTGAGGATGTTGCCGGACACGTCGAATACGTGGCCCTTGGTGACATCGCCAACCGGCACGGAGATCGGGCCGCCGGTGTCGTACACGGTGGCGCCACGCACGAGGCCGTCAGTCGGCTTCAGAGCGACGGTACGCACGGTGGAATCGCCAAGATGCTGTTCAACCTCAAGGGTGATCTTCTTGGTGGTCTCGCCCTCTTCGTGGACACCGGTGTTGGCCAGTTCAACGGTAAGTGCATTGTAAATGTCGGGCAGGTGGCCCACCGGGAATTCGACGTCGATAACCGAACCCTGGATACGCGTAACGCGTCCAGCGGTCGGCTCTGCAGCCGTCTCGGGAGCCGCTGTGGTCTGATTCTCAGCCATATGCGTTCCTACTCTTCCTTCTTGTTCAGCGCATCAGCGCTGCCGATGATTTCGGTAAGTTCCTGGGTAATCGATGCCTGACGCGAAGCGTTGAGCTTGCGAGTCAGTTCATCGATCAGGCTGCGAGCGTTGTCTGTAGCCGTGTGCATGGCGTTCTGTCGGCTTGCAGTCTCGGATGCCGCTGCGGTGAGCAGGCATTCATGGATACGGGACTGGATGTACTTCGGCAGAATCGCGTCGAGTACTTCGTCAACGCTTGGCTCGAACGCATACAGAGGAGTCGCAGCATCGGCATCGGATTCCGGCACAGGACCGGATTCCGGCTGTTCCGGAAGCACGAGCTCAACGGGTAGCATGCGCAGCACACGCACCTTCTGAACCACCATATTCACGAACTCGGTGAACACAATGTAGAGTTCGGAGACTCCACCTTGGTCCGCCGGCTTCATATAAGCGTCCAACAGTGCCTTCGAGATGGCGTCTGCGACTTCCACGCCGGGCTGGTCGGTATCGCCTTCCCAAGTGCCGGCAACATCACGGTTGCGGTACTTGTAATACGTCACACCGCGACGACCATACACATACAGTTCCGGCTGCTTGCCCTGCTCATCGAGTCGGGCCAACAGCGATTCCGTTTCGCGGATGATCGAGGAGGTGTACGGACCTGCCATACCACGATCCGAGGTAAGAGCGAGGACAGCCACGCGAGGGTTGTCCTCGTTCTTTTTCACGATCGGATGGTCGATATGGGTATGGGCCACCAGCGCTTGCACGGCGTCGAAAATCGCATCGGTATACGGCTTCGCGTTCAAGGCCACGTCACGTGCCTTGGCGATATGCGAAGACGCGATCATCTCCTGCGCGTTGAAGATTTTCTCCAGCGACGCGGTGGAGGCGATCCTAGATTTCAATGCGAGTTGCGAGCCCATGAATCACTTCTCTCCTGCGACGATCTTTTCCTGCTCGACCGGAGTGGTGTGCTTCTCGTCAGGCTTCTTCTCGACCAGCGGCTTGCCCGCGCTGGTCACGAAGGTCTCACGGAACGCTTCCACGGCCTTGTCGAGGGCAGCCTCGGTGTCGGCGGTGAAGTCTTCGGTCTCGCGAATGGTCTTGAGGATATCGGTGTTGTGATCCAGATAATCCAGCATGCCCTTTTCGAACGGCAACACGTCGCTGATTGGCAGGTCATCCATCTTGCCATGGGTGCCGGCCCACACGGACACGACTTCCTGTTCCATCGAATACGGGGAGAACTGCGGCTGCTTCAGGAGCTCGGTCAGGTGGGCACCACGGTTCAGCTGAGCCTTCGAAGCCGCATCCAGATCGGAAGCGAACATGGCGAAGGATTCCAGCGAACGGTACTGCGCCAGCGAGATCTTCAGCGTGCCGGAGACCTTCTTCAAGGCCTTCGTCTGGGCAGCGCCACCGACTCGGGACACGGAGATGCCGACGTCCACAGCAGGACGCTGGTTCGCGTTGAACAGGTCGGACTGCAGGAAGATCTGGCCATCGGTGATGGAAATGACGTTGGTCGGAATGTAGGCGGACACATCGTTCGCCTTGGTCTCGACGATCGGCAGGCCGGTCATCGAGCCGCCGCCGAGGTCATCGGAAACCTTGGCGCAACGTTCGAGCAGACGGGAGTGCAGGTAGAACACATCGCCCGGGTAAGCCTCACGCCCCGGCGGACGACGCAGCAGCAGGGAAATCGAGCGGTAAGCCTCGGCCTGCTTCGACAGATCGTCGAAGACGATGAGCACGTGCTTGCCGTTGTACATCCAGTGCTGTCCGATGGCGGAACCGGTGTACGGTGCGATGTACTTGAAGCCTGCGGAATCGGAAGCCGGGGAAGCCACAATGGTCGTGTACTCCATAGCGCCGGCCTCTTCCAGGGACTGCTTCACCGATGCGATGGTGGAGCCCTTCTGACCGACGGCCACGTAGATGCAGCGGACCTGCTTCTTCGGGTCTCCGGATTCCCAGTTGCGCTTCTGGTTGATGATCGTATCGATTGCGATAGCGGTCTTACCGGTCTGGCGGTCGCCGATGATGAGCTGGCGCTGGCCACGTCCGATCGGCGTCATTGCGTCGATGGCCTTCAGGCCGGTGGACAGCGGCTCGTCAACCGGATGACGATGCATAACGTCAGGTGCCTGGGCCTCGAGAATACGACGGCCTTCGGTCTTGATTTCACCAAGACCGTCAATCGGGTTGCCTAGCGGGTCCACGACGCGGCCAAGGTAGCCGTCGCCGACGGGCACGGAGAGCACTTCGCCGGTACGACGCACTTCCTGGCCTTCCTCGATGCCGGTGAAATCGCCGAGGATAACCACGCCGATTTCGCGGGCGTCAAGGTTGAACGCCAGGCCAAGCGTGCCGTCTTCGAACGTCAGCAGCTCATTGGCCATGCAACCAGGCAGTCCCGTCACGTGCGCAATGCCGTCGCCAGCGGTCGCGACATAACCGACTTCCTGGGTCGGAGTGTCCGACGGCTTGTACGACTCGACGAACTCATCGAGCGCCTTGCGTATCGTGGTGGGATCAATGGTAAGTTCTGCCATGATCACTCCTTATTGTTGTTTTTAAATTCAGTCAAGTCTTGTTTCAGGCTTGTTCACCGTGTGGCGTGCCGTCAGGCGGTCGCCTTCACCGTGCGCTGAAGATGTTGCAGCTGTGCGACCACCGTGTTGTCGGTGACCTCGTCGCCCACCTGGATGCGCATACCACCCAGGACGGTCGGATCGACCACCGAGTTGATGTGCACCGGATGGCCGGTCTTCGCCGAATAGATGGCGACGAGCTTCTTGACCTGCTCCTTGCTCAGTGGCGTTGCCGTGGTGACGGTGACCATCGATTCGCCCATATGACGGGAGAACTTGTTGATCAGCCACTGAATGGTCTGCAGATAGCGGCGATTGCGCAGATTGCAGGTCGCATGCTCGGCCAGACGCTTGGTCACCACATTGAAGTCGGCATTGCCGATCAGGCTGTACAGCAGCTTGATACGGGCTTCGGCGGGGACGGTTGCGTCATACAGCTTGCTGCGTACGACCGGAAGGTTGAGCAGTGCGGAATGCAGCTGGGCAAGCTCGATGGAGACCTGCAGAGTAGCATTCGTGTGGTCCGCGTAGTACATCATGCCATCCACACCGAAATCCTCGGCGGCATTGGCGATGTCGGACACGCGGCTCCAACGGCGGGCCACCAGATCGGACATGATTTCCATCGTCAACGGATGGGCTTCATCTCCAATGAGGGTCTTGACTACCGCAACCTTGTCTTCGACTGGGCGCGACGGGTCGGTGAGGGCACGTTCAAGCTGGACGTTGTGGTCGAGCGCGTTGGTGATCGTGAACAGTTCGTTCCCGATGCGCCATGCGTCCTCGCCGCTGTCACGCAGCTTGGGGGCCAGCGAGTCACGCGAAACGCGGTCTGCGATACGCGATGCTTCTCCTCGCATTGGTCACCTCCCTTTCTTGAAGGTTTCGATCACTTCTTGTCGCTGTCCAGTTCGGCGATCATCTGGTCGATCATCGTCGACTGCACGTCGTCGCTTTCCAGCTTGCTGCCCAGGATCTTGCCGGCCAGTGCCGTTGCCAGCACGCCGACCTCACCCTTCAGGCTCACCAGAGCCTGCTGCTGCTGGGATTCGATGGAACGCTGGGCGGTGGCGGTGATCTGCGCCGCATCAGCCTCGGCACGGGTACGTGCGTCGGCGATGATGTGCGATGCTTCCGCGCGAGCGTCGTCGCGGATCTTGGAAGCCTCGACGCGTGCGTTGCTCAGCTGGGCATCGTACTTCGCCTTGGCTTCGTCGGCATCCTTCTGGGCCTGTTCGGCCTTGGCGATGCCGCCTTCGATCTTGGCTGCGCGCTCATCGAACACGGCCTGGAACTTCGGCAGGAAGAACTTGTAGAAGAACACGGCGACGATGATCAGAATGACCAACGACCAGAAAATGTCGTAGCTTTTCGGAAGGAACAGTTCCATCTCGCTAGCTGCGGTCACCATAGTGTCTTCCTCCTTTCACGTTCGTTTGCGTCTTCGGTGTTTACCTTGGGGATCAAGTCTTACTTGATGAAGGCGAGCACGAAGCCGAGCAGTGCCAGCACCTCGACGAATGCCAGGCCCAGGAACATGAGGGTCTGCAGACGGCTGCCGAGCTCAGGCTGGCGAGCGGTGCCTTCGATGGTCTTGCCGATCAGGATGCCCAGACCGATGCCAGGGCCGATGGCGGCGAGGCCGTAGCCAACGACGTTCAGGTTGCCGGCAACCTCAGCGAGGGTAACGATATCCATGATTGTTTCCTTTCTGGTTATTGCTTGACAAGAAGCAACACTTAAAAAGCCGGCGGTCAGTCGATCTCCGGATAGCTCATATTGATGTACGCGGTGGTCAGGATGGCGAAGATGTAAGCCTGCAGGCAGGCGACCAGCGCCTCGAACAGGAACATGAACATGCCAGCCGCGAAGGTGATGATGCCGAACGGCATCATCAGCTTGTTCACCACATCAACGAGGAAGAACTGCGTGGCCGAGAGGCACAACGCAAGGATCAGGTGGCCCGAAACCATGTTGGCGAACAGTCGGATCGTCAACGAGAACGGGCGGATAATCAGCAGCTCAAGCAGCTGAATCGGGGACAGCAGAATATAGATCGGGGCCGGAACGCCCTTCGGGAAGATCTCGTCCCTCAGGAAGTGGCCAAGGCCCTTTTCACGGATGCCGGCAATCCAGTACTGGCAGAAGCACCACATGGCGAACACCAGAGGCAGCGTGATGGACGCGCTTGCCGCGATGTTGAAGCCCGGGATGATGCCGCACAGATTGAAGACCAGCAACGTGCAGAACACGGTGGTGATCATCGGCACATAACGCTTGCCACGCAGCTCGCCCATCACCTGATAGACGATGTTGTCGCGGACAAACTCGATCAGCCATTCGACTGCGCCCTGCCAACGGCCAGGGATGAGCTTTGCACGGCTTGCCGTAATTCCGAGAACCAGCAGCATGATGACGGTCGCAAGAATACGAACGAGGATGATGCGGTTGATGGCGAACGGCGTGCCTTGAAAAACAAACGGATCGGGAAGGAAGTCATTGATGCTCGGCATCTCTGGACCATCGGCGATGGTCATGATGCCCTCTCCCAATGCACTAATCATTCACGCCTCCTGCTCTTGTGTCAGCTGTTAGTCTAGCCCAACAGCTGAGTCGAATGTGACATTCCGGTTACCAAACCAGAACATCCTTCGGGTTCTATGTTAACGCGCCCATAAACGCGTTCGCATACCAGCCCCGAATGGCTGCAAAGGATTATCAGCCCGTGACTAGACAACATTCCGCACCGGGAGCTTTCCCCTACTACCGTATAGCGAAAACCGGCGTTTCGCACGTTGCGGGGACTATTAGACACAACCACGGCCGTTGTCGATTCGGCCTATTTCACCCCCATTCACACCAAAATAGACATCGTTTGCAACACTGCTTGATAAAACGTTTTACTTAACATATCGCACCATAATATATGACGGCGAAAATGAAACGATGTCGCAGCAGGCAACAAAAACCGCGCAAAAAGCCCACGACACCGCGCAAAAGCGGCAATCGTGGGACAATCGCCAATACTTGTCAGTACTCGCCGATCTTCGTGAAAATCAGCCGCGAATGACACCGTATCCATCGTGCGAGAATGGCGTGAACGCGTCGACACGCGGCGAACCGGGCTCGTGCAGGAGCGAACGGTCGGGGCCGAGGCGCTTCTCCTCGCGCAGCTGCGGTACTTCGCTCAAATCGTATGGCGTGGTCTGATAGACCCAGTTGAGCCAGTTGCGCCACAGCAGGTTGGCGTGGGCGCGCCAGGCGAACAGCGGTTCGAGCTTCGGATCGTCGTGCGGGAAATAGTTTTCGGGGAACGGCACGTTGGTCATGCCCTTCTTCATATCCCTCTCGTATTCCTCGGCGAGCGTGTACTTGCCATACTCCCAATGGCCGAGCGCGAACACTTCGGAGAAGTCGCGCGTGGCGATGAGCCCCGGGCCGGACTTCGGACCCCACGTGAGCACCTGCAGCTCGGGATTATGGGCGATATCACCCTCGTTGACCCCCGCCAGGCGGGAATGCGGTTGCAGGCAGATCTCGTCGAAACCGTTGGTGAGGAAGCAGTATTCGTCCTGCAGATACTGGGGGAACACTCCGAAGAGCTTCTCCGGCAGCAGCTCCTTGCGCACGCCGTACCGATAGTTGAGCGCGCCCATCGCGCCCCAGCACAGGTACATGGTGGAGAAGACGTGGGTGGATGCCCAGTCGAGAATCTGCTTGAACTCGTCCCAGTAGTCGACCTGCTCGAAATCGAGGTGTTCGACGGGCGCTCCCGTCACCACAAGACCGTCGTAATAGTTGTCTTTGAACGCGTCGAGCGTCTCGTAGAACTTCACCAGATGGTCGGCGCTCACGTGCGTGGCCTCGTGGGTGGAGGTCTTCATGAAGTCGACCTCGACCTGCAGCGGGCTCTTGGAGATCAGACGCAGCAGTTGCGTTTCGGTCTCGATCTTCTTCGGCATGAGGTTCAGGATCACCAGCTTGAGCGGACGCACGCGCTGGCGCTCCGCTTCGGGCTTTTCAAGCGCGAAGATGCGCTCGGAGTCGAGAATGTCTCTGGCCGGAAGGCCGCTGGGAATCTTGATAGGCATGTTTCCTATTATGGTGCGGACCCGGATATGGCGTATTCGGCGGTTTTCATCGACGGTCCGCAGCGTTATACGAAAAACGGATAACGCGTTATCGGATATGCGATTTCACTAGCAGCGCAATATGCGACACGCCGATTTGACTTATTAGCCAACATCCGTAAAGTAGTTAGAGCTGCCTCAATGAAGGCAAGCCGACGCGGGGTGGAGCAGCTCGGTAGCTCGCTGGGCTCATAACCCAGAGGTCCTAGGTTCAAATCCTAGCCCCGCTACTACGGGGTAGGCCGTCAGCGTGAAGCTGGCGGCCTTTTCCATACCCAAATGGCAACAGAAGCACGATGGTGTGCCATGCGCAAGACAACACCAGCCCCGCAATGGGCAGAATATATCAGTAAATGGCTCGATTTCCTCAAGGCCGGTTCGTACTCTCCGAACACGATCTGCACGCGCCGATGCCAATTGACTGCGTTGAGCCGCGAGCTCGAGGGGTCGCCTCTGGACGTGGATGGAGACGACCTCATCGACTATTTCGCCGCACGCGACTGGAAGCCGGAGACGCGCAAGAGCGCGCGGAACGCGGTCGTCAGCTTCTTTCGGTGGATGCGGAAAAGCGGCCGGCGCGACGACGATCCAAGCGACGAGCTGCCAAGCGTGAAACGTCCGCAGGCGCACCCGAGGCCATGCCCGGAGGATGTCATCGCGCGCGCCATGAGAGAGGCGCAAGGCGACGAGAGGATCATGATCCGCCTCGGCGCCGAGTGCGGACTGCGCCGCGCAGAGATCGCCGCCGTGCACAGCGACGACGTACTCAGGACGGCCAGAGGAAGCAACCTCATGGTCAGAGGCAAGGGCGACAAACAACGCATCGTCCCGATCGCCGACGACCTCGCCGACATGATAATGGCCCATCACGGTTACGTGTTCCCCGGCAGATGGGGAGGCCACTGCGAAAGCACGCACATCGGGAAGCACGTGAGCGCGCTGCTCGGCGCCGGATGGACGCCCCATTCATTGCGCCACCGGTATGCCACGCAGATCTACGCAGCCACGCATGACATCCTGCTCGTCTCCAAACTGCTCGGACATGCAAGCGTGGAGACTACGCAACGATACGTCGCGATGCCCGATGACAGATTACGTGCCGGACTGGCCGCGGTGACGCTCGCGGTGTGACACAATTGGACACATGGATCCGGCGGCGATGCCGGAGGAAAGAGAAACATCATGCAGGCAAGGGGATATGGTTCCACCGTCACCTTCGACGGAGAGAACATCATCATCGAACGAAACAAGATCGTCGCTTCGCAATACGGCTTCGACCGCACCGTCGTGCCGCTGTCGAGCGTCGTGGACGTGACCGAAGGAAAGGCGACGCTGCTTACGAACGGATTGTTCTGCCTGAGCGTGCGCACCGCCAATGGCGATACGGAGCTCATCGGATCAGCCGCACAGTCACGCAAATCGCCGTACTGCGCGATCTACACACGCTCACACTCGGACGAGTTCAAAGAACTCGCCTCGCAGATCCGCGCCGTAAAGCCGTCCCAAGCGATGCCAATCGCCATCGATCAGACTGATGAAACGCTTTACGCGCGGCAGATGCGGTCGATTGAACGTGGAGAAGAGGCGCAGCGTGAGCTCGAGGCGGCCATGCGCGCGGCCAATCCGTCCGGAAGGAAGCTCGACTCGTTCAAGGGCAGCGACGGCACCAAATTCGAACTGTTCGAACGCGAGATCCGCTGCGGACGCGAAAAGCATCCCATCGATGGGGTGACGGCGTCGGTCCTCGATGGCTCCGCGTTGGAGTCGCGCGTCACGCTGACGCGTCTGCTGCTCGTCGGCGTCTTCGCATTGGCATTCAAGAAGCGCAAGGGCGGCGAGAAGTATCTGACCATCGAAGGGCCGGACTTCGCCTGGATGGCCGAGGTCGACCGAAAGCACGTCGGTGACGCGATGAGGTTCGCAACCAAGATTCAGAACCAAGCGCGCAAGGCCTGAAAACGCGAAAAAGCCCCTTCCGTGGAGCGAATACCACGGAAGGGGCTCTATATATGGGCGTTCAGTCAGAGATCTGATCCTTGCTGAGCTTGCCGCCGATTGCCTGATTCACGAGCGTGTACACAGCCTGTGCGACGCCCACCACAGCGGCGAGCGCCACTCCCCACGTGGCGTGGGCGAAGCCTCCGGTCGCACCGACGGCGATGACGCCGAGGACAATAGAGGTTCCGAGGCTTACCAGGCCGACGTAATCGGCCGGAATGTACTTCTTGAACGCCTGCACCAGTGCCGGTGCGACGAGTGCGACGATCGCAGAGGCGAGCGCCGTGGCATTTGAGATGTCCATATTGTTCCTTCCAAGTGGACTCCCGCAGCACTTGGCTGCGGGAGCTTTCGTTACCGGAGCCTCTGCCCCGGATAGATGACGTAGGGCGCGTGGATACCGTTACGGGCAGCCGCTGATGCCCAGCCGGCGCCATAGATGCACCACAGCGATTCGCCGGCGCGCACCACATGAGTGGAGCTGCCGTAGTAGCCGGATGCGGCCGTGGTGGCGGTCGTGCCGTAGTAGGTGATGACCTGCCCCGTGTAGATGAGGTTGATGTTTCCGCTCGGGACGCGCCATGCCGATGCCGGCTTGAGGCCGGTGCGTTCGGCGATGGCGCTCACAGTGTCACCGGCTCGAACCACGTAGGTGCTCGTGCGCGTCACCGTGGTCGGACCTGAGTAGGATCCTCCGCCGAGGCGTGCGTTGACGATCGCCATGACGCGGTCGTAGTTGCCGCCGAGGCGTGCGCGCCGATCCTGTCCGTTGCCGTATTCGCCGCGGATGACGGCGCTTGCGAGCGCGTTCAGGTCGGTGGTGGTTGTGGTCGTCTCGGTGTGTGTCGACGGTGCGGTGGTTACGGTTCCGACCGCGCATCCGGCTCGTTCGCCGCATGCGATTTTCTGCCATGCCTGCCTGTTTCCGAAGAATCGGTTCAGGTCGAGCGGTCCGCGCCCGCCGACATAGCCGGAACTGGTGTATTGGATCATTCCCTCACCGGATGCGCCAGCGTTCCACGGGTCCGACTGGTAGCCAGTGGCCGCGTTGGATGCGTACTGCGCGACCCAAAGCATGCATCTCGCACGAACCCATGCGTTCACCTGCCATACGGCGGAACGTTGGACGTAGACGATAGGCCATACAGCCGTCCTGTCGTGGACTCGTGTGACCCACGTCTGGATCCAAGCTGGATTACCCCAGTTCGGGTTCGTGACGGAGCAGCCATAGCGCCCGTAGGCGAGGCACTGTTCCCAGTCAAGTGCGAGGACGCTCTTGCCGACGCGGTCGGACACCGCGTTAACGAACGTATCGGCTTCGGCGACGGCGTTGCCGCCATTTGCGAAGTGGTACATCCCCGTCGCCTTGCCGGTGCGGTCGGCGTTCGCCACCTGAGTGGAGTAGTTGATGTTCGACCAACCAAGCCCCTGCGTGGCCTTGATGACCACGAAGTCCGCCGGGGCGGCAGCCGTGATGTCGCCGGACTGGTATCCGCTCACGTCGTAGCCGTTCATGTCGGCCGATGCGACCGGCGCGACGGCCATGAAGACGGCGAGCAGCGCGGCCGTCAGCGCCTTCCACGGCGGTTTGTGTTTGACCATATCCTTCCTCCTTTTGTCGTTGGATATGAAAAGACCCCGCGTTGCGCGGGGTCTGGAATCATGCGTCGGCGTCATGCGTCGGCGAATTGGTTAGAAGGTTCGATCTTGGCGGCTAGGATGTCGTCCTTCATCTGCGTGCCGACGCCGTTGCCGCCCAGGGCGTGATAGGCGCCGTAGACCTTCTGCGCGGTCTGTTTCGTTGCCACGTCGCACACGTCGCCCGCGGAGACGGTTTCCTGCTGGATCTGGCGGAGCTTGCAGAAGAGCAGGACGCGCACGCCTTCGCGCAGCGGGTCGCCGTCCTCCGTTTTCGCATCCTTGGCGTCCTTGCGGCGCAGGATCCATGAGATGACCGGCACGAGGATCGCGCTGATCGTTCCGCTGCTCAGGATCGCCGCCACGAGCGTGACGGCCGTGTTCGGATCATTCATCCCAGTTCCAGCCCTTTTCATCGAGGGACGTCTTCACGGCGTCTCGGAGCTTTTCGGGCACGTCGTCGATGGTGCATCGTCCCATGATGATGCGGTTTGCGTAAACGCGCGCCATGGCTTGGTCGAGCTTGCTCATGCGTTCTCACCTCCAGTGATGGTTGCGAGCTGTTCGTAGAGCTCGGCGATGCTGTCGGCGTTGTCGGCGCCGACCTGTTCGAGTTCCGCGATGCGTTCGTCGGCATCCTTGTGTTCGGTGATGTACGAGCGCCATAGGGTGTCGTACTGTTCGACAGCCTCCTGTTCGGTGAGGTCGCGCAGCAGATACGCTTCCTCGGCCTGGTATTCGGTCCATGCCGGCATTCCGTCGGACGTGGCCTCATGCTCGATGGTCCTGATGTTGCGGCGCAGGCGGATGTCCGCCATGCCGTCGCCGCGCCGGAAGTAGCTGACTTTCTCGAGCGGTTCGCTACTGGACACGATCGGTAATTGCATATCTTCTCCTTTGCATTTTCGCGTGGAGTCGGAGCGAAGCCCTGACCCTGCGCATGATGGAATCGATGCCGTGGCGTCGGCGGTACGACCATGAGTCGCTGTGTACGAGGTACCCCCAGTAGGAGGCGCAACGTTTGGCGAGGGCGTAGCCGATCCACGATGCGCGTGCCGCACGGTTGAAGGCTCGGCGCATGCGCAGGAATATGACCGTCCGGATATTCACGCGTCCGTCCGGGCGGAACGTGAAACCAGCCATGTCGACCGGTTCCAAAGCGCAGTATTTGAGGTTCCACTCGGGGTGGATGCTGACCTTGAGATTCGTTTCGATCCATTTGACCAAGCGTCTGGCGGCCATTTTGAGATCACGTTTCGAATGCGACACGAGCAGTATGTCGTCCATGTAGAAGACGACGTGGTCGATGAGCCTTCGGCTCACGGCGGTTCCGTCCTTCCGCCGACGTGTGGCGGTCAGCCGTTCGGCGGCGTAGTGGAAGGCGCCGGAAAGATAATAGTTCGCCAACCAGTGCGAGAGATACGAGCCGATGTTCAACCCGTTTTCGCCCTGGTACGAATCGATGAGAGCGAACGTGAGGCGTAGCAGTTGGGCGTCTCCGACGTCGTGGGCGAGCATCGCCTTGAGGGTTGGGCGGTCGATGCTCGGATAGTATTTGCGGACGTCCATCTTGATGAAGTATTTGAACCGTCCCTCGAACGACCATCGTTTGATGAGCTGGCGGACGCGTCCGGTTCCCCTACCTTTGATGCTGGCGCATTGGTGCGGGCCGACCTTGGCCTTGAGCATCGGCATGAGCGCCGTGACCGCGATCCAGTCGAAGATCTGGTGGCGTACCGTCTCCCTGCCTATGATCCTGCGTTTTCCGTTCGTCGGCTCGATCCGGTTGAAGTACCTGATTTCGCCGAGTCTGATGTTCCCGCTGCGGATCTCGCCGGCCATGTCGGCGGCGATGGCGTCAAGATCGCCGTCATACGAGGCGATGAAGCGTTTTACGTCCGACCTGCCCTTCTTGTCTTTGAGGTACAGGTTGATGCAGTGGCGGACGAAGAGCGTTCCGCCGCATCTGGTGTGTTTGCAATATGTTTTCAAGCTGTCTTCCGACTCCCCTATCTGGACTAAGGCGGCGTTCGATGGTGCTGGTTGGGTTCGTCTACCGGTCGCGTGCTTGGTTCGTATTTTCGGCTGTTGGCCGTGGCATGCCCTCTCACGGTGTGGAGGGTAATTGTGGCGTGAAGATTCTTTTTGACGGGGGTGTTCCAGATGTGCGCGAGCAGATGTTCCACCTGCGGTTCGTCAAGTCGTTCCTGAGGTTCGCGGTCCACAGGCCACAGTTCGACCTGTCCCTGAGGTTCC
>ENA-UOJB01000962-UOJB01000962.1-human-gut-metagenome-genome-assembly--contig:-C48-NODE-962-length-26751-cov-21.274161_pt1 | contig 26751 bp, 28 predicted proteins | sample MGYA00242338_ERZ723885 | MGnify/ENA metagenome assembly ERZ723885
GTTGCCCCCGGCGGATTTTGAATCCGCTACGTCTACCAATTCCATCACACCGGCATTATTCAGTTGTTGCGAGTCTCATTTTTCTGAATCCGCCGTAGGGCAGAACTTTAGGGCAGAACTCACGAAAAGCCCGTTCTTAGGATACACCGAAAAGTCAATAATTGCAAGGGTTAGGCCGGTTGTATGAGCTGGTAAGCGTATAGTCTTTTGAGTCCGCTACGTCTACCAATTCCATCACACCGGCAGGTGCAACAATTATTATATGCGATGCAGGGAGCATTTGCAAGCAAAACTTTTCGAAAAAAGGCTCCGGCGCACTGCGCCGGAGCCTTTCACAATGTAAGATCACACGTAGCGCTGATTGATGACATCGAACACGCCGCGCGTCGTGAGGCGCAGCGTTGGAATGACGGTCAGCGCCATGAACGAAAGCGTCATAAACGGGTCGACCCCGCGCGAGACGCCGAGCTTGAAGGCCTGCTCCTTGGCGTTTTCGAGCGCCTCGTTGACCTCGATAAGCGGCGCTTCGCTCATGATGCCTGCAATCTGGAGCTGGAGCTCGCCGAGCACCTTGCCGTCGTCCATCACGACGATGCCGCCGCCGAGCTCGACGACGCGGTTGACCGCCGCGGCCATGTCCTCCTCGTTCGCGCCGACGACGATGATGTTGTGGCTGTCGTGCGAGATGGATGTCGCCACCGCGCCGGACTTGAGGCCATAGCCCTTGATGTAGCCGATGCCGATGTGGTGCGTGTTCTTGTGGCGCTCGATGACGGCAATTTTCAAGATGTCGTCCTCAACGCTGATCTTTTCGGCGTAGCCCGCATCGGTCGTGACGATCTCGCCGGGCACCATGCCGAGCACCGCGCGCGGGCGGGACTCGATAAAGTCCGTGGCCTCAAGGTGCGCAACGTGGAACGTCTCGTGCGAGCGCTTGACGAGGTGCGGATCGATCTCGGGCGCTTCAAACGGCGTGACGGTCTTGCCGTCGAACATCAGCTTGCCCTTCTTGTAGACCTCAAGGATGTTGAAGTCGTCGAAATTGTCGATCACGACAAAGTCCGCAAGAAAGCCCGGTGCGATTGCGCCGCGGTTGTTGAGCAGGAAGTAGCGCGCGGCGTGGTGGCTCGCGCATTTGACGGCGATGATCGGGTCGACGCCCGCTTTGATGGCACGGCGCACGATGTAGTCGATGTGGCCCTTTTCGAGCAGGTCGTTCGGGTGCTTGTCGTCCGTGCAGAACATGCAGTAGGTGTAATACTGCGGTGTGAGCAGCGGGAGCAGCGCGTCGAGGTTGCGCGCGGCCGTGCCCTCGCGGATCATGATGTACTGTCCGCGCTCGAGCTTGGCGATGGCATCCTCCACGGTGCTGCACTCGTGGTCGGAATAGACGCCGGCGGCGATGTAGGCGTTCAGGTCGTTGCCCGAAAGGCCGGGGGCGTGGCCGTCGATTTTTTTGTGGTGCGCCTGCGCGGCGACGATCTTTTCGAGCACCTGCTCGTCGGCGTTCGCGACGCCGACATAGTTCATCATTTCGGCCAGACCCTCGACGCGGTTGTGCTCGTAGAACGAGTCGATCGCGCGGTAATCGAGCACCGCGCCGGATTCGTCGAGCGGCGTTGCGGGCACGCAGGAGGGGAGCATGAAGCGCACGTCAACGGGCAGATCTTCCGTCGCCTGCAGCATATACTCGATGCCGTCGGTGCCCATGACATTGGCGATCTCGTGCGGGTCGGTGATGACGGTCGTGGTGCCGTGCGGAATGACGGCGTTGGCAAACTCTTTGGGGGAGACGAGCGCGCTCTCTAAGTGGATGTGCGCGTCGACAAAGCCGGGCAGCACGAGCTTGCCGCCCATGTCGATCTCGACCGCGCCCTCGTAATGCTCGCCCATGCCTGCGATCAGCCCTTCGGCCACGGCGATGTCGCCATGACTGAGCTCGTTGCAGAAGACGTTCACATACGTCGCGTTCTTGAGCACGAGGTCGGCCTTCTGCCGTCCCGAGGCCACCTCGACGACGTGGAGCTTCTTGTTCAGCTTGCGGTTGATCTTTCCTGCGTAGCTTTCCCGGTATGCCATGCGTTTTCCTCCTTATTTTGTTGTGTTTGACCAGTTTATCGGATGAATCATCCATCTTCCTCGTTTATTTTTTATAGGATACTACGTTCTTTCGCACTTGTCCAGCAGAAAAAGCTAAAATATTTTTAGTAAAACTGACGAAAAGTGAGAAGAATGCAGAAGTTCACTGTATCATAAACTGTATGATGGACCGGACAAATACAGGCCGTTGCCGAAAGATTGCTTTTCACAAAATGCTGTTTACAAGCATCTGATAATACAGTATAATTAAACAAACGGTATAGAGATAAATGAATATTTTCAACTAAAAGACGAATAAAACGCGCTGGCATTCACTGCGCCGGGCTTGCTTGAAGTGGCCCGCACACAAAATGGAGGCTGCGGCAATTTTAGGACCGGACAAGGAGGGGGGAAGATATGAAAACCGAGCATTCCTATTCCGCAAAGGGCGTTTTGGCTGCGCTGGGGAGATCCGCTTTGTATCTGCTCTTTTTTGTGGCGGTGCAGGTTTTGCTGCCCTTTGTCTATGGGATCGGTATCGCTGCCGATGCAGCGATCAATAGGGGAGCGGACCTTGCGCAGGGGGCGCAGGCGGTGGCGGAGCGGCTTCTGGACGGCCTGTCGGCGCTCACGCTGCTATCGTGTCTGATCATCGCCGCGGTACTGCTGCTGTGGTTCCTGCTGCGGAAAAAGCCGCTATCCGAGGCGGCGGGCCTTCGTCACTGCTCGGGCTGGACGGTGGGCTTCTGCGCCTTCGGCGCGGTCGGCCTCTATGTGCTGGTCAGTCTGGTGCTTGCCCTGCTGCCGGAAAGCTGGATGGAGGAATATGGAAAAGCCATGCGCCTGAGCACAGAGACGGGGCTGATCCCGGCGCTTGCCGTAGTGGCCGGCGCGCCGGTTGCGGAGGAGCTCGTGTTCCGCGGCGTCATCCAGTCGCGGCTGGAACGGGCCATGCCGGTGTGGATCGCAATTGTACTGCAAGCGGTACTCTTTGGATTCATCCACGGAACGCCGGTGCAGATCGGCTACGCGTTTCTCATGGGCCTGCTTTTCGGCTATATTCGCTATCGCACGGGGAGCATCCTGCCCACGATCGCCGCGCACGCCGCGTTCAACGCAATGAACGACCCGCTGGGGCTTTTGGGCGGTTTTGCGGAGAAGTGGCAGTTCCTTGCCGTCATGGCCGCCGTATGCGCGGCGGGCTGCGTGCTCTGCCGCCGCGGTTTGAGCGGACTAAGAACAGCGCCGGAGGCCGAAGCAAGGTCCACATCGCCGACGGTCTGCGAGGAGATCACCGAATAACAGAGAAAGCGCCTTTCAAAGAAAGCTCTTTGAAAGGCACTTTGCGCTTCTGTGATTGAATCTTTTTACTTCACGCTGCCGTCGGCGTTGAAGACGGGCAGCTTTTCAAGGAACAGGATGTCCTTGCGGTCGGCTGCGCCGCCCTCGGCGAGAACGGCCATGCGGCCCGTAACGGTGCCGCCCGCCTTTTCGACGAGTGCTTCCATCGCCTTGAGCGAGCCGCCTGTGGAGATGACATCGTCGACGAGCAAAATCTTCTTGCCGCGGATGAGATCCGCGTCGTCAGAGCCGAGGAAAAGCTTCTGCTGGGCGACGGTGGTGATGGACTTGTCCTCCACGGAAATGGGGTCGGGCATGTAGACCTTGGGGCCCTTGCGCGCGATAAAATACTTTTTCGCGCCGCTCTGGCGCGCCATCTCGTGGATGAGGGGGATGGACTTTGCCTCAGCGGTGAAGAGGTAATCGTAGTCGATGCCCTCGGCGAGCTTCAAGAGCTCTTCTGCGCAGCGCACGGTCAGCTCCGCGTCGCCGAACATGATGAAAGCACCGATATAAAGATCGTCCGTTACCTTGCAGATGGGAAAGTCGCGGTCAAGACCCGCGACATGCATCGGATAAGTCGCCATAAAAGGAAGCTCCCTTCGCGTTTTACATCTTTTTCTGCCGTTTCGCGCGGCAAACAGGATTTAGTATATCTTTTTTGCGCGGATTGTCAAGCGGTCAGACCTCGGTGTCGCCCTCGGGCAGGATGATCGCGCAGGCAATGTAGGCGAGCACGCCGGTACCGGCGGCCAGAGCGAGGACCGCCCAGAGCACGCGCACGATCGACGGGTCAATGTTGAAGTAGTCTGCGATGCCTGCGCAGACGCCGCAGATCATCTTGTTGTTGCGGGACTTGTAAAGACGCTTTCTTTCGTCCATGATCGTTCTCCTTATCCGGCTGCGAGAGCAGCCACGGTGGGTTTGTAAACAACTATTATAGTATACCACGTTTTTGCACGTTGTAAAGTGCGGTTTTTCCGCGTTTTGGGCAGGAAAAGGGGAGTGCGCAGAGGAAAATGCGCGATATTTTGCGCTTTTGCCGCTTTTTTGCCGGCAAGGGGCAAATTCCCCCTTGCAAGTTCCTTTTTTCTGTGATATAAGTACCACTTAGACAAATGCTGTGAAAGGGAAAATAGCGTGTTTGTTCCGCGTAGAGAGGATCGGTCGGCGGCTGGGAGCCGGTCTGCGGGATGTCGCTTGGTTCGCCCCCGAGCAGCCGCGAGGAAATGCGCGGCCGGTCAGCCCCCGTTACGGGCAGCGAGCGCGCGCCTTTGGGCGCGAATCAGGGTGGTACCGCGGAAGAAAGTCTTTCGTCCCGAGAGTGTCGGGAGGAAAGGCTATTTTTTTGCCCCTGCCGCCGATTTTTGAAATTCGGCAAATTTTTACCTGAAAAGGAGAAATGATATGAAACAACAACTGGAAGCGATCCGCAAGGCGGCGCTCGATGCGATCTCCGACGCCGGCAAGGCGGAGGACCTCGAAGCACTGCGCGTCCGCTACCTTGGCAAAAAGGGGGAGCTGACCGCCGTTTTGAAGCAGATGGGCAAGCTCAGCGCCGAAGAGCGCCCCGTGATCGGGCAGCTCGCCAACGACGTGCGCGCCAAGCTCGAAGCGGACATTGAGGAAAAGGCGAAAGAGCTCGCCGACAAGGCCATGGAGCTCAAGCTCAAGTCCGAGGCCGTGGACGTGACCATCCCCGGCAAGCAGGAAAAGATCGGCGTGAAGCACCCGATGTATCAGGTGCTCGACGAGATCAAGGACATCTTCGTCGGCATGGGCTTTGAAATTCTCGAAGACCGCGAGGTCGAGCTTGCCGAGTACAACTTCACGAAGCTCAACGTTGAGGAGGGCCATCCCGCCCGCGAGTGGAGCGACACGTTCTACTTCACCGAGGACAGCTCGATCCTTCTGCGCACGCAGACCTCTCCGATGCAGATCCACGCGATGGAGACGCGCGAGCTGCCCATCCGCATTCTCGCCCCCGGCCGCGTGTACCGCAAGGACGAGGTCGACGCCACGCACTCGCCCATGTTCCACCAGATCGAGGGCATGGCCATCGACAAGGGCATTACGATGGCGGACCTCAAGGGCACGCTCAACGAGGTCGTGCGCCAGCTCTACGGCGAGCACACGGTCACGCGCTTCCGCCCCCATCACTTCCCGTTCACCGAGCCGAGCTGCGAAATGGACATTCAGTGCCACAAGTGCCACGGCGCAGGCTGCCCCACCTGCAAGGGCGAGGGCTGGATCGAGGTGCTCGGCGCCGGCATGATTCACCCGAAGGTCCTCGAGGGCTGCGGCATCGACTCCACGGTCTATTCCGGCTGGGCGTTCGGCATGGGCCTTGAGCGTCTGGCGCTCGGCCACTTCAAGATCAGCGACCTGCGTTTGATCTTCGAGAACGATGTCCGCTTCCTCGAACAGTTTTAATATTCCTCGCGAAAGCGGCGAGCCGCTTTCTGCGATCTCTTTCGCAGGGTGCTGCGCCGCACTCGCTTTGCTCGCACACTTGCACCCTGAGCGGCGTTTTTTGTGACGCGCATGTCGTCACAAAAAACGAAATTTGATTGTTACTTCTTAGGAGGATACAAATATGATCCTATCCCGTAATTGGCTCAACGAATTCGTTGACCTCAAGGATATCACCGATAAGGAATTCAACGACGAGATGACGCTCTCCGGCTCGAAGGTCGAGACCATCGAGTGTCCCGACGAGAACCTCAAGAATGTGGTCGTCGGCAAAATTCTCGAGATGAAGCGCCATGAAAACTCCGACCACATGTGGGTCTGCCAGATCGACGTCGGTCAGGCCGAGCCCGTGCAGATCGTTACCGGCGCGTGGAACATCCATGTGGGAGACTATGTCCCCGCAGCGCTGCACGGCGCGCATCTGCCGGGCGGCGTGAAGATCGAAAAGGGCAAACTGCGCGGCGTCGAGTCCGACGGTATGCTCTGCTCGCTCAAGGAACTCGGCATGACGGCGGAGCACGACTTCCCCTATGCCGTTATCACGCCCGCGGCGCTTCTGAACGACTATCATCCCATCGACCCCGCGAAGCCCTCCATCCCCGCTGACATCAAGCCCGGCGACAAGGTCTATGGCCCTGTTGTTGCCGCCAGGGTGCTTGAATGTGCCCCGCTGGGCGACGGCACGTTCCACACTTGCCTCGACCTCGGCAATGCGACCGCTGTGCCCGATACGCGCTGCTCCAACCTCCACGAAGGCGACCTTGTCGCGTACAACACGAAGAGCGACACGATCTGCACGCTCGAAGACCTGCACGCCGAGCAGAAGGAGTTCCCTCACTGCATCGCCGACGGCATCTTTGTCTTACAGGAAGAGGACGCCGAGCCGGGCCTCAACATGGCGCACATCCTCGGCTTTGACGATTCCATCGTCGAGTTTGAGATCACGCCGAACCGCCCCGACTGCCTTTCCGTCATCGGCCTTGCGCGCGAGGCGAGCGCGACGTTCAAGCGCCCCCTTAAGCTGCACACGCCCGAGCCGCACGGCTGCGGCGGCAGCATCGCCGACCTTGTCGACATCGACATTGAGGACGGCGACCTCTGCCCGCGCTACACCGCGCGCATGGTGAAAAACGTCAAGATCGCGCCGTCCCCGCGCTGGATGCGCGAGAGACTGCGCGCGAGCGGCGTGCGCCCCATCAACAACATCGTCGATATCACGAACTATGTGATGCTCGAATACGGCCAGCCGATGCACGCTTTTGACTTCAGCTGCGTCGAGGGCGGGCACATCATCGTGCGCACCGCGCGCGAGGGCGAGACCATTCAGACGCTCGACGGCAACGAGCGCAAGCTGACGCCGAACATGCTCTGCATCTGCGACGAGCACAAGCCCGTCTGCGTCGCGGGCGTCATGGGCGGCGCGAACAGCGAGATCGTCGGCGACACGGCGATGGTGCTCTTTGAGTCCGCTAACTTCAACGGCGTTTCCGTGCGCCGCACGGCCAGCGCCCTCGGCATGCGCACCGACGCCTCCTCCTGCTATGAAAAGGGCCTCGACATGATGAACACCATCAAGGCCGTCGAGCGCGCCTGCGAGCTCGTGGAGCTGCTCGGCTGCGGCGAGGTCGTCGACGGCGTGATGGACGTGGTCGCCAAGGAAAAGGCCCCCACGGTCGTCAAGCTCGAACCCGACAAGATCAACGCCCTGCTCGGCACGGAACTCAGCGAAGACCTGATGCGCGAAATTCTTGTCTCCCTCGGCTTTATCCTGAATGGCGACGACATCTACGTGCCGTCCTGGCGCGGCGACGTCGAGCATTACAGCGACATTGCCGAAGAGGTCGCGCGCTTCTACGGCTACAATAAGATTCCCTGCACGCTCATGCGCGGCGAGACCACGCGCGGCGGCTTTAGCGAGCAGCAGCGCTTCGACCGCACCATCGGCGGCGCTGTGCGCGCGCTGGGCTACGATGAGATCATCACCTATTCCTTCATCAGCCCGACCTATTACGATAAGATCCGCATGCCGAAGGATTCCTCGCTGCGCAACTCCCTGAAGATTTTGAACCCGCTGGGCGAGGATACCTCCATCATGCGCACGACCATCCTGCCGAGCATGCTCGAGATCATTGCCCGCAACCACAGCTACCGCAACAAGTCCGCCCGCCTCTATGAGCTCGGCAAAATTTACCTGCCGCGCGAGGATGGCCTTGCTGACGAGCCGAAGTACCTCTCCCTCGGCGCTTACGGCGACGGCGTGGACTTCTTCTCCTTCAAGGGCGGCATCGAGACGCTGCTGCACGAGCTGCGCATCACGGATGTCAAGTACGTCGCCTGCACCGACAATGATTCTTATCACCCCGGCCGCTGCGCGAAAGTGTATGCGGGCGAGACATACCTCGGCGTGTTCGGCCAGATCCATCCGCTCGTCGCGGCGAACTACGGCATGGACACCGAGGTCTACACCGCAGAGCTGAGCTTCGATGCGATGTATGAAAAGCGCGGCGACATCCCTGTCTACCAGCCGCTTCCGAAGTTCCCCGCCGTCACGCGCGACATCGCCGTCGTGTGCGACGAGGCCGTCACGGTCGGCGCGCTCGAAGAGAGCATCCGCCGCGGCGCGAAGGGCCTTTTGAAGGATGTGTCGCTGTTCGATATTTACCGCGGCCCCGGCGTGGCCATCGGCAAGAAGAGCGTGGCGTTCAACCTTGTCCTGCGCGCGGACGACCGCAGTCTGACCGGCGAAGAGGCAGATGAGGACGTCCAGTCCATCCTTGCAGCGCTCAAGGCCGACCACAACGCGGTGCTTCGCTGAGAATTCCTTAAGGAAACATTACGATTTGGTTACAGTTGACAGCGCTCTCTTTACTTTTTGAAATTGCGTTGCTATACTGTCTGCATGGAAAGGAGGGGCTCTCCCAATGGAAGAATTTACCCGAAAGTTTAATGTTGCGCAGGAAAAGGACGCTGAGATCCGTCATATTCTGACCACTGTTTATGCCGCACTGGAGGATAAGGGCTATAATCCCATCAACCAGATCGTGGGCTACATCCTGTCGGAGGACCCCACCTATATCACGAACCATAACAACGCCCGCACGCTGATCCGCAAGCTGGATCGCGACGAGCTGCTGCAAACGCTTGTGCGCAGCTACCTCGGAAAGTAAGCGAAAACCGTCAAAATAAGACCCTCGGAGACCGTGAACGCGGCCTCCGAGGGTTTGTTGCATTTTTTCGCCCTACTTTTATTGACAAGGGGGGCAAAAAATGCTATACTGCAAAAAGTTACAAAACGGTTACAAAGTTACAAATTGGTTACAAGGACAGGAGTGAGTCAGATGGCAGAAGCTACGGAAGGTCTCGTTTACCGCGGACACCCGCTGCGCCGTGTGGATAATCTCATCTACTACGGCTCGATGGCGGATAAATATATCGTGATGATGCAGGTGTTGGATACCACGCCGCTCAAGGATATCACGCTTGCCAAGCGCGTTTCCATTCAGTTGCAGATGACGGACGCAAGCCTCCGTTCACGCGACCGTGTGGTCCGCTCGACGGAAAAAGGAAGCCTTGGCGAGGCGATGGAATTTGCCTCCATCTGGCTTGAGCGCGCGCTGAGCGGCAAGATGTAAATAGCCGCCGCGCAGCCCCCTGATTTTATTCACGAAAGGATGACTCAGCTATGAGAAACCATTCACGATGCTTATCGTTCCTGCTTTCGGGCATTCTCTCCGTCAGCCTGCTCGCGCCACTCTCTTCGGCGCAGGCCGCTTACGACGGTTCGATCCGCAACCTCGTTGACCGCGTGACGGTGCTGACCGAGACAGTTCAGGCGGAGAGCGCGAATCAGGATGAGCTCAACAAACTGGACGAAATGCAGGCGGAGCTTGAAGACAAGGCAGACGCCAAAGAAGATGTGTCCGAGACGGAGACCGTTACGATGGTCGTCACGGGCGGCACGATCAACGTGCGCACCGGTCCCGGCACGAATTACGACAAGATCACGCAGGTGGTCAGCGGCAAGCAGGTCACCGTCGTCGGTGAGTCGAACGGCTGGTATCAGGTCACGTTCGACTCCACGACCGGCTGGCTGCTCGGTGAATATCTGCGCGATCCTGCCGACCTCGACGGCACAGTGGGCGCGAAGGTCGTCTCCATGGCGATGCCCTTCCTCGGCACGCGCTATCGCTCCGGCGGCGCGTCCCCCAGCGGTTTCGACTGCTCGGGCTTTACGATGTATCTCTATGCAAAGCTCGGCTACTCGCTGCCCCATTCGGCGACCGCCCAGTATAAGAACTGCGGCTACGCCGTCGCCAAATCCGACTTGCAGCCCGGTGATCTGGTGTTCTTCTCGGATTCCTCACACGCCATCGGCCACGTCGGCATCTACATCGGCAACGGTCAGATCATCCACGCGCGCTACAGCGTCGGCAAGATCACGATCGACAGCCTGTCCGCGAGCTACTATGCTTCCCGCTACGTCGGCGCGAAGCGCATCGCGTAAAAGTACATAAAGAAAGCGGAACAGCTTAGGCTGTTCCGCTTTTTTACTTCATCAAAAAGCAGCGAAGCTGCTTCTTGATGAGAGAGCTTCAGGAAATGGTGCGCACCGCGCCATTTCCTGCAAAGTGTCACTGCGGACGCGCGTGTCGTCCTCCGCGACGGATCAAAATACTTTGCCGCCTGCGGGCGGCAAATGAAGTCGAATGACTGTTCGCCTTGCCTTGTGCAGATAGTGCGAGCTGTTACTCAACAGTTGTTTCGGTGTCGCTTTCCTCGGCCTTCTCCGCCTCCGCGGCGCGGATGGCTTCTGCTTCGGTCTTGGCTTCGGCGAGGACTTTTTTCTCGCTCTTTGTTTTGAGCTGTTTTTCGTCGAACTGTGCCCACATGTCAGGGCGGCGGAGCATTGTGCGCTTGTAGCTCTCTTTTTTGCGCCATTTGGCCACGTTTTCGTGGTGGCCGGAGAGCAGCACGTCCGGCACGCGGCGGCCGTGCCATTCATCGGGGCGGGAATACTGCGGATACTCCAAAAGCCCAGCCCAGTGGGACTCCTCGGTGAAGCATTCCTCCTCGGGCAGCACGCCCGGGACCATGCGGCAGATGGCGTCCGTCACGGCCATGGCGGGAATTTCGCCGCCCGTGACGACGAAGTCGCCCATCGAGAGCTCTTCGTCCACGCACTCGTCGATAAAGCGCTGGTCGATGCCCTCGTAGTGGCCGCAGACTAAAATGAGATGGTCATACTTATCCTTCAGCTCGCGCGCCACGCTCTGTGTGAACGTGCGCCCGCAGGGGGAGAGGTAGATCGTATGCCCGCGGCTGCCAGCCTCCTCGCACACATGCGCCCAGCAGCGGTACAGGGGGTCTGCCTGCATCACCGCGCCGCGCCCGCCGCCGTAGGGGTAGTCGTCGACCTGCATCTGCTTGTTCGTCGTGTAGTCGCGGATCTGGTGCGTCTTGATCGTGATGTAGCCGCGCTCCTGCGCGCGGCCAAGGATGCTGACGTTCATCATCGCGTCGACCGAAGCGGGGAAGAGTGTTAAAATATCAATCCTCATCGGTCTCTAACCCCTCGATCATGTGCACGCTGATCTCACGCGCTTCCTCGTCGATGTCCGTGATGAAGATATCCTTCACCGCGGGGATGAGATAGGTCTTCTCCTCGCCTTTGACCTTGTAGAGCTTGTGGGCGGGGTAGGAGAGCACGTCCACCACCGTGCCGATATACGTGTGGGGGAAGTAGTTATAGACGTTCATGCCGATGATCTCGGCGTCGAAGTGCTCACCTGGCTTGAGCTGGACATCATTGCGGCGAATGGAGAGCACCTTGCGCTTGAGTGCGGCGGCAGCATCCATGTCGTCGACCTCGGGCAGCTTCATGAGCACCATGTCGCCCTGCACGCGCTTGCTCGTCGGGCGGAAGGGCGCACCGTCCATGTAGAACGTTTTGAACCCGCACAGAAGCTCTGGGCTCACGTCCCAGGGCTGTACTTTGACCTCGCCGCGCACGCCGTGCGTGTTCACGATCTGGCCGACTTCGATATATTCCGGGCGCGCGCTCGGCTGCGGCGCGCTCTTTTTGGAAAAGAGACCCATTGTCATGCTCCTTTGTTTTGTTCTATCCATCCAGTATAGCGGAATCGGCGGGGGATGGCAAGAATAAAAAACGTTCCCGAGAGTTTCTCGGGAACGTTTTTGCAGTTCAGTCTACGATGTCGACAGACACCTTTACGCCGGTGCGCTGAGCATAGGAACGGACGACCGTGCGGATCTCCTTGGCAATGCGGCCCTGACGGCCGATGACCTTGCCCATATCGTCAGGTGCGACGCGCAGCTCCAACGTAAGCTCGTCCGCGCCCTGCTTCTCCGTGACGGTGACGTCATCGGGATGCTCAACAAGGCTGCGGGCGATGTAGAGCAGCAAGTCTTTCATTTCTTGCACCCCGGGTCTTACAGCGCGTTGACTTTCTTCAGCAGCGCACGGACCGTGTCGGTGGGCTGAGCGCCGGTCTTGATCCACTCCTGAGCGCGCTCAGCGTCGATCTTGATCTCGGCGGGGGAGACGCAGGGATTGTAGGTGCCGATCTCTTCGATGAAGCGGCCGTCGCGGGGATAACGGGAATCAGCGACGACAACACGATAGAAAGGAGCCTTCTTGGCGCCCATTCTGCGCAGACGAATTTTAACCATGGTTACTACCTCCAAAAATAATGTAAATGATTTTGTATTATGATGAAATGCTTGTGCACTTATCAACGGAAATTACTTGAAGCGTTTCTTGCGCCCGAAACCGCGCATCCGGCCGCCGCCGAAGCCGCCCATGCCCTTTGGCATCTTGCCGCCGCGCGTGACCTGCTTGATCATGCTCTGCATCATCTCAAACTGCTTGAGCAGGCGATTGACGTCCACAACCTCGAGTCCGCAGCCGGCGGCGATGCGCTTTTTGCGGCTGGCACCGAGCACCGCGGGATTCTCGCGCTCGTAGGGTGTCATCGAGAGGATGATCGCCTCGGTGTGTGCCATCATCTTGGGGTCAAGCTCGGCGTTTGCCATCTGCTTGCCGAGCTGGCCGGGCATCATGCCCGCGAGCTGTTCAAAGCTGCCCATGCTCTTGAGCTGGACGAGCTGGTCGTAATAGTCGGAGAGAGTGAAGCGGTTCTTTTTGAGCTTTTCTTCGAGCTTTTTCGCCTTTTCCTCGTCGATGCTCTGCTCGGCGCGCTCGATGAACGACAGCACGTCGCCCATGCCGAGGATGCGCTGCGCCATGCGGTCGGGGTGGAAGGGCTCGATCATGTCGAGCTTTTCGCCCGTGCCCATGAACTTGATGGGTTTGCCGGTCGCCGCGCGGATCGAGAGGGCTGCGCCGCCGCGGGCGTCGCCGTCGAGCTTCGTGAGCACGACGCCGTCGATGCCGAGTGCCTCATCAAAGGCGGTGGCGGCGTTCACGGCGTCCTGACCGGTCATCGCGTCGACGACGAGCAGGATCTCGGTCGGCTTGACGGCGGCCTTGATGCGCTTGAGCTCGTCCATCAGCGCTTCGTCGATGTGCAGGCGGCCTGCGGTATCGAGGAAGACCATGTCGTTGCCGTGGTCACCGGCGTACTTGACGGCCTCCTGCGCGATCTGAACGGGGTCGATCTGACCCATTTCGAAAACGGGAATATTCAATTGCTTGCCGACGACCTGTAACTGCGTGATGGCCGCGGGACGGTACACGTCGCACGCGGTGAGCAGCGGACGGTGGCCCTGCTTGCGGAAGTAGCCCGCGAGCTTGGCGACGTTCGTCGTCTTACCGGCGCCCTGTAAGCCGACCATCATGACGACCGTCGGCGGCTTGGAGGCGAAGGTCAGCTTCGCATTGGCACCGCCCATGAGCGCGGTGAGCTCTTCGCTGACGATCTTGATGACCTGCTGGGCAGGGGTCAGGCTGTCGAGCACCTCGGCGCCGACGGCGCGCTCAGAGACGGTTTTGACAAAGTCCTTGACGACCTTGTAGCTCACGTCTGCTTCGAGGAGCGCCAGGCGCACCTCACGCATTGCGAGCTTGATGTCCTCTTCGCTCAGGCGGCCCTTGCCGCGCAGGTGTTTGAATGTGGCGTTGAGCTTTTCGCTCAGTCCTTCAAATGCCATGGATGTATTACTCCTTGAGTGCCGCCGCCTCGGCCTCGATCACGCCGGCAAGCTCTTCGAGCTGGCGGTCCTCATACCGGCGGAAGTTGAGCTGCTTGATCTGCTCGGCCGCGTCCGTGATCTTTTCCACGTGGGGCTGAAGCTGCATGAAGCGCTTGATGAGCCCCGTCTTGTCTTCGATCTCGGTCATGTAGTTCTCCGCGCGCACGATGACGTCGCGCACGCCCTGGCGGGAGATGCCGTAGTTCTCGGCAATTTCGGAGAGCGACAGGTCCTCGTTATAGTAGAGATCGTAGAATTCCTTCTGGCGGTCGGTGAGAAGCTCCCCATAAAAGTCGAAGAGCATCGTCATACGAAAGGTCTGGTTTTTCACGGGAAGTTCCTCCTTGTGCAGATTCTTATGTAAAGTTTTATACCTTTACAACATGAATCAGTTTACATGATTTTATCAAAATTGTCAAGGAAAAATCGCAAGAAAAACGTCATGCGAGCAGAAAATTCTTCCGTTTTTGCGCCGGAAAGTGCGGTGTAAGCAGAAAAGAGTGGAATTGTTCACAGTTTCGTGGTATCCTAAGGGCAAATTCTGAAAAATGACCACAGGAGGAATCCGTGATGGAACCGGTCAGACTTGAGATCGCACCCGAGGTGAACCTCGACTATGTGCGCTCGGATAAATTCAAAACGGGGACGCTGAGCGTGCAGCTCATCACGCCGATCAACGAAAAAACGGCGAGCTTTGGCGCGCTGCTGCCGAGCGTGCTGCGCCGCGGCACGATGTCGCACCCCGATATGCGATCACTTTCCACCGCGCTCGACCTGCTCTATGGCTCGTCCATCGGCTGCACGGTACGCAAAAAGGGCGAGAACCAGTGCATCGGCTTTGCCGCGAGCTTCATCGACGAGGAATTTGTCCCGGGAGGAGAAAAGCTGCTCGAGCCGATGTGCGACCTTTTGGGCGAGCTGCTGCTCGACCCCGTGACGCGCAACGGCCGCTTCCTGAACGACTATGTCGAAAGCGAGAAGCAGAACCTCATCGACGCCATCCGCGGCATCATCAACGACAAGCGCGACTACGCAGACCTGCGCTTACTTCAGGAGATGTGCCGCGGCGAGCGCTACGGGGTGGACAAGTTCGGCTCCATCGCGCGCGTTGAGAAGATCACGAACCAGACGCTCTTCCGCTACTATCAGGAGTTACTCTCCACCGCGCACTTGGAGCTCTTCTACTGCGGCAGCGCCGAGCGCGAGCGCGTGGAGGAGGCCATCTCCCGCGCGTTTGCGCCGCTTCAGCGCGGGCGTGTCGTGCCGCCGGTCATTGCGGAGAAGAAAAACGCGCCGGAGACGCCGCGCGAGATCACCGAGCGCATGGACGTGACGCAGGGAAGGCTCTCGATGGGCTGGCGCGCGTCGACGAACGACGCGCCTGCGATGATGCTGGCAAATTTGATTTTCGGCGGGTACAGCAATTCCAAGCTCTTTTTGAACGTGCGTGAAAAGCTGTCCCTCTGCTATTATGCTTCTTCCGCCTATCACCGCTCCAAGGGCATCGTGACGGTCTCGTCCGGCATTGAGTGCAGGGATGTGGAGACCGCCAAGCGTGAAATTCTTGCCCAGCTCGCAAGCGTGCAGCGCGGCGAATTTGAGGAATGGGAGGTCGAGGGCGCGAGAGCGTGCCTGATCGCGTCGCTCGAATCGCGCGGCGACAGCGCGGGCCGCATGGAGGAAAACGCCCTCGGTCAGGCGGCCACGGGCATCCGCGAGACGGCGGATGAGCTCATCGCGGCGCTGCGCGCCGTGACGAACGAGCGCATCGCCGAGGCCGCGCAGAGCATGACGCTTGACACGGTGTATTTCCTGACAGGGGAGGACAGCAAGGATGAATGAGAAAAGCTACCCCCGCATCGGGGAAACGGTCCTGGAAAAGACGCTGCCGAACGGCTTGAAGATATTCATCGTCCCCAAGCCCCAGCACCGCAAAAAATACGCCTTTTTCGCCACGCGCTATGGTGGGATGGACATGCAGTTCATCCGAAACGGCGAAAAGTGCGACACGCCCGCGGGCATCGCGCACTATTTAGAGCACAAGATGTTCGACACGAAGGACGGCAACGCCCTACAGGTACTCTCGCAAAACGGCGCAGAGCCGAACGCCTTTACCTCCAACGCGATGACGGGCTATTACTTTGACTGCACCGAGCATTTTGAAGAAAACCTGCGCATCCTGCTCTCGTTTGTCTCCGTTCCGTACTTTACGGACGAAAGCGTGGAAAAGGAACGCGGCATCATCGGTCAGGAGATCCGCATGGTCGAGGATTCGCCCGACTGGCAGGTCTACGAAAGGCTCCTTGCCTGCCTGTACCGTTCGTCGCCCGCGCGCGTGCCCATCGCCGGCACGGTCGAGAGCATCGCGGGCATCACGGCGGAAACGCTGTACGACTGCCACCACGCGTTCTACTGTCCGTCCAATATGGCGCTGTGCGTTGTTGGCAACGTCGATCCCCACACGGTGATCGCGCTGGCCGAGGAGGTCTTGCCCCGCGAGCGCGGCGAGGAGATCGCACGCTGCTATGGCGAAGAAGAGGACGACGCTGCCGCGCAGAAGGAGACCGTCACGCAGATGGAGGTCGCGCTGCCGCAGTTTTTAGTCGGATTTAAGTGCGAGACGAACGAGGGCGACCTCCTGCGCCAGTCGCTCATCGGCGAGATGGCGAGCGACGTGCTGCTCGGCGATTCGTCGCCGCTCTACCAGCGCCTTTACGACGAGGGACTCATCAATTCGAGCTTTGGCGGCGGTTTTGACCAGATGCCGGGCGTCGCGGTTCTGTGCGCCGGCGGCGAGAGCGAGCAGCCGCAGCAGGTGAGCGACGCGATCTTGGAAGAGGCGCAGCGCCTCGCGCGCGAGGGCATCGACCCTGACTTTTTCGAGCAGATCCGCCGCGCGAGCTTCGGCGCGACGCTGCGCGCGCTCAACTCGTTTGAAAATATCGCCATCTCCATGGCGGACGGCTACTTCCGCGGCTTCGATGCGCTCCGGTTCCCCGAGGCGTACGCGAGCATCGAAAAAGCGGATGTCGAGCGCTTCCTGCGCGAAAACCTGACGGACAGCCGCCGCGCCATCTCCATCATCGAACCCAAGAAAGAAGGATAACGATCCCATGAGCTTTTCCGACGCGCCCATCAGCTTTCCCGGCCTTTTCGGCGACTGGCAGTTCACCGTGCCGTCCAAGGCATTGAACATCGGCAACGGCATCTACTGGTACGGCATCATCATTGCCGCGGGCATGCTGCTGGGACTCTATTTCTGCATGAAGCAGGCACCGAAATACGGCCTGAGCGAGGATAATATCATCGACACGGTGCTCTGGGTCATCCCGTTTTCCATCATCGGTGCGCGCATTTACTATGTGCTCTTTTACCTTGACCTGTTCCGCAACAGCGACGGCTCGATCAACTGGTCGTCGACCTACCGCATCTGGGACGGCGGCCTTGCCATCTACGGCGGCGTCATTGCGGGCTTTTTGACGGCGTATCTTTTCAGCCGCCGCCGCAAGATCTCCTTCTGGGCGCTGGCGGACTGCTGCGTGCAGGGACTTTTCATTGGGCAGGCTATTGGCCGCTGGGGCAACTTTATGAACCGGGAAGCCTTCGGCGCGGCGACGGAGCTCCCCTGGCGCATGCGGCTCTGGACGTCGGCCACGACGTATATGGATGTACACCCTACGTTTCTTTATGAGAGCCTGTGGAATGTGATCGGTCTGCTGCTGCTTTATTTTGTCGTGTCCCGCGCCCGCCGCTTCGACGGGGAGAACACCTGCTTTTACTTCATCTGGTATGGTCTCGGCCGTTTCTGGATCGAGGGGCTGCGCACCGACAGTCTGTATCTTTTCCACTGGACGCTGTTTGGTCAGCGCATCCGCGTGTCGCAGGCGTTGTCGCTCGTGATGGTGCTCGTGTGCGCAGGGATCCTCGTCTATCAGTTCAAGGTCAAAAAGGCCGACGGGTCGAATCTGTTTGTCAAGCGTGTGCAGCAGACAACGGAGGCGGAAGAAGCCGCCGCTGAGCCTACCGCGCCGGACGAGCAGCAGTAAGCTCTATGCACTATCACATCGACAAAACCGCCGCGCAGAGCGCGTATTTACAGCTCTATCACCAGCTGCGGCGCGACATCGTCAGCGGTGTTTACCCGCTGGGGACGAAGATGCCCAGCAAGCGCCTGATCGCAACAGAAACAGGCGTGAGTGTCATCACGGTCGAGCACGCGCTGGCGATCCTATGCGACGAGGGGTATTTGGAATCCCGCGAGCGCAGCGGCTTTTTCGTGAGCTTCGCCGCGGCGGACTGCTTTCCGGTCTCCGAGACGGAGACCGAGCGCCGCACGACCGTTTCTCACGGGACGGAGGATGAATTTCCGTTCCCGTCGCTCGCCAAGACGATGCGGCGTGTACTCAGCGAGTACGGCGAGAGTATTCTCGTCAAGTCGCCGAACAACGGCTGCGCCGAGCTGCGCGGCACCATTGCGGCGTATCTCTCCCGCTCGCGCGGCATCAGCGTCCAGCCGGGACAGATCGTGATCGGCTCGGGCGCGGAGTACCTCTACGGACTCATCGTGCAGCTTTTGGGGCGCGAGCGCGTGTTTGCGCTCGAAGACCCGTCTTACGACAAGATCCGCAGGGTGTATCAGGCGCACGGCGTCACGTGCGAGATGCTGCGCCTCGGCAGCGACGGCATCCGCTCCGATGAGCTCACCCGCGCGAGCGCGACGGTGCTGCATGTCACGCCGTTCCACAGCTTCCCGAGCCAGGTGACCGCCAGCGCGGGCAAACGCCGCGAATATCTCCGCTGGGCGGAGGAGCGCGGCGGCTACATCGTCGAGGACGACTTCGATTCGGAATTCAGCGTGTCGAGCAAGAGCGAGGATACGCTCTTTGCCCTCGAACCCGAGCGCTCGGTCATCTACATGAATACGTTCTCCAAGACCATCGCGCCGTCGATGCGCGTGGGCTACATGGTGCTGCCGCCCGCGCTCTCCGAGCAGTTTCGGCGCGAGGTGGGATTCTATTCCTGCACCGTGCCGGTCTTCGAGCAGTATGTGCTTGCCGAGCTCATCGGCAGCGGCGACTTCGAGCGCCACATCAACCGCATCCGCCGCAGACGGCGGAAAGAATGAAAAAGCGGCGGCAAAGCCGCCGCTTTCAAAAAGTTTGAAAAATCGCTTGACGCAAAAAAAACTTTGTGCTATACTTCCATTTGCATTTGAACGAATGCGCTGGTGTAGCTCAGTCGGTAGAGCAGCTGATTCGTAATCAGCAGGTCATGTGTTCGAGTCACACCACCAGCTCCAAAAAGCATCGAAGGTTTCGGCTTTCGATGCTTTTTTGCTGCAAAAACGCTGAAAATGGTGTGGGTCAAAATGTGGGTCAACTGCCTGACCCACACCGTGACCCACACGCGGAATAAACTGTACCCAAGAAAATGGACACGAGATTTTGACCCATGGCCCCGTTCGGCGGACACGCATTTGACCCATAGGGTCAGTCAGTGGCTTTGCCGCCTACTGCCAGCTCATGCCCTATGGGTACGCGGAAATATCCCGATAGATCTAAAGAGTACCGGAGAGGAGGCTTTTGCCTTCTCTCCGGTATTTTTGTTTTTTTCTGCTTACATGACCTGCGCCATGAAGCTGCCCATGGTCTGTGCGGCCTCGTCTTGCTTTTGCCTCGTAGCGTGGGTGTAGGTGCGGAGTGTGAATCCGGCGTCGTAGTGGCCGAGCATACTGCTGACGGTTTTGACGTCCACTCCGTTTTGCAGTGCCAGCGTTGCGAAGGTATGTCTGAGGTCGTGAAATCTGATGTGCGGCAGCCCCGCGTCCTTCAGGATCCGCTTGTGGAGTGTTACCACCGAGTCGGGGTGATACATTTCACCGGTCCTGCCGGACGGGAACATCCACGGATTGCTGGGATGTTTGGCATGCTCCTGCTTCAGCAGCTCCACGGCATCCTGCGGGATAGACACCTCGCGGATGGAGTTGCCGGTTTTGGGGCGGCTTAGAATGAGCTGGTGCTCTGTGTCCCAGCTGGCCTGCTTACTGACGGAGATGGTGCAGTTGGCTTCGTCGAGGTCGCTCCATTGGAGCGCGACCAGCTCGCCCTTTCTCAGTCCGCTGACCAGTTCCAGATAGAACATCGGCAGGGCATTACGCCGCTCGGCTGCATTTAGATACGAGCTGATGTGGTCTGGATGAAGAATCTTCATCTCTTGTTTTTCAATTTTGGGAATGATGCAATTCTCCGTGGGATTGCTGAGAATGAGTTTTTCCTTCACCGCCCGGTCAAGGGCGTTGTGCAGCATCATGTGGATACCGCGCACAGTGGAATTGCTCAGTCCGGGTTTTTCCTTTTTCTGTACTTTTCTCAGCCGCCCATTGCTTTGCAGATCGTTGTAGAGCTTTTGCAGGTCACGGGTGGTGAGCTTATTCAGCGGGATATCCCCGATAGCAGGGATGATATGCTGTTCGATGTTCCGGTGGTAGTAGTTCATGGTGGATGGACGAATGTGTGGTTTGGCATACAATTCAAACCACGTCCGCAGCCAAGCGGCAACCGTGTATTCATCGGCGCGGCCGACGTCCAATGCATGGCTCTCCTCAATGGCTTTCTTTAGCTTTGCCTTGCATTCCGCCTGTGTCTTACCCAGCACGTTTTTGATGATGCGCTTTCCGGTTTCGGGGTGGTAGCCCGCTGTGTAGCGACCCTCCCAGCGACCGTCTGCGCGCTTGCGAATGTTGCCCTCGCCGTTGGCGCGCTTTTTAGCCATTCGTGATCATCTCCTTTGCTTTTTCTTCCTCGTCGGCGTCGAAGGAGTAGGGCGTTCCCAGCTCTCCAGCGATACCGGCCGCCAACTTGAAGCCTGCTGTGAAGCTCATCAGCTTGGATTCAGCCAGCAATGTGTTCTGCGCGTCCAACAGCCGAAGCAGTTTCCTGCGGCTTTCGGCATCTATGCCATCGCGCAGGCCCTCACGGGCGGCTTGGACGGCGGAGACGAGCTGCTCCGGCTGCTTTTCGTCGAATCGTTCCTGCAAAGCTTTCATGTAGTCGTACATGGTGACCCCTCCTTAGGTAGCCAACATACATACCACAATTCTGGCAGGAAAGCTATTACTTTTTCGAGAATCATCTTTATTTACAGCGGTGCGTTTTTGAAAATGTTTTATTGACTTCAGCAGCACAAAATATGCGCGCTTTGTGCTTTAGTGAATTAATGGAACTGCATCGTATATCCCTGCTGTTCCAACTCATGGTCATCCGGCTTGTGGCCGAGGGCGACGCGCTTTTGCCGCAGCTGCGCCAGCCGCTTGCGGTCGATTTGGACGCCGGTGGCAGCGGGAGCCGGGGCGTTGTCCCGAAAAATATTGCCCATGTGATAGAGCAGCCGGGTGGCCGACAGCAGGACGGAGGGTGGCGTCTGTTCGTCGTGCTCCATGCGTTCCATGAAAAATTCCGCATAGCCGTGGCCGTTATCTCTTGCCGCCGCAAACCATTCGTAGGCGGCATCCGTGTCCTTCAGAACGCCCTCGCCCATGAGGTATAACTTTCCCAAGAGGTACTGTGCGTAGGCGTTTCCATCGTTCGCGGCTTGCCACAGGTATCCCACTGCGGCCGCAGCGTCCTTTGACACATTTTTGCCGCTAAGATACTCCTTTCCCAACCGGTAGGCGGCGTAATCGTTCCCATTGTCAGCAGAGCGTTTCAGCCAATAGATGCCCTTGGCAGGATCGTGAACGTCAGCATCGTCGGAGAGATACAGCTTGCCCAGCGCGTATTGCGCCGCGTCCAAGTCCTGCTCGGCAGCACGCTCTAATAGCTTTTGTGCTTTGACCGTGTCGGGGATCAGCAGCCCGCCGTCGCGGTACGCCGTGCCGATGATGTACTGCGCGTAGGCGTCGCCTGCATCCGCCAACCGCTCCAGTTGCTCTGCCGCTTCATCCCGTTCCACCAAGGGAAAGCTCTCATCGTTGGCCACGCTTTGCAGATCCTGACACGCATAGCTCATGGCGTAGGCACTGATTTGCTCGCCGTCATCCTGCATTTCCGCATCTTCAAAGGAAATTTTGTTCATACGGATATGCTCCGCCTCACGGATGACCGCGTTCTTGATCTGGCGGAACTCCTTTTGCTGAGACAGCGGTGGGTGCAGACGTTTCTTCCCCTCGGAATAGTAATCCTCCACCTGACATTGCAACTCCCACCATGTCTGGTAACACGCATCCACGGTGGGCAGCCGCGCCATTTGGTCGACGATCTCATCCACCAGCTTTTTCAAGGGCTTCGGCAGATAGCCGTAGGTTTTCCTGCCACCGACTTGACCGAGCTGTCGCGACAGATTCCAGATCATCTGCTCCGCCTCCGGGTGGATGCAGGTCATCTCCCGCATGGCCTTCGCCAATTCCAGCATGGCTTTTCGTGCTTCTGACACCAATTCGTCTCGCGATTTGCTTTTCTGCTCGTAGACATGGAGCAGTTCCTGACGGAAGATCTGGTTGGTGAGCGTGGACTTGATCTGCCGTATCCCATCTTTGGACAGGTATGCCTGATTTGGCTTTGCCGACCATGCCATCATGTGGACGTGGGGATGATTTCCCTCGTCATGGAAGGCGGCGTACCAGTGGAAATCCTCCGGCGGTATTTTCATCGCCGCGGCAATGTCGTTGATTTGCCGCCTTTGGCAGCAGCGTGAAAGGGGGCCATTCTTGGCGGAAGAATGGCCCCCTTTCGATCCCCCAAGACCGCAAGGGCTGCGCCCTTGACCTGCCATTGCCCATTCGTGCACGGCTGATGCTGCACGCGCTGTGCAAAGGAGTGCCTGCCAATTTTTGCTGCGGCTTTCGACTTGGCCTGCGTCTATGTCCGCTTGGCTGCTGCCCTTGTATGGTTTCGAGGCTTTTTGCAGCGGCTCTCGTACCAGTATTGCAGCAGCGACTGAGCGGAAAGAGAAGCACGTCAAATCGTTCAGAAGAAAAACTCTGACATACGGCCGCTGAAAAATGACTTGACATTGGCTGTTCGGGGTCAAGGGGCGTCAGCCCCTTGCGCTCTCTTGGGGTTCCAAAGGGGTGGTTCTCTGCGTCAGAGAATCACCCCTTTGATAGAAGCCGCACTTGATGTACGGACTTTTGACGATCAGCCTTGCCATGCTTCACTCTCCAACTCACGGAGCTTTTGCTCTAACCGCAGCTGACCGTTGGTGCGCTTGACGGCGGCGATGCTTTTGGCCCGTTCCTGCCGCAGCACTTCCTCGCTCACATTGACGCTTTGCAGCAGGATGGACATTGCCATGTCCATCTCCACCGCCTGCTTGTAGAGCAGCGACGCGATGCGATTCTCGAAGAGTTTCAGCCGACTGTCGATAGCAGACTGCACCGCACGGGGCAGCGCGGTGCTTTCGCCTGCGGCGAGCATATCCGCGTAGCAGTTCACCGCTTTTTCGATGAACTCATTCTTGCTGCGGCAGTTATCTTTCTGATACCAACGCTCTATTTTTGCGGCTGTTTCATCCGTCATACGGAAATTCAGGCTGTTTTCATTTTTGCTCATCATTCCCTCCAATCTGCCGTAAGGCACGCTTGTTTTCGTTGAAGCACCTGCGCTTGCGGGAACAAAGACGCCAGTCGCTCCAAAAGTTTGCTCAAAAGGCGCCACAACCGCCTGCGTTGAAAGCCCCCGTCAACTGCCCGCACTGCGGGCAGAAGTGACCGGGCGGAGCGTCGGTTCCGACGCCAGCCCTTTATCCTGCTTTTCGTCACTGCAAGCTCCATATCGCTCATTTCCGCCGAAAAGGGCGAAAACTCACTCATTCCGCTGCGTCTCCTCTTCCCACCGAACCCGCTTCGCTGGGCTTCGGCGGGAGCCCTGATTTCCTCCGATAACCGCCTGATCTGTCCGAAATACGCTGAAGGTGCGCCCCATACGGCAAGGGGAAAGCCCTTTCCAGCGCGGTTCCAAATCATACTCGCACAAACGCCGCAACGTTCGTTTCAATGGGCTGCGGCGGGTACACACGCCACCCCAGCCCCTAAACGCGCACACAGCGGCACACAGGGCGAACGGTGCGGGGAAACGAGGAGCCGCCCTGCGCGGCACATTTGAAAGCACAAAAATCTGCGCAAAACGCTTTCAAATTTGGGACGGAGAAAAACCGCGGGAGCAGAATAACAGCCGCCAAACTGCGGCTGCCCGCCAAGGGCGGGTTGACGCAGTTCATCGGCGTCGCGGCCCCGCGGGGCTGCGTGATCCCGTTGCTGTTCCTCTCACCGCATTGATTGGCTTCACAATTTTGCTCAGCCGCATCGTTGCGCACAGAAAATTGAGCGCCTGTTCTTTAGTTACAGCGGTGTGGTTTTTGAACCGCTGTTCGCGTCGATCCATGCGAGAAACTTATCCTTCGGAACAACGATCCGGCTGCCGATTTTGAGCGCGGGGAATCCTTTGCCATGCACCAGCTCATAAGCACCGGCACGGGAGATCCCGAGCACCGCAGCGACCTCCGCGACGGAGAGCATCAGCGGCAGCTCGTCATAGCTTGTGTAGGTGGAATGTTTCATCATTCGCTTCCTTTCCTCATGCGCCGGGCAGCATATCCATTGCGGACAGCTTGCACTGAACTCGCTGCCGTTCTGCTGCGCGCTCGACTGCTGCCATCTGACGATTATGGAAAAGCTCCACGGCTTCACGAATTGGTCTGAGAGTATAGCGCAGATTGCCGTTCTTCTTGATGCCTGATCTCGTCAGAACGGAGGTCGGCTCGGTAGAGATGAGACCTTTCTCCGCGAGCGCATCGACGTACCGCATGACCGTGTTCTTTGCGCGGCCAACAGCATTGCCAATCGTGGTATAGCTCGGCCAGCATTGATAGGTGCTGCGGCTTTCAAGACATCGGAGATATGCATACACCGCGATCTCACTTGCGTCCAGCCCGAGCGAGAAGATCTCGTTCGGCATAGTGAAATAGTTTTTGTTACTGAAATGATTCATGGGGTATCCTCCTGTTCGTCGGGATGGAAGAGTTGAATGAACTCTTTTGCGGAATGGACGATACCCAATTCCTTGAACTGCTGATAGCGGATCAGGTCGCAGAGGGTGCGCAGACTGATCTCCGCGTATTCCAGCAGTTTATCGGTTGCCAGCATTTGCTGGTAGGTGTCCAGTTCGGTCGGTTCGTCCGGCGATTGGAAGAAGGCGAACAGTTCTTCTTCGGTTGGAATGCTGTCCGGTGCGTCATGCTGCATTTCCTGCCGGATGTAGTCAATGACCTCCTGTTCAGCGTTGGAGGTCAAATAGTGTAGCAGTTGCTGCCTGCTTTGTTCAAATGGATTCATGGTCATACACGCTCCTTGTGTTCAGGTGAGACGATCGTGACTGCGGCCAACCCAGTCGGAAAATTTGTCTCTCACTGATAAGGACACTCAGAGCGTGTTTGTAAACCAGAGAACAGAAATTTTTTCAAAAAAGCTGGGAAGCCCTGTCATGAGACAGAGCTTCCCAGCTTTTCGTGCAGCTTTTTCAGTCGCTTTGATACCGCCATTCTGGAGATGCCGTAGATCTGGCCAATCTCATCCATCGTCAGCTCACCGCTGTAACGGAGGGAGAGCAGGTTTTGACCTTGCACGTCCAGTTCTGTAATGGCTCCCCGCAGATTTTCAAGCCGGAGGTTCCTGAGCACTGCATCCTCCACGGGACGCTTGACGCAATTCGAACCGGACAGCACCGTTTCAAACTCACTTTTACTCAGGTGCCTTGCGTCCTGTTTGTCCTGCGCCTGCTGCCGTTTCCGATCATGCTCAAGGAAGTCCGCGACCTCCTTTGGCACCGATACTTGCTCACCATTGTAGACGATAACGACAGAGTCGTTCATTTTGTGTCCTTTCCGCTTTCAACGGAAGGGTACACACCCGCGCTGCCGGTACAGCGCCAAAAACTGTTGACCTTCATGGAGCATCCTGCGTACAGGGGTGGTTATAATGCCCTACGGGGTCCATGAATGCCTGAGGCCACACTTACGGTGTGAACCTCACCGGAAAGCTGCGAGATTCGGCTTTCGCCTGTTATCAGTATAAAGCGGGCGCGGAAGATTGTCAAGGTAAGGCCGACAGCGCAAAAACAGGGCAGGTTACTCCGCGCTCGTCTGTGTCGCAGCGTCCGGCGCAAAATATTTCCGCCACGGGAAGCGGTCGCAAAATGTCCAGTGCTCTTCATAGAACGCGGAGAATCGCCCGATGACATAGCCGTTGATCAGCGCGCACAGGATCGTCCCCCACTTCACGCCCTCGAAGTGCCAAAGTCCGAAGGCAAGAAAGCTCATCGCCACGCCGACAAGACAACTCACGCAGTCATACCCGGTTTTGAACCGGTTGATGTCTGCACCGAAATGGGCAGAGACCTCCTTCACAAATAGCTCGTAGACCTCGGGTGAAATATAGGTGTGGAACATGGCGGAAACTCCGGCCGCGCAAAAAAGCATCCCCAGCACATAGTAGATCGCGCGCAGCCAGACGCTGCCCGCCGGAAGCGCGGCGCCAAGCAGCATGAAAGCGTCCAGTACAAAGCCGTAGATGACCGCCGTGACAAAGGAGAAGAGATATGACACGCGGAAGCGCCGCAGCAGCAGGCACATTGTCAAGCAGCCGCAAGAATTGGGATAAGTTACGAAGCAAAAAGATCTCGCTCTATTTGATGA
>ENA-UOJB01000984-UOJB01000984.1-human-gut-metagenome-genome-assembly--contig:-C48-NODE-984-length-26385-cov-8.101823_pt1 | contig 26385 bp, 26 predicted proteins | sample MGYA00242338_ERZ723885 | MGnify/ENA metagenome assembly ERZ723885
AGGTGCCCTGCAAAGAATACTGCTTGCAGCTTGGGCAGGTGCCGACAATGCCGGTGGACGCGCGAGACACAGCCTTCGCGGGCGCTTTCATAATACCGGAATCAGCAACAGTGGATGCAGCACCGTCGGCGTTGGAGTACACGCCGTACAAATCGTAAAAATATCGGTCGCTGCGGTTGGAAGCCGCCCAATCATAGATATAGAACGGCACCGTTGCTTCCGGGTAGCCGATGATGTAGGCGATATAGAGCGTATCGCCAGCATCGGCCTCGCGCCAGAACGCATCTTCGCCGATGCTGTTCAGAACCGTTTCGCCGTAGTACATGGTCAGCGTAGAGAGCTTCGGGCAGTTATAGAACGCATGGCGACCAATGACCGGGGCCAGCGGCAATTCGGCGGTGGTCAACGCCGTGCATCCCTCAAACCAATATGCCAGATCTGAGATTGTCAAGGTGCTCATATCGTCGTACCAGACTTCCGTGATTTGCTCCCGATATTCCGCCCACGGCTGGTCATCTGCGCTTTGGAATACGGGCGCTTCGCCGCTGCCGGAAATGGTCAGCCAGCCGTTAGAATCGAGCGCCCATTTGATTTTACTGTCTGGGATCGTGCCGCTGGCGACGACATCATCCGCCGCAAATGCCGAGATACTGAGCGAGAGCAGCATACAGAGCGCAAGCAGAAGTGCAATGATTTTTCTCATTTTCATGTTTTAACCCCCTTCTGCAACTGCGGCAATGGTAAAGATGACCGTCGCAGCCAGCGCATTTGTCATAGTTTCGTTTGTGGAAACCTTGGCCTTGTAGCGGATCGCCAGCGACTTCTCGGCGTTGATAGGTGGAAACGCACCGTCAGCAAGCGTCAGACTGCCCGCGCCCTTGGTAACACAGCCATTGATATTCAAGGCAATGCTGTTTTTGCCCGCGCTGAAATCGTCATAGTTGCCGATCTCAAATGTACCCGGTTGAACATCCACTTTCGTCACCTTGATGCTGCCTGTTTTCCCTTGATTCACAATGGCTGCGTTGTTTGCTGTGACTACATAGCCGTCAATCAATGACACAGGCAAGCAAGCCGGAACCGTGCATGAGATTGGGGAAACTGTATTGACCACGGTGAGCGTCACCGGCACACGGGCCTCAGTAGTTTCTGCCGCTGATGCCCCCACGGCCAGTGATAGGATCATTGTCAGTGCCAGCAATAAAGTGATAAGTTTTTTCCTGCTCATCACTGCACCTCCTTGGGCCAGAGATACGCGGCATGGAGCGTCAACTCCGTCTGTACGGAACCGATCTGCTTGCCGTCGCGGAACGCCATGATCGTTACGGTGCAATCCACGTTCCCAAACTCCGGCGCTTCCAACAGCGTGAGCGTCGAAATACTCTTGCCCGCAGCCAGCTCAAAAGCGTCCGCAATCAGCGCATTGTCTTTATTGCGGCGAATCTCGATTTTGTAAGTGTCACCTTTGCTGTTATTCGTAAACTCAGCTTTTACGTTGGATTCTCCGACCAGAGCATATAGATGAGCAGGAGCAGTAAGAGCAATCTGATTGTCCGCGACGATGGCGTTAAGCTGCTTCTGTGCTTCGCGCAGTCCTGAAACGTCATAAAAGATAATTTCAGTTTCTTTGAAAGCCTTTGCTCTGTCTGTGATTCTGGTTTTGATCGTGTCAATGACTGCGAGGGTGGAATCTCTGTCATAGATCACCTTGACTGCATCATCCACACGCGCAACCACGACTTCCGGCATCTGCGTTCCGTTATTGCAGTACACGGCTTTTGTACCACCGCCCCAGACAAGCAATCTGCCCTTGACGGTAACATTATCGAGCGTGATTTTGCTATCTGCTGCGCCGCAGCCGATGATGAGGTCGCCGTCCACGGTCAGGTTTTTCAATTTTACATCGTCGGTGCGAATCAGGACGCTGCCCTTGATGTCCTTGTCATAGATTCCCTTGGACACAATGTAAGTGCCGATGATGTTATGGAAAATCTGCGCAAATTCCGCGCGGGTGATGTTGTCCAGCGGCGCAAGGATTTTGCCGCGCCCGTGAATGTAGTCCGCACCGACCATCGCGCGCACATAAGGCATCGCCCAGTTGGAAATCTCGCTACGGTCGGAAAACGCGGACAGATCCGTTTTGGAATACGAATCGTAGTCCAACTCCAGCGCACGGGCAACGACCGTCAGGGCTTCCTGCCGTGTGATGGGCGCGTCCGGGGCCATTGCCGTGTTCGATCTGCCGTTGTATGTTCCCATTTGCACCGCCATGGCCACATCTTCAAAATACCATTTGTCTTTGGAAACGTCCTTGTACTTGGAAATGTCGGCTTTCACGTAGCAGCCGAACGAGCGGTTGATGATCGCCGCCATCTCCGCACGAGTCATATCGCCGTTTGGGTCGATGATGGTCGCGCTCTTGCCATACAGCAAGCCGTTGTCCACGGCGGCGCTGACCGCTTCTGCGTACCATGCGGATTTATCGAAATCGCGGAAATCTGTGGCTTTGCGGTTGACCGTGTTTGCCGCCGACGCGCTGACGGCCAGCGACAGGCACGACGTAACGGCAAGCAACATTGCGAGGATTCGTTTTTTCTTCACGTTGAATACCTCCTGTTAGAATTTAAGGGGAACGCTTTTGACGTTCCCCTTGAATGAATTGCAATCAGACCGCATCCCAAGCGATGATGAACAGGACGCTTGCGATTGCGGTGTTCGTGACCGCCTCGGAAACCGGCGTCACGATGGCGTCATAGCTAATCCCGATGGAGTTTGCGGAGGTGTCGCCCACGCCGGACATGAAGCAGCCCTCCACGGCGCTGTCCAGAAGCGTCTGCTTGCTGGCGTTCTTGTTATCAGTCGCCGCAGCAGCACCGCCGCCGATGGCGAGCTGGAAACCGAACTTGTTGCTGTTAACTTTCTCATGGGCGAGGGTGTCCTTGCTGCCGAACGCAGCCAGCGACCAACCCTGCGCGGCTTCGATGGAAATATTCGCAACTTTTACTGCACCAAACGAATTGTTGATGATCTTCGCGTCGGTCGCGGTGGAAACAGTGCCGTCAGTGCCAACAGCAACCGGGAGGACGGTAGGCACGACTACGGACATTTTGGTAGCTGCCGGGTCGCCGCCGATGCTGCCGTCAGCGGTAGACGAGAGCGTGACACTGGAAGTGCCGGTGCCGCCCGAAGCATCAACGGTGTTGGCAGCGGAAGCGCCGATTGCAAGGCTTGCCATCAGGCAGACGGCGAGGACGAGGGAAACGATCTTCTTAAAGTTTTTCATGGTAAAATACTCCTTTTTGTTTTGAAAAATTAGTTTTTGATGGTGATTGTGATAATGGCCCCAGCCGTACCGATAACATCGCCGGTTTCGGGGTCAAGATTGTGGAAATATGCAGTACATTCGTATGTACCAGCGGACAGGTCAACATTCAGCCGCGCACGTTCGATTTTACTGCCAACGGCAATGGCACCAGATTCATAAATCTGTTCGCCCGTATCATTGCGGACAATCTGGACCTTTTGTGGATAATTATTGATGCTCTCGTTTACGAGCATCAAGTTTCCCTCCGAAGAACCGTCCTCAAAGATTGGGGCGGTGTTGGCCGAAATGTTAATCATGCCCTCGGCTACTTTTTCGTTCAGACGTGCTTCGATCTCCTCCGGCGAAAGGTTATCCCAACCGCCCTCAGTGGCGGAAGAATCATAAACGATTCCGGATTTGGCGCGGGCTTCTTCCTTTGTCATGGGAGAGCGGAGCGTAACGATGATGAAAATGATCGCGCCGATGGCAACGGCGGCGAGAACGCCAGCGCCGATCCAGACGGGCGTGCGCGAGTTGGACGTGTGTTTGGGGTGATAGTTCATGTGAACCTCCATAAATTTAGATTGTCAGGGCGGCACCACCAGACGGTGCAGTAATGCTCTGTGGTGCATATCAGTGTTCGGGCGATTTGATCGCGTCCTTTGCGGCCTGCCGTTTTGCCTGACGCTTATAGGCTTCCTCCCGGATTTTCAGTGCATCGAAAACTACGCGCTTGACTTCCGCGACACTCGGCATTTCGCCAGGAAAGAAGTCCTTCAGTTCCACACCGGTAAATGTGACCTTCAATTCCGGAGCTTTCTTCGGCTTGATAATGGACGTGATCTTGTTCTCATCGACCTTGTGCGCGGGGGCCAGAGAGGGCAGGCTTTTCTGCATCGTGTCTGCATGGCGGCTGGCTTCCTTTAGTGCGGTGGCTTGCGCCATAGAGGGAACGATCTGCTCTTTCTTCATAACGTCAACGACCTTTGTTTGCTCGTCCGGTTTCAGATAAGCAAGCTCGACCGCCGTGTTGAACGGCAGCTTTTTATCATCCACCTGCTGTTTCAGTTCTGGAACAAGGTCATTGATTTTGACAAGTCGGTTGACCTGATTGCGGCTGATACCCATATCCTCCGCAACGATCTGGTCGGTGCGCTTCTTCGGTTCCGGGCTTGTAAGCTGCTCCATTTTGCTGCGCCGTCCGGCTTTTCGTGCAAGGGCTTCCATCTTCATTTTCGCGGCGCGGGCAAGCTCGGACGTTGGAATGTCCATGCGGTGCAGATTGCCGTCAACGACTTCAACACGCGCAGTATCGTCGTCCACCTGCGCGATAATGACCGGCACAGGATAATTCAGGCGGCTTGCAATGTCGTGGCGGCGGTGGCCGGAGATCAGTTCAAGACCGCCTTTTTCACGCGGCCTTGCTTTGACCGGCTCATTGATGCCGTTGTCGCGGATGGATTCGTACAGTTCGATGTAGTCCTTGACCTCGCGGTTAACCGAAAACGGATGATCGAGGAACTGATAGAAATAGGCCGGATGCAGGCGCATTGAAAAGCCTTCGCCCTCCTTTGGAATAGGCAGACTGTTCAGTGCTTTTTCATCCGGGTAATCCAGACGGTCCTCGAAAATCTGCGTCACGCGCACACCCTTCTGCTCACCAAGACCTTTCGGCGGGCCTGCGGCTTTCGGCGGCGTGATGGGGTCATGCGGCTTTCCGCCAAGCATAATTTTTGCGGATGGCTCTGCTTTCTGCGCGGGCGACGGAACAGTCTTGTTCAGTGTAGGCAGGGCCGGAGCATCTGGCTTTTTCTGGTCAATGGCAGGAGCAGGCTTTTCCACAATAGGCTTGTCCGGCGGTTTGGCTGGTGTGATGGGCTTCTTTGAATCGACTGCCGGTTCAGCTTTGCTGCCGACCTCTTTTGTCGGTGGCTTCACAGCTGCGTCCTGCTTCTGTGGCTCAGGCATAGGCGCGATTTTTGCTGCTTCCGACTGGGCCTGTGGCTTTTGGGGTGTATCTGCCTTTTGGGGATCGGGTGTGGCGGAGACTTTTTCTATGGCGCTTTTTTCAGCCGCTTTTGCTGGGGGAGATGTAGTCTTTGTGGCATTTCCTTTGTCCGGCGTTTTTGCTGGTACTTCGGATCCTTTTGCGCCGGGCAGCGCCGCAGCTTTATCGCCCTTGTGTTTATCCGGCGGTTTAGCGGCTATATCCGGCTTTTTGATGTCGGCTGCGGGTTCTGCTTTACCGACTACGGCTTTCTCCGGAGACTTTGCTGTGGTGGGCAATTCCTTGCCGGGCGTTTCAGGTGGTTTGACTGGCGCTTCTGTCTTTTTCTGCGCAGTCGCGGGAGCAGCCTTTTCACTGGCTGCATGATCGGGCGTTTTCTCGGTTTTGGGCGGCGCGTTTGGCAGCTTTGCAGCGTCGGATTTCGTATCCGGCGCTGTCTGGTTGCCAAGTTTCGTTTTTTCTTCGGGCATTGTGTTCCTCCTTTATCGAAAAATGGGTACAAAAAATGCGCCCCAAGTTGGGACGCAAAACAACGCGCAGATTTACCGGCCACGGTCTGCGCAGACGGCAGCGCGATAGTAAGAATCTATCGTGACTGGCGCCTGATACAGTGCGGCAAGCAGATACGCGCGGATGTTACGGATGGGTGTGCTGGTTTTCTGCATACAGTCCAGCACATAGGTGATATGGAAGCGGTCAAGCTGCCCAAGGCGTTCCCGGACAGCGGCAATGGGAATCTCCTCGCCGCCGATACGAACGCTGGGCTTCGACGTACAAAGCGTATCGGTCAGCAGCTCGATGATGGATTTGACGGACGTTTCACCGTACTCGGTAATTAGAATTTCGTAGTCCAGCTTTTCATAGAGCTGCTTTCTGCAATCGAATCGGTCGTATCCATCCGGCGGCGCTTGCGCCGGATAGATAGATGGATCAGGATAGCTCAAATCAGGATAGATATTATCTAAATAACTTGCTTCCCGTTTTGGGAAGTCTTGACTTCCCAAAAGCGGAAGTCTGGAAGCTTGATTTTGGGAAGTCTGCATTTCCGAATCCGGGAAGTCTGAAATGGGCGCAGAAATGGGAGATTCTGGCACATCGGTCGTGGCGAATTTTTTGACGTAAATCTTTGCCGGACGGCCTTGCCCCTGCTTCACGCGCTCAATCAGGCCAAAGCCTGTCTTGCCCGTGTCCAGCTCGGCCAGCAGCCGAACGGCCTTATTGTGTCCGCACATGAGGTCAGTTTGAATTTCGTCGAGCGTGTAGTAGATGTAGACGCGCCCCAAATCGTCATACCAGCCGTGTTTGGCGGATAGCCCCATGCGGTCGAGCATCAGGCCGTAAAGCAGCTTTGCGTCGGTGGAGAGCGTTTTGAACCTTTTGCTGCGCACCAACAATCTGGGAATCCGGAAGTAACTGAACTGTTCGGATTCTTCACCGTAAAAGTAGGAGAAATTGACTTGCGTTTGCATGAAAATCACCTCGATATGCGGAATTTGAAAATAAAATAGGCGTCTGTGTTTTTTCACAAACGCCTGTTTTCAATATGATATTATTTTTCAAGAAATTTACTTTTTACTGACGCAATCTTATTATCTTTTTCCCTATCGTTGGAATTGTGGAGTAGCTTCACAAGTTTAGACATTTCCTTTAATGATAGAATAAAATAAATTATTAAGAAACCCATAAATGTAATTTCGACATTTATCAGTAAGGAAGTAAGCCATGGAAGAAAACTCTGAGGAATCAGGACAAGGCATAGACCGGAAATGACCGAAATTGTTGCATATATTATTCCCTTTAGAATGTGCGAGTTACGTTTCGCAATAATGCTTGTGTTCTGCACTTGCTCAATGATTTTATTGTCAAGCAGTCCAATTAAAAGAGAATAATTTGTATAAAGGAATCCTCCAAATAGGGCATTAACAGTTATAAGATTAAAATGAAAGGAAGCGTCATTGGGTACAGTAACTAATGAAGAACCAATAATATTTGCATATATGAATCCGATTATTGACAAAGCGCATGGAGCAATACTTTCTAAGCAATTAGGTGCTTTTTTCATATCATCATCTCCATAGACGAAATATTAAGGAGTTTATTGCGGATTGGGGGTATCTCGTCCTGAAACTGTAAGAATTAAGTCCTTATATCTTGTGTAAACATTTTGCATACTATTTCTGTATTCAGTTTGAAGAATTGTTCTATTCTTTTCGCGCACGATTCTTCCTTCTCGGTGAAACTCTTCAATGCTAATCGGATATTTGAAATATTCTTCAAATAAGTCGAACTTTTGCTGCCGAGTTCCTGCCGAAGATTTGCCCGACAACACTACAGAATTGTATTTCGTTCTGTTCTTTTTAAGAATATCGATTATCTGCGCGATTCTTGTCTTATCATTTGTCAAAGCTCCACGGAAATCAGGCTTAATTTCAAAAACTAAACTGGCCGTATTTTGTCTGACTGAGTTAATTATCTCAGTTTCAGAGAAGCCAAAGAGTTTTTCTAGTACGTCGGCATCCGGCCGGGGAATATCAATCTGTATTTTATTTATTTCAGGAGAGCGCCCATCAACAAGTTCCCGAAGTAGATCCTGATTTGGAATGGGTCGGATTTCAAGCGAATATTGCCTACAATATAATGAAAAAATACGCGAAAGTGTATTTGCTGTTGGGGCACCCTTGGAGTTTACAATAGAAAGGATACCATGTTTATAGCCGAGGATAGAATATGTAAATGCTTCGACACCATTCAGTTCAACCTCATCTGGCTGAAGAACGTCTGATGTTTCATACGTTGTATAGTTCCTTTTTTGCATACTGTTATTCAATCTTTTGCGGTTCAGTCGCGCAAAAAGATAGGCCTCAGTATCCTCTATTATATCTAATAGCATCGTTTCTGGTTCTTCGGGTGTTGAAAGCTTTATTGCGCCATTATGACTTTTGGCGGTAATGATACTTTGAATAAGCGTCTTGTACAAATGCAGCGGAACTTCGTTTCCAGTGCTCTCGTCTTTAATGGTTACTTCGTACAAATAAATATTCTTTGTTGCCATCCATCTGTCTCCTTTAGTAAATATCTGTTGCGAGATAAAAACAAAATGGAATCTATTGTATAGTTCACAATTTCAGTGTAGCAAAACAGAAGACAGAATACAACATTTTTAGTCAAATTTGTGCTCAATAGAAAAATATTTTCTGCTGGGAGGTATCTAGTTTGCCCGGTGTTTGCGTTGCATCCTCAAAATTATGACCGTAATACAAAAGACACTTCTCCATGCTGCGGGGCAGCCGAAAAAGTGCCTTTGTATGAAAAGGACATATCACTAGATTTTCTCGATATTCTTATATTTTCTGCTATTTTCTAAGAATTTTGGGTGCATATATCTGAAGCATTCGGGAGAGCGTTCGGTTCGCATCCGAGAGGTCGAGAGTTCGAGTCTCTTCAGGTCCACCATTGTCGTCGTGAACTGCACAGGTTCACGACGGCTTTTCTATTGACAGCTGCACCTTCGCGGCTATATGGCACGATCAAAAAGACGCAGGAATCAAATTCCTGCGTCTTTTTTGCATGTATTGATGGGTGTGTACCTCAGTGCCCGGCCCGACTGGGGATCGTCTGGAGCTCGAAGCGGTAGATCTGCCCGGCGTCCGGGTATTTTTCGCGGTCGACCGGGCTCAGAAACATATCCAGCGGCCGGACCCAGAGGCCGCCGTCGCCGTAAAGCTTGCGGTAGATCACGCAGGGCTCGTTCGTCTCGGAATCACGGGCAAGCGCCTCCACCAGATAATAATCCCCCTTGAAATGGCGGTAGACCCGTCCCGGCTGTACGTCACGCATGGAAAGCCTCCTTGTACTTTGATGCACCCATCATACCCGGGCGGCGGCCGCGTGTCAAGAAAAAGAGAGCTTGCCAAACGGGGGAAACTGTGCTATGCTGTCAAAACGCGTGTGCGCCGCTCGTTTACAGACTGTTTACAAATCGGCTGCAACCGCCGCGGCGGCGCTGCGTCTATAAAGACAGCGCGGATGACCGCGCAGAATATTTTCCAGGAGGATCATACGTATGAAAAAATGGATCGCAATGCTGCTTGCCGTGATGACGGCAGTTTCTCTGACGGCCTGCGCCGCGAAAAGCGGCGGACAGGAGACAGCGTCTGACATTCCGGACGCGCTGACAATTCTGAATACTGTCTGGGCAAGCTATTCCGAAGATGAAAAATTCCCAGCCGCAGGCGGCGATTATTCCGAAGAAAACATGACCGACGGCAAGCCCGGCAAGGTCTCGCTCGAGAAGCCGTCGGAGATCGAATATCTGCTGACGCTCCCGGCCTCCGTGATTGAGGAAGCGGATGACGCAGCCTCGCTGTTCCACATGATGAACGGCAACACGTTCACCTGCGGCGTTCTGCATCTGAAGGATGCCGGCCAGCTGGACGCGGCAGCCGGAGAGGTCAAGACCTATGTGATGAACACGCAATGGATGTGCGGCTTCCCGGACAAGCTGGTCGTCGCCAGCCTGGACGACTATCTGATCTCCGTCTTCGGCGCAGAGGATCTGGTCGATACCTTCCGCGACAAGCTGCAGACTGCCTATCCCGGCACGCAGATCGTCTCTGACGACCCGATCGCATAACAACTTTGAAGTAAGGGGCTGCCATGCTGTTTTCAAGCGTTCCGTTTCTGTTTTATTTTCTGCCGTGCGTTCTGCTCGTCTATTTTCTGGTGCCGGGAACGCTGAAAAACGGTGTGCTGCTGCTCGCCAGCCTGTTGTTTTACGGCTGGGGCGAGCCGCGGTATCTGCTCGTGATGCTGGCGGCGATCGCGCAGGGCTATGTCTTCGGCCTGCTGATCGAAAAAAGCCGCGGAAAGCGGCGGGCCGGGCTGTATCTGGCGCTGTCGGTGCTGCTGAGTCTGGGGACGCTGGCGTATTTCAAGTACGCCGATTTTATGATCCGGAATCTCAACGCGCTGACGGGCCTGTCTGTCCCGCTGCTTTCGCTCGCGCTGCCGGTCGGCATCAGCTTCTATACCTTCCAGATCCTGAGCTATACCGTCGACGTGTACCGCGGGACGGTCCCGGCACAGCGGAACCTGATCGATCTGGCAGCGTATATCGCCATGTTTCCGCAGCTCATCGCCGGACCGATCGTCCGCTATTCCGATATCGCGCCGGAGCTGCGCAGCCGTACCAACACGCTTTCGGACGCGGCGGCCGGGACGCGGCGCTTCGTGCTGGGGCTGGCAAAGAAGATCTTGTTTGCCAATCTGCTTGGCGAGCTGGTGTCCGGCTTCCGCGCCTCGCAGGAGCAGTCAGTGCTGTATTTCTGGTTGGGCGCGGCCGCGTTCACGCTGCAGATCTATTACGATTTTTCCGGCTACAGCGATATGGCCATCGGTCTCGGCCGCATCCTCGGCTTTCACTTTCCGGAAAACTTCCGCTATCCCTACTGCGCCGGCAGCATCACGGAATTCTGGCGGCGGTGGCATATTTCCCTTGGCAGCTGGTTCCGGGATTATCTCTATATCCCGCTGGGCGGCAACCGGAAGGGGAAGGGACGGCAGCTGCTGAACATTCTTCTCGTCTGGCTGGCGACCGGCCTGTGGCACGGGGCGGACTGGACATTCGTTCTGTGGGGACTTCTGTATGCGGCGCTGCTGACGGCAGAAAAGCTGTTTTTGCTGCGCGGGCTGAAAAAGCTCCGCGTGCTCAACCACATCTATGTGCTGCTGTTCGTCACGCTCGGCTTCGTGCTCTTTGACGCGGACAGCGTCCGCAGCGCGGCCGCGTCTGTCTGCCCGATGTTCGGCGGCGGGGGACTGCCGCTCGCCGGGCAGGAGAGCCTGTACGCGCTCAGAAGCGGCGCGGTGCTGCTCCTGAGCGCCGCGGTCGGCGCGACGCCGCTGCCGCGGCGGCTGATCACAGCCGTGCAGCAGAAACAGGCCGGACGGGCAGTGCTCGCCGTGCTGGAGCCGGTGGGTCTCTGCCTGCTGCTGGCCGTGTGTACGGCGTTTCTGGTCGACGGCTCGTTCAATCCGTTCCTGTATTTCCGGTTTTAGGAGGGCCCGCGATGGAAAAACGAAAAAACCTCGCCGTCGTCTGCCTGACGGCGGCCTTCCTGCTCGGGTTTCTGATCTGGGGGCTTTGCAAGCCGGATGACGCTGTCTCCGTCAGCGAACGGCGGAAGCTCGCGCAGAAGCCGGAGCTGACGCTCTCGTCGGTCCTGCGCGGTGAGTTCATGACGAAATTTGAGACCTACACGCTCGACCAGTTCCCGCTGCGGGACAGCTTCCGGCGGCTCAAAGCCGTGACGCTCCTGGACGTGCTGCAGGAAAAGGACAATAACGGCATCTATCTGGCCGACGGCTATGCGGCGAAGCTCGACCTGTCCATCGACGAAGCCTCCGTGCAGCACGCGGCGGACCGGTTCCAGCTCGTCTATGACCGCTATCTGGCCGGGACCGATGCGAAGGTCTACGCGGCCGTCATCCCGGATAAAAACGCCTTCCTGGCCCGGCAGAACGGCTATCCGGCCTATGATCCGGCAGACCTATCCGCGCTGCTGGCACAGAGCATGCCGTATGCGTCCATGATCGACCTGACCCCCGCGCTGTCGCTGGACAGCTATTACCATACCGACCTGCACTGGCGGCAGGAGGCGCTGCTGCCGGTCGCCCGGACGCTGGCCGAGGCCCTCGGCGTGACGCTGACGGAGGACTATGAGACCATAACGGCCGATCAGCCCTTCTACGGCGTCTACTGCGGGCAGTCGGCGCTGCCGCTGGAGCCGGAGCCGCTGCGGTATCTGACGAACGACACGCTGCGCGGCTGCACGGTCTATGACTATGAGACCGGCAGCGAGCTGCCCGTCTACGATCTGCAGCAGCTGGTAGGGGAGGACGCGTATGCGGTCTTCCTCTCCGGCTCCAAAGCGCTCCTGACCATCACCAACCCGGCAGCAAAGACGGACCGGGAACTCGTCGTCTTCCGCGACTCGTTTGCCAGCAGCCTCACACCGCTGCTTGCAGGGGCCTATGCAAAGATCACGCTCGTGGATATCCGCTACCTCCAGCCCGAGCGCCTCGGCACCTGGCTGACCTTCGATACCCAGGACGTCCTCTTCCTCTACAGCGCCCCCGTCCTCAACAGCAGCGAGACCATCCGCTAAAACAAAACAAGAGCCGCCCATCCGGGGCGGCTCCTGCTGTATATGGAAAAGATCTGCTCTCGAGCGAACAATTGAGGATCGTCAGGTCAGATGCCGAGGAGGCGTTTGGCGTTGCCGCCGAGGATGGCGGCTTTTTCTTCGCCGGAGAGGGGCAGACGGCGGATGTGCTGCAGATCGTTCTGCGGGCTTCCCCAGGGGCAGTCGCTGCCGAACAGGATCCGCTCTGCACCGAAGGCCCGGACAAGGGACACGAAAGCTTCGTCGGAAAGCATCTGCCGGTCCAGCGGCAGCGCTTCATCCCGCGGGGTGAGCGAGCCGAGGGAGAAGGACGTATCGAGCAGGGCAGACGTATCTGCCAGCAGCTCCGGCACCTGCTCCCAGCAGCGCCAGCCGCCCATGTGCGCCAGCACGAGCTTCACCGGACCGACCTGCCGCAGCGCGCTGCGCGCCTTTTCCGGCGTGCAGCAGGCACAGCCGGGGAAGCCAATGTCATAGCCTGCGTGCGTGACCACGATGAGACCGAGCGTACCGGCGCGCTCAAGAATGCGCAGGTATTTGGGGTCGTCCAAATCGGTCTTCTGATAGGCCGGGTGGATCTTGACGCCGCGCATGTTGGCCGCGGCGAGGCGGTCGAGCTCCTGCTTCCAGTCTTCGTAATCCGGGTGGATGCAGCCGAAGGAGAACATATTTGTGACGAACGCGTGTTCGTTGTGCGCGGCGGCATAGTCGTTGATGTGATGGACCTGCTCCGGCTTTGTGGCGACGGGGAGGATGATCGAGCGGTCGACGCCCGCGGCGCGTTCGGCCAGCAGAAGCCCCGCGGCGGTGCCGCAGGTGTAAGCGGTGATGTTCGCCTGGCGGGAAAGACGGTCGATCGCAGCGTCTGCAATCGGGTCCGGGAAGGTATGGGTATGGAAATCAATGATCATGCGGGCCTCATTCCTCAACTGCGGCCGGGGCCGTTGGTGTGCCACTGGAAGCGGGATTCCGTGCCGTGCAGCAGCCGGCCGATGTTGGAGCGGTGCGCCCAGATGACCAGCGCCGCGATGGCGAGCGAGAGGGCAAAGACCGTCCAGTTGCCGCGGAAAAAGAGCAGCGTCGTGACCGGGAAGCTGAACGCACCCGTCACAGAGCCGAGCGAGACATATCTCGTCGTCAGCCAGAGCAGCAGAAACAGCCCCCAGCCGACAGCGGCGATGCGCCAGTCGAGCAGCAGCAAAAGCGTGCCGCTGCAGAGAATACCCTTGCCGCCCTTGAACGAATAGAAGGCGGGGAAGATGTGCCCGATCACGCAGAAGAGCGCGGAAAAGTACTCGCCCTCCAGCCGCAGCCCCAGATATTCGCCGAAGACGATCGAGCCGAGCTTGACCGCGACGAACGCCTTGAGCATGTCGATCAGAATGACGCTGACGGCAAACTTGCCGCCGTACACCCGGTAGAAGTTGGTCAGCCCCGCGTTATGGCTGCCGTGCTTGCGGATATCGTCGTGATAAAACAGAAACGAGGTAATGATCGCGCCGTTGCAGCAGCCAGCCAGGTACGAGCCGGCGGCCACGCAGACCATCAGCGCGACGGCAGCAGAGGTCAGTTCGTGCATAAATATCCTCCAAATTGATCAGATACCGGTATTCTACCGGATAAACCACGCCGATGCAAGCGGAAAATGGGGAAATCAGTCAGGATCGGGAAAATGTACGAACAAGGGCCGCTGCCATGGCAGCGGCCCGATCAGAATGAACAGATTATTATACCGGGACAGTAAAGTTGACGGCGATGGCTGTGCCGCGGCCGGGGTCGCTCTTGAGCTCGAGCTTTGCGCCGTGGTACTGTGCAGCGTGCTTCACGATGGACAGGCCGAGACCCGTGCCGCCGACTTCCTTGGAGTGGCTCTTGTCGACGCGGTAGAAGCGCTCGAAGACGCGGCTCTGGTCGGCATACGGGATGCCGATGCCGGTATCCACGACGGAGAGCGTGACGGTCTGGCCATTCTGCCAGACGGAAACAGTGACGCTGCCGCCGGAAATGTTATACTTGATCGCGTTGTCGCAGAGGTTGTAGACCATCTCCTGCAGCAGCTGCTCAACACCTTCGATCACGGCGTGCTGGCCGGACAGAGTCAGCGTGATATCCTGTTTCTGCGCGACCGGCCGCAGGCTCTCGATCACCTGGCCGGACAGCGTGTACAGGTCGACCGGCGATTTGGAGAAGTTCGCCGTGCCCTCATCCAGCCGCGACAGCTGGATGATATCGTCGACAAGGTCGATCAGCCGCCGGGACTCGCGATAGATATCGCCGGAGAACTCCTGCATCTTTTCCTTGGGCACCATGCCCTCCTTCATCAGCTCGGCAAAGCCCGTGATGGAGGTCAGCGGCGTCTTGAGCTCGTGCGACACGTTGGCCGAGAATTCCCGGCGCAGCGCCTCGCGCTGCTCACGTTCGGTCACGTCCATGAAGATGATGATCGCGCCGGTCACATGCCCGGCTGTGATGACCGGGTTGGCAAACAGCTGCCAGGTCCCACCGCCGACGGTGATCTCCTCGTCGCCGCGCGTACCGGCGAGCGCGTTGTCGACCAGATCGAGCAGCTTGCCGGAGCAGACTGCCTGATGCAGGTTTTCCGGCTTCTGCGCGTCATTGATGCCGAGCAGGCGCAGCGCGCTGCGATTGCTCGAAAGGATGCTGCACTTGTTGTCGACGATGAGGAAGCCCTCGCGCATGTTCTCCGTGATGGCGTCAAACTCGCGCTGGCGGGTGGAAAGCTCGCTCAGCTGGGTGTGGATGGTGCGGTTCTGCTCCTGCAGGCGGGTGATGAGCGGCTGCAGCTCCGGATAGGTCGGGGTCGCGTTCGGATTATCGGGATTGATGGCGTTGATGGGCCGGACGATCTGCCGCGCCAGCCGCATGGCAAGCAGGCCGCACAAAACCAGCACGAGCACGACGATCCACAAAGACGGCTGCACCAGCATCAGCGCCATGGCCGCAAGGCTCGTTTGCTTTCCTGCCACACGCAGGACTGTCCCGTCCTTCAGCAGAAGAGCATAATAGTTGTTTTTCTCCAGGATCGTGGAGGAATACCGGTCAGAGCGGCCGCTGCCGGTCTCAAAGGCTTCGGCGACCTCCGGCCGCTGGAGATGGTTTTCCATCGTGCTGGAGTCCGCCATATTGTCATAGAGGACCGAGCCGTCTGCCGCGATCCAGGTGATGCGTTCGCCGGACTGCACGGCGGAAAGATACGACTCACCGCCGCAGATCTGCATGCCCTCGGAGATATGCTCCGCCTCGATCGCCAGATTGTCGAATGCCTGCGCCTGATAATTGGAATACATGATAAAGAAGAACAGCAGGATGCACGCGAGCAGAACGGTAAAGCCAATCAGGAATGCATTGCGGAAGATCTTTGCGGTCATGCGTTTTCGCCTCCGATCTTATAGCCGATGCCGCGCACGGTCTCGATATAGCTGCCGGCCTCGCCGAGCTTGACGCGCAGCGTGCGGATGTGTACGTCGAGCGTGCGGTTCTCGCGTTCGGATTCAAAGCCCCAGACCCGGTCCATCAGCGTTGCGCGGGTGAGGACGATGCCCTTGTTCCGCAGCAGCAGGCACAGAAGCTCAAATTCCTTGTTCGTCAGCGTCACATCCTTGCCGCCGACCTTGACCTCGTGGCGGTCCGGGGAGACAAAGAGCAGGCCGAGCGAAAAATCGCCGCTCGCCTGTGCGGGCTCCGCCCGGCGCAGGACCGCGCGGATGCGCGCGATGAGCTCGAGCATGGAGAAGGGCTTGGAAACAAAATCGTCCGCCCCGTGGTCGAGACCGATGACGCGGTCATACTCCGAATTTTTCGCGGTCAGCATGATGATAGGCAGCCGCTTGGTCGCGGGCCGGGCGCGGAGCTTGCGCAGGATGGACAGGCCATCCTCCTCCGGCAGCATGATATCGAGCAGAACGAGCTCCGGCATCTCGGCGTCCATCGCCCGCCAGAATTCCGACGGAAGCGCGAAGCCCTTGGCCTGAAAGCCCTGGCTGTCCAGCCCGTAGAGGACAAGCTTGCGGATGGAGTCGTCGTCTTCCAGTAAATAAATCATCTGTTTCACTCCTTTTGGACATACAATAGAATGAGAATGTAAAATCGTCGGGCCTCTTTTTGTTAAGTTTACGTGAAATGTAAACAAAAAGCAAGATTTAACATGAATTTAAGATAAAACCTACGATACATTTAAGATTCGGCATTTAACATACAATTAATACAACGAGAGGAATGTTATGCGTTGGGTATTTCAAATGTGATCTCCCTGCTCAGCGGCATCGCGCTGTTCCTGTTCGGCATGGCACTGATGGGCGACGGACTGAAGCAGGTGGCGGGCAATAAGCTGGAGCTGATTCTATACCGGCTGACCGGCAGCCCGGTCAAGGGCTTCCTGCTCGGCACGGGCGTGACGGCCGTGATCCAGTCGTCCTCGGCGACGTCGGTCATGGTGGTCGGCTTCGTCAACTCCGGGATGATGAAGGTGCGGCAGTCGATCTCCATCGTGCTCGGCGCCATTCTCGGCACGTCCATTACGGGCTGGATCATCTGTCTTTCGGATATCGGCTCCACTGGCGGCTGGATGGACCTGTTTTCAACGGCGACGCTCACAGGCGTGATCTCCGTGATCGGTATCGTGCTGCGCATGGCGAGCAAAGACCCTGCCAAGAAGCACATCGGTGATATCCTGATGGGCTTCGCAGTCCTGATGTTCGGCATGTCCACGATGTCCGCGGCTGTGTCGCCGCTGCGCGAGGATCCGACCTTTATCCGCATCCTGACCTCGTTCTCCAATCCCTTCCTTGGCATCCTCTTCGGTACGCTCTTTACCTGCGTGCTGCAGTCGGCCTCCGCGGCCGTCGGCATCCTGCAGGCGCTGGCCTCGACGGGCATCATCGATTTTTCCATCGCGCTGCCGATCATCATGGGCATCGCCATCGGCGCGGCCATGCCGGTTCTGCTCTCCGCCATCGGCGCTTCGGTCGACGGCAAGCGCACGGCCATGGTCTATCTGGTCGCTGAGGTCACGGGCGTGATCTTCTTTGCCGCGATCTACTACTGTCTTGACGCGCTCATCCGCTTCCCATTCGCAGACCGCATCATGACGAGCGTCTCGATCGCTTTTGCCAATACGGTCTTCCGCTTCATCAAGGTCGTTGCGCTGCTGCCGTTCACGCGCCAGATCGAGAAGGTCGTCGACCTTCTCGTCCCGGACAAGCCGCAGCAAAAGCCGGTCGAGCCCGAGGCCGTCCGGCTCGAAGAACGCTTCATCCAGCACCCGGCACTGGCCATCGAGCAGAGCCGCCTGACTATCAACGCCATGGCCGAGGAGGCCAAGCGGAACTTTGTCGAGGCCGTTGCCCTGCTGCATGGCTTCTCCGACGAGCGCTATAAGCTGGTCGAGGATCTGGAAAAATCCGTCGACCGCTATGAGGATAAGCTCGGCACGTATCTGGTCAAGGTGACGGAACGGGAGATGACGGTCCGGCAGAACGCCGAGGTCTCCAAATTCCTCCACACGCTCTCCGACTTTGAACGCATCTCCGATCACGCGCTGAACATCGCCGAGGGCGCGAAGGAGCTGCACGAGAAAAACCTCTCCTTCTCCGACGCCGCTGCGCACGAGCTCGAGGTCGTGGAGGCTGCGCTGACGGAGATCCTGTCCACGGCCATCCGTTCCTTTGTCAATAACGATCTGCAGCTGGCGGCCCGCGTTGAGCCGCTCGAGGAGCTGATCGACAACCTCTGCGACGAGCTGAAGCTCCACCATGTCGACCGCCTGCAGAAGGGCCTGTGCACGCTCGGCCAGGGCTTCGTCTTCAACGATCTTCTGACCAACTACGAGCGCGTCGCCGACCATTGCTCCAACATCGCCGTTGCAATGATCGAGCTCGAGTCCGACTCGTTCGACACGCACGAATATCTCAACAGCGTGAAGGAAATGAAATCCGATACCTTTGCGCGCTACTATGAAGAATACAGCCGGATCTATCAGATCTGAGCCCGAACGGCAGGGGAGACCCTGCCGTTCGTCATGACGGAAAGGAGATCACCATGCTGACCGGACGCTTTGCGCCGAGTCCCAGCGGCAGGATGCACCTGGGAAACATTTTTTCCGCGCTGCTTGCGTGGCTGTCGGTGCGCAGCCGGGGCGGGCGGATGCTGCTGCGCATCGAGGATCTGGATCCGGACCGCTGCCGGCCGGAATACGCCGAGACGCTCAAGCGCGATCTGGACTGGCTCGGGCTGGACTGGGATACAGAGCAGACACCCCAGTCGCGCCGGACGGAGGCCTACCGCGCGGAGTTTGACAAGCTCGCGGCGCTTGGGCTGGTCTATCCCTGCTACTGCTCCCGGGCGGAGCTGCACGCGGCCTCCGCGCCGCACGCGTCGGACGGTACGGTCGTCTACGCCGGGACCTGCCGGGACCTGACGCCGGAGCAGCGCGCGGTAAAGACGCGCGCGCCTGCCTGGCGCGTGCGGGTCCCGGACGAGCGGATCACGGTGCACGACGGCCTGCAGGGCCTGCGGCAGGAGGATCTGGCACGCGACTGCGGTGATTTTATCATCCGCCGCTCCGACGGCGTGTACGCCTACCAGCTGGCCGTCGTGACCGACGATGCCGACAGCGGCGTCACCGAGATCGTGCGCGGCCGGGATCTGCTGTCTTCTACGCCGCGGCAGCTCTGGCTGCAGGAAACGCTCGGCTTTGCGCACCCGGCCTATTACCACGTGCCGCTCCTGACCGCCCCGGACGGGCGGCGGCTGAGCAAGCGGGAAAAGGATCTGGACCTCGGCGCGCTGCGGCAGCGTCTTTCGCCGCAGGAGCTGCTCGGGCAGCTGGCGTATCTGGCAGGTCTGCAGCCGGAGCCGGCGCCCGCTACCGCTGCGGAGCTGGCAAGCCGCTTTTCCTGGGATCTGGTCGTGTCCGACAATATCGTAATTCATTCTGAATTCACATGAGGCATATCAAAAGTGGAATAAGTTGATTCAGAACATGGAATGAATCGGTATTTTTTTATCGATTTTCTGGTTTACAAAGGAACCGTGTCTGTGATATACTAAAAATGTTGGATTATCAGAGCAAGCAAGAATATTACTGATGATTTGAAGGGATGAACAACTATGTACAAAATCGTGTGCAAAAAGGAACTGAACTCCGCAGTCACCTACATGGAGATCGAGGCTCCGTTCGTCGCCCGCAAGGCGAAGGCCGGCCAGTTCATCATTTTCCGTGTCGATGAGAAGTCGGAGCGCGTGCCGCTGACCATCGCCGGCTATGACCGCGAAAAGGGCACGGTCGCGATCATCTTCCAGAAGGTCGGCCTGTCCACCGAGATGCTCGGCAGTCTGAACGAGGGCGACTATATCCAGGACTTTGTCGGTCCGCTCGGCAAGCCGACGGACGTGGAAGGCAAGAAGCGCGTCTGCGTCGTCGGCGGCGGCGTCGGCTGCGCGATCGCATATCCGTCTGCAAAGGCCTTTAAAGAGGCGGGCGTCGAGACCGACGTCATCGTCGGCTTCCGCAACAAGGACATCGTCATTCTCGAAGACGAGTTCAAGCAGGCCTGCGACCATCTGTATCTCATGACCGACGACGGCTCTTACGGCGAGCACGGCTTTGTTACCGTCAAGCTGCAGCAGCTGCTCGAGTCCGGCATCCACTATGACGAAGTGCTCGCCATCGGCCCGATCCCGATGATGAAGTTCGTCTCCAAGACCACCGAGCCCTTCGGCGTCAAGACCGTCGTCTCGCTGAACCCCATCATGGTCGACGGCACCGGCATGTGCGGCGGCTGTCGTGTCACGGTCGGCGGCGAGGTCAAATTCGCCTGCGTCGACGGCCCGGACTTTGACGGCCACAAGGTCGATTATGACGAACTCATGAGCCGCAACAGCGTCTATCGTGACAGAGAAGCAGAAGAGCGCAAGACCCATATCTGCCGCATCCAGAAGATGGGCGAAGAGCTCATCAAGTAAGGGGAGGGAACAATCATGGCTAATATGCAGGCTACCAAGACTCCGATGCCGGAGCAGGACCCGAACGTCCGCAACAAGAATTTCAAGGAAGTCACCCTGGGCTATACCGCCGAAATGGCCATCAATGAGGCCAAGCGCTGCCTGCAGTGCAAGAAGCCGCACTGTGTCGAGGGCTGCCCGGTCAATATTCATATTCCCGAGTTCATCCATGAGGTCGCCGAAGGCAACTTCGAAAAGGCCTATGAGATCATCACCGATACCAACTCGCTGCCCGCCCTGTCCGGCCGTGTATGTCCGCAGGAGACGCAGTGCGAGTCCAAGTGTGTCCGCGGCAACAAGGGCGAGCCGGTCGCCATCGGCCGTCTTGAGCGCTTCGTCGCCGACTGGTACCGTGAGAACGTCAACGCCATGCCGAAGAAGGCCGAGTCCAACGGTCTGAAGGTCGCGGTCGTCGGCTCCGGTCCGTCCGGCCTGACCTGCGCGTCTCTGCTTGCCAAGAAGGGCTATCAGGTGTCCCTGTTTGAGGCGCTGCACACCGCCGGCGGCGTTCTGGTCTACGGCATCCCCGAGTTCCGTCTGCCGAAGGCCATCGTTGCCAACGAGGTCGAAAAGCTGAAGGCGCAGGGCGTCGAGGTCATGACCGATATGGTCATCGGCAAGGTCCTGTCCATCGACGATCTGTTCGAGATGGGCTTCAAGGCTGTCTTCGTCGGCTCCGGCGCGGGCCTGCCGATGTTCATGCACATCCCCGGCGAGTCGCTCAAGGGCGTCTGCTCGGCAAATGAATATCTGACCCGTATCAACCTCATGAAGGCTTATCTCGAAGAAAGCGACACGCCGATCCTGCACTCCAAGGCGGCCGCGATCGTCGGCGGCGGCAACGTCGCCATGGACGCCGCCCGCTGCGCCAAGCGCATGGGCACCGAGAAGGTGTACATCGTCTACCGCCGCGGCGAGGCCGAAATGCCCGCAAGACTCGAAGAGCAGCATCATGCCAAGGAAGAGGGCATCGAGTTCATGACCCTCACCAACCCGACCGAGATCATCGGCGGCGAGGATGGCCGTGTCTGCGGCATGAAGTGCATCAAGATGGAGCTCGGCGAGCCTGACGCGTCCGGCCGCCGCCGCCCGATCCCTGTGGAGGGCAGCGAATTTGTCCTCGACGTCGACATGGTCATCATGTCCCTCGGCACGTCCCCGAACCCGCTGATCCGCTCCACCACCCCCGGCCTGGAGACCAACAAGAAGGGCGGCATCATCGTCGACGAGAACGAGATGTCCACCCGCGAGAACGTCTTCGCCGGCGGCGACGCCGTCACGGGCGCTGCGACCGTCATCCTGGCCATGGGCGCAGGCAAAAAGGCCGCGGAAGCCATCGACCGCAAGCTGCAGGGCAAATAAGTGGTTTGATCCCGCCCGGATCCGGTTACAATCTCCATAAACGCGAAGCCCCGGCAGCGTTGGCTGCCGGGGCTTTTGTAAAGGGGAGGAAACCGATGAAAGTCAAAGACTGTATGACAAAGCACGTGATCAGCGTCGGCACGCAGGAGCCGGTCAGCGTGGCGGCCCGGCTGATGAGCCGGTATAACCTCGGCATTCTGCCGGTGCAGACGCCGGACGGACGCCTGTGCGGTATGGTGACCGACCGGGACGTCGTCCTCCGCTGCGTCGCGGCAGGGAAGGACGCAGAGGCTGTACCAGTGCGAGAAATTATGTCAACCGGCGTCTTGGCCGTCGAGGCCTCGGACGATACCGCGCGCGCAGCGCGGCTGATGTCCCGCGCGCAGCTGCGCCGCCTGCCTGTCACGCAGAACGGGCATCTGACCGGCATGCTCTCGCTGGCAGATCTGGCCAGACGCGGGAATTTCAGCATGGAGACGGCCCAGTGCATGGAGTCCATCTGCAGCCCGGTCGTCCATCTGGACTGACCGGGCGGAAAAGCCGCAAAAATCTTAGATTTTCTGCAAAAAATCATTTGACAAGCCAAAACTTCTCTGGTATAATTTTTAAGCCGCATTAAAGAGGTCAGAAGCTGCTCCGGCACACCTCAAGAGCGAGTCTACAAAGAAAAGGTAGGTGCAAACGAATATGCAGGCTATTATCGTTACCGGCGGTAAGCAGTACAACGTCAAGGAGGGCGATGTGATCTACATCGAGAAGCTCGCGGCGGAGGCTGAAGAAACCGTGACCTTCGATCAGGTTCTGGCAGTTGTTGACGGCGCTGACTCCAAGTTCGGCACGCCCACAGTTGCAGGTGCTAAGGTTGAGGCTAAGGTTCTGAAGAATGGCAAGGGCAAGAAGATCCGCGTCTTCAAGTACCGCTCCAAGAAGGACTCCAAGTCCCTCCAGGGCCACAGACAGCCGTACACCAAGGTGCAGATCGAGAAGATCGCGCTGTAAGCTATGACACGCGTCGAATTTTTCGATCACGAGGGCAGGATCACCGGATTCTGCTGTTCGGGCCACAGCGGCTATGCAGAGGAAGGCAGCGACATCGTGTGCGCGGCCGTCTCCACAGCCGTCAAGCTTGCCGAGTGTACCATCAATGATGTGCTGGGCGAGCACGCAAAGACCAGGGTGAACGAAGATGAGGCCCGGATCACCTTGACCCTTCCCGCGACCTGTGAAAGCGAAGAGGCCGTACAGGCGGTCCTCTCCGGCATGATGCTCACATTGTGCAGTTTGCGGGATGACTATCCTGATTATATCGAAGTTTTGGAGGTGCAAAACGATGCTTAATATGAGTTTCCAGTTCTTCGCACACAAGAAAGGCGGCGGCTCCACCAAGAACGGCCGTGATTCTGAATCGAAGAGACTCGGCGCGAAGCGCGCTGACGGTCAGTTCGTTCTGGCTGGCAACATCCTCGTTCGTCAGAGAGGCACGCACATTCATCCGGGCAACAACGTCGGTATCGGCAAGGACGACACCCTGTTCGCTCTGATCGACGGCAAGGTCAAGTTCGAGCGTATGGGCAAGGACCGCAAGATGTGCTCCGTCTACGCAGAACAGTAATTTTGTTGTGAAAACCCCGAACGACTCCCGTTCGGGGTTTTTTCTTGAAAGGTGCGGCAGCATGACCTACTATCACGCTTCTCCGGCAGGCGGACTGCAAATGCTTGAACCGAGGAAGTCTCCGTATTTTGACAAGCCCACGCAGGTATGCCTGACGTCGCTGCGCGATGGCACTGTTCTACCTAATCCGGAATTATGAATACGCATACGGCTATACCCGGCAGGGGAAGCTGTACTTTGACGATCCGTTCCCCGATGCGCTGAAAAAGCTCTACGCCGGAAGATCCGGCTGGCTCTACACCTGCGAAGACGGCGATTACAAGAAGACAGAAATTCTGAACGAGTTCGTGTCCGCGCAGCCCGTCCGCATTATTGGCGCGGAGTATATCCCGGACGCCTATGAGGCGTTTTTGCAGGAACAGGCGGCGGGAAACATCCTGCTGCTCGATTACGCGCATTTTGCGTCCGACCCGGAGAAATTCGCAAAGAAGCGTGCCTGGCTGCAAAAGGCCATCTCCGAAGAAATTCGGAAAAAGGAGATCTGGAAAGCCCCGGATTCCGACCGCGCGCACTATTATCAGGAGAACTATCCGGAAATCTGGACAAAGACTACGAAAACCTTACTGACAGAGGAGGAACCTCATGTTTATTGATAAAGTACGCATTTCGGTCAAGGCCGGCGCGGGCGGCAATGGCGCGGTGGCCTTTCACCGGGAAAAATACGTGGCTGCGGGCGGTCCGGACGGCGGCGACGGCGGCAACGGCGGCTCCATCGTCCTGCGTGTGGACGACAACCTGTCCACGCTGATGGACTTCCGCTACAAGCGCAAATATACCGCGCCGAACGGCGAAAACGGGCAGGGCAAGCGCTGCCGCGGCAAAAACGGCGAAAACCTCATCATCAAGGTCCCCAGAGGTACCGTCGTGCGCGATCTGGAGACGAATGAGATCATCAAGGATATGTCTGATTCCGACGATTTCGTCCTCTGCAGGGGCGGCCGCGGCGGCTGGGGCAACCAGCACTTCGCCACGCCCACCCGTCAGGTGCCGCGCTTTGCCAAGGCCGGCCTTCCCGGCGAGGAACACGACGTGATCCTCGAGCTCAAGCTGCTGGCCGACGTGGGCCTTGTCGGCTTCCCGAACGTCGGCAAATCGACGCTCCTGTCCGTCACATCCAACGCGCACCCGAAGATCGCAAACTATCATTTTACCACGCTCTACCCGAACCTCGGCGTCATCTACGTCGCCGACGGCGTATCCTTCGTCATGGCCGATATCCCCGGCATCATTGAGGGCGCGGCCGACGGCGTCGGCCTCGGTCACGACTTCCTGCGGCATATCGACCGCTGCCGGCTGCTCGTGCATATCGTCGACGTCTCCGGCAGTGAAGACCGCGACCCCGTCGATGATTTTGAGAAGATCAACGAGGAGCTGCGGCAGTATTCCCCGGATCTTGCCGCGCGTCCCATGATCGTCGCGGCCAACAAGGCGGATCTTCTGCCGCCGGACAGCGACAATCTCGAGCGGCTGAAGGCGCACGTCGAGGCGCAGGGCTACGAATTCTACGTGATCTCCGCGGCCACCACGCAGGGCACGCGCGAGCTCATGAAGACGATCGCGGGCAAGCTCGCGGCGCTGCCGCCCGTGACGATCTATGAGCCGGAGTATGTCAAGCCGCTGGCGGAGGCTGGAGACGCGAGCGACCTCAGGATCGAACGCTATGACGATCTGTGGGTCGTGTCCGGACAGTGGCTCCAGAAGCTCCTGAACGATATCAACTTCGATGATTACGAGTCCCGCATGTACTTCGATCGCCAGCTGCGCAAGAGCGGCCTCTTTGACCGCCTGGAAGAGCAGGGGATCGAAGACGGTGATACGGTCAGCATCTACGATTTTGAGTTCGACTACACGAAATAACAATAATGAGCAAACAAAAGCCCGCGGCATGAGCCGCGGGCTTTTGTTTGAAGAAAGAAAAGAAAAAGAGAAGAAAGAGAGGATTGGGTGAATCCTTGATTCTGAATATACAGGACAATCATGTCCGAACTATGAACGAGGAGAAAAGGAATTGTGAACATTTGCACCGATTTCCCGCACCCCGCAGGGCAGGCGGCATTTGCCACGGAAGACCGCCCGGCGAAAAAAATTGAAAACAACACTTGACAAATCCCGACTTTATGCTATAATAACGGAGCGCTCTTGAGAAAGACAACCTGCTGCTGTAGCTCAGTCGGTAGAGCGCGTCATTGGTAATGACGAGGTCGGCAGTTCGAATCTGCCCAGCAGCTCCAAAAACCGGTTTACCGCATTGCGGTGAACCGGTTTTTCGTATCTTCCGGTATTCGAACTGCCGACCTTATGCGCCGAAGGCGCAGATTCCATCCGGCAACGAAGACTGCATTGGAATGCCCCGGTACGGTGAAACGCCGCGCCGGGGCATCGGATTTTAGGCAAAAAGAGCAAAGTGTCCGATTTGACAACACTCGCATGCCAACTGCCCATGTTTTTTCCGCTGCGCCCGGGGTACAATTATAAAATAAGGACGGATCTGTCCGCGTTCCCTGCAGACAGCAGGGAAGAAAAGAGGAACGCTTATGAAAGAATTCATCATCTGCCTTTGCTATGCCGCGGGGCTCGGCGTGTTATCCTTCTTCCTCGGAAGGCTGCTTCCAAAGCGCTGGCTGCATCCGGACAAATTTCCGTTCCGCACCTATGCATGGGAAGATAAGCTCTGGAAAACGCTTCAGATACGCAAATGGCAGGCAAAGGTGCCGGACATGAGCAGGCTCTTCAAAAAGCTCATGCCTGCAAAAGCCCTCACGCAGAAGACCGCGCAGGATCTTCCTATAATGATTCAGGAAACCTGCGTTGCCGAGCTCACCAACGGGCTACT
>ENA-UOJB01000996-UOJB01000996.1-human-gut-metagenome-genome-assembly--contig:-C48-NODE-996-length-26203-cov-9.639552_pt1 | contig 26203 bp, 24 predicted proteins | sample MGYA00242338_ERZ723885 | MGnify/ENA metagenome assembly ERZ723885
CTCTTCTTGCGCCTTTTGTCATCTTTTTTTCGGTTTCTACTATTGATTCGCATCTGGGAGGGGAGCCTTGGATAAGGAAACCCCCTCCTGCCTACCGGCGGGAGGGGGTGATTTATGGGGTCAATGCTTCGGCTCAGAAGATGTTCTTCTCGGTCTCTTTGTCGAAGAAGTGCATCAGCTCCGGACGGAAGCTGTACTTGACGGGCTTGTGGCCGCCGTGGACAGCGCCGACGTCGATGTCGGTCGTCGGAACGACGATGACGACGTCCTTGCCGTTGGAGTTGACGTGCAGGTGCAGCTCGGAGCCCATGAGCTCGGAGACGTCGACGGTCGCGTCGATGCCGTCGTCGGACAGGTGGACGTGGACCGGGCGGACACCGGCGATGATGTCGGTCGGGATCTTGTCCATCTTCTTGAGCGCTTCCTGCTTGTCGGCGGGCAGCTCAAAGTCCTTGCCCTGGACGGTGGCAACGTACTTGTCGCCCTTCTTGGACAGGGTGGCGTCGAAGAAGTTCATCTGCGGCGTGCCGATGAAGCCGGCGACGAAGAGGTTGGCCGGATGGTTGAAGACCTCCTGCGGGGTGCCGATCTGCTGGATGAAGCCGTCACGCATGATGACGATGCGGTCGCCGAGCGTCATAGCCTCGACCTGGTCGTGAGTGACGTAGATGAAGGTGGTGTCGATCTTCTCGCGCAGCTTGATGATCTCGGCGCGCATCTGGTTACGGAGCTTAGCGTCGAGGTTGGACAGCGGCTCGTCCATCAGGAAGACCTTCGGGTTCCGGACGATGGCGCGGCCGATGGCGACACGCTGCCGCTGGCCGCCGGACAGCGCCTTCGGCTTACGGTTGAGGTACTGGGTGATATCGAGGATCTCGGCGGCCTCACGGACCTTGCGGTCGATCTCCGCCTTCGGGGTCTTCTTCAGCTTCAGGGAGAAGGCCATGTTATCATAAACGGTCATGTGGGGATACAGAGCATAGTTCTGGAAGACCATGGCGATATCGCGGTCCTTCGGGGCCACGTCGTTCATGAGCTTGCCGTCGATATACAGCTCGCCCTCGGAGATCTCTTCAAGACCTGCGACCATGCGCAGCGTGGTGGACTTGCCGCAGCCGGACGGACCGACGAGGACGATGAATTCCTTGTCCGCGATGTCCAGGTTGAATTCCTGCACGGCGACGACGCCCTTATCGGTGATCTGCAGGTTGACCTTCTTCTCCTCGGCAGGCTCTTCGCCCTTCTTCTTTTTCTTGCTCTTCTTTTCTTCGCCACTGACGAACGGGTAGATCTTCTTGACGTTTACGAGTTTTACTTCTGCCATAGTGTTTCCGACTCTGACTGCGCTGCCTCCGCAATGCGCATTCTCACGACCGCCGGGCTTGGCGGACGCATTGCGACATGTCTCCACAATGCCGCACCGGGAGTCACCCGGACTGGTTTTATCCTCCTTTTTTTGACCGCAGGGCACCATAAGTGTGGATTGGTACACTCCGGCTAAGATACTGGTATTATACCAGATCCCCTCCGGAAAGTCATTCGTCGTTTTCACCGATTTTTTCTCCCCAAAACAGACAAGACGCACAAAGCCCGGCCGTTTACTTTTCCGCGCGCAGCTGATAAAATAGAGGCAGATCACAAACAGGGAGGCTGGCCGCATGAAGCAGACCACGCTCTGCTATCTGGAGCGGGACGGGCAGTATCTGATGCTCCACCGCGTCAAAAAGCAGCACGACGAAAACCACGACAAATGGATCGGCGTAGGCGGAAAATTCGAAGACAGGGAAAGCCCGGAGGACTGCGTGCGCCGCGAGGTGCTTGAGGAGACGGGACTGACGCTCACGAAGTTCCGCTACTGCGGGCTCGTGACCTTCGTCTCCGACATCTACCCGACTGAATACATGCACCTGTTCCACGCCACGGGCTTTACCGGCACGCCGAAGGAGTGCGACGAGGGAGAGCTGGCCTGGATCGGCAAGCACGCGCTTGCCGCCCTGCAGCAGTGGGAGGGCGACCGCATCTTCCTGCGGCTCATGGACGAGCATGTCCCGTTTTTCTCCCTGAAGCTCGTGTACGCGGGCGATACGCTCACAGAAGCCGTCTTGAACGGAGAAAGGATCCGATAACATGGAGAATTTGCTCATCAGCGCCTGTCTGCTCGGCGTCCAGTGCCGGTATGACGGCGGGTCGAAGCCCGTCATGCCCACTGTCGCTCTCATGGAGCAGTACCATCTCATCCCCATCTGCCCGGAGCAGCTGGGCGGTCTGCCCACGCCGCGCGAGCCGTCGGAGCGGCGGGCGGACGCCGTCGTCTCAAGATCCGGCACGGACGTGACCGCGCAGTTTCGCCGCGGGGCGGAGCAGGCGCTGCATCTGGCCCGGCTCTACGGCTGCAAAGCGGCCGTCCTGAAAGAGCGCAGCCCGAGCTGCGGCAGCGGCGAGGTCTACGACGGCACGTTCTCCGGCCGCCTCACCCCCGGCGACGGCGTGACCGCCGCCCTCCTCAAAGCCAACGGCATCGCCGTCTACGGCGAAAGCGACCTGGACGCCCTGCTCGCCCAACCGGAACCCCCGGTGGAGGAGGATGCACAGCGCAGCCTGTTCTGAGCGCCCCGCCGCAGCAGACAAAGGCTCCCCTTCCAGGGGAGCCTTTTTATATTGTGAAAAAGCCTGCCCATGCTGCGGCATGGGCAGGCTTTTGCTGTTAATATGCTTCCTGCATTTTCTGCAGGACGGCTTCTTTTGCCGGGATGGACGGGATCGCGCCGGACTTTTCGGTCGAGAGGCTCGCCGCGGCGGAGGCATAGCGGGCCATGTAGGCCAGATCCTCCTGCGTCAGCTGCTCCGGCGTCTTGCCGAGCTCCAGGAAGCGGGAGACCGCGCTGCCGCCGAAGATGTCGCCCGCGCCGGTCGTGTCGACCGTGCGGACCTGCGGGCAGCCGCAGCGGTATTCGGCCTGCGCGTTCTTGAGGAAGCACCCCTTCGGCCCAAGCGTCACCATCACGAGCTTCGCGCCGAGCGCGAGCACGCGCTCCGCGCCCTGCTCCGGGCTGCAGCCCCAGAGGAACTGCACCTCTTCGTCGCTGATCTTCACCAGATCCGCCTGCCGCAGGCCCCAGAGGATCTGCTCCTTGGCCTCCTGCTCCGTCTTCCAGAGCGGCGGGCGATAGTTGGGGTCGTAGGTGACGAGCTTGCCGTGGGCGCGGGCGTAGGCGACGGCGCTTTGGGTCGCGCTGCGGGCGGGCTCGTCCGTGCAGCTGAGCGAGCCGAAGTGGAACACGTGCGTTTCATCGAGCATCGCGGGGTCGATCTCGTCCCAGCGCAGCTGCGTATCCGCGCCGGGCTTGCGGGCGAAGGCGAACGAGCGGTCGCCGTGCGCGTCGAAGGTCACGAAGGCCAGCGTCGTGAACGTGTCCGGATCGATCCGGATGCCGCAGCCGTCGATGCCCGCGCGCTGCATCGTGCCGACGAGCAGACGGCCGAAGGTGTCGTCGCCGACCTTGGCGAGGAAAGCGGTCTTTTTGCCGTAGGCGCTGAGCGCCGCAAGGAAGTTGCCGGGCGCGCCGCCCGGATTGGCTGCCAGCGTGGGATAGCCGGCCTCGTCTTTGGAGCGCTCTGCCAGATCGACCAGCAGCTCGCCCAGCGCGATCACATCATACATGGTTGGTTCCTCCTGTTTTGTCTCAGATACTCAGAAAAGCGGACTGCGGACCTCGCCGATGGAGACATAGCCGTGCAGAATGGCATGGATGTCGCTGCCTTCCCTGCACTGCTCCGGCCCCGGGTTCGACACGCGGATGGAAAGCGCGTCTTCGGCCCGGTCATATTCGTTGTCATAGAAGCTGCACGCGGCCGGAACGCGGCCGCGCAGGATGCCCTTGCAGGCGGACGCAGCACAGTCCGGGAAGTTGACGTTCCAGAGCGTCCCGGGCTTCGGAAGCGCCTGCAGCAGCTCCTGCAGCACGCGGGGAAGATACACCTCCATTGCGCCCGGGTCGCAGAACTCCCGCGCGGAAAAGGCGATGGCGGGGATGCCGTTCATCACGCCCTCGAGCGCGGCGCCGATCGTGCCGGAATAGGCGATGTCAAGGCCCGCGTTCCAGCCCTGATTGACGCCCGTCAGCACCACGTCCGGCCTGCAGGGGACGAGGGCCTTGACAGCTGCCTTGACGCAGTCGGCCGGGGTGCCGCCGACGGCCCATGCGGCCTCCACCGGGACGGGGAAATCCGCCTGCTCCACTGCAAGAGTGCCGCGGATGGTCAGCTTCTGCGACATGCCGCTGCACTGACTCTGCGGCGCGGCGACGTAGACCCTGCCGAACGGCAGCGCCGCCGCGGCCAGCCGCGCGATGCCCTCCGCCCGGATCCCGTCGTCATTCGAGATCAGAATGTTCATAAGCTCTGCTCCTGTTTGTTTTTTGTCATTCTACCATGGATCGCGCCCGGACTCAACCGCCGCGCGCATCATTTTTTGCAGGCGCCTTGCCGCCTTTACATTTGCGTGCGGATGTGGTAAAATTCTCAAAAGTATTTGATCCGTATCCCATCCGGAAGGAGCCGAACTGTATGCCGCTGAGAAATGTTGCTGAATATCTCGAGCGTTCTGCCGCGCGCGTGCCGGACAAGACTGCGTTTTCCGACGCCGCAGGCGCCGTGAGCTACCGGCAGATGCTCCATGACGCGCAGGCGCTCGGGACCGTGCTGGCCGGCCTCCCCGGCTGCAGGAATGCGCCGGTGGCCGTCATGATCGGCCGGACTGCGGCGAGCGTCACCGCCATGCAGGGCGTGCTGCAGAGCGGCTGCTATTATGTCCCCATCGACGAGCAGATGCCTGAGGCGCGGATGCGCAGCATCCTCGGTCAGGTCCACGCGCGCGCGATCGTCCATACGGCGGCAAACGAGCCGCAGGCCCGCGCGCTGGCGGACTGCGCGCCGCTCGTCTCGCTTGAAGAGGCTTCCCAGCGCACGCCGGACGAGGCGCTGCTGCGGGCCCGGCGCGAAGAAATTCTGGACATCGACCCCGTCTACGTGCTCTTCACCTCCGGCTCGACCGGCACGCCGAAGGGCATCGTCATCCCGCACCGCGCGATCCTGGACTTCACGGCCTGGATGACGGAATTCTGCGGCTATACCGAAGACGAGGTCTTCGGCAATCAGGCCCCGTTTTATTTTGATCTTTCCGGCAAGGATGTGTACCAGACGCTCTCGCTCGGCGCGAGCTGCCGCATCTTTGAGAAGAAATATTTCACCTTCCCCATGCTCCTGCTCAAGGCCATGGAGGAAGCTGGCGTCACCGCCATCAACTGGGCGACCTCGGCGTTCCATCTGGTCGCGGCCTCCGGCGCGCTCACAAAATACGCGCCCACGCACCTGAAAAAGGCCGCGCTCGGCGGCGAAGCGCTGCAGGCGCGGTATGTGAATTTGTGGAAGGCCGCCGTGCCCGGACTGCAGGTCGTCAACATGTACGGCCCGACCGAGACGACCATCGACTGCGCCGCCATGCACCTGACGCGCGAGTACCGCGACGACGAGCCCATCCCCATCGGCCGTGCCTGCCGCAACAAGCAGATCATCCTCCTGAAGGGCGATCTGACCGAGGCGCAGCCCGGCGAGCCGGGCGAGATCTGCGTGCGCGGCTCCGGCGTCGCCGCGGGCTACTTTGCAGACCCCGCCAAGACGGACGCGGCCTTCATCCAGAACCCGTTCTGCCCCGATTTCCGCGACATCCTCTACCGCACCGGCGATATGGCCGTGCTGCGGGAGGACGGATACCTCTACTTCCTCGCCCGCCGCGACGGGCAGATCAAGCACATGGGCTACCGCATCGAGCTGGGCGAGATCGAGGTCGCCCTGCACAGCCTCGCCGGGATGCAGGCAGCTGCCTGCCTCTATGACGCGGCGCGCGACCGCATTCTCTGCGTCTACGCGGGTGGCATGGAGCCGGACGCACTGGCCAAGGACCTGCGGAAGCTGCTGCCCAAATACATGCTGCCGAACCTCTATGAAAAGCTCGAGGCCCTGCCCTATAACGCCAACGGCAAGATCGACCGCGTGGCTCTGAAGGAGCGGTATCTGCATGCAGAGGGCTGAGAGCTATGCGGCGCTCGCGCCGCTTCTGTCCGCGCAGCTCAGGCGCGGCGTTGTGACCAACTGCTTCCTCTCGGCGGAGGACTATCAGCGCGAGCTGCCGCGCGGGCTGTATTATGAGGAGCGCGAGGGGTGCCTGCTTCTGCTGCGGCAGCGGCCCGGGCACCTGATCCTGAACTTTTACCTGCAGCCCGGCGGGACGTTTTTCCTGCCGGACGTAAAAAAGCCCGTCGTGACCGAGCTCAGCTGCCGCGCTAAGGACGCGGACGCCATGTCCGCCGCGGCAGAGCAGCTGCGGGGGCTCGGCTTTGCCGAATGCTTCCGCCGTCTGCGGCGCGCGCGGCCCGCGGCCAAAGCCGCGGAGGCAGAGGAAGCGGCAGACGCATCCTTTGACGCGGTGCGGGCGTTTCTTCTTGCACAGTTTGACCCGCTGACGGGCTGCATCCCGCCGGACGACGCGCTGCGCGCGGCCGTGGAGGCAGGAGAAATGCTCTGCCTGACAGACGAGGCTGGGATCACGGGACTTCTGCATTACGCGCCGGGGCGTGCGGCCTGCGAGATCCGGCATCTGGCCGTGCGGGCGGACTGCCGCGGGCAGGGGCTGGCGCAGCGGCTGCTCGGCATGCTGCGCGCGCGCACAGGCGGGCAGAAATGCACGGTCTGGGCACGGCAGGGCAATACGCCCGCCGAGCGCTTTTATGAAAAGAACGATTTCCGGCCGGACGGATGGACCTCCGTCGTGCTGCGGCTGGACTGAAAGGATGGTTTCCCCATGAAAAAACAGATCATTGAAATTCTGAGTGAAATTTGCCCGGGCATCGATTTTGAGACCGAGACCGCCCTCATCGACGACGGCCTGATCGACTCGCTCGACATCGTCGCCGTTGTGACCGAGCTCATGGAGGCGTTCGACGTCGAGCTCGGCGTCGACGATCTGACGCCGGAGAACTTCAACAGCGTCGAGGCCATCGAAGAGCTCATCGAGAGCAAGCAGAGCTGAGATGTCGTTTGCCTCGCTCCCCTTCGTCGGGCTTGTGGCAGCGGGCGTGATCCTCTATTATCTGGTGCCGAAGAAGCTCCAGTGGGTCGTGCTGCTGCTGGCGAGCATGGTGTTCTACCTCGCAGGCGGGGTCAAAAGCGCCGTGTGGCTCGTGCTCGTCGCCGCCCTCACCTGGCTGACCGGACTGCTGCTTGCCCGGCAGAACGCCCGCCCCGCGCCCGACAAGCAGACGAAGGCCGCCGTGCGGCACGTCAAAAAGCGCATCTGCGCCGTGTGCGCCGTTTTGTGCTTCGGGCTTTTGTATCTGATGAAATACTGGAACTTCACGGCCTCCGCCCTGCCGTCCGGCCTCGGGGACAAGCTGCCCCGGTGGGATTTTGTCGTGCCCATGGGCCTGTCCTATTTCATCTTTCAGGCCGTCGGCTACGTGATCGACGTGTACCGCGGAAAGACGGACGCGCAGAAAAATCCCCTTCGCTACGGCCTGTTCGTCTCCTTCTTCCCGCAGATGGTACAGGGGCCCATCAGCCGCTATGACCAGCTCGCGCCGCAGCTGACGGCCGAGCGGCGTCTTGACTGGCGGGATCTCAAATTCGGCATCCAGCTGTGCCTGTGGGGCTATTTCAAAAAGCTCGTCATCGCCGACCGGGCCGCCGTGCTGGTCAACGCCGTCATCAAGGACAACTGCCCCTACGGCGGCGCAGTCATCGCGAGCGGCATTCTGTTCTACTGCATCCAGCTCTACTGCGATTTTTCCGGCGGCATCGACATTACCCGCGGCGTCGCGCGCCTGTTCGGCATCGATATGGCCGAGAACTTCCGCCGCCCGATCTTTGCCACGTCGCTCACCGACTACTGGCGGCGCTGGCACATTACCCTCGGCGCGTGGATGCGCGACTATGTGTTCTACCCCATCTCGCTCTCCAGGGGCTTCGGCAAACTCTCCCGCTGGGCCAGAACGCACATCGGCGGCACGGCGGGCAAGATCTTCGCCACGTCGCTGGCGACGTTCATCGTCTACTTCATCATTGGTATCTGGCACGGAGCGAATTTCCGCTACATCGCCTTCGGCCTGTGGAACGGCGTGCTCATCACGGCGTCTTTGCTGCTGGAAAAGACGTTCCTGCGCTGGAAGGCTGCGCTGCATGTGAACGACAAGAGTGCCGGCTGGCGCGTGTTCATGACGCTGCGGACGGCACTGCTGGTGTTCATCGGGCGGTATTTTACCCGCGCGCCGCGGCTGCGGAGCGTATTTACCCTGCTGAAGACCACCGTTCTGCACCCGCAGCCGGGGCAGCTGTTCGACGGGACGCTCTTGTCGCTGGGACTTGCGAAGACGGATTTTCTCGTCATCGCGCTGGGCCTCATCGTCCTGCTGGTGCTCGAGAGTCTGCAGGAGCGCGGCGTGCAGATCCGCGCGGGGCTTGAAAAGAAGTCCGGCTTTGTGCAGTGGGCCGCCATGACGGCGCTGCTGCTGGCGGTGTTCCTGCTCGGCGTGTTCCGGGCCGGGTATATCCCGTCGGGCTTTATCTATACGCAGTTTTAAGGCGGTGCAGCTATGAGTTCTAAAAAATGGGTACTGGTCTTTCTTGTGACCGTTTTTGTGCTGGCTGCGCTGCTGGCCGGGCTGAATCTCGCGGCTGACCCCTTCGGCGCGTTCGGCGACCGGCTGCTTCATTGGTTCTCCTACGACGAGACCAACAACCCCCGCGTGGCAAAGCTCTCCTATCTCGAGCAGCATCACGGGGAATACGATTCCTATATCCTCGGCTGCTCGTCGACCAGCTCGTTCCCGGTGGACGGGTTCAACGAGCTGTATGACGCGAGCTTCTATAACCTCATCATGTACGGCGCGGACATGCGCGACTGCGAGAAGATCGCGGACTATCTGATCGGGCACTACGAGGTCAAAAACCTCGTGCTGAACGTGTATCTCGACAACGGTCTGGAATACGACGAGGAATCCGACCGGCTGACGAAGAACCTCCACTACAAGGAGGACCCGGATACCTCCGCCCTCTCGTTCTACACGCGCTATCTCTTCGCCGACCCGCGCTATGCCCTCGCCAAGCTGAAGGCCCTGCGCACCGACACCATCCTGCCGCAGACCTTCGACGTCTTTGACGAGCAGACCGGCTGCTACGACAAGCGCGTGCGCGATGCCGAGCCGATCGGCGCGATGGACAGTTATTTAGAGCGCTATCCTGTCTTCACCGACTATCCCCATCAGTCGCTCTCCCTTCCCTACACCGACGCGTGCATGCAGAGCGTCGCCGCGATCAAGGCCCGGTGCGAGGCCGCCGGGGTCAACCTCGTGGTGGTCGCCGGGCCGGTCTACGCCGAGTACCTGCAAAACTATCAGGCAGAGGACGTCGCGCAGTTCTATCAGGCGCTGGCCGCCGTCACGCCGTACTGGGACTTTTCGTCCAGCAGCGTCAGCTGCGAGCCGCGGTATTTCTATGACGGCACGCACTTCCGCAACAACGTGGGCGAGATGATGTGCGCAAGGATCGCCGGGCGGACGGATCTGTGGATGCCGGATGATTTCGGGACCTATGTGACCGCCGACACGCCCGCAAGCTACTTTACGGACGTCCTGCAGCCCACGGCCCTGACCGACTCTGCGATCAGCACGCGCGTGCCCATCCTCATGTACCATCACCTGGCCGAGGACGTGACAAATGATGAGATGGTCTCGCCGGAGCAGTTTGAGGCGCAGATCCGCGCGCTGACGGAAGCGGGCTATGCCGGCATTTCCTTTGACGAGCTGCAGGCCTACGTCCTGCGGGGCGAGCCGCTGCCGAAAAAGCCTGTCGTCATCACGTTCGACGACGGCTATCTCAGCAACTACACGCTCGCCTATCCGATCCTGCAGAAATACGGCATGAAAGCGACGATCTTCTCGATCGGCGTCTCGTTCGGCAAGGATCACTACAAGGATACGGACTATGCCATGACGCCGCACTTCGGCGCGGCGGAAGCGGCAGAGATGGCCGGCTCCGGCCTTATCTCCATCCAGAGCCACACCTACGACATGCACCAGTGGCCGCCGTATGAAGACGGCTCTGCCGCCGTGCGGGAGAACATCCTCCAGCTGCCCGGCGAGAGTGAAGAGGCTTACGTTGAGGCGCTGACCGCCGACTTTACCAGAAGCCGCACGCAGTTGGAAGCTGCGGCCGGCCGGCCGGTCGATGTGCTGGCCTACCCGGCCGGACAGTATTCCACGCTCGCGCAGGTCACGCTGCAGAATCTCGGCGTCCACGTGACGCTCTCGACCAACCCCGGCATCAACACCGTGGTCAAGGGCCTGCCGCAGACGCTCACCGCCATGCTCCGCTTCGGCGTCACGGAGGACCTTTCCCCCGAAGCGCTGCTGGAGATGATCCAATAAAAAACGATGGAAACAGCCGAAGCTGTTTCCATCATTTTTTATATCTGCGTTGCATTTTGTGGTTTTCCGTGGTATCATGCAAGAAAAAGAATCAAAGCAGGAGGAAACAGTATGGACTACACAAAACTGCAGAATGGCAGCGACATCCGCGGCGTTGCCATGGAAGGCATCGAGGGCCAGCATGTAAACCTCACCGAGCAGGCCTGCCGCGATATCGGCCGGGGCTTTGCCCTGTGGCTGCGCGCGCGGCTGGGCAAGGACACGCTGCGCGTGGCCGTGGGCCGCGACTCGCGCCTGTCCGGGCCGCAGCTGGCGCTGTGGCTCATGGAGGCAATGGCCGCCGAGGGCCTGCAGGTCACGGACCTCGGCATGGCCTCGACCCCGGCCATGTTCATGTCCACGGTCACCGAGGGCTTCGCCTTTGACGCCTCCGTCATGATCACGGCCAGCCACCTACCCTTCAACCGCAACGGCTACAAGTTTTTCACCAAGGACGGCGGTCTGGAGAAGCAGGACATCGCCGCGATCCTCGCGCTGGCAGGCGGCAGCGAGCATACCGGCCTCCCCGCCGGCAGCATCGTGACAGGCAGCTTCATGGACACCTACGCCGCGCAGCTGCGCAAAAAGGTGCAGGACGCCGCCGGCTGTGAGCAGCCGCTGGCCGGTATGCGCATCGTGGTCGACGCCGGCAACGGCGCGGGCGGGTTCTACTGCGCGAAGGTTCTCGAGCCGCTCGGCGCGGATACCGCGGGCTCGCGCTACCTCGACCCCGACGGCTCCTTCCCCAACCACATCCCGAACCCGGAAAACGAGGCCGCCATGCAGTCGATCCTGGACGCGGTCCAGGAATCGAAGGCCGATCTCGGCATCATCTTTGACACCGACGTCGACCGCGCGGGCGCGGTCCTGTCCGACGGGACGGAGCTCAACCGCAACCGCATCATCGCCATGATGGCGGCGATCTTGCTGCGCGAGCATCCCGGCACCACCATCGTCACCGACTCCATCACCTCCACCGGCCTCGCGGCCTTCATCCGGAAGCACGGCGGCGTGCACCACCGCTTCAAGCGCGGCTACCGCAACGTCATCAACGAGTCCATGCGCCTCAACCGCGAGGGCCACGACAGCCAGCTGGCCATGGAGGCCTCCGGCCACGGCGCACTGAAGGAGAATTACTTCCTGGACGACGGCGCGTATCTCGTCACCCGCCTGCTCATCGAGCTGGCCCGCGCGAAAAAAGAGGGCTACACGCTCGAATCCCTCATCGCCGACCTGGCTGAGCCCGCCGAGAGCAAGGAATTCCGCATGAACATCCTCGTCCCGGATTTCAAGGCCTACGGCCAGAAGATCATCGACGAGCTGAACGTCTACGCTGCCTCGCAGCCCGGCTGGTCCGTCGCGCCCGACAACTTTGAGGGCGTCCGCGTGAACCTCGACAAGGCCCACGGCGACGGCTGGTTCCTGCTGCGCCTGAGCCTGCACGACCCGCTCATCCCGCTCAACATCGAGTCCGACTCCGTTGGCGGCGTCCGGCAAATCGCAGCGGAGCTCGCGCCCTTCCTGCGCCCGTTCGACCAGCTGGATACCAGCGCGCTGCTGGCCTTCGCGGGGTGCTGAGCATGCCGACGCCCGCGCGCATCGCGCTCATCACCGGCGCCTCCGGCGGCATCGGCTCCGCCATCGCCCGCCGGTTTGCCGCCGAGGGCTTCCGCCTCGCGCTCTGCGGCCGGAACACAGAAAAGCTCGAGGCCGTCCGCGCCAGCCTCCCGCAGGGTACCGAAGCCCTGCTGCTGCCCGGCGACGTCAATGACGCCGGGTATCAGGACGCGTGCCTTGCCGCCGTGCAGGCGCGCTTCGGCGGACTCGACGTGCTGGTCAACTGCGCCGGGATGGCGCAGAGCGACGCCTTTGAAGACATTACGCCCGCCCGCTTCGACGAGATCATGACGCTCAACTGCCGCACACCGTTTTTCCTGTGCCAGAAGGCGCTGCCGCTGCTGCGGCAGTCGCAGGCGGCGTCCATCCTCAATATCGCCTCCGTCACCGCCCACAAGGGCTACGTGCGCCAGGCCGCCTATGCCGCGTCCAAGCACGCCATGGCCGGATTCACGAAGACGCTGGCCGCGGAGGTCTATGAACAGGGCATCCGCGTGCATCTGATCTCCCCGGGCGGCGTCTTTACCGATATGGCAAAGGTCTCCCGCCCGGATCTGACCGGCGAGGAGATGATCACCGCGGAGGATATCGCCGAGATCGCCGCCTTCCTCATCCTGCGCCGCACGAACGCGGTCATCGACGAGATCGAGGTCCACCGCGCGAACAAGGCGCCCTTTGCCTGAGTCCTATCATGCAGAAAACGCCCGGCAGCCGAAGCTGCCGGGCGTGATCTTTTGCTTATTTCCACCCGAAGGTGACCATGCCGTAGATGTAGATGAAGATGATGGCGACCGGAACGAGATACCGGAAGATGGGCTTCATCCACGCCTTGACCTTCAGGCCCTTGCCCGCGTTGGCCTCGGCGACGAAGTTGTCCCAGCCCCAGCCGAACTTGTTGCAGCAGTAGAGCGCGAAGACGAGCGAGCCGAGCGGCAGGATGTTGTTGGAGACGAGGAAGTCCCAGAGGTCGAGCCAGGCCGTGCCCTCGGCAAACGGCTGGAAATGGAACACGCTGTAGCCCAGCGCCGTGGTGATGGCGAGGATGAACACGCCCGCGCCGCACACAAGGCAGCCGAGCGGCCGCTTCCACCCGGTCATCTCGCGGACCATGGCGAGGATGTTCTCGCACACGGCCAGCACCGTGGACAGCGCGGCGAAGACCATGAACAGGAAGAACAGCGAGCCCCACCAGCGGCCGCCCGCCATGTGGTTGAAAACGGAGGCCATGGTGTCAAACAGCAGGCTCGGGCCCGCGTTGACCTCCAGCCCGTAGGTGTAGCAGGCCGGGAACATGATGAGGCCCGCGACGATGGCGACGAACGTATCGAGCACGATGACGTTGACCGACTCGCCGAGCAGCGAGCGCTCCTTGCCGATGTAGCTGCCGAAGATGGCCATCGAGCCCATGCCGACCGAGAGCGTGAAGAACGCCTGGTTCATCGCGCCGACGATGACCGTGCCGGTGATCTTGGAGAAATCGGGCACGAGATAGAACTTCAGACCCTCTGCCGCGCCCGAGAGTGTCGCGCTGTGGACGGCGAGCACGACCATCAGCACCAGCAGCAGCGTCATCATATACTTGGAGATGCGCTCCAGACCGCCCTGCAGGTTGAAGCAGAGGATCGTGAACGCAACGATGACCGTGACGGCCAGATAGGTGACGTTGACGCCCGGATTCGTGATCATGGCGACGAAGCCGAGGTTTTCGGTCTGGCCGGTCAGGAACTTGACGAAGTAATAGACGATCCAGCCCGTCACGACGGTGTAGAACGCCATGAGCGCGATGTTGCCGAAGAAGGCCACATAGCCGTGGATGTGCCACTTCTGGCCCTTGCGCTCAAGCTTCTGATACATGTGGAGGGGGCTGGCCTGCGCTGCGCGGCCGACGGCGAATTCCATCGTCATGACCGGCAGACCCAGAAGCAGCAGGCACAGCACATAGATGAGCACGAACCCGCCGCCGCCATACTGACCGCACATCCACGGGAATTTCCATACGTTACCGCAGCCGATGGCGCAGCCTGCCGACAGCAGGATGAAGCCCAGCCGGGAACCCAGTCTTTCTCTTTCCATCTGATTCTCTCTTTCCATTTTGTTGTTTTAAATAGTGAAAGCTTTAAATTGCTACCTTGATGTTATAGCAGACGCAGCCTGGAAAGTCAAGGGCATGCGCGTGTTTTGCGTACATTTGCCGTTCAGAAATGGACAGTTTGCAAACATCGCGGTTCATTTTCCCCTGCTTTCGTCAAAATGCCGTCGGCGCTTGACAAGCAGGAACAGCCGTGCTAAAAATAGAATTCCCGGCAGATCAACGCACTGCGTGCCGGGCAGAAAAGAGGATCTTTCGCATATGGATGCAGCACAGCGCGCCGTGCGGCGCAGGGACTTTCTCGCCGGCGTCCGCGACGGCGTTCCGATCGGCCTCGGCTATCTTGCCGTGGCGTTTTCTCTCGGCATTGCCGCCCGCAGCGCGGGCCTCAACGCCTTTCAGGGCCTTCTGATCAGCCTGCTCAACAATGCCTCGGCCGGCGAATACGCGGCCTTCACCGTCATCGCCGCCGACAGCGGCTTTGTGGAGATGGCGCTCATCACGCTCATCACCAACGCGCGGTATCTGCTGATGAGCTGCTCGCTCAGCCAGAAATTTTCGCCCGACACGCCTCTGTACCACCGGCTGCTCGTCGGCTACGACGTGACGGACGAGCTGTTCGGCATCGCCATCGCGCGGCCCGGGTATCTCGACCCCTTCTACTCCTACGGCGCGTTCGTGCCCGCTATTCCCGGCTGGGCCATCGGCACGGCGCTGGGCGTCACGGCCGGGAGCATCCTGCCCGCGCGCGTGGTCAGCGCGCTGTCCGTCGCGCTGTTCGGCATGTTTCTGGCGATCATCATCCCACCGTCGAAGAAAAACCCGGTCGTGCTCGGCTGCGTGTGCGTGAGCTTCGCGGCCAGCTGGCTTTGCTCGGTGCTGCCGCTGACGAGCGGCCTTTCCGAGGGCACGAGGACCATTCTGCTGACGATCCTCATCGCGTCCGCCGCGGCGGCGCTGTTCCCGGTGAAGGACGAGCCGGAGGAAAAGGAGGCCGCAGGGCATGAACACTAAGATCTATCTCTATATCGCGGTCTGCGCCGGGGTATCGTTCCTCATCCGCGAGCTGCCGCTGACGCTCATCCGCAGGCCCATCCGCAACCGCTTCCTGCGCTCGTTTTTGTTCTACGTCCCCTACGTGACGCTGGCCGTGATGACCTTCCCGTCCATCCTCCACGCCACGAGCTCCCCCATCGCGGGCCTTGCCGCGCTGGTGCTGGGCATCGCGGCCGCGTGGCTCGGCGCGAACCTGTTCCAGGTCGCCGTCGGCTGCTGCGCGATCGTGCTGATTCTGGAATTTTTCCTAGTCTGAAGACACAAAACCGCCCCTGCCGCAAACCGGCAGGGGCGGTTTTGTTCGTATTCAGCGCAGCAGGCTCCAGCTGCGGCGCAGCATCAGCCAGGCCGCGAGCGGCCCGAGGATGTAGACCAGCGCGCCCACACCGCCGCCGAGGATCAGCTGCATGACCGTCAGCACGGCCGCGGCCGCGGCCAGGATGTAGAACGCCAGCCTCCGCTTCGACGCCAGGAACCAGATCACGCAGCCGAACTGCAGCGCGACGAGCGCGGCGACCGCGAGATAATAGACCGGATACGCCTCAATGCTTGCAAGCAGTGCCTGCAGCAGCTCGGCCAGCGGCGCAAGCTCCTGAAACTGGCTGATGGTCTGGAAATAGGCCGCCTGGAACCGGTAGATGAACAGCATGCAGGCAAAGCCCAACAGCGTATAGCCCAGGAAAATGGCGCACAGCACCAGCCAGAAGGTCACGCCGCCGCTGAATTTGAGCTTCCCATCCTCCCGCTGCCAGACCGCGGCGTGCGGCTGCGGCGGCTGGGCAAACGCGGTCCCCTGCGACTCAAACGGCTCCGCCTGCTGCGGCTCCGGCTTTCCGTAGCGCTTGACGAGCGCGCCGCACTCCGGGCAGATGAGGACATTATCGTCCACTTCTTTCCCGCAATTATAACATTTCTGCACTGTGTTTTTCCCTCCGTGCATATTTACAAATTTTATTTTATTGTATCGTGAAACCGGGCGAAAGTCAATGCGGCGGCAGGCAGAGCATTTTTTGCAAGATTTTCAGCACGATTTTGCATTTACTTTCCTTCCTGTCCGGCATATAATACCATCAGAAACATCCGGGAGGGACGCTGCGTGCACTTTACCAAAATGAACGGCGCGGGGAACGACTTCATCCTGCTCGACGCCATCGCCGAGCCGTTCGACGAAGCGGCCGCCCCGGCCCTCGCCCGGGCGCTGTGCGACCGCCGCCGGTCGATCGGCGCGGACGGTCTGATGCTCGTGACGCGGGCCGAGGGAGACGCGGACTACCGGATGCGGTTTTACAATTCCGACGGCTCGCTCGGCGAGATGTGCGGCAACGGCGCGCGGTGCATCTGCCGCTACGGCTTTGAGCACGGCTACGCGGGCAGCGTCCAGCGCGTGGAGACGACGGCGGGACTCGTGACCGGCTGGCACATCGCGGACGATCAGTACCGCATCCGGCTGAACACGCCCGCTGCCCTCGAGCTGCAGAAGCCGCTGGATGTGGACGGCCGGACATACCGGTGCAGCTACGTCGAGCTTGGAGACCCCGGCATCCCGCACCTCGCGGTGCAGACGCCGGACCTTGCCGGGCAGGACGAAGCCGCGCTCCGGCAGCTCGGCCGGAAGCTCCGGTCCCACCCGGCGCTGCCGAAGGGCGCGAACGTCAACTTCTACGAGCTGACCGGCCCGGATACGGTGCTGGAAAAGACGTATGAGCGCGGCGTGGAGGATTTTACCCTCGCCTGCGGCACGGGCACCGGCGCGGTCGTCACGGTGCTGACGCTGCTGGGCAAGGTCAGCGGCCGGAACGTCCGCGTGCGGATGGACGGCGGCGAGCTGGCAGTCGACGCGGAAGCGCATGACGGCCGAATCGAAAACCTGTACCTGACAGGCCCGGCGGCGCTGGTCTGCGCGGGCGAAATTCTGGACAAAACCATTCTGGATCTCATCAAAAAGCAGGAGGAGAAAGCATGAAAAAGGGTAGCTTCTGGAAAAATTATGGATTTCTGATCCTGATGCTGACCGGCATCGTCGCCGGCTGCGTCGTGGGCGCGATCTGGCCCGCAGTCAAGGATGCATCAGGCGAGGTGATCGTCAAGGGCGCAACGGTCCTCGAGCCGCTCGGCACGGTCTTTCTGAACCTGATGTTCTGCATCGCGGTGCCGACGGTGTTCTGCTCCATTTCCTCTTCCATCGCCAACATGCAGAGCGCGAAGCGCGCGGGCAAGATCATGGGCGTGACCATCGCGACCTTCCTGACCACCGCGGCCATCGCCGCCGTCATCATGTATGTGACCGTCCTGCTCATCCCGCCGGTCACGGGCGAATATGCAATGATCGAGGGCGAAGTCGGCGGCACGCTGGGCGTGGCCGACATGATCGTCAACTTCTTCACGAAGCCGGACTTCACCGAGCTGTTCAGCCGCAAGGCCATCCTGCCGCTCATCGTGGCGGCCGTTCTCTTCGGCTTCGGCGTGCAGATGGCTGGCGGCGCGCAGACCAAGACCGCGCAGCTGCTCGACGACATCACCAACTGCATCATGAAGACCTTCAAGATCATCACCTACTACGCGCCCATCGGCTTCTTCGGCTTCTTCGCGTATCTGATCGCCTACCACGGCTCCGACCTCATCGGCGACTACGGCCGCGCGCTCGCGATCTATTACATCCTGAGCTTCGTCTACATGCTCGTCTCCTCCCCGATCTACGCCCGCTTCGGCGGCGGCAAGGGCGCAGCGAAGGTCATGTTCTCCAAGCTGTTCCGGCCGGCTGCCATGTCGTTTGGCACCTGCTCGTCCGTCGCGACGATCCCGACCAACATGGAAGTCGCCAGGGAGACCGGTATCTCCAAGGACGTCTCCAACATCGTCGTCCCCCTCGGCGCGACGATGCACATGGACGGCTCGGCCATGTCCGCGATCATCAAGGTCGCGTTCCTGTTCGGCATGTTCGGCCAGGACTTCACGACCGGCCGCGCCATCCTCGCCATCATCGTGGCGGTGTTCTCCTCGGTCGCCATGTCCGGCATCCCGGGCGGCGGCGGCACGGGCGAGCTGGTTTTGTGCTCCATCTTCTTCCCGGACCATCTGGCGGTCGCCTTCCCCATCGCGCTCGCGCTCGGCAATCTCGTCGATCCCCCCGCGACCATGGTCAACTCTGCGGGCGACTACGTCGTCTCCTTCATCGTCTCGCGCTACGTCGACGGCAAGGATTGGCTGCAGAAGCAGCTGGCAAAAAAAGCGGAAGCGGACGCCTCCGAAGCCAAATAAAAACACGCGTTTTCCGCCGGTGTGCCCTGTTTTCGGGCACACCGGCGTTTGTGTCCGTTGACACCTGAAAAATTTTTAGGTTTTCATATTTTTCCCGTTTCACCCTTTTGTGCTTTTTACCTGTTTTGGGACAATTTCGCTGAATAGCAGCGGAAGAAACCGGCAAAATCAATAAAAAAGCACGATGCTGAAAATTGTTGTGGATATTCTTGACGAACCGTGATATACTGCTATTTGGTGAACAATGGCCTAACTGGATACATTGCTTCACCGAAGGAAAAATTGTTATTTTTTTAGAAAGAGGTTAATATACGATGGCAGAACTGAATTTGAATAAGTATGGCATTTCCGGCACCACGGAAATCGTCCACAACCCTTCCTACGAAATGCTGTTCGCGGAAGAGACCAAGCCCGGTCTGGAAGGCTTTGAAAAGGGCCAGGTCAGCGAGCTCGGCGCCGTCAACGTTATGACCGGCATCTACACCGGCCGCTCCCCCAAAGACAAGTATATCGTCGTCGACGATAACTCCAAGGACACCGTGTGGTGGACCTCCGAGGCCTATAAGAACGACAACCATCCGATGACCGAGGAGACCTGGAAGTCCGTTAAGGATTTGGCTGTCAAGGAGCTGTGCAACAAGCGCCTGTTCGTCGTCGACGCGTTCTGCGGCGCCAACAAGGATACCCGCATGGCCATCCGCTTCATCATGGAAGTCGCCTGGCAGGCACACTTCGTCACCAACATGTTCATCCGCCCGACGGAAGAAGAGCTTGCCAACTTCGAGCCGGACTTCGTCGTCTACAACGCCTCCAAGGCCAAGGTCGAGAATTACAAGGAGCTGGGCCTCAACTCCGAGACCTGCGTCGCCTTCAACATCACCAGCCGTGAGCAGGTCATCATCAACACTTGGTACGGCGGCGAGATGAAGAAGGGCATGTTCTCCATGATGAACTACTATCTGCCGCTCAAGGGCATCGCTTCCATGCACTGCTCCGCCAACACCGACATGAACGGCCAGAACACCGCCATCTTCTTCGGCCTCTCCGGCACCGGCAAGACCACCCTCTCCACCGACCCGAAGCGCCTGCTCATCGGCGACGACGAGCACGGCTGGGACGACAACGGCGTCTTCAACTTCGAGGGCGGCTGCTACGCCAAGGTCATCAACCTCGACAAGGACTCCGAGCCCGACATCTACAATGCCATCCGCCGCGACGCTCTGCTCGAGAACGTTACCCTCGACAAGGACGGCAAGATCGACTTCGCTGACAAGTCCGTCACCGAGAACACCCGTGTCTCCTACCCCATCAACCACATTGAGAAGATCGTCCGCCCGGTCTCTTCCGCACCGGACGCCAAGAACGTCATCTTCCTGTCCGCCGACGCATTCGGCGTTCTGCCTCCCGTCTCCATCCTGACCCCGGAGCAGACCAAGTACTACTTCCTCTCCGGCTTCACCGCGAAGCTGGCCGGCACCGAGCGCGGCATCACCGAGCCCACCCCGACCTTCTCTGCCTGCTTCGGCCAGGCCTTCCTGGAGCTGCATCCCACCAAGTACGCTGAGGAACTGGTGAAGAAGATGAAGGCCAGCGGCGCAAAGGCTTACCTGGTCAACACCGGCTGGAACGGCACCGGCAAGCGTATCTCCATCAAGGATACCCGCGGCATCATCGACGCCATCCTGAACGGCAATATCAACAAGGCTCCCACCAAGAAGCTGCCGTACTTCGACTTTGAGATCCCGACCGAGCTGACCGGCGTCGCCACCAACATCCTCGACCCGCGCGACACCTACGCCGACGCTGCCGAGTGGGACGTCAAGGCCAAGGACCTCGCTTCCCGCTTCATCAAGAACTTCGCCAAGTACGAAGGCAACGAGGCCGGCAAGGCTCTGGTCGCCGCAGGCCCGCAGCTGTAAGGCTCTTGACCGGAAGCTCCGTGTCAGGCGCGCAAGCGGAACTTCTGACGCATTTCGCAAAATTTTAACGGCCGCTTGATTTTACTTTCGGCCGCACATCGGATATACTGGATGATAGCGCGAGACACGCTGCGGCTTCTCGCTGCAGCGTGTCTTTTCCGGTGTATCCCCCAAGAGAATCGAGAACGCCGCATACGGCGTGAAATAATGGAGGAGCACACATGAAAAAAGTTCAAATTACTGAAACTGTCCTTCGTGATGCCAACCAGTCTTTGATGGCGACCCGTCTTCCGTATTCCGATTTTGCCGATATCCTGCCGGAAATGAACAAGGCCGGCTACTATTCGGTGGAATGCTGGGGCGGCGCTACGTTCGACTCCTGCCTGCGTTACCTGGGCGAGGATCCCTGGCAGAGACTGCGCGACATCCGCAAGGCCATGCCCGACACCAAGCTGCAGATGCTGCTTCGCGGCCAGAACCTGCTCGGCTACAAGCACTATCATGACGACGTCGTCGAGAAGTTCGTCGAGCTGTCCATCAAGAACGGCATCGACATCCTGCGTATCTTTGACGCACTGAACGACTTCCGCAACATCGCCACCGCGCTGGAAGCTACCAAGAAATACGCGACCAAGAACACCGTCGCCTCCGGCTGTATCTCCTACACCCAGAGCCCGGTCCACACGGTCGAAAAATATGTCGAGATGTGCAAGGAGCTCAAGAACATGGGCTTCGACACCATCTGCCTGAAGGATATGGCCGGCACCATGAGCCCGTACGAGGCCGAGCACCTCATCAAGGGCATCAAGGACGCCGTCGGCGATGTTCCCCTCATCCTGCACACCCACTGCACCACCGGCATGGCTTACATGACCGTGACGAAGGCCATCGAGTCCGGCATCGACGTGATCGACTGCGCGACCTCCTGCTTCTCCAACGGCACCAGCCAGCCCTCCACCGAGACCATGTTCTACGCCCTCGGCCAGTACGGCATCGAGACCGGCCTCAACGAGGACGTCATCAACAAGGTCAACGACTACTTCAAGCCCATCAAGCAGAAGTACGTCGATTCCGGCCGCATCAGCGCCAAGTCCATGGCGACCGACGCGCAGGCGCTGGTCTACAAGGTCCCGGGCGGCATGCTCTCCAACATGATCGCCAACCTGACCGACATGAAGGCTATGGACAAGTTCGACGCCGCGCTCAAGGAGATCCCCGAAGTCCGCAAGGATCTGGGCTATCCCCCGCTGGTCACCCCGCTGAGCCAGATGGTCGGCAACCAGGCCGTTACCAACGTCCTGATGGGCGAGCGCTACAAGATCGTCTCCAAGGAAGTGCAGAACTATTTCAAGGGCCAGTACGGCATCGCGCCCGCGCCTGTCTCTGAAGAGCTGCAGGCCAAGATCCTCGGCGAGGGCGGCAAGCCCGTCGACTGCCGCATCGAAGACGCCAAGCGCACCGGCGAAGACTTCAAGAAGGCCAAGGAAGCCCTCGGCGATCTGGCGAAGAGCGAAGAGGATGTCATGAGCTACATCTGCTATCCGGATCAGGCCATGAAGTTCTTCGAAGACCGCAAGGCCAAGGAAGAAAACGTCTGCACCTACGTCATCGAAGAAGCATAAGCGAGGTGGCCAGAGATGTTTTTTGTCAACGCTGCTCTCAATGATATTTCCATCGGCACGGCCGGTCTTGTCGCCCTGCTAGGCTACGCCGTCGTGTTCGTCGGTCTGATCGCGCTGATGGCTGTCGTTCTTGTCATGGGCAAGATCATGGTCGCCAAGAAGGCGAAGACCGCTGCCGCAGCTCCGGCTCCCGCTGCCCCCGCTGCTGCTCCCGCACCCAAGGCCGCTCCCGTTCTTGCCGCCGGTACCGCCGGAGAATGCAAGCTCTATAACGTCGGCGACCGCGAAGCCGCCATGCTCATGGCCATCGTCGCCAACAAGCTCGGCAAGCCCCTCAATACCCTGCGCTTCAAATCGATGAAGGAGGTCATCTGATATGAAATACAAGATCACGCTCAACGGCAAAACCTACGAGGTCGAGGTCGAAGAAGGCCAGGCCATGCTCGTCGACGAGTACGAGGCTTATAAGCCCGCTGCTCCCGCCGCAGCTCCGGCTCCGGCTCCTGCTGCCGCTCCCGCCGCTGCCCCGGCTCCCGCTGCCGCTCCGGCCGCTCCCACGGCTGTCGCCGCAGGCGAAGTTGTCGCCGCTCCGATGCCCGGCAACATCCTGAAGGTCAACTGCTCCCAGGGTCAGGCTGTCAAGGCCGGCGATATCCTCGTCGTTCTGGAAGCCATGAAGATGGAAAATGAGATCCTCGCCCCGCGTGACGGCACGGTCGCTCAGGTCGTGACCACCAAGGGCGCAGTCGTGGATACGGGTGCTCCGCTGGTCGTTCTGGCATAAGGAGGATCAAAGATGTTTAATGTTGGTGATACCCTGTTAAAGCTGGCGACGGAATCCGGCTTTGCGGGCTTCTTCGCAAACGGCGGCTGGCAGAATCTCGTCATGATCGTGATCGCCTGCGTGCTGCTGTACCTCGGCATTGTCAAGGGCTTCGAGCCGCTGCTGCTCGTCGGCATCGCGTTCGGCTGCCTGCTGGCCAATGTCAGCTACTTCCCCGGCCTGGACGCGGTCAACCCCGAGCTGAACGCGACCAACGCCATGTATCATCCCGAGCTCTGGAGCGCCTTCCTGGACTCCACCAGCCCCTATTACCACAGCTACGGCCACGTTCTGTCGAACGCCGGTCTGCTGGACATCTTCTACATCGGCGTCAAGGCCGGTCTGTATCCGTCCCTCATCTTCATGGGCGTCGGCGCGATGACTGACTTTGGTCCCCTGATCGCAGACCCGAAGAGCCTGCTCCTCGGCGCAGCAGCCCAGCTGGGCGTGTTCGTTGCCTTCTTCGGCGCGATCTGCCTCGGCTTCACCGGCCCGGAGGCCGCTTCCATCGGCATCATCGGCGGCGCAGACGGCCCGACGGCCGTCTTCCTGACCAACAAGCTCGCTCCGCATCTGCTGGGCGCGATCGCCATCGCGGCATATTCCTACATGGCGCTCATCCCGATGATCCAGCCCCCGATCATGAAGCTCATGACCTCGGAAGCGGACCGCAAGATCAAGATGGTGCAGTCCCGCCCGGTCTCCAAGACCGAGAAGATCCTCTTCCCGATCATCGTCACCATCTTCGTCATCCTGCTCCTGCCGTCCACGGCTCCGCTGATCGGCTGCCTGATGCTCGGCAACCTCTTCCGTGAGTGCGGCTGCACCGACCGTCTGTCCGACACCGTGCAGAATGCCCTCATGAACATCGTCACGATCTTCCTTTCCACTTCTGTCGGCGCGACCATGGTCGCTTCCAACTTCCTGAAGGCGGAAACCCTGAAGATCATCTTCCTCGGCCTGGTCGCGTTCGGCATCTCCACGGCCGGCGGCCTCATCGGCGGCAACATCATGTGCAAGCTGTCCGGCAAGAAGGTCAACCCGCTGATCGGCTCGGCCGGCGTCTCCGCCGTCCCGATGGCCGCACGTGTTTCCCAGATGGTCGGCCAGAAGGCCAACCCCGCGAACTTCCTGCTCATGCACGCCATGGGCCCGAACGTCGCAGGCGTCATCGGCTCCGCCATCGCAGCCGGCTTCCTGCTCGCCGTCTTCGGCTAAGCAATTCCGCAATTCCTTTTCCCGAACCGCAAGCGATGCTTGCGGTTCGGTTTTTTGTGCCACCCATGGCTTCCCCTATGAGGGGAAGCGGTCGCCGGAGGCGACTGATGAGGTGGACAGCGCCTCGTAGACGCAAGTACCTCCACCTCATCCGTCACGGCTTTCGCCGTACCACCTTCCCCTCATAGGGGAAGGGCCCCTGAAAGGGGAGCCGTGGGTCTGCGCTTCCCGCAAGCCCTTTTTTCTTGACTTTCCTGCCCATTTCCGTTAGAATATACACCGTTCATCGGAGGGTCGATAACAGAAATTCGGCTGGATAAGATGTCGGGCTCGGGCCCGGGGTTTTATCCGGTTCTTTTTTTGGAGTCTGGTATGAAGAAACAGCAAAATGATTTTCTGAACGGAAGCATCCTTCCGTCTCTGCTGCGCTTTGCGGGCCCGGTGCTGCTGGCACTGTTTCTGCAGGCGATGTACGGCGCGGTCGATCTGATCGTCGTCGGCAAATTCGCGGGTACGGCGGATATCTCCGCCGTCTCGACCGGCAGCCAGGCCATGCAGCTGGTCACCTCGCTGCTCGTCGGCCTGACGACGGGCGTGACCGTTCTGCTCGGGCAGAAGATCGGCGAGGGAAAGCCCGACGAAGCCGGCAGCGTCATCGGCTCTGCCATCTGTCTGTTCGTCTGCGTCGCGCTCGGACTGACCGCCGTACTTGTGACGCTGGCCGCGCCCTTCTGCCGCCTGCTGCAGGCGCCGGAGGAGGCCTTCGACCCCACGACGCAGTACGTGCGCATCTGCTCGGCCGGCACGCTGTTCATCGTCGCGTTCAACGTCATCGGCAGCGTCTTCCGCGGGCTCGGCGATTCCAAAATGCCGCTCATCACGGTCGCCATCGCGTGCGTCGTGAATATCTTCGGCGATCTGCTGCTGGTCGCCGTCTTCCACCTCGGCGCGGCAGGCGCGGCGCTGGCGACAGTGTTCGCGCAGGCCATCAGCGTGGTCCTGTCGCTGCTCGTGATCGCGCGGCGCAAACTGCCGTTCACCTTCCGCAAAGAGCAGCTGCGCTTCGACCGGCCGCTCACGGCCGGGATCCTGCGCCTCGGCGTGCCGATCGCGCTGCAGGACGTGCTGGTCGGTGTGTCGTTCCTGGTGATTCTGGCGATCGTCAACTCGCTGGGATTGCTGCAGTCGGCAGGCATGGGCATCGCGGAGAAGGTCTGCGCGTTCGTCATGCTGCTGCCGTCAGCCTTTTCGCAGTCCGTCTCCGCCTTCGTCGCGCAGAATACCGGCGCGGCCAAGCCGGATCGGGCCAAAAAAGCCCTGCGCTACAGCGTCGTCACGTCGCTGTGCATCAGCGTGTTCGTGTTCTATTTCAACTTCTTCCACGGCGATCTGCTGGCCGGGATCTTTGCCAATGACCGCGCCGTCATCCTCGAGGCTGCAGACTATCTCAAGGCCTACGCCATCGACTGTCTGCTGACCTCGTTCCTGTTCTGCTTCGTGGGCTATTTCTCCGGCCTCGGCAAGACGGTCTTCGTCATGGCGCAGGGCATCCTCGGCGCGTTCGGCGTGCGCATCCCGGTGTCGTTCTTCATGTCCCGCCTGCCGAACGTGCGCCTGTTCTACATCGGCCTCGCCACCCCCTGCTCGACCGTCGTGCAGGTCATCCTGTGCCTTGCCTACTACGCGCACCTCAGCCGCCGGGAAAAAGCAGGCCCCGCGGTCTGAATCCCGCACAAAAAACCTCCGTCAGCCGCTGGCTGACGGAGGTTTTCGCTTTTCAGGTCTTGTCTCAGATCGTCGGCTGGTTGGCAGCTTCGATGATCTTGACGAACTTCTCGGGCACGAGGGAAGCGCCGCCGATGAGGCCGCCGTCGATGTCGGGCTGGGCCAGCAGGTCATAGGCGTTCTTCTCGTTCATGGAGCCGCCGTACAGGATGGAGATCGCGCGGGCGACCTTGGCGCCGTACAGCTTGCGGATGACCGCACGGATGTTCTCGCAGACCTCTTCAGCCTGCTCGGGCGTGGCGGTCTTGCCGGTGCCGATGGCCCAGATGGGCTCGTAGGCGATGATCATCTTGCGGATC
>ENA-UOJB01001030-UOJB01001030.1-human-gut-metagenome-genome-assembly--contig:-C48-NODE-1030-length-25506-cov-6.049978_pt1 | contig 25506 bp, 17 predicted proteins | sample MGYA00242338_ERZ723885 | MGnify/ENA metagenome assembly ERZ723885
TCTGCGCCAGACAAAAGTGACACAGCCTGCCATTTTCTTACACTCTGTCATTCTTGCAAAAACATTAGGTGACCAGTTCAAACCGGATATGACAGCCGGACACTCTTTAGGAGAATTCTCCGCGCTTGTTGCAGCCGGAGCCTTGTCTTTCGAAGACGGACTTGTTCTGGTATCCAAACGTGCTATGGCGATGCAGAAAGCCTGCGAAGCCACCCCCTCGACAATGGCTGCCGTTCTGGCATTGCCGGACGAAAAAGTAGAAGAGATCTGCGCAAGCATCGAAGGTGAAGTCGTCGTATGTGCAAATTACAACTGTCCGGGACAGCTTGTCATCTCCGGCTCCGTATCCGGTATCGATGCCGCATGTGAAAAGATGCTGGCTGCCGGTGCAAAACGTGCACTGAAACTGAAAGTCGGCGGTGCATTCCACTCCCCTCTGATGGAACCGGCTCGTGCAGAACTGGCTGCCGCTATCGAAGCGACTCCGATCCACAAACCGTCTTGCCCTGTTTACCAAAACGTAAGCACGAAAGGCGAAACCTGTCCTGAAACAATCAAGGCTAACCTGATTGCCCAGCTGACTGCCCCGGTCCGTTGGACACAGAGCGTTCAGAACATGATTGCCGACGGTGCCGATCATTTCATCGAACTAGGTCCGGGCGCTGTACTTCAAGGATTAGTGAAAAAGATAAATAAGGAAGTAACGACAGAAGGCATGCAATAAACAGTTTGCTTCATTCATATAAAAAGGTTGGTAGGAAAGTTCTTCATCGAACACCTACCAACCTTTTCTCATATCACTACTTCAGATTCCACCACAAGGCAGTCTCCACCACATCCGGTCCGCCCAACAGTTCGAGGGCTTTATTATAACCTTCCAGGTTGTTCGTCTGGATATTGGCCGGATAGCGATAACGCTTCGGATAAAACTCCAAACGGCATTCTTTTGAAGTGGCAACTGTCAAGGGAACCTGGTTCAACGGGTTATAGTCTTTTTCAACAGCTTGATTCTCGAAAAAAGGCAAACCGATACGGCGATGGTCGCTCCAAACTTCCTCGGGCAACCAGGGAACCTGAGCAATATATTTCTGTGTGAAGATCTTTGTCATCGCATCGTTATTATATGCACCGCCACGATAGATGGAATTTTTCGGATATGTATAAGTCATCGTCTTGTTCTCTTTTGTGTACGGATCAACATAGTTTACGATATAAGGCTTTGCCTCCGTTGTATGGTCGAAACTGACAGATGTCCCGATCCGATTATATTCGGTAGAAGACAGATAAGCACCTACTTCACTCAACAAGCCGTGGTACTCGAAGCTCGCAGTCACTCCGTTCTCGTAGTTCGATTTGGGAGAACCCGGAACATCCCAACCACGCACGCCAGCTTCAGCCAGCAAGAAATAACTTTCCCAAGGACCGAAATAGACACGTTTCTGAGTACTCATGCGGTATTGCTTCGACATGGACGGATAGTTATAGTTTTTTCCGGTCAATTCGGTAGCCAAACTACCTTTCACATCCCATTCACCGGCCACCCATGTCCCCCAAGTATATCTAGGATCGATTGTCAGCATCGGCTTCGTGTTATCATCCGGATCGAACAGGGAGACCGGTTTCACCTCGCTGGCCGCCCCGATATAATCGGAATAAACCACACCATCGTTCCATCCTACTACACTAAATAACTTCGGTGCACGTGGATCGACATATTGTGGAACGCCGTCGAAATAAAATCCGGCACACGGATCGTTCGTCGTCAACGGAAAATGCCTATCCAAATACAAGCCCATGTAAGTATGCGGGTTCTTCAGATGTGCTTTCAATGAATCAGGTAGTGGAAATTCGTTACTTCCCAAGCCGACCACGAGATTCTTGAATGTAACGGACATCGCCTGTGCATTCCAGGTACGGGACATAACGCTGGTCAGGTCGCTCCATCCGTCCTTTTCCTGTACACCGGCAAGTTCGGAAAGTGAAGAAATATATCCTTTGGAAGCGGCATCTTCAAACTCTCTTTTAGCCAGCTGCGGGTTTGCATTCACGATACGCATTGCCAGGCGCATACGCAGAGAATTGGCATATTTCTTCCACATATTCACATTTCCGGCATAGAAAGCGTCTTCAGCCGACATCGGAGACATATCAATTGACGGGTCGAGCGCGGCTTCCGCCTCCTTTAGTTCTTTGAGAATAAAAGTATAAATCGCTTCTACACTGTCGTACTCGCCCGGAACGCCCGAAAAAGCATCCAACGCCGGAATCGGCCCGAACCCGTCAGAGACCTCCGAGTTCAGGTAAGCCCGCCAGATACGCGCCATCTGGATCACATTTTTATAATACGGATAGAGATCAGCTTCACCATCAGCCACTTTCTTCTCGCCCAGTTGAACGGCTTTAGTCGCCTGGTTCAACCATTTCACGGCGTAGTCGTTGCTCAGGTAGCGCGTGATATAGTCATTATTATCCGTACCAATCGTAAAACCGCTTCCCCGGTTGAAACGAGACGCCCGGTTCCAAGTCAGGATAAACATACGTTCGGCGATCTCCGGATTCATCTGGTCACCGACGATCGAGGCATTCAAGAACCATTCAGGCTTTACCTTGCTTTCATCCACCTGGTTCGGATCTTCATTTATTTCCTGAAAATCGTTACAGGAAGAAAACAATGCCGCCATAGAGAATAGGCCTGCTAATATTTTATTTTTTGTGTTCATATTATGTTGTTTCTTTTTATATCCTTTACAAAATGATTGCAAATTATCAAAACCTACCATCCGGCCTTCCGGAAAGGTTTTGTAAGCTTTTTAAAACCCGACCGTTACGTTAAACGTGAACGAACGGCTCGTCGGAGCGGCCCCGTTTTCGAAACCAGTCGCATTCGTGTTGGTTGCCGAAACGGATTCGGGGTCAATACCTGGCAAATTGTAATGGATCATCCATACATTGTTGCAGGTAGCAGACAGATTCAAACGCTGGAACGGCGTCTTTTTCAGCATCGCTCTGTTGAACGTATATCCTAAAGTGATGTTACGCAGACGAATATTGGTTGCGTCATACGTGAAAACCTCCGGCAAACCGTAATTACCGGTCGATCCGATCCGCTCCCAATAGTTCTGGTGAGTGACCGGAACACTGTTTTCCACATATCCTCCGTCTTTCCTTACAACCGTGTTAGGCACGACAAAATCCTGACGTTCGCCGTTCACAACCGTTCCGGCTGCATTACCACGGACAAATAGGTTGGAAGCTGTTGCCGAATAGATGTCGCCACCGATACGGAAATCGACCAGGAAACTCAAGTTAAACCCTTTATATGAAAAACTGTTCGTCAAACCCAGCATCCAGTCCGGACTTTGGTTACCCACCTTGCTCTTTTCAGCAGAGATCAGAGGTAGGCCGTCGTCTCCCACAATCACCTTGCCATAATGCGGACTGTCCTTGTCCGTCACACGCAGAAAGGTCTGTCCGTAAATATCACCATAATAACTGCCTTGTGCCGCCACGATCTGGATCGCATCCAATGTCTTGATGTCATAAAGCGTCACGCCCGGATACAGGTCGATGATCTTATTGCGATTCAAGGAGAACTGGGCTGTCGCATTCCAGTTGAATCCCTGCACGTCCGGGCTCTGGAAGATGGCGCCGTTCAACGAGATTTCCAGACCTTCATTCTGGATATTACCGGCGTTCACCTTGCGGGAACTATACCCGGCAAACGGGTCGAGCGGCAGGTTCAGCAACTGACGGGTCGCATTCGTCTTATACCAGGCGAAATCCAAACCCAAGCGGTTCTGCAGGAAACGCACGTCGAAACCGGCTTCCCATGATTTGATCAACTCGCTTCGTACGCTCGAATCAAACAAGATTTGGCCGGGAGCAGCCGTCGTATTCCCGTTTTCGTCTTTTCCTACCGTGTAATTATTGTACAACTGATAGGGATCAAGATCATTACCGACTTCCGCATAAGAAGCCCTCACCTTTGCAAAGGTGAACCACTCCGGCATGTTTCCGCCGATCTTAGGTAACATATCCGAGATCACACCGGAGAGACTGACCGAAGGATAGAAATAAGAGCGATTGTCTTTGGACATAGTAGATGACCAGTCGTTACGGGCTGTCACGTCTAAAAACAGATAGCCGTCCCAGTTCAGTTGCAATGATCCATAAAGGGAATTCATCTTCCGGCGGATCAACTCGGAGGTTACGGTCGGCTTATTAATGCCGTTGTTCAAGGAGAAAAGGTCCGGAACCAGCAATTCACCAGCCGAAGCGTTCATCTTGGTTCGCTGCTGCATCATCAGGTTACCTCCGAATGTCACGAAACCGCCCAAGCGGTCCAGCAGGTTGTCTTTGCGTGCGGTAGCCAGGAAGCTGTAGTTATTTTCGTAGAATGTTTCAGAACCTTCATTATACAGGCCGCGGGGCGAGGTGTTACCGCCGGCATATACTTTCTCATTTTTGGTCGTCGTATAATAGTCGGTACCGCCACGCAGTTCGATATCGAACCAGTTGGTCGGCGCATACTTCAACGATACGTTACCCAACAGACGGTTACGGGTATCATTGTTCTGCCGGTATTTGGTCACCCAGTACGGGTTTTCCTGCGGGTTCTTGGAGGCATCCCACCAGATCATATTGCCTTCTTCATCCACGCTGCTCTTAAATTCCTTAACATTCAAGGAACGAGGCAGACCGTATATCGTGTTGAACGCATTTGACGGGTTCACGCCTTGGATCGGGCGGTTATGGGCATTCATATTTATATAGTTCACTTTGGCATCCACCTTCCATTTCTCCGCCTTATCGAGGAACGTGGTGGCACGCAACGTAACGTTCGTCTTATTCAGTTTCGATTCCGGTGTGATACCGGCATCATCCGAACGGTTAATAGATGCAAAGACAGAAGTTCCGTTAATATTCTGCTGGAAACTGACGCCTTCGTTAAAAGAGGTTCCTGTATGGAAGAAAGCATCGATATTGTCATATGTCTGGAGAGGCACTTGGCGTCCGAGCCAATCCGTCACAGTCTGGCCTTCAGCTTTCGGTCCCCAACTCAAACGGGACTGGTTGTCATAAACTCCGACCGATCCTTGTCCGAAGCTGTTTTGCATATCCGGTTTCAAGAAAATGGATTCAGCCGTGATACCAGCATTCACAGTAATCCCCAGCCCTTCGTTTTTCCGTCCCGATTTGGTCGTGATCAGGATCACGCCGTTACCGGCCCTCGAACCGTAAAGTGCAGCTGCCGAAGCTCCTTTCAGGACCGTCATCGATTCGATATCTTCAGGGTTAATATCAGAAAGGCCGTTACCCATATCGGCTCCGGAATTACCCCAAACATCATCCACACCGCCTGTAAAATTATCCATCGGCGTACCGTCCACCACGATCAATGGCTGATTGCTACCGGTCAGCGAACTGTTACCACGGAGCACGATCTTCGAAGAACCTCCCACCCCGTTACTGGAGCGTACAATCTGTAAACCGGAAACTTTACCAGACAACGAATTGGCCAAATTTGGTTCGCGGGAAGACAACAACTCGTCTCCCTTCAATTCCTGCATGGCGTAACCTAACGCTTTTTTATCACGCTTCATACCCAAAGCAGTCACGACTACTTCATCCAATTTTTGCGTGTCCTCTTCAAGATGTACAGACAAAGAGGCTTGTCCTGCATAAGGAATCTCCTGTGTGGCGTAACCGATAAAGGATATTTGGATAATATCCCCATTTTTTACCCCATCCAACGTAAAGTTGCCATCCATATCGGTCATTGTCCCGTTGGTGGTTCCTTTTATAACAACAGACGCGCCGGCAACCGGTCCCAAAGCATCTTCGACGGTTCCCGTTACTTTTGCATTTTGTTGGGAAATGTCAGTGTCCGGATTACCTGCACTTGAAGCCGAGTATATATTCCCAGAGAAACATAACGTGCTCGCAAGCAAAACCATGCTGACAGGCTTAATTCTTTTCAACATAACTAATGTTTTTTGTTTAATTTATGATATATGTCTTGGCTGAAACCAACGTCTTTTTTGATATATGTAACACAAAAAAAGAGAAGTTGTTTTGTATTTAACCTTTCGGGTAAAAGCAGATCATGCTGAAAAAGTAATCCGAAAACATATTGACAAATTGTTTCACAAGGACAGAGAAACAAGAAGAAAAGACAAATGGAGAAATACAAGAAACTTTTTTTTCGATTCGGGAACAAAAAATAAAAAAGGATGCGGCAGGAAGTAGTTATCTGAGTGATGAAACGATTGCGAATCGTGCATCAGATGCCTTATTAAACTATATGGAAGCATGTTATGAAAAGAATGGAAATCTGGATGCCACAGCACAGAGCTATTGGAGAGCTTTTCGCGAACGTGCTCATGCCGATACAGATTATAATAAGACAATCGCTGCTACTGTTATGAGCGAAGAGGCCAAGAATGACTGAGGGGCTTATTACGCTGGACAACTGGTCGATCCAACCTTGTATAACATCGATCGGCAGACCGTTTGCCATTAAGAAACCATCAACCATACCACGGGTCACACCGACACCATAATCTCCTAACCACGCTCCTACACCGACACAATGTACCTAGCCGAGACCTTTACTATACAGCACTTCGCTATAAGACGATATATCCACATCCGAGAACATATCCATATATGGGTTAGCAGGCTCCTTTTTCTTTTCCCGACCATCCCGGACCATTCGAAACGAATGCTGTATTTTTGAATATGAATCCATTTGGTTAGGGTTCTTACCGAATCATTCCATCGAAAGCTATTATTGTTGTTTACAACCGGTTTTCCTGTTCTACCGCTTTTTGTAATAATTACACCAAAGGAACACAAGCCCCGCAAATGGAAGAAACGGCAGCATCTTTCAAAGCAGAAATATTCTCAATATCCTGCGGGTTGACAGCGTTGATACCACCTTCCATGCCATCGATCAAAACCAATGGACTACCACCGGATGAAGATTATCATCCATATTCGTCATGATGCCGTTAGTGGTTCCTTTTAACAATCACAGAGGCTCCGGCAACAGGCCTAAAATCATCTTCTACAATACCTGAACATTTCCCTACAGAGTGGAAAATGTTCAAGCTTTTAAGGGGAAAAACGCTCCAACCAATAGGATTAGGCTAATAGGTCTGATTCTTTTGAATCATAATTTGTGTTCTAGGATATTGAAAGAATTACTCTGATTTTCATAATAACTTCTTATTCAATGAAACAAGCAGGCTCACACATCTTTGCGTTTTCAATGTTTAAAATGATATTAGTTCTAAAAGAACTCTGCACATTTCATATCGGTGTCAAAGATATGAAAATTTTCCGTTGTACTGTTATTTTTCTAAAAAAATACGTAGAAGTTTCTTTTTTAACATTTTACTCTTTTGGTATTACACAGGTATTATTCTGTTTATCAGAATAATATATCCATTGGAAATATGTAACTCTATAAAAATAGATAAATAAAAAACATGGTCGTACTTCTGCTAATTTGTTAACAGAAGTAATTTAAAGAGACTTGTGTGTTTTAAGTAATTATTGCATAATATATTTTTACTTGTTTAATTTGTTGAAAATCATATTGTTATGAAATTGTATCAAAATGTATTAAAGCTAAAAATACCATAGTTCTTTTAGAACTAATTACAAACACAGATAAACTTTATACGCAAAAGCTAAAAACTCTAACATTTTGTATATATGATGTAGAAAAGCGATAATAAGCGCCATCATTTTAATTAAAAGAGCATTCTTTCAATTAAATATAAGACACAAATTATGTTGAAAAATTTCAAACCTATCAGCTTAATCTTGCTGGCAGGTGCCACTTGTTTCCCAGCAAGTATATTTGCAGAAACAATGCCCTCCAAGCAAGGTATGAACATTTCCCAGCAGAACGGAAAAGTTACAGGTACTGTGGTAGATGATCTAGGGCCTGTTGCCGGAGCATCGGTCGTAGTGAAAGGAACAACCAATGGAAACATTACCGACATGGATGGTAATTTCACATTGGAAGGTGTAAAAAATGGAGACATCATCCAGATCTCTTTCATTGGTTACACAACTCAAGAAATCAAATACACAGGACAATCCACTCTTCAAATTAAATTAGCGGAAGACACTCAAAAACTGGAAGAAGTTGTAGTCGTTGGTTATGGCGTACAAAAGAAAGTAAACCTGACCGGCGCTGTAGGGATTGCAGATAGCGAAATTCTGGAAGATCGTCCGATCGGAAACATTGCACAAGGTTTGCAAGGAGCTATTCCAAACTTGAATATTGATTTCGCCAGTGGTAATCCAAATGCAGCTACTACATTTAATGTACGTGGTGCAACTTCACTGAATGGAGGACAAGCACTATTGTTAGTCGACGGAGTCGAAACATCAGACTTGTCTTTGCTTAACCCACAAGATATCGAAAGCGTATCAGTATTAAAAGATGCTGCCTCTGCTTCTATTTATGGTGCCCGTGCTGCTTTTGGCGTTGTATTGATCACAACTAAAAAAGGGAAAAAAGAACAAAAAGTTCAAATCAACTACAATAACAACTTTTCTTGGTCAATGGCCTCTCGCTTACCGGATGGCGTTTCTTCCGATAAGTGGATCCGTGCCATGAATCAGGCAAACGTGAACAATGGCAGCGGACAGTATTTCAAAGATGAACACGTTCAAGCTGTAGATGATTTCATTGCGGGGAGAGGTCCTTCTGCATTTTATACAACAGACAATTCAATAACTGCTGCCGGACAATGGGCTTATGCAGGGAACACCGATTGGTTTGACGTAATGTACAAACCGTCATTCATGCAACAGCACAATGCAAGTATCAGCGGTGGTTCAGACAAGACGACTTACTACGGCTCTATTGGTTATAAAGGACAAGATGGTATTTTGCAATATGGTACGGATAAATACAAACGTATTAATATGTCTTTCAACTTTTCCACTCAGATTACAAAATGGTTGGAAGTAACTTTCCGTACAAAATATAATCGCAATACAAGTGATTATCCCTACACCAGTAATTTTAATTTAGGAAACATTTTTTACGAAATCTATCGTGGATTCCCAACTATTCCTGTTTACCTACCAGATGGTAATAATTTTGCAGGTATAGCAGGTAGCAACTTCAACTATAACTTTGCTGGTTTATTAGATGGAGCAGGGCGAGACAAAACCAACTCGGATGACTTTTGGTACACTGCCGCCTTTAATCTGACACCGTTAGCCGGTTTATCAATCAAGGGAGATTATACCGGAAACAAATTCTATAAAGATCAAACCCAGCACGGTAAGATACTGTACCAGACAATGCCAGAAGAAAGTACGTTATCTCCGCTATCCGTTGGCACACCTGGAGGCGTAACAAAAGCTAATTACGGAGATACTTATCAAGCATTGAACTTATGGGCTGACTACAAGAAGTCATTCAATGACAAGCACAACTTAGGTGTAATGGTCGGTTACAACCAAGAAAGCAAAAAGACGACTAAATTAAGCGTAAGCACTAGTAATCTATTTGATAACAATTTCCCTGTCACCGATTTGGCCAGTACTTATAACATGCCAAGTGAAGAAGCTACAATCTGGGCTGTACAGGGTGCGTTCTTCCGTCTGAATTATGATTACATGCAAAAATATTTGCTTGAGGTAAATGGTCGCTATGACGGTTCATCGAAATATTTGTCTGGTGATCGTTGGGGATTCTTCCGCTCTGTATCAGCTGGTTGGCGTATCTCTGAAGAAAGTTTCTTCGAACCAGCCCGTAATATTTTCGACAACTTAAAAGTCAGAGCTTCATATGGCTCATTAGGCAATCAAGTTACAGATGGTAATTTCCAATATTTAAGTTTCTTGACAAGCGAATCTTTGGCCTATCTGATGAACGGCAGTATCATTAGTGGCTTGAAAGCTCCGACATTGGCTAGTACAAACATCACATGGGAAAAAGTTTACACAACCAATATCGGTTTAGACTGGACTATGCTGAACGGCCGTTTCACTGGATCTTTTGACTATTACATCCGCGATACAAAAGGAATGGTCGTAAACAAAACTTACCCAGCTGTATTAGGGACGACAGGAGGTAAAGAGAACTTGGCAGATATGAGAACCAAAGGTATGGAATTATCTTTAACGTGGAACGATCAGATTAAAGACGTGGCCGGCAGTCCTTTGGATTACTCTATCGGTATCGGCATCTCAGACAACACTTCTGAGATCACGAAGTATGATAATCCGACATTAAGTTTGGATGAAACTCATTACCAGGGAAAGAAAATCGGTGAAATTTGGGGATATGTAACAGATGGCTTCATTAAAGATGAAGCTGAAGCCCAAGAAATGGCCAATAAACAGGCTTTCATCAGCACAACTTGGAAACCAGGAGATATTCGTTATGCTGATTTGAACGGTGATGGAAAAATTGACCGTGGGAATAATCGTGTTGGTGATTCGGGAGATAAAAAAGTCATTGGTAATACAACTCCCCGTTACAATTTCAACCTCAACTTGAGTGGTTCATGGAAAGGTTTTGACTTACGTCTGTTCTTCCAAGGTACAATGAAACGCGACGTATGGTTGGACTCTCCTGTATTTTGGGGATACAAGACAGGTATTTGGTGGGCTAACTTAAATGATTACATCATCGATAACTCTTGGAGTGAAACCAATACGAACGCTTACTATCCTATTCCGACTTGGAGTGATAGAAGTAAACAAACACAGACAAAATATCTGCAAAACGGTGCTTTTATCCGTCTGAAAGATGTTACATTAAGCTACACTATTCCTAAAGCGCTCATCAATAAATACGGCATCGGTCAGCTAAAAGTGTTCGTAAGCGGTCAGAATCTTTGGGAAGCTACAGGATTGTACAAATACCTCGATCCGGATGCTGTAGGCAGACGTGACAATAACGGTAACTTGAAAGTTGACGACAACGGTAGTGTTTACCCGTTCACCCGTTCTTATTCATTTGGTATCAACGTAACATTCTAAAAACAGACAAAGTAACATGAAAAAGTCAATTATATTATTTGGTGGTTTATTGTTCCTCACAACCCAAAGTTGTGATGTACTGGATAAAGAGCCATTAGACTCTATCAGTACACAACAATACTTTGCGAATGCCAATGCACAGGCATTAGAGCAATATTGTAATGATTTATATCCCAAATTAATCACCGGACATGGAAATCCGAACGAATATAATTTTGGGATGATGGAAACTGATTTCCAGTCTGATGACCTGCTTCCGTGGGACGCAAACTCTGTAGCATTCAGTCAACACAGCATTTCTACAGCAGACAATGACAATTGGAAATGGGAAAACATTCGTGCTTGTAATGCTTTTATGCAAGATTACGAACTATCCCCGGAAACCGAGGCCGTAAAACATCGTTATGCTGGTGAAATTTTATTCTTCAAGACATTGGATTACTTTAATAAAGTAAAACGCTTTGGCGATGTACCTTGGTATGACAAAGTATTGGTTCCTGGAGACGAAGACCTATACAAAGGCCGCGATTCCCGCATTACCGTTGTAGCAAACATGATAAAAGACATTGATCAAGCGATTGAATGGTTACCCAAAAAAGAAACGACAGGTGTCTACCGCATCAGCAAAGACGCTGCACTTGCATTAAAGGCACGTATATGTTTATTTGAAGGAACTTTCCGCCGTTATCATAATATGGAAGGTGATACCGAATTGCTCAAAGCCGCTTATGAAGCAGCAGGCGAACTGATGAAATCCGAATATGGCTATTCATTGTTCCAAGGTTCAAAACCTGGTAAAGCCTATTATGAATTATTTATCCAAGCAGATTACAACTCCAATCCTGAAATTATTATGTCGAAGGAATATGATCCGACTGTCGGCAAAGGAAATAACTTAAGCCGCCAAATTGCAGTTGGTGAATCTCCTATCGGTTTGAGTCGTGACGCTGTTGAAGATTATTTGTGTGCAACAACAGGAAAACCAATCTCTATGTGCGGCTGCGAAGGGCACTCTCATCATACTACATTAATCGCCGAACTAAAGAATCGAGATCCGCGTTTACTACAAACAGTACCGACTCCCGAAGCTGGTGAATACACCTATTACCTAGAAGGGAAACGTCCGGATATCGGTAAATATACCAGTGGAAGTGTTAGTACATCTACGGGATATGGTGTTATCAAATATTACAATCCGTCAGAATACACATCATCTCATCATATTGGAACATTAGACGCTCCAATCTTCCGTTATGCAGAGATTCTTCTGATACGTGCAGAAGCAGGAGCCGAACTTGGCCAAGATCCCGAATTAGATAAAACAATCAACGCTTTGCGTGATCGGGTTGGTTTTAATCACCATTTGACAACAAATCCGATTGAAGACCCGAAATTGGTTGCCGAATATCCAACAATCAAAGGCCCGAACGCCAACTTGATCCGCGAAATCCGCCGTGAACGTCGTGTTGAACTAATGGCAGAAGGTTATCGTTATCACGACTTAATGCGTTGGGCCTGCGGTATTCGCCTGAACCAACCGAAATTGGGTATCATTCCAGACAAAGCAACAAGTGAGAATGATTTAAATGGATATAATACAAAAGATTATGAATCCATTAAATCCGGATTAGGTTTCGTAAACGGTGCCATTGATGTTTATACAAAACGAATGACAAATCCAGTTCCAAACTTTATAGATCCCAAGAACTATTTGTTCTCTATTCCGACAAACCAAATCGGATTAAATCCTAATTTAAAACAAAATCCGGGATGGGATTAATTGAAATATTTTGATAATTTTTTTTCAAAAGGTCTGCTCTTCATAACAGAAGGGTGGACCTTCTTGTATTTGAAAAATCCACATTATTTCATAGCTTTTGATTTTAAGGTCCATCTTCACAACTTCAGCAAACAATTCATATATATCAACTCCCTATAAATACTGAAATACCAAGAATATGAAGTGATTTAAGACTACACAATTCACATAGTTCAAAACAACTATTTAATCAGTTACAAAGAAAGTGAAAGAGGTAAGTGCTACCTTCTTATAAGTCTATTAAATGAGACAGTAATCATACAATATGACTTAAAAAATACATATAGCTTATTGGCTATCGAGGAAAAGGCACTGACCTACAGAGAGAAGATATATACCTTATTCCACAAAACAACTATCTTTCTATAAATGGATAATACTTCTTTTCACAGCCAGAAGATATCAAGTTCAAAACATATATGTTTATGCCTATGAAACACCTATGTTTTGAATTCGAAACATAGGTGTTTTGAAATAAGAAATATAAACGATCACATCAATAGTCTTTCTCATTCGCCAGATTCCACATATTCAGAAAAGAGGCTTTCGTTATGTCGACAATCTTATTCCAGTTTATCTTTTCCACATGGTCGCTTGGCATATGATAGTCAGGATGACCATCCGTATGGTACCAGATGACCGGAATATCCAAAAGAGCGAACGAAGCGTTATCACTCCCCCCTACCGGTTTATCCCACGGACGATAATCAGGAGTCAGATTCAAGCCGTATTTCTTGATATCGTTTTTCAACCAATCGCCAAACACAGGATGCGCTTCCGTATAGAAATAAACGACATGCATCGGCTTAGACTCGTCTTTATTACGGCCAATCATGTCGTAATTCAGATACCCCTTCACCTTATCCATCTCCGAGAATGTCTGCACGAAATATTTGGAGCCTAACAAGCCTTTCTCTTCACCATCCCAGAAGGCGAAAATAACGGTTCGCTCCGGTTGAACCCCCGTCGCTAAAAACGCCTTAGCAACCTGCAGGACAGCTGAAACACCCGAAGCATTATCGTCGGCCCCGTTATAGACCCGGTCACCGTCCAGCATCGGGTCAAAGCCAAGATGATCGTAATGGGCGCCAATAATCACATATTCGTTCGGGTTCTTACCCTCGATCTTCCCCAAGATGTTGTTCATCGACAACTTCTGATGGACACCTTGTTTCAACTTCGCGATCGAATCCGGATGAACCTGGAAACGGCCCTTCTTCTGCCGTTCCTTGTTATAGGCCTCAAAAGGTTGGTAATAGGATTCGAACAGAGGTTCGATCCCCATCGTTTTCAAATTAGATACAATATATTCACCGGCAATACGCCCACCACGGAAACCAGCTTCACGCCCTTCCAATGCATCGCTTGCCAGAAAACCGATATAGGCCTCGGCATTTGCCCTGTTAATGACATCCAGCCCTTTCTTTTCAGGCGACTCGGCCCATAGCGTAGCACTTAGTGCAATAGAGACTAAAAACAATCCCGTTTTTCTCATTTCGATATTGTGTTTTACAGATTATAGTTTTCTATATTATGCAAATATACGGATATTTGTATACATTCGAACTATAATGACAGAACACAAATATGATTTTAGTATGATTGTAGACAAGAGCAGGACTGACTTCATTAAAATAAAAAAAGGCCAAACTCCGCTATCTCATAAGCGTCGAATGCCTCCCCCCTTATCTCTCACCAGTCTTTCAAAAGACTACGGTGAAGAGACTACATCTAACAAATTATTTACTGTTTATACTCAATTTTTAGAGCTTTCGCTCATTTGGCTCACCAATCTGCGAATCTCAGCATTTACTCGCTGGCACATTGAACCATTTCCTACTGACTGATAACGATCAGCCTGATAACGCAACATCGCTAAAGTACGCATACTTTTTTCGTTTTCTCTCATCATCATAATTTTACTCATTTAAGTTCTCCACGCTTGGAGAACGATTAATAATAACTAAACCTAAACTTTCTTTTTCTTTTTGTTTACAGTGCAAAGATAAGTATTTTATTTGAATTTATGCTGTAAAACATATTTAACGTTTATTATTTAACCGTTTTTGGGTTTTGATTAAATATTTTTTATCTTGATTTATCTAAACGACAGTAGCCAATTCGCCTGTAGTCGAGTCGATTACAAATCCACGGACCGTTATATCTTTTGGGATCAACGGATGTTTTTGTACTTGAGTCACTGTTTCACGAACGGAACCTTCCGGGGTGTCGAATCCACGCAACCACGATTTGAAATCAATGCCGCAGTAACGCATCATATCGATATGCTCTGAAGGGATACCACGCTTCTTCATTACCTCAATCATCTGTTCGCTGTCCATATGCTTGGCACCGCAATCGGTATGACCGACAATCATGACCTCGTTCACACCTAATTCATAAATGGCAACCAACAGACTCCGGATCACACTTCCGAAAGGATGGGAAATAATCGCCCCAGCATTCTTGATGATCTTGACATCCCCGTTCTTTATTCCCAAAGCTGCCGGCAGCAGCTCCGTAAGGCGTGTGTCCATACAAGACACAATCGCTATTTTCTTATCAGGATATTTATTGGTGATAAACCGCTCATATCCTTTATTCTTTACAAATTCACGATTAAATTTCAATAACTCGTCTATCATAACTATCCTATATATATGTAACAGTTCAAAATCAAATAATGTTGAAATGTTTCAACGCATTGTATACACCATTCTCGTCGACAGAGGTCGTCACATAACTGGCCGCACTCATCACATCTTCGGCCGCATTTCCCATAGCAACCCCGATCCCGACATGGCTAAGCATCTGGATATCATTGCCACCATCGCCAAAGGCCATACATTCGTCCAGACCGATATGGTAATGTTCCAGCATCTTGTCAATCCCTATCCTTTTACTACTTCCAAGCGGTACGATATCTGTAAAAAGAGGGTTCCATCGTGTGGATTCACAATGAGACAGGACCTTCATAATACGTTTTTCCTGCTCTGCCGTAAAAAAGGCGATCAACTGGTAGACCGTCTTTCCATAAATATCCTCGATCGGACGGATTGGGGGAGCCGGGAAGTTCAACAGATGAAACACATTGTTGACCGCTTTATCCGTATAGTTCATAAAAATCTCGTCTTCCTGCACGAAGGCACAAGGGAACTCGCCTTCCTTTTCCTGGTAACGTACCAAGGCTTCGATATCCTTATCAGAAATACTGTGCTTATAAATCACATCGTCCTTTCCGGCAAACACATAGCCACCATTCAAAGTCACATATCCATCGAACTCAAGATCGCCCAGATTGTTAATCGAACGGCGATGGCGGCCGGTTGCTATAAATACTTTTATCCCCTTCTTCTTCAACAACTCGATTGCATGAAGGGTGGATTTCGGGACTACATGTGTTTTAAAGCTGACCAATGTCCCATCGATATCAAAAAATACTGCTTTAATCATAACCTAAACTCATTACCTTTTAAACCTCAACAAAGGTAAGAATAATTACGGATTTCCAAAGGTCATATAAAATTACTATATTTGAACGCTAAAACATTTTATTTGCAAACATGAAAACACATCTCTACTTATTGACAATACTATTCATATCCGTTCCATCCGTCTTTGCACAAGAGATTGAGAAAGAAACCGTTCCTGGACAAGAACCGACTTTGGTCGAACGACTTACAGGAGGGAAAAAGGTGATTGAAAGCGCAGAAATGAATTTTCAGCTTTTTACTTCGGCAAACGCCAATTTCATCGGTTCCGATTTCGACGGCATGAACTTCAAGCTGAATCGTGTCCGGTTGGAAATAAAAGGGGATGTATGGAAAAACCTTTCCTATCATTACCGGCAGTCGTTTAATAAATATTCGGACCCTTATTCGCTGGACAACCTTTCGTCCTCGCTCGAATTGGCTTATGTCAACCTGAAAGTACATGACAAGTTCGGCTTTACGATCGGTAAGCAGTTTGTCAATTTCGGAGGATACGAATATTTTGTCAATTCGATAAAAGTCCGTGAGTTCAGTGAGTTCAACAACCTACTGACCTGCTATCAGGCTGGTATTTCAGGCAACTGGCAGATCAATCCTGACCACGAACTTTGCTTCCAGATCGTAAACAACCGAAGCGGACAGGACAACGAAATCTACCCGACCGGATTGCCCGACAACACACGAGAAGCAAAAGTTCCTTTCATGTATACGGTAAACTGGAACAGCTACTATTTCGACCGCGTCCTGCAACTCCGTTATGCCGCTTCCGTAGGACAACAGACACAGAAACGTTACTCTTATTACTTCACCTGCGGCAACACGATCGAGAAAGGACCTCTGCTGACTTATCTGGACATCATGTACACCCGGCAGGGATTGGACCAACACGGCGTTATCAGCCGTCTGCCAGAGACAGCCCAGACAGCTTGCAATACCGAGTATCTATCGGTCATCGCCGATGTGGACTACCGGATTCACCCGCGTTGGAACCTCTATGTGAAAGGTGCTTATGAAACCGGAAGAGTGTACAAGGCGAACGGGCCGTTTACCAAAGGCATGTACCGCCGTTCCTGGAATGCACAGAGCAGCCTCGAATTTTTCCCGATCAAGAACAGTGATCTTTTCATCTTTCTCCTTTATACATATCGCGGCGTAAAACTTGAAAAAGCAGCCTTGGATATGGGAGCAGTCGATCCCGACACGCATCGTATTTCGTTAGGGCTGGTCTATTCGATTCCGGTATTCTAAACTTTCTCTTTCAAGGCAGTTTTGCCACCCACTATTCCCGGGGGTGTGTCAAAACACCTTTGTCACGATCTTTTAGGCACGGATTTACACGGGATCATTCAAACAAAGCCGATCCGATCAAATTATACCGGAAACTTTTATTATCATAGATATCCAAGCCTTTAACCTTGACACCGATCAGTGTCGAGCGATATAGGTTCTCCACGTTGAGAACATTGTATTTTCCTTTCGGCAGCTCCATATACTTATCTAAGGGCTGCAAATAGACAACCGTATATACCAACGGACTGACATAGCCGTTCTGACCGGTTCCTCTGCTCCGTTTCTCGTATTTTTCCGCATCATCCATGCTCACAGGGATAAAGAACGCCTGGTCCGGATTAACCGGCATAAAATTGAAACCGTTGAAAGGAATACATTGTTTGGGAGAACTGCCCGAACATGTCGGATAGGACAATGGATAACCTTTATGGTCAAAATCATAACCGTTATGGTTACTGTTCACTTTTATGAAATAAGTTTTCGTAAAATCAAAATCGGCCATTTCCTTTTCCAAGCGAGCCTGATATTCGCCTTTCAGTTTACGGAATTTAAACTGATCGCGCCGGCATTCCTGCCCCAATTCTTTATTGACGACACTGATATAATTCAAGACAACCTTGTCGTCTATCGGTAATTTATTGACACGAACACAGCAAATAAACATTTGTTCGAGCGTCATCTCCTCGCATTTTATAACAGGTTCAGGCATATTCACGACGATCTCGCCTTGTTCGATCGCACGATCAATCTCCACGAACAGTTTCTTATCGGGAGCTTTCTCACTTTCCAAGGCAAACACAACAGCTTCGTTCAGGAACATATTCTTATCTTCCGGCCGGATAATCTCACGGATTGTTACCTTGGAGAAAGGCAAATCCTTTCCATTGAACGCCTCGTACCGGACATTAGTTAGACCTTTATTTCGTTAAAACGCGATAAAGATAAACTTTTTCCAAAATATATGAAACAAATGATATTACAATAAATAGACATCATTTATATCCAGCTTGAACTGCAGACCAAGAAATTCAGCTGCTTTCCTGCAAAGTAGCATCCGTCCGGTAAAAATCTCGAAATAGTCCATCACGGCACAAATTTCGGTATTGATCTTCAAATCGAGAGTGATCGTTTTCGAATCCAACTCCAATATAACATCCGATTTCTCAGCAGCATAATTTACCCGGTCATGGATATCGAAATTGATCGTGGAACGATTACGGACACGGCTGCGACGTACATCCGTCTTATCAGCGATTATCAGAGCAGCTGCAACAGCATTTACAGCAGCAGCCGTCTGTTCGTCATGGTTTCCGATAGCAGTAATAACGGTCGCCACATCTTCAGGCGGCATTCCCATCTTATCCAAAATACGAAAAGCCATCATAGCCCCACTTTGGGCGTGGTCGATGCGGTTCACCACATTGCCTATATCGTGCATGAAACCGGCGATACGAGCCAATTCCAACTCATGCGCATCAAACCCTAACTTCTCCAATAAATCCCCTGCTACTTTCGCAACCTTCGTGCAATGGGCAAAGCTATGCTCCGTGTAGCCGATTACTTTCAACGACTCGTCCGCCTGTTTGATATAAGTCCGGATCTCTTCGGAATTGCGGACATCTTCATATGTTACATTCATATTTTTATCTTTACTATATACGTTAATTAAACACAGAAATATTCCATTTTGTTCTGCCGAAGAACCAGAAGGACATGAATTTCATATTACAAAAGCCTTTTACCGGTCTTTATTGGAATAATAAAAAAGCGAAATCTCATGGCGAGACTCCGCTTTCTATTTTATTAGGGTGAAAAAAGGATTTCCACCCTTAGATGATCATAATCAAATTATTCTTCTACGCTCCAGTTTTCAGCAGCCATACGTTTGTAGCTACGCAGACGCCATTTAGCGTTTTCTTCTGCGGCAGCAAACAATTCGGCAGCTTCAGCCGGATACTGTTTTGCAACAGATGCGAAACGGACTTCACCTTTCAGGAAGTCTTGGAACTTGCTCCAATCCGGTTCTTTGGAATCCAATGTGAACGGGTTCTTGCCTTCAGCTTCCAATGCAGGATTGTAACGCCACAAATGCCAGTAACCACATGCAACAGCTTCTTTCTCTTCAGCCTGAGATTTACCCATACCCTTCTTCAAACCGTGGTTGATACAAGGAGCATAAGCGATGATCAAAGAAGGACCGTCATAAGCCTCAGCTTCACGGATAGCCTTCAAAGTCTGAGCCTGATCAGCACCCATAGCGATCTGAGCAACATAAACGTAACCGTAAGTAGTAGCCATCAGACCCAAGTCTTTCTTACGAACTCTCTTACCGGCTGCAGCAAACTTGGCGATTGCACCTACCGGAGTAGCCTTTGAAGACTGACCACCTGTATTTGAATAAACTTCAGTATCCAGAACCAGGATATTCACATTCTTACCGGAAGCGATCACGTGGTCCAAACCACCATAACCGATATCGTAAGAAGCACCGTCACCACCGATAATCCACTGTGAACGTTTTACCAGGAAGTGGCTCAATTCGGCGATAGTAGCGCAATTCGGACATTTATCCTTAGCTGCTTCAACCATCGGAATGATCTGAGCTGCCAGTTCTTTCGTCCTATCGGCATCGTTCTGATTTTCGATCCATGCAGTGAATGCTTCCTTATATTCGGCCGGAGTGCCTTCATAAGCGATGGCAGCTTCCATTGCATTCTGGATACGTGCACGCATCTTTTCGTTAGCCAATTCCATACCCAGACCGAATTCACAGAAGTCTTCGAACAGAGAGTTAGCCCATGCAGGACCTTCGCCCTTTTCGTTTGTCGTATACGGAGTAGATGGAACAGAACCAGAATAGATAGAAGAACATCCCGTAGCGTTAGCAACCATTTCACGATCACCGAACAACTGGGAAATCAGTTTTACATACGGAGTTTCACCACAACCGGAGCAAGCACCGGAGAACTCGAACAACGGAGTTGCAAACTGAGAATTCTTCACGTTAGACTTGATGTCTACCAGACTTTGCTTAGAACTTACATTAGCCACACAGTATGCCCAGTTGTCAGCTTCAGCCAACTGACCTTCCAGCGGAGCCATAGACAACGCCTTGTTGCCCTTGAATCCCGGACAGATATCGGCACAGTTACCGCAACCCAGACAGTCGAGAACATCAATCTGCATACGGAACTTCATACCCTTCATTGTAGCCGGAGCTTTCACATCCAACATCGGGAAGTTTGCACCCTTCTGTTCTTCGTCATTCAGAACGAACGGACGGATAGAAGCGTGAGGACAAACATAAGCACACTGGTTACACTGGATACAGTTTGCTTCATTCCAAACCGGAACAAATGCAGCTACACCACGTTTTTCATATTTTGCAGTGCCCTGATGCCATGTACCGTCTTCGATACCCTTGAAAGCAGAAACCTTCAACAGATCGCCATCCTGTGCATTGATAGGACGAACTACTTCGTTGATGAATGCAGGATCATTGTTTACAACCTCTTCATCATCCGGCAGGTTAGCCCATGCAGGATCAACAGTCAACTGGTTGTATTCGCCACCACGGTCAACAGCTGCATAGTTTTTGTTTACAACATCTTCACCCTTCTTGCCATAAGACTTCACGATGAATTTCTTCATCTGTTCGATAGCCAGATCAACAGGAATTACACCTGTGATACGGAAAAATGCAGACTGCAGGATTGTATTGGTGCGGTTACCCAAACCAATTTCCAATGCGATCTGTGTAGCATTGATATAATAAACCGTAATATTTTTCTGAGCGAAATAACGTTTTACGCGGTTAGGCAGGTGTTTTGCCAATTCTTCGCCATTCCATACCGTGTTCAACAAGAATGTACCGTTCTCACGCAAACCGCGAGTCACATCGTACATACGCAGGTAAGCCTGAACGTGACAAGCCACAAAATTCGGTGTGTTTACCAAATAGGTAGAGCGGATCGGATGATCACCGAAACGCAGGTGAGAACAAGTGAAACCGCCGGATTTCTTAGAGTCGTAAGAGAAATAGGCCTGACAATATTTATTTGTATTGTCACCGATGATCTTGACTGAGTTCTTGTTGGCACCGACAGTACCATCTGCACCCAAACCGTAGAACTTAGCTTCGAACATACCTTCGCCACCCAATGCGATCTCTTCTTTCTGAGGCAGGGAAGTGAATGTTACGTCATCTACGATACCGATCGTGAACTGGTTCTTCGGCATCGGCAGTGCCAGGTTTTCATATACGGAAAGGATCTGGGCAGGAGTCGTATCCTTAGACCCCAAACCATAACGGCCGCCTACGATAACCGGAGCATCTTCCTGGCCATAGAAACAGTCTTTTACATCCAGATACAGAGGTTCGCCTACTGCACCCGGTTCTTTTGTACGGTCCAAAACAGCAATACGCTTAGCAGTCTTAGGAACAGCTGCCAAGAAGTGTTTAGCCGAGAACGGACGATACAAGTGAACGGAAACCAAACCTACTTTTTCACCCTTAGCTGTCAGGTAGTCGATAGCTTCGCGTGCAGCTTCCGTAACAGAACCCATTGCAATGATGACACGTTCTGCATCTTCAGCTCCGTAGTAATCGAACAAACCGTATTTACGTCCTGTGATCTTGGAGATTTCATTCATATATTCTTCTACGATAGCAGGAACTGCATCATAGTAAGAGTTGCTCGATTCTCTATGCTGGAAGAAGTGGTCTGGGTTTTCAGCCATACCGCGTGCAACCGGAGTTTTCGGATTCAAGGCACGTGCGCGGAATTCAGCCAACGCCTTCTGGTCGATCAGCGGAGCCAAGTCTTCATTTTCCAATGCTTCGATCTTCTGGATTTCGTGAGATGTACGGAAACCGTCAAAGAAGTTCACGAACGGAACACGGGATTTGATTGTAGCCAAGTGGGCAACACCTGCCAAATCCATCACTTCCTGTACAGAACCTTCGGCCAACATGGCGAAGCCTGTCTGACGGGCAGACATTACGTCTTGATGGTCACCGAAGATACACAGTGCGTGAGAAGCCAATGTACGAGCAGATACATGGAATACGCAAGGCAGCAATTCACCTGCGATCTTGTACATGTTCGGGATCATCAGCAACAAACCCTGAGAAGCCGTATAAGTCGTAGTCAGTGCACCAGCCTGCAACGAACCGTGAACTGCACCGGCAGCACCACCTTCAGATTGCATTTCCTGCACCATTACAGTTTCGCCGAAAATATTCTTACGTCCGGCAGCAGCCCATTCATCTACATATTCTGCCATTGTAGATGACGGAGTGATGGGGTAAATCGCAGCAACTTCACTGAACATATAGGAGATATGTGCAGCAGCCTGGTTACCATCACAGGTTAAAAATTTCTTCTGTTTTGTCATAGACTCTTACTATTAGTATTTAAAAAAATTTCAATATAAAAAGCCGAAAAGCCAAAGCGGGATCATGTTGCCCTCTCCTACTTCGACCTTATCGATTGCATAATACAGATCAGGATTATTCTTCACCTTCATGTTTTCTTCAATCCTGAAATTATGCATCCCATTGACTAAGAAATGTGCATTCTTCCCGCCCTCATTCAATTTATTGTCCTTCAGAAGCTGGTTATAAAAGAATGATTCGCGGACAGACTGCATATTCACTTCCATCGGCCGGATGGGATACATCAAATTGGAGTTATACATATACACTTTAGAGGGTTTCTTGGGGAAGGACTCTCCCACCGGATAAAGCATGTTCATCAAACGGGCATCGGCCAAATATTTGATATAGTTCATCACGGTGGCCCGCGAAGTCTCTATGTCTTTGCTCAACTGACTCACATTGGGCGTACAAGGAGCGCTTGTCGCCAACAGGTAAAGCAGCTTACGCAGTTTCGGCAGATAGCTTTGTTCGATTTGTTTTATGTATAACACATCTACCTCCAGCATCATATTCATGGTCTTTAGCAAATTCTCCGAGAAATTGCGCTTCTCCAAGAAGAACGGGTAGAAACCATGATGCAGATAGTCCTGAAAGTATGCCATCGGTTTTCCCACCGAGCAGATGCCTTTCGCAATCTCCTGATGGTCCACCAATATTTCTCCAAACGTATAAGCCGGAAAACTGTTCCCGGACATCAGATTAAAAAATTCCCGGAATGAGAAACCTCGCAGGTTATACGAAACCACCTTGCCCGACAGGTCGGGATTTTCCTCTTTCAACCGCATGACGGAAGAACCGGAAAAAATGATCTTCAAGTCGGTGAAGTTATCGTAACAATAGCGGAGTTCTTTCGACCATCCCGAATATTTGAACACTTGGTCGATCAGCAGCACTTTTCCCCCTTTTGCCCTGAACTCAGAAGCAAAATCGACCAACGTACGTTCCGTAAAATAAAAATGATTCAGATTTATGTAAAGACACTCTTTATTATCCGCGCCAAAATGCTCGCGGGCATAATCCAGCAGAAAAGTCGTCTTTCCCACTCCGCGAGACCCCTTAATGCCGATCAGCCGATCATTCCAGTCGATCTCGTCCATCAGCCCTCTGCGAACCGGCGAATACAAGTGTTCTACCAGATATTTATGTGTTTTAAAGAATGCTTCCACTTTTTCAATTGACAATTAACAATGGACAATTGACAATTTATCCATCCCGTTAAACGAAGCAAATATAGATATTTTTTCCGAATTGCAATGCAGAGTTTGCAATTTTGATAAAAAACATCTATTCCAAATTATCAATTATCCATTTTTTATTGTTAATTATTCAATTATCGTTATCCACCCATAGGTATCAGGTTCATCGCCATACTGGATAGCACGCAGTTTATTGTATAGTTTTTCACAAACAGGACCCGGTTTGCCGTCTTTTGCAATCACATAAGACTTATTGACATCCAAATCATCGATCTGTGAAATCGGAGCAATAACCGCAGCAGTTCCGCATTCGGCAGCTTCATCAAACGCAGCGATTTCTTCTACCGGAACCGGACGGCGTTCCACTGTCAAGCCCATATCGGTTGCCAACTGCTGCAAGCTCTTGTTCGTGATAGAAGGCAGGATAGAGTGAGACTGCGGAGTGATGTAGCTGTTGCCACGAATTCCGAAGAAGTTGGCTGGGCCGCATTCGTCCAGATATTTCTTTTCTTTCGGGTCCAGATATAAAACAGCGGCGTAGCCCAACTCATGAGCCTTTTCGCCCGCAACGAGACTGGCGGCGTAATTACCACCGACTTTGATCGTACCGGTTCCCTGAGGGGCAGCACGATCGTAATCGCGCATGATACATACTTTGGAGGGTTTGAAACCACCCTTAAAATACGGTCCCACCGGCGTCACAAACACCATGAACATATATTCGGGAGCCGGCTTCACACCCACCTGGGCACCCAAACCGATCATCAACGGACGGATATATAAAGCAGCCCCGCTTTCATAAGGGGGAACAAAACGTTCGTTCAGTTTTACGACCTTACGGATAGCTTCCTCGAACTTCTCAACGGGCAACTCGGCCATTTTGATACCGCGGCTGGAAGATTGCATGCGTTTGCCGTTCTCATCCATACGGAACACACGGATCTTGCCGTCTTTCCCTTTGAACGCCTTCAATCCTTCAAACGACTCCTGTCCATAATGCAAACATGTGGCAGCCATATGAATATTGATGATCTCGGAAGAACTTACTTCGAGTTCGCCCCATTTACCATCCCGATAGTAACATCGTACATTATAGTCTGTCTTCATATAACCGAATGACAGATCAGACCAATTAATATTTTCCATATCTTATCGTAATTAGATTATTGACAGGCAAAGGTATTAATAAAAAATGAAAAACGGCAACCGTTACTCATTTAATCCTCGCAGGAAAATAATCCCGCAAAT
>ENA-UOJB01001034-UOJB01001034.1-human-gut-metagenome-genome-assembly--contig:-C48-NODE-1034-length-25476-cov-10.611974_pt1 | contig 25476 bp, 25 predicted proteins | sample MGYA00242338_ERZ723885 | MGnify/ENA metagenome assembly ERZ723885
CAATATGTCACTCTTTTTATGGCAATGGGGCGTTAATTGTGCGGTGTTGCCTTAAGTGAGTATGGGCTAAGGAATGCTCACGCAATTGGTATGACCTGCGCAAATGAAATCATTAATGTGTTAAATTTCTCAAATCATTCTTGGTCTAATGATATTTTTGGTATCTTATGGGATAATAGTATTAACGAAATGAATCCTTTATTGCAAAATAAATCTTTTTTATCTACGCCTATATTTTCCTTCCTTAATTCGGTGACTGATTATTGCGAAAAAATAGCTATCTTTCATTGTATGCCATCGCCTAATAATTCTGATTGGAGTTACTTTGAAAGTAAATATGATTTTTATAAAGCTGTAGAAGATGCTTTGAAAATTGGTGTGCCTTATACAGGCAGTAAAACTTTGATTTACAACAATGTTTTAATGCGATAATTATTAATAAACAATTTAATGGTCATCATAAAAGGCTTAAAATATACTGCACCTCCATACAGATGAGGGCGATATTGACACAACGGTTAACCACCCGTTTTATGTAATTGGAAAGGATTGGGTTGCCGCTGGCTATCTTGTTGAGAGCGATGAGGTCTACAACCTTGACGGAACTACCTCTACCATACTCGGCTTCGAAATTGTGGTTCTTGATAAAGCTATTCTGGTCTATAACCTTGAGGTCGAGGATTTCCATTCCTACTTTGTGGGTTGTGTGCCGGTTTTGGTGCATAACGTATGCCGGTTTGAAGGAAAAAATGTACAACAAAACGATAAATTGTTTGACCCTTCTCAAATTGATGCCAGGGGAAGAACAAAATTACAAAGGATGAAACAAGGATTGGCACCTGTTGGATATGATGGGAAATCTGTGAATTTGCACCATATAGATCAAACCAACGCAAGCGATATTTTGGAAATATCCGCCACTCAGTATCATGCGGATTATTCGAAATTACATACTAATACCGGGCAAAGCGCAAGTTTAATAAATCGCTCTGATTTTTCTAAGTGGAGATCTCGTTATTGGCAATTTAGGGCTGAGGATTTTTTGAAAGCGTAGGAGGATTATTTTATGAGTTATTCCAATTTAATAAGATCTTTGGACAAGATGGAACAATGTGAAGGTTTTGATTGTGGTCATCCATATGATATATCGGTTATAAGCAAAGCTGAAGCAATTTTAAACTGCAGGTTTTCCAAGCAATTGACTCACTATCTCTCTAAATATGGCTATATTGGATTTTTTGGTGTAGAGCTTTATGGAATTACCAAATCCGATTTTTCAAATGAAGTATTGGAAGGCAATATGGTTGAATGGACTTTGCATGAACGTATTGTATCACGGCTTGATAATCTATGGATACCAATTCGCTTTGAGGATGACGGGTACATGGCGTTTATGGACTACAATACCTTGAATTCTGAAGGAGAACCACGTATTATTCTTTCTCATGATACGGATGCAGGATATATATTTGATCAAGTCCTTGCAGATGATTTAGGGGATTATTTATTTGCTCTTGTTGAAGATATGTGTTAAGCAAAGCTGTTTAGATAATTTCCCTAAAACATTCTACATATGTCATCGACGGCGTCTCCAGGGCGGTTTGATCCTACCCTGCTTGAAAACGGATATTACAATATCCGGCTTGACCGCCCGCAGTTTCAATTATACTGTATCTGATGAGATAGTCGTGTCCGTCGAGGTTCAGATGAAGATAGGCAACTATTCCGTAGCCTTTCTGGACATGAATAGGGCTATTCATTGATGGTCGTCAGGAGCTATAACAGCAGAAGGAGAGCCTTCGGCGGTGACTTTTGGGATACGGGTGGGAGCTGCAAGCCGGGGCTTTACTGGTCGTAGAAAACGGCGAATTCCGGTTTCGTGACAAAATAAAGCTAACGGACGAGGGCGGTTCTGTTACCGATACCTACACGTTCGACGCGTTCGGAAATCTGACATCCAGCACTGGTGATACTGAGAACAGCTATCTCTACCGCAGCGAGCAGTACGACAGCTTTACTGGGTTGTATTATCTCCGTGCGAGATATATGAATCCCTCGACAGGCACGTTCATCACTATGGACGAATATGCGGGAAGCGTGTTTGATCCTGTGAGCCTGCATAAGTATCTTTATGCGAATGCGAGTTCGGTGATGTTTAGCGATCCGAGCGGATATAATTCATTAGCCGATGTCGAAACATCAAGTGCGGGAATGGCAATTGTCTCAGAGGCATATTCATCAGCTTGTATGACTGCTGCAAGAGCAGGCGCTAGGATTCTCGCCCTGCTTAGAACCAGCATTACAATAAGTGTGATGACTGCACCGTTTTTCTTTCCTTTGGCTTCGGCTTTAGGTGATATATGCGGTGGCTTGTTAGATGGTACTGAATCTTCGCGGGGATAATTGGTAATATAATTGATGATGCTATGTCTGATGTGAAAGATGCTGAGTCAGAACAAGATGTCGTAGCAGAAGATGATAGAAGACGCGAACCTACATTTATATATAGATGGGGTAGCGGTACATATACTAATTTGACACCAAGACCAGGGAAGGATAACACCGGTTTATCGTATTCACTTTCACCACCAAGTGATGGAAGCAAATATACATACACTACTATTGAAGCAATAAATTCTACTGGGTATTTGTTTGCAGTTCAGGATGGTCCAAACCATGTAAGTGTTAATCCAACTGACATTTCAAAAATGCAGGATTGGATGGAATCTCGCAAAAATGCGGAAACAAGTCCACATCCATATACTGTTATTTTGAAAAAATAAGCAGAAAAGGTGTATAATGAACGAAAAATTAAAAAAACTAATTGAATGTTGCGATTTGACTGATGTCGGTATAGAGAATTTACTTCGATATATCAATTATGATGTCAAGTCGCTAATTCAACCCCAAGATTTAAATCTGCAATGGGATAAATGTGCAATAATTATTACTAAAATGGGATTCCAAGTAGTAAAGCCATTTTTAATAGATTTGTTTGAATGGCTTCAAGACATGAATTGGCCTGGAGCGCTGACCATTCGTAATTTTTTATTGACGATTCCCAAAGATGAATTTAAACAATTATATTGTACAGCACTTAATAATGCGTTGAAAAAAGGAGATGATGATTGGGTGTATAACCTGAATTTATTGTTGAATTTAAGGGATAATTAATTTTGATATAAGGTCACCTCTAAAAACCTTGTTTGAGTGAAAATGTGTATAGCACACCGACTGCTTCTTCAAACCTCCTCGTAAGGCATACAGCTTTACTTCGTCGGCTTTTCTAGAATCTGGCACACCCTGCCCATTTTCCCTTTTCAAACCGGTTTTTAGAGGTTCCCAAATAACATAAAAGTGGAATTGATAATTATAATTGGTTTGCATGAGCCGAAGTATTGTAATATATACGGTAAGAATCTCATTGTTGGGCTTGCTGATATAAGAGCAAAAGCACTGATGAAGAAGAGTATGATTCTACAAAATTCGTTATACCGTTGCAGATTGCATATGCAGCATCAATTATAAGGCGCAGGGATTAGAACATGATTAACCGTATTGAATATAAAAGCAACACAACAGATTTGGTTTTTCTGAAAAAAGAAATAATCTAAAAAGGCTGCTGAGATAGTTGCGTGTAACAATCGACTGGGCATGTTGAACACGGGAATACCTTCACAATTATAAATCGCTTTTGTGAGTCAACAAGCATACACTTCCATCGACAATCCCCCATCTGAAATGTTCTTTTAATCGAGAAAACGGGGAGCCAGATTTCTGAAAGCGCATTGCAGAGCCATTCACGGCATGCAAGGCGCTTTCGCTGTATCTGGGCAAATTACAAAAAGGTGTCAGTTACACGATATTTTCATAGAGCTTGTCTATGTGAGAGTTATGCCGGCTGCGCTGAAGCTTGAGATTAAACGCGAGATGTAAATACATCTGGGTAGTATGTATGCTGCTATGACCGAGGATAAGCCGGAGGGTCTCCAGATCTCCACCATCAGCCAGGTAATAAGTTGCAAACGTGTGTCGGAGCAGATGAGGGTGAAGCCGTTCTATTCCGGTTTGCTCCTTCAGGCGCTGACATACAAGTTTAACGAGGTTGTCGGAACATCTGCCCCCGGTTTGATCGACGAAGAACGGCTCGGAACTGCCAGCGGAATGACGGAAACGAAGCCGATAATCAAGCAGCTGCGCACATGTCTTTTCTCCCATGGGAATCAGACGTTGTTTGCTGCCTTTTCCGCGAACGATCATTGAACGAGTGGAAAAGCTGATATCACTAACGTTGATCCGGGGAATCTCGCCCCGGCGCAGTCCACTGTCAAGCATGAGCAAGATAAAGCACTTGTTTCGTTCGGCGTAGTGGCTTCCGGAACTTTCAAGTGTTCTGATCAGCAGCAGTATTTCTTGATCATCTAAGATCAACTGCTCCTTGCAATGAACTTTTGGCAAACGAAGCTGTCGGGAGAAGTCTTCGAGGTAATCTTCGCCGATACAGAAATTATAAAAAGCCTTAACGGCTCGCATTGCTCCATGAACTGAGCTGCTGGAAAGCTTATCGCCGTTTCGCTTGTTCTGAGATTTGAGGAAAACACCATATTGCTTGAATTTCAGCAGATTCAAGTCTGCTGGATCCTCGGAGCCGAGCCACTTGAAAAACTCCGTCAGCTGATCTTTATACCATGAGATTGTAACCGGGCTGTTATTCCTGAACTCCTGCTCAAGGAGAAACATACCATACATTTCTTGTATGGTCATAAAAAATCAACTCCAATGCGCATGGGGCGCCCCGCTCGCACGCTCGCAGCCCCATGCGCGTTTACTTGATTGTTTTCGCCCATCTGAGTATAGTCTGATATAGATAATACACGCCGATAGCCGTAAGCCATGTAGTTCCGATCGCAAGCATAGCGGTCACCGGAACGAAGTAATTCACGTAGCCGAATAGCTGCTTGACTTCGGCGGGGATCTCCACATCTTTAAACGGGCTGTCGGGGAGAAGAAGGACGATAGCGTTAACGATATCGTCAAGAACATCTGTTATAGCGTTCCAGATTCCTTTTACTGTGGATTCCACATTATTCCCCCCTTAATGATTGATCATCTTCGGCGTGATGTAGATAAGCAGCACCACAAAGCTAATGATGAATACCGTGTAGCATATAGGCTGCACAAGGGGAATGCAGGAAAGATCTATAACTAGTTCCTCATCGATTTCAAACATCGGCTCGAAGTCCTCCGGAATTTCTCCGATCGTCTGATTACCTGCGAACGGCTCCAGATTCTTCATATCCGTTGAAATGGGTATCCGGAACACTGGAGCTACTGGATCAGCGCCCAGAACGGACATGATCCGGATAAGGTCGAAGGGAATGCAGAACGGGAATTTACTAGCGATAAGGGAAGGAATATCTATATCAAGCCGGGTATTTGTCTTTAGCTGCGTGAGTGTCTGGTCTGCCTCTCCCGGAACGTCGGTAACAGTAACCGCGTCAGTGGGTATTACTATTGATGGATCGGTGTCAACCTCCAGCGTTGGATCCTTCGTCTTATCCAGGGGAAGAACTCCGGAAAGATCGTTAAGCGAGACATGCTGAAATTGCGCTCAAGCGGGATTTGATGGGTATCGCGACCGCCTGAGTCTGTACACGGTGCCCCCCCTGTTAACAAGGGCGCTTTCGCGTTGACCTCGTCCGCGTAACAACCGCGTCAAAGTTAAAAGAGTAACGCAGGAGTGAAACAATCGTATATAATCACATGGCGGTAATTGCTCCAACAGGAACTGCTCCGTGTCTTATAAAAATATCTTTATATATAACAAAAAGATTGCACCGTCCTTTCGGACTGTGCAATCTTTTTGTTATACTTGGTTGCGGTGGAAGGATTTGAACCCTCGCAATGGATGAGTCAGAGTCATCTGCCTTACCGCTTGGCGACACCGCAATATTTCGTTCAGTCATTTCGTTTACCCTGGTGACTTAACGAATAATATTATATCACAGGAAACACGATTTGTCAATAGTTTTTTTGAAAAAAACCGAATTTTTTTAAACTTTTTTTGAGATGACATGGGAAACCGCTCTGCAATGCGGTTTGTGGATATATAATACCCGAAATTCCGCGAGATATTCACCGGAAAACGCTGGAGTGCATATAATAGTACATCAAAATTCTGAAAGGAGCCGCCTATGAACACAACAGAAAGCGGAGCCGCGGAGTACCTCCGCCGCTGCCGTGAGATCCTCGATACAATGATTGACGAAATGACCAACGCGCAGCTTGGGTGCAGCATATCGCAGAACTTTATCATGCAGATGATACCGCACCACCGCGCCGCAATTGAGATGTCCCGGAACCTGCTTGAGCACTCCCGGTTCAGACCGGTGCGGTGTATCGCAGAGAACATAATCACATCGCAGACCAAAAGCATAGAGAACATGCAGTCCGCGCTGGAGTGCTGCTCCCAGGTGAAGAACTGCAGCCAGGAGCTGTGCGGCTATCAGCGGCGCTTCCGGGATATCACCGGGATAATGTTCGAGCAGATGAAGGGCGCCTGCACTACTGGCTGCATAGCCGCGGACTTCATGCGGGAGATGATACCTCATCACCGCGGCGCGGTTCTCATGTCCGAGAACGCCCTGCAATATCCGCTGTGCAGGGAGATTCGCCCGATGCTGGACGCTATAATCTCCTCGCAGACCTGCGGGATACGCGAGATGGAGCAGCTCCTGCGGAAAATGCAGTAAGCCGGAAAGCCAGGCCACCAGACCATCAGACCGCATATAAAAATCACCGGGGCTTTGCGAAGTCCCGGCGATATTATTACTGGTAAGCCTGCTGTGCCGCGTCCGCGTAAGCGGTCATGTCGACCGTATCGCCTGAGATGTCGTCGGTGCCGGTGAGTGTCACGCGGTCGATCGTATACCATGCGGAGGTGGAGTTGTGGTCTTCCATAATGTCGTAAAGCTGAATGGAGGCAGTTCCGTCGTCGTTGGACTGCACCCCGGAGTGCTGGGGATAGTACCCAGTCTGCGCCCCGTAGTAAGCCAGTGCGATGTATTGCAGCTCCTGGTTGGTGTAGAACGTGAATTCCTCCGCATTGGCGTTGACCGGAGTGAACAGCTCGGTTCTTCCGTCGCTCCATTCAATGCTCATGGTGCCGTCGGGATTGTTTACTGCTTCCGAGTTTATCGAGTTATCCGCCGCGCCCATGTGGAATGTCGTGGAGCCGTCCGGGTTCGTCTCGTACTCGAATGCGACTCCGGTTCCGTTTTCGAAGCTCATCGTGCAGCCGCCGGTGCCGTCCGGATAGAATACGTAGTAGCTGTCCGCGCCGCGCCATATCGCGGAGTGCGTTCCGATATCAAAATGACCGTCCGGGGTCTTTTCCGACGTGCCGGATCCGCTGAGAGTGCTGTTTTCCTCAGCCGTGCTGGTTTTCTCAGGCTCCGCTGTAGGAGTTTTCTCAGTTTCAGCCGGAGCCGTGGACGTATCCGCCGCAGACGCGCTGGTATTGGTCAGACCTCCGGCACCCTCGGAAGTATTCGCGCGGCAGCCTGTACACATTACTATTGCTGAAACGATCATCAGCGCTGTAAATTTCCTCATATGATTACCCCTTTCAACACCATATATTATGCCAAAAGAGCCGCTATGTGATACATCGCGGCTTGGTTATTCGGTTATTCCGTTCAGCCGGAAGCCAGCAGAACGTTTTCTTCCCCGGCAAACTCGCTGGGAACAGCCTGGTCTTTTGCCAGCTCTGAATCTCCGGCAGGCTCGGCTGCGGGTTTGCCTTCGTTCCACTCCACAAGTTCCAGCAGGCGCTTGTCCATCAGGGTGTAACCGTGGCGGTACAGCTCCATTATCTTGCGGCTGTCCTGCTCGAACTTGCTTATGGTCGGAATCTGCGGGCGTATAACGAACGCCTTTCCCTCTGCCTGGAGCTTATCCATCAGCGCGATGTTCCGGTTGTAGTTGTCAACGCGCTCCATGCAGGCTTCAATGAACGCCGGGTAGTCCTTGTACATGTGGGAGATCACCTGGCGGAATTTTGCGTAGTTCGTCGGCGGTACGTTGGCGTCCGGCTTCGTCATGACGATAACAACGCGGTCGCAGCCCGTGTCGAGCGCGTGCTGTATCGGTATGGAATCTGCAATGCTGCCGTCGAGGTAGTGCTTTCCGTTTATCTCCACCGGGTCGCAGAGCATAGGCACGGAGCAGGTCGCCTTGACGATGGTCAGCAGCTTCTGCTCGTCGGAGGATTCGGAGAAGAACTCCGCCTTGCCGGTCTCGCAGCAGGTGCACGCGTACTCCACGTCTATTCCGCTCTTGAAATATGTATCAAAGTCGAAGGGGAACTGCTTGTAGGGGTACTCGAACGCCATTTTGTCGAGGTTGATTATCTTGTGAACCTCAACAAACTGTTTGAATCCGAAGTAGGATTCCGATTTCGGAGCGTTTATCTGCCGCGCGGTGCGCCCTATCTGCCTTGAAACGTAGCTCATCGCGTTGCCGCCGCCTGCGGAAACTCCGCATACGTAGGGATAGTATATCCCGTTTTCCATCAGGCGGTCAAGAACTCCCGCCGTGAATATTCCCCTTACGGCGCCGCCTTCTAATATAAGTCCTGTTTTCATAATTAACCTCACCTGCCATTATCTCAGCCAGTGTTCTACAATAAATATGATACCATGCGAAAATTAATTTTTCGTTAACTTTTCCGCTGGTGAAGTTCGCATATTAGACAAAAAATACTGAAATTACCAGTTGAATTATAGACAAAATGCCGCCCCGGGAGTTGACCTTCCGGGGCGGCACATTAGTATTCAAACCGCGAAAACGGCTTTGTTATGCGGAATTATTCCGCATGCTGAACCATCGGAGTGAGTTCGCCGCCGGCTGCGTCGATAACGATAATATCGCCCTGGTGAACCTCGCCGCGGAGTATCTCCTTAGCGACGATGGTCTCAACGTTGCGCTGGATATACCTCTTGAGCGGACGTGCGCCGAAGCTCGGGTCGTAGCTTGCGTCGACTATCGCCTGCTTTGCGGCGTCGGTGATGTCGAGGTCAAGCTGCTTGTCCTTCAGGCGAGCCTTGAGGGAAGCTGCCAGCAGGTCGATGATCTTGAATATCTCCTCCTTGCGGAGCGGCTTGTAGAACACGATCTCGTCAAGTCTGTTGAGGAACTCCGGTCTGAACGACTGCTTGAGCAGCATATCCACGGACTTCCGCGCTTCCTCGGAGATCTCGCCCTGCTCGTTGATGCCGTCGAGGATATACTGCGAGCCGAGGTTTGAAGTCAGTATGATTATCGTGTTGCGGAAATCTACGGTTCTGCCCTGACCGTCGGTTATTCTGCCGTCGTCGAGCACCTGGAGCAGTACGTTGAACACATCGGGGTGAGCTTTCTCCACCTCGTCGAACAGAACGACGGAGTAGGGCTTGCGGCGTACTGCCTCGGTGAGCTGTCCGCCTTCCTCGTAGCCTACATATCCTGGAGGCGCGCCGATAAGTCTGGACACGCTGTACTTCTCCATATATTCGCTCATGTCGAGACGTACGATGCTGTGCTCGTCGTCAAACAGAGCCTCCGCGAGCGCTTTAGCAAGCTCGGTCTTGCCCACGCCGGTAGGACCGAGGAACAGGAAGGAGCCGAGCGGCTTCTTCGGGTCGTTGATACCTGCACGCGAGCGCATGATCGCCTCGGTCACGCGGTCGACCGCCTCGTCCTGACCGATGACCCTCTTGTGGAGCGTGTCGCCCAGTGCGAGTATCTTCTCGCGCTCGCCCTCTACCAGCTTCGTTACCGGAATGCCGGTCCAGCGGGAAACGATACGCGCGATCTCGTCCTCGGTTACTTTGTCGCGGAGCAGGGAGTCGCTCTTAGCCTGCTCTGCAAGCTCCTCTTCCTTGGCAAGCTCGGACTGGAGCTTCGGCAGGGTGCCGTACTGCAGCTCCGCCGCCTTGTTCAGGTTGTATTCGCGCTTTGCCTTTTCGATCTCGCCGTTGGTGGCTTCTATCTCCTTGCGGAGATCCTGCACCTTGCTGATGGCGTTCTTCTCGTTCTGCCACTTTGCCTTCATCGCGTTGAACTTCTCGCGCTTCTCGGCAAGCTCCTTCTGAATATCTGCGAGGTGCTCCTGAGAAAGCTTGTCGGTCTCCTTTTTCAGAGCCGCTTCCTCAATTTCGTCCTGCATGATGGAACGGCTTATTTCATCAAGCTCCTGCGGCATGCTGTCCATTTCGGTGCGTATCATCGCGCATGCCTCGTCCACGAGGTCTATCGCCTTATCCGGCAGGAACCGGTCGGTGATGTACCTGTTGGAGAGCGTAGCCGCCGCGATAAGCGCGTTGTCGTGGATCTTTACGCCGTGGAATACCTCGTAGCGCTCCTTCAGACCTCTCAGTATGGATATGGTATCCTCTACGGAAGGCTCGTTCGCCATAACGGTCTGGAAACGACGCTCAAGCGCGGGGTCCTTCTCGATATACTTGCTGTACTCGTCGAGGGTGGTCGCGCCTATGCAGTGGAGTTCGCCGCGCGCCAGCATAGGTTTCAGAAGGTTGCCGGCGTCCATTGCGCCGTTGCTCTTGCCGGCGCCGACGATGAGGTGGATCTCATCAATGAACAGCAGGATACGGCCTTCGCTCTTCTTGACCTCGTTGAGCACCGCCTTCAGACGCTCCTCAAACTCGCCCTGGTACTTTGCACCGGCGATGAGCGCGCCCATATCCAGCGAGAACAGCTTGCGGTCCTTCAGGTTCGAGGGAACGTCGCCGCGCACGATACGCAGAGCCAGACCCTCGACTATAGCGGTCTTGCCGACGCCGGGTTCGCCGATGAGGCAGGGGTTATTCTTGGTCTTACGGGAAAGAATACGGATAACGCTTCTTATCTCGTTATCTCTGCCGATAACCGGGTCGAGCTTGTTCTGGCGCGCAAGCTCAACGAGATCCTGACCGTACTTGTTCAGCACGTCGTAGGTCTCCTCCGGCTCCTGGGAGGTCACTCTCGCGGAGCCGCGTATCTCGGATATCGCCTTGAGCAGCTTATCCTTGGTCACGCCGAAGCTGCGGAATATTCCGGCAACTCCGCTGGAAGGCTTCTCCGCGAGCGCAAGGAGCAGGTGCTCCACGCTGACGTACTCGTCCTTCATGCGCTCCGCCTGGGACTCCGCCTCGGTGAACGCCTTGTCGAGGTCGGGGGAAACGTAGATCTTGCCTGCCTCCCTGCCGCTGCCGGAAACCCTCGGCATGCCCTCAATGAAGTGGAGAGCCGCCTGCTGTACCGCGTTGGCGTCGATGTTCATTTTAGTCAGGATCTGCGAAGCAAGACTGCCGTCCTGGGTAAGAAGCGCATACAGGAGATGCTCCTGCTCAACGCAGTTATTCTGGTAGCTTACCGAGATGTCCTGCGCGGCCTGTACCGCTTCGAGGGATTTTTTCGTGTACTTGTTAGGATTCATACAAATGCCTCCTTTGTCTGCTGAACCGGTGCGCGTCCCGAAGGACCCGCACCTGCTCGTATTATAATAGTTTTGCCTTTTTTCAGATGATGAACTCCTGCTCCGGCAGAAGTCTTACGTAGCAGCGCTCCGCCGCCCTTGCGCCGCTTACTGTGTCCGGGAGGTAGGAGAAGTAGAGCTTCATGGTCTCGTCAAGCATTTCCATGTACGCAGCGACCGCCTGACCGAGCCTCTCGTCGGAGACCTCCTTCGGCGGGAGATTCAGCGTCCGGACGAACTTGCCGGGCTCAATGCGGAACATCAGGTCGTGCGTGATCTTGTCCGCGAGGTACTTCTGCTCGAGCTTCACCCAGCACTGGAAGAACCCTGTGAGGTCGTCGTTGAGCTGACCGCTCTGCGACCTTACCGAAACCTTCAGCTCGCCGGTGCGCTTTCTCGCCACTGCGAAAAGCTCCACGGAGTAGCGGAGAGTCGGCTTATAGCGGTACTTCAGCGCCGTCCTGCACGCGACTGTCGCCGGTGAGGGCTGCTGCGCGAGGTAAAACTCGCCGCCGACCGCTTCGCGTATCGCGTTCGTGATCTGCTTTACGCGCATTTCCGGAGTTATGCAACGGGTTTTTTCCGCCAGGATCTGGTTCACCATTGCGGAGCGGCTCAGCCCCGCGCTTCTTGCCATGCTGTCTATCTCGTCGATAACGTCGTCCGAGAGCACCAGGCTGTATATGTTCTTATCCGTATCAGCCACCTCCTTGCATTATTAATTCTACCACAAGATTATTAATTTGTCAAGCGAGTTTAATAAAATTTCACACAATTTTCTTATTTCTCCCGTAGGAGCCTTCCCGAGCCAAAAAAATCCGCTTTACCCCCTTGACAAACCGCCGTATTATATGGTACAATTCAGTTAGTGGAGAATAACTCCATGACCGACGTTATTTACTGCCGTTTTCCAGCAGGGAAGTGCGGCATTTGGTTAGTTACAGCTAACAGGAAGGAAACACAATGAGCGTAGTAGTAATAGGCGGCAACGACCGCATGGCCTCCCGCTACAAGGACATCTGCGAGAGCTACCGATGCAAGGCGAAGGTATTCACCCAGATGCCCGCCGATCTTTCGTCCAAACTCGGAACACCGGATCTGATGGTGGTTTTCACGAACACATGTTCGCATAAGATGGTGAATCTGGTAAACCAGAAGTCCGAGAAACACGGAATACCAGTCGCAAGGATCCACAACGCCAGCGTTAATGCGCTCAAGACCGTGCTCGAGCAGTACGCCAGATGATTCAGATTACGGGATAATGATATGACCGAGGCTTTTTGTAGGAATTGCACAAAACTAACTCTCTGGTTTGCCTCTGCTAACTGCGTTAGTCACAAAAAACCGGAAAAACACGTTTCACGCGTTGAAATCCCTTGACAAATTCGAAACAATGTAGTATTATATAACTCGGTTAGAGAAATCTAACATTTCTTTTGGAACTGTGATTAGTTCCACCTAATTGTGTAGGATAGCAGGACAACAGAACAAAAGAACAAAGGAGGTAAACATATGATGCCGCTCACACTAGCCTCTGTAGGTGAAGAAAACATGATAAAGAAGGTCGGCGGAAGCCCCGAAACGAGGAAGTTCCTGGAGAGCCTGGGATTTGTCGCAGGCGGTTCTGTGACCGTCGTCAGCGAGATCGCCGGCAACGTTATCGTGAATGTCAAGGAATCCCGCGTAGCCGTATCCAAGGAAATGGCTGCAAAGATAATGGTCTGACGCCCTGACCCCAGGGTCGGGTTACTTTATAAAATAAGGAGGAAGGTTTGCATGGCTACATTAAGAGATGCAAAGGTAGGCGAGACCGTCACCGTGAAGAAACTCACCGGTGAGGGCGCGATAAAGCGCAGAATAATGGATATGGGTATCACAAAGGGTACTGAGATCTATATCCGCAAGGTAGCTCCGCTCGGAGACCCGGTAGAGGTCACCGTAAGAGGCTACGAGCTTTCGCTGCGCAAGGCGGACGCTGAGATGGTCGAGATCTGATCGTCTTTTTTAGAATGATGTTAGCAATGGCTAATACAGTTAGAGATATCTACTAAAGTTAGCCTTGTGCAACATTTTCGGCAAATAATCTACCCATGACATCGAGAGGAGAAAACAAATGGACATTAGAATAGCGCTCGCAGGTAATCCTAACTGCGGTAAGACTACGCTTTTCAATGCGCTGACTGGTTCAAACCAGTTCGTCGGCAACTGGCCGGGAGTTACGGTCGAGAAGAAGGAAGGCAGACTGAAGGGTCACAAGGACGTTATCGTCACCGACCTTCCGGGTATTTATTCACTTTCACCCTACACCCTTGAGGAAGTAGTAGCAAGAAACTACCTTGTAGGCGAACGCCCCGATGTAATTCTGAACATCATCGACGGTACCAACCTCGAGCGTAACCTCTACCTGACCACACAGCTCGTAGAGCTTGGCATTCCGGTAGTGGCTGCGGTCAACATGATGGACGTCGTAAAGAAGAACGGCGACAAGATCAACATTTCCCAGCTCTCCACCGAGCTTGGCTGCGAAGTCTGCGAGATATCCGCGCTGAAGGGCACAGGTATCACAGAAGCCGCAGAAAAGGCTATCAAGGCTGCGCAGAGCAATACAAAGATGATCCCGCAACACACATTCAGCGGCGTAGTTGAGCACGCGCTTGCCCACATCGAGGAAGCCGTCCTGCACGACATGCCCGAGGGACAGCAGCGCTGGTACGCTATCAAGATATTTGAGCGTGACGAGAAGGTCCTCGCAATGATGAACATTCCGAAGGACAAGATGGAGCACATCGAAAACGACATCAAGGCTGCCGAGACAGAACTTGACGACGACGCAGAGTCCATCATCACCAACGAGCGTTACGTATACATATCCTCCATCATCAAGGGCTGCCTTACAAAGAAGAACAAGGGCGGTCTGACGGTATCCGATAAGATCGATAAGGTAGTAACAAACCGCTGGCTGGGTCTTCCGATATTCGCGGTTATCATGTGGCTGGTATACTACGTTTCCATGGTAACTGTCGGCGCAAGCGCTACCGACTGGGCTAACGACGGTCTGTTCGGCGACGGCTGGTTCGCACTCGGAATAGGCAGAGGCGCGTACGACGAGGCTTCCGAGGAATACGGCGACGCAATGAGCGCCCTGGACGCATTCGGCGTAGCTCCCGACCTTGAGGACGAAGAGTTCGACGCTGACGCAGCGCTTGCTGATATCACCGCGTTCACTCCCGCTGAGGAGTCCGTTCCCTACGAGGTAGAGGACGAGGAGACCCTGGCAGTAAGCGAGATCACCGTTTACGCTTCCGAGATCCCCGCCGACGCTGACGAGGAAGAAACACTCGGCACCACATACAGCGACGCTGTAGCTTACTTCACCGAGAACGGCTTCGACGAGCCGGATCCCGCTGATTACGGTCCGTGGGTGCCCGGCATTCCGGTGCTGGTGGAGAACGGACTTGACGCTGTTAACTGCGTAGACTGGCTCAAGGGTCTGATCCTTGACGGTATCGTAGCCGGCGTTGGCGCGGTACTCGGCTTCGTTCCCCAGATGCTGGTACTGTTCATCTTCCTGGCGTTCCTCGAGGCTTGCGGTTACATGGCGCGTGTTGCGTTCGTGCTCGACCGTGTATTCAGAAAGTTCGGTCTTTCCGGTAAGTCCTTTATCCCGATCCTGATCGGTACAGGCTGCGGTATCCCTGGTATCATGGCTTCCCGTACCATCGAGAACGAGCGTGACCGCCGCATGACCGTCATGACGACAACATTTATCCCCTGCGGCGCTAAGGTTCCGTTCATCGCAATGATCGCGGGCGCTATTTTCGGCGGTTCTCCGTGGGTTTCCACCGGCGCTTACTTCATCGGTATCGCAGCAATCATCATTTCCGGTATCATTCTTAAGAAAACCAAGATGTTCGCCGGCGATCCTGCTCCGTTCGTTATGGAGCTCCCCGCTTACCACCTTCCTACAGTAGGCAACGTTCTCCGCTCCATGTGGGAGCGCGGCTGGTCCTTCATCAAGAAGGCTGGTACCATCATCACACTTTCTACCATCTTCGTTTGGTTCACTTCTTACTTCGGATTTGTTGACGGCGCGTTCCAGATGCTGGACGAGAGCCAGATGGAGTATTCCATTCTCGCGACCATCGGCAGCGCTATCTGCTGGATATTCGCTCCTCTCGGCTGGGGCAACTGGCAGGCTACCGTTGCAGCGGTTACAGGCCTTGTCGCTAAGGAGAACATCGTCGGCACGCTCGGCGTACTCTACGGCGGCGGAGATCAGTCGGTTTACGCGGCTATGGGCGCTGCATTCACCGGCGTAAGCGGTATGTCCTTCCTGATATTCAACCTGCTGTGCGCTCCCTGCTTCGCAGCAATGGGCGCTATCAAGCGTGAGATGAACAACACAAAGTGGTTCTGGTTCGCCATAGGCTACGAGTGCGGCTTCGCTTATGTGATCGCCCTCATCGTAAACCAGCTCGGCAACCTGTTCACTGGTACGCTCATGACCGCAGGCGCCGGCGCTGTTTGCAACATCATCAGCCTGGTATTCGCTGTAGCGCTGCTTGCTGGTCTTGTTTACATGCTGTTCAGACCCTACAAGGAAGCAACCAAGTTCACAAAGAACGTCAAGGTTTGATCTGGCAATGATTTGCGGGCGGTCGGGGGAACTCAGCCGCCCGTTATTTTCCAGGAGGTGTTATCATGCTGGAATTTCTTCAGAACAACTGGGGCAGCTTCGCAGTCGGCGCGGTGGTACTCGCCGTGATCGTGCTGATAGTCATGAAGCTCGTCAGGGATAAAAAGGCGGGCAGATACACCTGCGGCGGGAACTGCGGTTCCTGCGGAGCATGCAGCGGCCACTGCGCCGGCTGCCAGGAGTGCTCCCACGCAGCTCCGGCTAAATCGGCTGAAAAGAAAAAGTAAAGCGAGGAAGAACAATGCTGACCTACGCACAGAAAAAGTACCTGTTTGCGATATACCGCCTCGGAATGAACGGCTCGGTGATAAGCTCGTCGGACGTTTCCCGGCTGGTGGGCGTATCCAAGGCAAGCACGGTGAAAATGACCCAGCGCCTCAGCGACGAGGGGTACATTCTGAAGGAGCCGTACGGTAAGATATCCCTGACGGAATCGGGGATAAAGGCTGCTTCGTCGCTGTTCACCAGCAGCGTGATACTCTGCGATTTCCTGCACAAGCAGGTCGGGATAGATCAGCAGGAAGCCGACGAGGACGCGGTGAAGATAGTTGCGCAGGTATCCGAGAAAAGCGTTGAGAAGCTCGTTAAATTTGCGTTAGGAGATGCTGTAAATGCCTGAATATCTTCCCACTATACTGATAATAGCCGTACTCGCAGTGATCTGCGTTATTGCGGTGCTGAGTATCATCAAGCGCGCGAACAAGGGCTGCTGCGGAGCTGGCGGCGGCGACATCGAGGAGCGCATCAAAAAGGACACCTCCGGCTTCACTCACAGATATTCCGTGAAGATAGGCGGCATGCACTGCGAGAAATGCTCCTCCAGGATAGCTGCGGCGTTCAACCGGCAGGACGGCGTTTACGCCGAGGTGAGCTGGAAGGACGGCAAGGCGCTGGTGCTTTCAAAGGATCCGCTCCCGGAGCTTGTGATCCGTAAGACTATAATGGGTCTTGATTACACCGTGGAAGCAATTTCCGAGGAACACTGAATATGAATTGTGGCTGCATTCTGAAATGCAGCCACTTTTTTCGTAATTTCAGAGCCGCCGGAGAAAACTTATTCTTCGATACGGCTTCTGTCTATCGGTATCGTGAGCTGACGATAGTTCGCTCCGTCCTCGAAGCCTACTGTCAGGGTGTTTTCCGCCGCCCAGGATATCTTGTAGCGGTCGTCGCTCACGTTGAACTCATTGAGGTCTGTGACGGCGAGGAGAGCCGCTTTTCCTTCGTCCTCGGTCCCGGTGAGGTAGAAAGCCACGGTGCGCCCGCCGAAATACGGCTCGGTTTCCTCAATTATGAGCCGCAGCTCCTCGTCGGAGTAGCTCACGCTGTATCTTTCCCTGACTGGGGAGCCGAGCGCCATAAACGCCGAGCTTCCCACCATCGCCAGCGACACTATGAGAAGTCCTGCGGCTCCCGTTATCTGAGCCGCCCGGCGCTTTTTCAGGAACGCTCCGCCGATGATAAGCCCGATAAGCACGCACAGAAGCGCGACCACCACAGCCGCTGTAACTCCGAAGAACGCCAGCGGCTGGGAATGCACAATGCTGTCGCCGCTGGCGGTGTAATCCACCGGAAGCTTCGCTGCGGAAAGAACCATTCCCGCGATAAGCATTGCGAGATCCAGACCGAACGCCGCCCCGGCGAATATCCAGGGCTTTTTCAGCAGGGACTGCCACCGGCTCTCCGGAGCCTTTTTCTTTGAGTTTCTCTTTCGGCTTCCCATTGTGAACCCTCCGTAACATCAGCGGAATTTCCGCCGTATTCAGTTCAGCACCGCGCTTTACCGCACGGTGCCGAATTTTTTAAACGTAATACTGCGCCTGAGCCGCGAACATCTCGGCGTAGATACCGCCGGGTTTGTGTACAAGCTCGTCGTGTGTGCCGAGCTCCTTGATCGTGCAGTCGGAGAATACCGCGATACGGTCGCAGAACTTGCAGCTGGACAGCCTGTGCGAGATGTACACCGCCGTTTTGCCGCCGACAAGCTCGTTGAACCGGCAGTATATCTCGTACTCCGCCACCGGGTCGAGCGCCGCGGTAGGCTCGTCGAGTATAACCACCGGGGCGTTCTTGAAGAGCGCCCTTGCGATCGCGAGTTTCTGCTGTTCGCCGCCGGAAAGCTGCACGCCGTCCTTCTCGAACTGCCGGAACATCATGGTGTCCCTTCCATGCGGCAGAGTGTTCACCTTGTCAAGAAGACCGACCTTTTCAAGCACTGAATCCACCGCCTCGGGAGTATCCTCCCTGCCAAGCAGCACGTTTTCCTGAACGGAGAACGCCAGCAGCCGGAAGTCCTGGAACACCACCGAGAACAGCTTCATGTACTCGTCGTAGTCGTAGTCGCGGATATTCACGCCGTCGAGGAGTATCTCGCCCTCGTCCGTGTCGTAGAGCCGGCAGAGCAGCTTAATGAACGTGGTTTTTCCAGCGCCGTTAAGTCCGACTACCGACAGGCGCTCTCCCGCCTTGATCTTTATCGAAACGTTTTTCAGCACCTGCACTCCCGTGTTAGGGTAGGAGAAGCTGACATTCCGGAACTCTATCTCGTGCGGTTTATCGAGATCCCTGACCTTCCGCGTGCCTTTCTGGAGGTACGGCGGGTATTCCATCAGCTTAACCGTTTCGTAGGCGTAGCTGCACCGCTTTACTATATCCTGAATATTGAATATCACGCCCTGGACTGCCTGGTTGACAGTTCCTCCGGCGGCAGTGAGCTGCGAGAACTGTCCGATGGTAATGCTCCCCAGTATCGCGAGGATACCGAGATACAGATATGTACCGAAATCTCTCAGGGCGGTCACGGTCACATCGAGGATATTCAGCGGGTAAAGTTCCTTTTCCTTGTCAACGTCGTAGCTTATCGTGCGCTTTATCTGCTCCGCCGCTTTCGCGATGAGCGTTCCCGCCGCGCCGTACAGCCGGATATCCTTTGCGAAGCGGATATCCTCCTGCTCGTAGTTTATGTAGTAATACACGCGGTCGACCTTTGAAAGCTCGCTGAACCACTTGACTTCAATTTTGTTCTTCTTCGCGTTGAGTATTGAGGAAACCGCCAGCAGCACGCCGATTATCAGCAGCAGCCAGGGTGCGGAAACTGCGAGTATAGTCACAACGCCGACTATCTTAATGACGTTAGAAATAATGCTGAAGAACTGCACGCAGATACCGTGCAGGCCTCCCGACCAGTCGATACCGTCGTTTGCCTTTCGTATCTGGTCGAGCGCCTGTTTGTTCTCGGTGAGCGCGAAATCTATCTCCATGCAGCGCTCCGCGACCATTTCGCGGGAATAGTTGAGGAACTTATCCTCAAACCGCTCGAGATAGATAGTGAGCTGCGTCCCGGCGGTGCCGACCGCGATATCAAGCCCCACCATCAGCGCCGCGTACAGTATTATCTGTATAACGCTGCGCTCCGGCTGGCAGAGAGCGTCCACCAGCAGCGGCAGGAATATCAGGTCGATGAACGGCAGTACCGCCTGCACGATTACGTTTATCACCGAAACGATGAAGTACCGCTTGCTGAGCTTCCATGCCACCGGCAGGTAGAATTTCAGCGTATTCAGCACTGCATTTTTTTTCTCATTCTTTTTGGAATTACTCACGGACAACGCCCCCTTCCTCTGCGGGAACGTATTCCGCTCCGTCCTCAATGTAGTACTGCGCCTGCACGCGGAACATCTCCGCATATGCGCCGTCCTTTTTCAGCAGCTCGTCGTGGGTGCCGTACTCCACCATTTCGCCGCCCTTGAACATCGCGATGGTGTCGCAGAACCGGGTCGACGAAAGCCTGTGTGATATGTAAACGGCGGATTTTTCACCTATCATGCCGTCGAAGCTCTGATACAGCCGGTATTCCGCGAGGGCGTCCAGGGCCGCTGTCGGCTCGTCGAGCACCACCACCGGGGCGTTTTTGTACAGCGCCCTTGCGAGCGCCATTTTCTGCTTCTCGCCGCCGGAGAGGTCGACTCCGTCGTCGTAGAGGACTTTCAGCATCTGGGTGTCGATTCCCTTCGGCAGTTTGTCGAGCTTATCGCCCATACCCGCCGCACGCAGGAATTTCTCCGCTTTCTGCTTGTCGGTGTTCTCGGTGAGCTGCATTGAAACGTTCTCGCACAGCGGGAACGCGAACACCTCGACCTCCTGGAAAGCAGGGGAGAACAGTTTGAAATACTCGTTCCGGTCGAACTCGCGGATATCTATGCCGTTGCAGAGTATCTGACCCTCCGTGACGTCGTAGAGCCGGAGCAGTAACTTTATGAACGTGGATTTCCCGGCGCCGTTCAGCCCGACCACAGCGAGGCGCTGTCCAGCGCTGAACGTGAGGTTCAGGTTTTTCAGCGCGTAGGTCTCCTGACCATTGTAGCGGAACGAAACGTTTCTGAATTCAAATGTGTAGCCGTCCGCCTTGGGTATGGGAGTATGCTTTTCCTGAAGCTCATCGGCGTTTTTGATGTCCATGTAGCTGCGGAAATCGTCCGTTTTCGCGGAGTGCTCCCGCATTCCACCCAGCGACTGAAGGAACTGGCTGACATACATAGAGAACGTGATAGCGCTTCCGGTGTACAGCGTGAAATCGCCGATGGACATGCCGTTGAAAAGCATGTCGTAAATGAGCCAGCCGTAGATTATCACGTTTCTCACAAGCGCGACGCCCTGCGAGAACCATGTGTTCCAGCTCCAGTAAACACGGGACTGTATCCAGTGCTTCAGCTCAATGTTGTTGATGTCCTTATACTTGCTGAGCAGCCACTTTTTCATTCCGTACAGCCGGATATCCTTGGCGTAGGTGAAGTCGGTGGAAACCTCCTGCATGTAGTTCATTTTGCGCCAGTGGGGAGCCATAGCGTCCCACATGACTTCCTTATCCTTTACGCGGATATAGTCGAAATACTCGAACTGAATGAACGACAGCACCGCGATTATCAGCACCAGCCAGCCGTTGAATGTGAAGATTATCCCCACTGCGGTAATTACCGCGACAAGCTGCACCGCAGTCGACCACATGTTCGACATGAGTGCGCCTATGCCCATCCACTCGCCCTCGACGGCGCGCTTTGCCTTCTGGAGGCGGTCGAGCATGTCGGGATCCTCAAGCTGTTCGTACTGCATGGTCATTGTTTTTGCGATACGCTCCTGCACGAGGGAGTTCCTCGTTACAAGGAAGCCTATGCGCAGCTTCTTTGCGGAAAGTGTGTTCAGCCACATCATGACGAATTCCACCGCCGTAGTGCCTGCGACCAGCCACAGCAGCGGCGTAATGTCATGACCGGAGGTCCCCGCCTGCTGGGTTATCATGTCTATTACCAGCTTCGCGATGACCGTCCAGATATATGACATGGAGGCTCCGGCAATGCCCCCTAAAAGCAGGAACGCCACCGTGCTTTTCCGATAGCGCAGGAAAGCCCTGATGATGTACCCACAGTTGCTGATAAGCCCGTACTCGTGGTGTAGCTCATCAGTCTGCTCTGTTTTTTTCTTCCTTTTAAATAGCATGTTGATTCTCCAGGGAATAGAGAGCAGAAATTAAATTCGGAATTCTTAATTCGGAATTCGGAATGAGTGTGCCGCTTCGCGGAATATTACAAAAGAATCGCAGAATGCAAAGCAGTCACATATGGGCTTTCGCCGTATTTTAACTGTTCGCAATTGCATGCAATTTTGAAATATTGACCGCGGAGCGGTCTCCGAAATTCCGAATTCCGCTTTCCTGATTCCGAATTTGCAACTCAGACTTCAACGTCTGCTTCGTAATCTACTCCGTCTATTCCAAAACCAAACAGCTCGTAGAAATCCTTCCAGTAGCCTTCAATATCGGTATATTCCTTGAAATTATCGGCGTTAAGGATATTCCAGAGCTTCGTTACCTCGTCCTGGATCTCGGGCTTCATCTCGAGGTCGTCAAGACGTATTCTTCCTTCGCCGTCAACTGCGCCGGATACCGGCTTCCCGTCTGCGCCGAACTTTTCAGCGAACAGGCGGTACATCTGCTCGATGCAGCCCTCGTGTACGCCCTTCTCCTTCATCACCTTGTAAAGAATGGAGATGTACAGCGGAACTATCGGGATAGCCGCGCTGGACTGTGTAACAAGAGCCTTGTTGACGGAGATGTACGCTTTTATTCCGTCTGCGGCGTATTTCTCGGTTATTTCCTTCGAGGTCTGGAAAAGGTGAGCCTTCGCTCTGCCTATGGAGCCTTCGAAGTACATCGGGTGGGTAAGCTCCGGACCGATATACGAATAGGCAACGGTAACGGCGTTGTCCTCTATTGCGTCAGCAGCTTTCAGCGCGTCGATCCATGCCGCCCAGTCCTCGCCGCCCATTACCTTGACGGTGGCGGTTATCTCGTCCTCGGTGGCAGGCTCGATGGTGACTTCGGAAACGGTGTTGTTCCGAAGGTCGATAGTTTTGTTGGTGTAGGGCTCTCCGGTGGTCTTGAGCACGGAGGAATAGGTCACGTCGCCGACTGTTCTTCTCGGAGCCGCGAGGCTGTACACAACGCAGTCCACCTTGCCGAGGTCCGCCTTGATGATGTCGATGACTTCCTTCTTGCACTCGTCGGAATACGCGTCGCCGTTCACGGTCCTGGCGTACAGCCCGTCAGCCTTCGCATATTTCTCGAAAGCCTGGGTGTTGTACCAGCCGGAGGTACCGGTCTTGTTTCCGCTTGCGGGTCTGTCGAACATTACGCCCAGCGTAGCGGCTCCGCCTGCAAATGCAAGGGAAATGCGGCTTGCAAGTCCGTAACCCATGGAGCTTCCCAGCACCAGGACCTTCTTCGGTTTGAAACCGTTGTCCTCCGCCTTCTTTGACTTAACGTAATCTATCTCAGACTTAACGACTGCCTCGCAGCCCACCGGGTGAGCTGTGGTGCAGATGAATCCTCTGACCTTTGGTTTAACTATCATAGTGATACTCCTTCCCCGCAGTACGGCAAGACACGTGTGCGATACTGCGCTTTAAAAATTGAAAGCTGCGGACTTCCGCAGTGCGTACAAAGTTATTTTACCATAAAACGCCGGGTTTTACAAGGGGTAACGTGAGAAATTTTTGGACTTCTGATTTGAAGCTGACTTCAGCGGGGATATAAAACGGCAAACTATTTGAGCGGCCGGAGCTTAACGTTAATATTATTCCGCAGTTATTTGTGTTTCAGAATTCTTAGCCTGATAAAATATTTTTTTTCTCTTGACAAAAGTCCGAATTCGGATTATAATAATAAAGTTAATTTGAGAAACGTCCGGATTCGGACTAACTAACAGGAGAGACGAATTAAAGAACAAAGAAAAAGTGGAGAACCAGCCGCAGAGCAAGACAGAATGTGCGATCGCGGCGTACAACAGTCTGTGGAAGGAACAGAACGAGATATATTCCGCAGCTGCCAGGAGCTTCGGGCTGTCCGACAGCGCGATGTGGATACTGTATTTTCTGAGGCTGAACAACGGAACATGCCAGCAGAAGGAGCTTGCAAGCTCCCTGTCGCAGCCGAAACAGACCACCAACAGCGCAGTTAAGCAGCTCGAGCGCGGCGGATACGTCACGCTCAAGTGCGGCTCTGACCGCCGCTGCCGCCTCGTGGAGCTTACGCCAAAGGGCAGCGGGCTTGCCGTGAGTACCTCCGATCATGTGATAGCCGCCGAGCGCGAGACCTGGGGCGACTTCACCGAAGAGGAACAGGACAGCCTGATAGAGCTTCTGAGCAAGTACAACAAGAGACTTAAAACGAGAATGGAGGAGAAAAATGAAAAATAAAGACGTAATTCAGCTTTCGGATCACTTCACGCTTCCGCGGCTCATGCGATTCTGCCTGCCATCGATAGTGATGATGGTCTTTACGTCTATATACGGAGTCGTCGACGGATATTTCGTGTCAAACTTTGTGGGCAAGACCGCGTTCGCTTCGGTGAATCTGGTGATGCCGTTCCTGATGATACTGGGCGGCGTAGGATTCATGATAGGAACAGGCGGCAGCGCGCTGGTCGCAAAGTGCCTCGGTGAAAAGAACGAGGAGCAGGCGCGCCGGGTATTTTCAATGATGATATACCTGACGTTCATACTGGGCGTTACGCTGTCGGTGCTCGGAATCGTGTTCGCTGAGCCGGTGGCAAGGTTCCTCGGCGCAGATGAGGAGATGCTTGCAAACTGCGTGACATACGCCCGCACCTGCCTGATATTCAACACGTTTTTCATGTTGCAGAATGTGTTTCAGAGCTTCCTTGTGACCGCAGAGCGCCCCAAGCTGGGACTTGCCGTTATAGTTGCCGCCGGGCTTACCAACATGGGACTTGACGCGCTGTTCATTGCAGGGTTACAGATGGACGTTACTGGCGCGGCGCTCGCGACAGGTCTCAGCCAGACAGTTGGAGGACTGCTGCCGCTGCTTTTCTTCCTCAAAAAGGACAATGGAAGCAAGCTGCGTATCGTTAAGACGCCCATGGAGCTGTGTCCGATAATCCAGGCGTGCAGCAACGGCGCTTCAGAGCTTATGACAAACATCTCATCTTCGATAGTCAGCATGCTGTATAATCACCAGCTCATCAGTCTTGCCGGACGAACGGAATTTCCGCATATGGAGTGCTGATGTACGTGCAGTTCGTATTTGCGGCAATATACATCGGATACGCCATCGGAACCGCGCCGATCGTGGGTTATAACTACGGCGCCCAGAATCATGCGGAGCTTCACAACATGCGCAAAAAAAGCACGATACTTACGCTCAGCGCCGGAGTTGTAATGGTGGGACTGGCTCAGCTTCTCGCGGCTCCGCTGGCGCATATTTTCGTGGGCTATGATAAGGAATTGTTCGATATGACGGTACATGCGTTCAGGCTGTTTTCGTTCACATTCCTGTTCTCGGGGTTCAATATATTTACCTCGTCGTTCTTCACTGCGCTGAACAACGGTGCGATATCCGCGGCGGTTTCGTTCCTTAGAACACTAGTGTTCCAGCTTGCCGCAGTGCTTATCCTGCCCGTATTTTTCGATTTGGACGGTATCTGGATATCGGTGGCGTTCGCGGAGGTCTGCGCGTTCGTTATTTCGCTGATATTCCTCGCGGCAAAGAAGAAAAAGTACAATTACTGACTAGGAAAACTATAATTTAGCGCTACATGGAAACTACTGCGTCAGCAATTGGTTTTCGCTTCCTTTTGCTTACAAAAGGAAGTGGGAGCGTGAGGGCAAAGCCCTCACACTTCGCGCGCCAGCGCGAATACTCCGCACGGAGTGCGGCTACTCTGCGCGCCGGCGCGCAGTCAAAACGTCCAAA
>ENA-UOJB01001046-UOJB01001046.1-human-gut-metagenome-genome-assembly--contig:-C48-NODE-1046-length-25283-cov-6.675400_pt1 | contig 25283 bp, 17 predicted proteins | sample MGYA00242338_ERZ723885 | MGnify/ENA metagenome assembly ERZ723885
ATTGAAACTGTTGTAATATCAAATATGGGTTCCGAGGGAAATCTTTTTGTACATGGATGTAAAACGATTAAAATATGTTGGCGATTGCATCGGGGCTGTTTTAAATGATAATTTAGGTTTGTATTATGAGACTTATACCGGGAATGGTACTTCTGCCGACTGGACAAATTTTTGTTTGACATTGAGGAATATACTAAGAACCGATTAGGAAGAAAGGATCACTTTCATGAGAGGGTAAATGTGTCAAGGCCGTCTTGACGCATTTACCCATATTTTTGCATCTTGTTTTGTCATCAGCGTATTATCCCGTTCCTTTTCAACAGGGCGCCGATTTCTGCATCTTTTCCCCGGAAACGTCTGTACAGGATATCCGGATCTTCGGTGCCGCCTTTCGAGAGGATGTTTTCACGAAAAGAACGGGCTGTCTCCCGGTTGAAGATTCCCGTCTCTTTGAAGACCGAGAAAGCATCGGCATCCAAGACTTCCGCCCATTTATAGCCGTAATAGCCGGCTGAATATCCCCCAGAGAAAATGTGCCCGAAACTGCTGCTCATCAAGGTTCCGGTAACTTCCGGGACGATCACGGTCTGCTTCCAGGCCTCCTTCTCGAAAGCGATTACATCCCCGCCGAACGGCTCTGTCCGGGTATGCCAGGCCATATCCAGAAAACCGAAGCTCAGTTGACGGCAGCAGGCGTATCCTACGTTGAAATTAGCGGCGTCTATCAGTTTTTGTACTAATTCTTGCGGGATTTTTTCTCCGGTTTGGTAGTGGATGGCGATCTGATCCAGAAACTCTTTCTCTGTCAGCCAGTTTTCCATCAGTTGGGAAGGAAGTTCCACAAAGTCGCGATAGACGTTCGTACCGGAAAGGCTCGCGTATGATCCTTCTGCAAACATGCCGTGCAGGGCATGTCCGAATTCATGTAACAGTGTGTTGACTTCGTCGAAAGTCAATAAAGAAGGCTTCGTCTCGGTCGGACGCGTGAAGTTCATCACGATAATGATTTGCGGCCGGCTGTCTTCGCCGTCTCGATCCCGGTATTGTTCCTTTATATTGTTCATCCAGGCTCCCGACTGTTTTCCGTCGCGCGGATGGAAGTCTGTATATAATATGGAAAGAAACTTCCCGTCGGCATCGTAGACTTCGTATGCCTCTACTTCGGGATGATAAACCGGAATCTCTTTGTTTTCTTTAAAAGTGATGCCGTATAATTGCGTGGCCAGGCCGAACACGCCTTTCTTTACATGGTTCAGTTCGAAATAGGGACGCGTCATTTCATCGTTCACGTTGAAACGGGTATCTTTCAGCTTTTCGGAATAATAACTCCAATCCCAGGGCATGATGGTTATGTTTTCTTTTTCCGTTACCGAAGCGAATCCTTGCACGGCCTCGTATTCGCTTCGCGCAACCGGCTTGTATGCCTCCAGTAGCTCGTTCAGCAATTTATAGACGCGTGCGGGAGTTTTAGCCATCGTATGTTTCAATTTGTAGTCGGCATAGTCGGCATGTCCCATCAGCTTGGCGATTTCCAGGCGGATGTTGACGATTTTCCGTATGATTTCCTTATTGTCGTATTCATCCCCTTTGTTGCCCACGCTCATGTATTCCCGGTACATCTTTTCCCGCAACCCGCGCAGAGCTGAGTAACGCATGAAGGGCACGTAGCTTGGGGCCGAGAGATTGAATAGCCATCCGGTTTTTCCTTTTTCTTTAGCCCTGAGCGCGGCGGCTTCGCGTATGCTTTCCGGTAGTCCTTTCAGCTCGTCTTCTTTTGTCAGCAACAGTTCGTAGCGGTTCTTATCCTTCAATGCGTTCTGATCGAACGTGAGGGAAAGAAGGCTTAACTCGGAACTGAGTTTGCGATATTTTTCTTTTTCTTCGGGTCCGAGTGCGGCGCCACGTACACAGAAAGCTTCGAATGTCTTTTCCAGCAAGCGTGTGTCTTCCGTCGGGAGGCGTAGCTTTTCTATTTGTTCGTAGACACTTTTTACCCGTGCGAACAGTTTTTCGTTCAAATAAATATTATTGGAACTTTCCGACAATTTGGGTGATACTCGTTGTGAGATATTCATCATCTCGTCGTCTGCTTCTGCGTTCAATACGTTGAAGAAGGTCGAGCTGACTTTATCCAGTAGCTTACCGCTACGTTCGAGCGCTACGATTGTATTTTCGAATGTTGGAAGTTCCGTATTGTTGGCAATGGCCTGGACTTCCTCGTCCAATTGCTGGATTCCTTCGTCGAAAGCAGGTTCGTAATGTTCTGTTTCGATCCGGTCGAACGGGGGAGTTTCGAATGGAGTCCGATAAGTCCCGAAAAAGGGGTTTTCGCTATTTTGCTTCATGTCCTTTAGTGTTGATTTATTATATAACAAAGGTACGGAATAATCGGCAAATAAAAATGCATTGATTTTCGGGCGATGTCAAACAATCGGAATTGAAAGTTTTTAACAGCTTGGTATGTGTTTGACAACACATATATCCACTTTGGCATATTTGTAACAGATTATCAATCAAACTGTTTTTAAATCGTAAAAAATGAAATTTCTAAATAAATATGAAAGTGAATTTGTTTTTTTATTTTTTAAGTGATACTTTTGGTCAAGATACAAAAGTAATTTATATGTTATCACGTTAAAGCATAAACTTAAAACCAAATTAAAAATATGAGTTATCTTAAATTTGACAAGACTCTTATGACGAACCTGGAAGAAGCGCTGCCAAGAGAAATTCTTCGTACGAATCGTTCGGGAGCCTACCATTGTACAACTATCGTTGATTGCAACACAAGAAAATATCACGGATTACTTGTGATTCCGGTTCCGGAACTGGATGATGAGAATCATGTATTGTTGTCGTCATTGGATGAAACTGTCATACAGCATGGTGCTGAATTTAACTTGGGGCTTCATAAGTATCAGGGGGATAATTACAGTCCGAAAGGTCATAAGTACATTCGTGAGTTCGAGTGTGAGAAAGTTCCTACGACGATCTATCGTGTAGGAGGTGTTATTCTAAAAAAAGAGAAGTTGTTTGTCCATCATGAGAATCGGATCTTGATTCGTTATACGTTGCTGGATGCCCACTCGGCAACAACATTGCGTTTACGTCCGTTTTTGGCGTTTCGCAGTGTACGCGAATATACACACGAGAATGCTCAGGCCAATCGCGAATATCAGGTTGTGTCGAATGGTATCAAAACTTGCATGTATCCGGGCTATCCCGAATTATATATGCAATTGAACAAAAAGAATGAATTTCATTACCAGCCTGATTGGTATCGAGGTATCGAATATCCGAAAGAGCAGGAGAGGGGCTATGATTTTAACGAGGATTTGTATGTTCCCGGATATTTTGAAGTCGAGATAAAAAAAGGTGAAAGCATCGTCTTTTCCGGTGGGGTTTCTGAAATAGGAACTCGTTCGTTGAAAAAGACATTTGAGGACGAGGTTGAAGAACGTACACCTCGCGATACTTTCCAGCATTGTCTGGTCAATGCCGCACATCAGTTCCTGAATAAGCAGGAAAACGAATTTTATATTTTGGCCGGTTATCCGTGGTTCAAATGTAGGGCACGCGATTTGTTTATTTCTTTGCCAGGGTTGACTTTGGCTATCGATGAGGTCTCCAAGTTTGAAATGGTAATGGAAACGGCCCGTAAGGCGATTTATAATTTTATCCGAAATGAACCGAGCCGGATCAAAATTTATGAAATGGAGCATCCCGATATCTTGCTTTGGGCTGTTTGGTGTATTCAACAATATGCTAAAATGGTTTCACGTGAAGCATGCCGCGAGAAATATGGTTTATTGTTGGAAGATATCATGAAGTTCCTCTGCCAGGATAAACATCCGAATCTGGTTCTGCATGATAATGGATTGCTTTATACGTATGGAACGAATAAGGCTGTTACATGGATGAACTCGACAGTTAACGGACATCCCGTTATTCCGCGTACTGGATATATAGTTGAAGTCAATACATTGTGGTATAACGCCTTGCGGTTTGTGAGAGAATTGTCGGGTGAGGTCGGAAATAATGCTTTGACTGAATCTTTGGGGGCTTTGGCTGAGAAAAGCGGGAAGTCGTTTGTCAATGTGTTCTTGAACGAGTATGGCTATTTGCTCGATTACGTTGATGGTAACATGATGGAGTGGAGCGTGCGTCCGAATATGATATTTGCCGTGGCATTTGATTATTCGCCTTTGAATTCCAGCCAGAAAAAAGGTGTGCTCGATATTGTGACGAAAGAGTTGCTTACTCCTAAAGGACTCCGTTCTTTAAGTCCGAAAAGCGGTGGTTATAATCCTAATTATGTAGGTCCCCAGATCCAGCGTGATTATGCTTATCATCAAGGAACGGCCTGGCCTTGGCTAGCAGGTTTCTATTTTGAGGCATATCTTCGTATCTATAAGATGAGCGGTATAGGGTTCATCGAACGCTATCTGATCGGCTATGAAGATGAAATGTCGTCCCATTGTATCGGATCCATTTCAGAATTGTTTGATGGTAATCCTCCGTTCAAGGGGCGTGGGGCTATATCGTTCGCAATGAATGTCGCAGAAATATTGAGAATATTATACTTATTGAGCAAATATAACTATTGAAAGGAGGAGCCTGTATGAAAGTGTTAATGTTTGGATGGGAATTTCCTCCCAAAATATACGGTGGTCTTGCGGTTGCATCCTATGGTATTACTAAAGGTCTGAGTCTGCAGAATGATGTGGAGACAACTTTTTGTTTGCCGAAGCCTACCGGTGAAGAAGAAGGTTTCCTGAATATTATAGGTATGAACCAAGTACCTGTCGTATGGAGGGATGTCGATTATGATTATTTGAAGTCCAGGCTTCCCAATTTTATGACGCCGGAGCAATATTATGCTTTCCGTGACCATATCTATGCTGATTTCTCATATCTGAATGTAAATGATTTGGGCTGTATGGAGTTTGCCGGTGGGTATCCTGCTAACCTGCATGACGAGATCAATAATTTTTCGATTATAGCGGGTGTCGTTGCTCGCCAGCAGCAATTTGATATTATTCATGCCCACGATTGGTTGACATATCCGGCTGGTGTGCATGCAAAGATGGTGAGTGGAAAACCTCTTTGCATTCATGTTCATGCAACTGATTTCGACCGTTCACGCGGAAAGGTTAATCCGACTGTATATGCAACGGAAAAGAACGGTATGGATTATGCGGATTGTATTATGTGCGTATCTGAATTGACACGACAGACGGTTATCCGAGAGTATCATCAGGATCCGCGGAAATGTTTTGCCATGCATAATGCGGTTTATCCATTGTCGCAAGAACTTTTGGACATTCCTCGTCCGGAGCATAAAAAGGAGAAGGTCGTGACTTTTCTGGGACGTATCACGATGCAAAAAGGACCGGAATATTTTGTCGAGGCAGCAGCGCTTGTTTTGAAACGTACGCGTAATATCCGCTTCATTATGGCGGGGTCGGGTGATATGCTGGACGCTATGATTAATCTGGCCGCCGAGCGTGGAATTGCCGACCGTTTCCATTTTCCCGGGTTTCAACGTGGAAGGCAGGTATATGAAGCTTACAAGAACAGTGACGTCTTTGTGATGCCTTCTGTTTCCGAACCGTTCGGGATAGCCCCGTTGGAAGCCATGCAGTGCGGAACACCTTCCATTATTTCCAAACAGTCCGGTTGTGGAGAGATTCTCGACAAAGTGATTAAGACGGACTATTGGGATATTTATGCAATGGCTGACGCTATCTATTCGATCTGTACGAATCCCTCTTTGTTCGAATATCTTCAGGTGGAAGGGAAGAAAGAGGTCGATGGTATCACATGGGAAAAAGTCGGCTTGCGGATTCGCGCTCTTTATGAGAATGTCTTAAAGAATTACGGTAAATAATCAAACAACAATTAGATATGAAAACAATCTGTCTTTATTTTGAAATACATCAAATTATACATTTGAAACGCTATCGTTGCTTCGATATCGGTACGGATCATTACTATTATGATGATTATGAAAATGAACGCAGTATCACGGAGATTGCAGAGCGTTCTTATATTCCGGCATTGACAGCTTTGCTTGAAATGGCAAAGAGCAACGGAGGAGCTTTTAAAGTCGCTTTTTCTATTTCGGGTGTGGCTTTGGAACAGTTGGAGATCTATTCTCCTGCCGTGATTGACTTGTTGCATCAATTGAATGATACGGGCTGTTGTGAATTTTTATGCGAACCTTATTCTCATGGGCTTTCTTCTTTGGCTAATGAAGAATGTTTCCGGGAAGAAGTTTCCAGAATGAGTGCGAAGATCAAACAAGTTTTTGGACAAACTCCCAAGGTTTTCCGTAATTCCAGCTTGATTTATTCGAATGAGATCGGATCGGTTGTCGCAAGTATGGGATTTAAAGGGATTTTGACCGAAGGAGCCAAACATGTGCTGGGATGGAAGAGCCCGCATTATGTGTATCATTGTGCCTATAATCCTAATTTGAAGATTTTGCTTCGTGATTTCAAATTGTCAGACGATATTAGTCTGCGTTTTTCAAATTCGGATTGGAGCGAATATCCGTTATTCGCAGATAAATATATCGGTTGGATTGCAGGTTTGCCGGAAGAAGAACAGGTTATCAATATTTTTATGGAGCTTTCTGCTTTGGGCATAGCACAGCCGTTATCTTCAAATATTCTGCAATTCATCAAGGCTTTGCCGGCTTGTGCGAAAGAAAAAGGTATTTCATTCTCGACCCCATTTGAAATCGTGACAAAGTTCAAGTCTGTTGATCAGGTTGATGTTCCTTATCCGATGTCATGGGCTGATGAAGAAAGAGATACAAGTTGTTGGTTGGGTAACGTGATGCAGCGTGAGGCGTTTAATAAGTTGTATAGTGTGGCTGGTCGTGTTCATTTATGTGATGATCGTCGTATCAAGCAGGATTGGGACTATTTGCAGGCAAGCAATAATTTCCGTTTTATGACGACCAAGAAAACCGGGATTTGGCTCAATCGTGGTATTTATGATTCTCCGTATGATGCATTTACCAATTATATGAATATATTAGGTGATTTTATCAGTCGTGTAGATGCCTTATATCCTGTCGAGATAGAGAACGAAGAATTGAATTCGCTTCTTACAACGATTAAGAACCAAGGTGAGGAGATTGAAAAGTTACAGAAAGAACTTGACAAGTATAAGAAAAAAGCAGCGAAAAAAGCGGCTGCTGAGTAGAGGTAAAGTAATAAATGAAAACGGGGCTGTCTCAAAATGAACTTTGAGACGGCCTTTTTTGTGCCTGCCCAAAAATGTGGCAAGCCCTAACTTCGCTCAGCCAGAACTTGCCCGTGTCTCTAATTTTTTGTATCTTAGGGAACAACATATTTAGATATCTCAAAGATAATGTTTAAAGGTTACACATCCAACGATAATCTGCTTTTACCTCCATGTTTAGGCGATTTTATCCCCCAGAACGATCTGGTCCGGGTTGTTCACCGTATTTGAACAGATAAACCTTGAAGAACTTTACCGTAAGTATTTCCCTAAAGGTTGTTCTGCGTACCACCCGCGCATGATGCTTCAGATTCTTGTCTATGCTTATTTGCGTAATATCTATTCCAGCCGTCGCATAGAAGAGTTCTCATCCTGAACTATATCTTCCACCAGTGTGCAGGTGATACCTCCACTTATCCCCTACACATGGATGATTTCCATTCACTTTACGGCAGATACCCAGACGTGTCTGTCTGTGATGCCGGATACGGAAGTGAAGAGAATTATCTGTACGCTTTCCAACATGGCATTGAAACCTTTATAAAGTACAATTATTTTCATAAGGAACAGAAAAGAAGCTTCAAAAACGATCCATTCTTGTCTGCCAGCTTTTATTATAATGAAGAAACCGACGGCATGTACTGTCCGATGGGACAGAGAATGGAAAGACTCTCCGATGCAAAGCGGGTAACAGACAACGGTTTTGTGCAGACTATATCAAGATACAGGGCACGTAACTGTAACGGCTGGCCCATTAAGATGCCGGTGTCACAGAAGCCAGTCAGAAAGGATAGTACAGGTGAATCACCGCCTGAGAAAAATCAAGGAAAGGGAACGTGAAAAGCTCCTGTCACCGGAAGGTCTTAAATACCGCGGTCAGCGGCCACAGGATGTGGAAGCTGTATTTGGAAACATCAAGAACAACAAGCACTTATCCAAATAACTTCAATCTGAAATGAAAAAAAGGCCATCTCTAGTTTGTTTTGAGACAGCCTCTTTTTTTATATCTGATAGATATTAAATAGTCGATCTGTTTATCTATATTCGATTGTTACGATACGCATTTCCATAGCGTCTTTGTCGATGCGAAGTTTTACACCGGAAGGTTTCAAATAGTTCTCAATAGCGACAGTGTATTCGCTTGTCTGTCCGTAGTAGTTAGTTGTCGTTCCTACTCTGCGCTGTACGGGGATAACGTTGATTTCCAAATCCTCATCCGGAGAGTTTTCTATGTGGGTTTTTAGCAGTTTTGCTATGTTTCCGAATGAATAGGTCCGGGTAGAAGCCACATAAGATCCCCGGTAAGAAGTGATGTTATTTTCTACATTATTATTTTTAAAGAATGTATCCATTGAATCTTTCGGGAGTATCAGCACGTTAGCCGGAGCTTCAAATGCGAATTTCCAGTCTTCTTGCGGAAGAGCTTTTAGAGAAAGGTCTACATTGCTGACAATACGTCCTTTGATAATCGGGGCAATGTCTTGTGCAGGAATTGTCAACCGGGTGTATACGCCTGCCGGACTTTTCAGATAAGCGATGCTATCGTTAGGTTCTAGCAAATGATCAATGTCTGTATTTTCGAATCTGTTCAACTGGATGACTTCGGATGTCGCACTGAATGTCTCCCAAGTTTGCACGATTGAATCTTGGTTGGCGGAACCTTTTACCGTATACTTATAGTAAATGTTCATTTGGGAACTTTCGATATTCAGAATGTTTCCTGTACCGTATGTATTTGTGACATAAATACCGGGAAAGAACTGATTGAACGTATTCTGGTCATTAAAAACTTCCGGAGTTTTGATTGTCGCGTCATAGAAACGTTGACCTACTTCCTGGGGCATGCGGATGGTTATTCTCGGTTGATAAGTCAGTACGTTGTTTGAATTTTTATCATTCCAAAGAGAGTCCGAAACACTTAGATCACGTGCCGTATATGTCTGCATACCTAATGATTTCTGCATATTGCAGTATTGTTCCGGATCGATATTCGTATAAAAATCTCTCGTTAGCGGAGTTGTTACTTCGTATAGTTGTGCACGCATCGGAGTTAGAGAATCACCTGTCCAGCTTCGGCTATAATATATTTTAAATTCGACCGAATCTATTATGCCGTTGTAGGGTGTATACCTGAACCGGAAATTTTCCGGACAGTAGAACTGGCACATAAAATCAGACTTCAGGTTTCCGTACAAAGGATCGTATATTTCCCCTAATGAACCGTAAATTGTCCGGGCATAGACAGAATCAGTCTGTAATGTTTTTGCTTTCATGTAAAATGTGTCCGCATATACCAGCGGTCTGTCATTCTCCGGTTGAATACCTGTTCCTACCTGCGTCAAATCATCATTACACCCGCTCAGAATTGAGATCCCGAGACTCAGGCCAAGTATAAAAAGCTTGATTTTCATTTCTCTAAATTTATTTTGTGCCTAATATGACATCGTAGAATTCGTTGAATTTATCCATATAAACGTCCGACGACTGATAAGGCAGGAATGGAGTGTGCTTTTTAGTGGCAATATAATCCAACACATCTTGATTGATCGTTTCACTACCCTGTATCACACCATCTGCGAAATCGATGGCGAGCTTGGTCAGCCCGGTAAAGCTTGTATCGGTTTTAATACCTTTCAAGTCGCTGTCCTTGGCTCCATCCATTTTTAACTTGCTTGCAAATTCTTTTCTGAACGGTGTTTTGAAGTCATCGTTATAAATAGAGTATACGATCTTTGCATCTTTGAGGCAAGGATCGTCGGCATACATACGTTTGATGTACAGTGCTGTTAGCGCTGACATCCAACCATGACAGTGAATGACGTCTGGTATCCAACGGAGCTTTTTCACTGTTTCCAATACACCACGAACGTAGAAGATCGAACGGTCATCGTTATCCTCGTATTCGTTTCCATCATCATCGTTGATAGTATGCTTTCTTTGGAAGAAATCTTCATTGTCAATGAAGTATACCTGCATGCGGGCTGCCTGAATGGATGCTACCTTTATAATCAGCGGGTGATCGGTATCATCAATGATGAGATTCATACCCGAAAGCCGGATTACTTCGTGCAACTGGTTGCGGCGTTCGTTAATGCTACCGAACTTGGGCATGAAAGTCCTAATTTCACGACCGCGCTCCTGTATGCCTTGTGGCAGGTTTCTGCATATCGTTGCAATCTCTGATTCGGGAAGGTAGGGTGTTATTTCTTGAGCTATAAACAAGATTTTTTTTGCATCCATTCTGTAAACTAGTTTTATAAAGACGCTACAAAGATACAAAATTTCTTTCATTTACCGCAATTATTTATTTGCTTTGCACCGTCAATAAGCATCTAAAGGATGAAAATAGTAAACAGCATTAAAGAATTGAAGAGTTATCTCGCTGAAGAAAAGCGTAATAACAAACAAATTGGCTTTGTCCCCACTATGGGAGCATTGCATGACGGACACTTGAGCCTGGTTGAACGTTGTGTGAAAGAAAATGACGTGTGTGTAGTTAGTGTTTTTGTCAATCCGACCCAGTTTAACGACAAGCACGACCTTGAAACGTATCCTCGTACGTTGGATAAAGACTGTACTCTGTTGGAACCGGCTGGTTGTGACTATGTATTCGCTCCGTCGGCAGAAGAAATGTATCCGGAGCCTGATACCCGCACATTCGATTTCGGCACTGTTTCGGCCGTAATGGAAGGGGCGCGCCGTCCCGGACATTTCAATGGGGTCGCTCAGATCGTGAGCAAACTTTTTTATGTAGTCGAACCGGATAACGCCTATTTCGGTGAAAAAGATTTCCAGCAGATCGCTGTGATCCGTGCTATGGTGAAGCAATTGGATATACCGGTGAAAATCAACGACTGTCCGATTTTGCGCGAGGCAGACGGTTTGGCTTTGAGTAGCCGTAATGTGCGCTTGACACCTGAACAACGTCAAAAAGCTCCATTAATAGCTCGTACGTTAAAAGAAAGTGCTAACTTTGCACCCGAAAAGAGCGTGCAGGAGGTGATCGACTATGTAATCAACACGATAAATGCCGACCCTGTTATGCGTGTGGAATACTATGAGATTGTAGATGGCAATACGATGGAGTCCATCAAGAACTGGTCCGATACGACTTATCCGGTAGGATGTATTACGGTCTATTGCGGAGAGGTTCGTCTGATAGATAATATTAAGTACTAAATATGGATTTGTGATTTATGAATTATGATTTGTTTCCCGTAAGTGAAACCAAAGTTCCATGCCTATGAAACCAAAGTTTCAAGTTGGAGAAACAAGTAGAACTCAATAATTCATAAATCATCAATCATAAATCAGATCGTATGTTTATAGAAGTAGTTAAATCAAAGATTCACCGGGTGACGGTAACGGAAGCCAATCTGAATTACATCGGGAGTATCACTGTCGACGAGGATTTGTTGGATGCAGCTAACCTGATTGCCAACGAAAAGGTCGCTATTGTGAATAATAATAACGGTGAACGTTTTGAAACGTATATCATTAAAGGTGAACGAGGTTCGGGAGTCGTTTGTCTGAACGGAGCTGCTGCCCGTAAGGCACAGCCTGGCGATATCATCATTATTATGTCGTATGCCTTGATGGATTTTGAGGAGGCGAAAACATTTAAGCCGTCGGTTGTGTTCCCTGATACGGCAACCAATAAACTGATATGAAGCATCGGTAGCTGAAAAGTAAATGCAATAGCATATAAAGAAGAAGCTCGCCTGATGTGGCGGGCTTTTTTTATGAGTATGAATTTCCTTCGTAAATAGATAGTATATGTACACAAACAAGCAAATTTGGAATGTTAGTTATCCAATCTTTTTGAGTCTTCTGGCACAGAATGTCATTAATGTGACGGACACTGCGTTTTTGGGCCGGGTCGGTGAAGTTGAGTTGGGAGCTTCGGCAATGGGCGGCTTGTATTATATATGTGCCTTTACGATCGCTTTTGGTTTTAGCACCGGATCGCAGATCATCATGGCCCGCCGTAACGGGGAGCGAAATTATAAGGAAGTCGGACCGGTGATGATACAGGGTGTCTTTTTCCTGTTTATGCTGGCTGCCGTCATGTTCACTTTATCACGCCTGTTTGCTGGAGATATTATGCGGATACTGATATCTTCCGATACGATTCTGAACGCAACGGAAGAGTTCCTGGACTGGCGTGTGTTCGGGTTCTTTTTCTCTTTTGTGAATGTGATGTTTCGTGCATTATTTATCGGTATTACCCGGACGAAAGTGTTGACATTGAATGCGATTGTGATGGCGTTGACGAATGTGCTGCTGGACTATCTGCTGATATTCGGTAACTGCGGTTTCCCGGAATTGGGAGTGAAAGGGGCAGCTATCGCTTCGGTGATGGCGGAGGCGGTGTCTATCGTGTTTTATATGGTCTATACCCGGATGACGGTGGATATTAAGAAGTATGCACTGAATCAGTTCCAATCGTTTGATGTTAAATTGCTGGGGCGTGTGTTAGACATCTCTATATTTACGATGTTGCAATATTTTATTTCGCTCAGCACTTATTTTATGTTGTTTGTGGCTGTGGAACATTTAGGGCAGCGGGAACTGGCAGTTGCGAATATCGTCCGGAGTGTTTACATCGTCTTATTGATCCCTGTCAATTCTTTATCGACAGCAACGAATACGTTTGTGAGTAACAGTATCGGGGCGGGGCATAAGGATCAGGTCATTCCGATCATCCGCCATATAACCTGGATATCGTTGGGGATCATGGCTGTTTTTGTGTCTGTCACTTGTCTGATTCCTTCTACAATATTGTCGGTTTATACCAATGATGTGACTTTGATACAAGCTTCTATCCCTTCCCTTTATGTGATTTCAGGTGCTTTGTTGATCGGAGCGGTTGCCAATATCGTGTTCAATGGAGTGACGGGTACAGGAAATACTCGTTCTGCTTTTGTGATGGAGCTGGCTACCCTGGTTTTCTATACATTATTTATATATGTGGCCGGAATGCGCTTACATTTGCCGGTTGCTATCTGTTTCATGACCGAGGTGGTGTATTATACTGGTTTATTGGTCGCAAGTGTTATTTATTTGAAGAAGGCGTCTTGGCAAAATAAGAAAATCTGACTCGGAATTTGTGATCTTTTCTTTATTCGTCAGTTTTTCGTACCTTTGCCCTTTATTCAAAGAAAATAAAATAAATATACATACGAATTATGTTTGAGAATTTAAGCGAAAGGTTAGACAGATCGTTTAAACTGTTGAAAGGTGAAGGTAAGATCACGGAAATCAATGTGGCTGAAACATTGAAAGATGTGCGTAAAGCATTACTTGACGCCGACGTAAACTATAAAGTAGCCAAAGGTTTTACCGATACGGTAAAGGCGAAAGCATTAGGACAGAATGTGCTTACATCCGTTAAGCCCAGTCAGTTAATGGTCAAGATTGTACATGATGAGTTGGTAGACCTGATGGGAGGGACGGCAACCGATCTGGATTTGAAGGGTAGTCCGGCAATCATCCTGATGTCCGGTTTGCAAGGTTCCGGTAAAACGACTTTTTCAGGTAAGTTGGCAAATTTGCTGAAGACTAAGAAAAATAAAAAGCCGCTGTTGGCAGCTTGTGACGTGTATCGTCCGGCAGCTATCGAGCAGTTGCGCGTAGTCGGTGAACAGGTCGGAGTGCCTGTCTATATGGAACTGGAAAACAAGAATCCGGTGGAGATCGCGATGAATGCGATCCGCGAAGCACGTGCGAAAGGTAATGATGTTGTGATTGTCGATACTGCCGGCCGTTTGGCTATCGATGAGCAGATGATGAAAGAGATCGCTGCGATCAAGAGTGCTATCCAACCGGATGAAACCTTGTTTGTGGTTGATTCCATGACCGGACAGGATGCAGTCAATACGGCGAAAGAATTCAACGAACGCCTCGATTTTGACGGTGTGGTATTGACTAAGTTGGATGGTGATACTCGCGGTGGTGCCGCTCTTTCTATCCGAACGGTGGTCGACAAACCGATCAAGTTCGTCGGAACGGGCGAAAAGATGGATGCTTTGGATATCTTCCATCCTGAACGTATGGCAGACCGTATCCTCGGTATGGGTGATATCGTTTCTTTGGTGGAACGTGCGCAAGAACAGTATGACGAAGAAGAAGCCAAACGCTTGCAGAAGAAGATAGCCAAGAACCAGTTCGACTTCAACGACTTCATCTCTCAGATTCAGCAGATTAAGAAGATGGGTAATCTGAAAGAACTGGCCTCCATGATTCCGGGCGTAGGTAAGGCATTGAAAGATGTGGATATCGACGACAATGCTTTCAAGAGCATCGAAGCAATCATCTACTCCATGACGCCCGAAGAACGTACGAATCCGGCAATTTTAAACGGTTCGCGTCGCCAGCGCATCGCCAAAGGTAGCGGTACGACGATCCAGGAAGTGAATAAGCTGATCAAGCAATTCGACGAAACTCGTAAGATGATGCGTATGTTGACGGCTGCCAAGCCGGGAAGTAAGAAATTCCCTTCATTCAGAAGATAAACCCGAAAAGATAATAGAGTATGGAAGAACAGCAGTACAAGCTATTGGACGGAAAAGCCGTTTCAGCTCAGATGAAGCAGGAGATGGCGGAAGAAGTGGCCCGCATCAAGGCTGCCGGTGGAAAAATCCCTCATTTGGCTGCCATATTGGTCGGTCATGATGGTGGAAGTGAAACGTATGTCGCAAGTAAAGTGAAGACATGTAATGAGATCGGTTTCAAATCATCTCTGATCCGTTATGAAGCTGATGTTACTGAAGAAGAGCTTCTTCATAAAGTGGACGAACTGAACAACGATCCGGACGTGGATGGTTTCATCGTACAGCTCCCGCTTCCGAAACATATCTCAGAACAGAAGATTATCGAAGCGATCGACTATCGTAAGGATGTAGATGGTTTCCATCCGATCAATGTGGGTCGTATGTCTATCGGTCTCCCTTGTTTCGTGTCGGCAACTCCGGCTGGCATCTTGGAGCTGTTGAGGCGTTACGAGATTCCTACTCGCGGTAAACATTGCGTGGTGCTGGGGCGTAGTAATATCGTGGGCAAACCGATGGCTACTTTGATGATGCAGAAAGCCTATCCGGGCGATTGTACGGTTACTGTTTGCCACAGTCGTTCCGAGAACCTGAAGGAAATGTGCTTGAGTGCCGACATTATTATTGTGGCATTGGGTGTCCCCGAATTCCTGAAAGGCGATATGGTAAAAGAAGGGGCTGTGATCGTGGATGTGGGAACGACACGTGTGCCGGATGCGACTCGCAAAAGCGGCTTTAAGTTGACTGGCGATGTTAAGTTTGACGAGGTCGCTCCTAAGTGTTCTTATATCACGCCGGTTCCAGGTGGTGTAGGTCCGATGACGATTATTTCTTTGATGCGCAATACGCTTTTAGCCGGAAAGAAAGAGATTTATAAATGAAAATCCTCCTCTCCGGGTTTTGTCTTTTGAGCTTTCTGTCTTTATCTGCTCAGGACTCGCTGACAATTTTGTTTGCCGGTGATGCCATGATGCACCAGAAACAACTTGACAATACTCAGAGGGGAGATTTTTTTGATTTGGATAGCTATTTTGCCAATATCGAGAGAGAGGTGAAAGCTGTCGATATTGCAGTTGTGAACTTCGAAGTCCCGTTAGGAGGGGAGCCATATAGTGGTTATCCGGCTTTCAGCGCTCCGGAAAACTTCGCTTTGGCTTTGCAAAAAGCAGGCTTCGACTTTTTCTTGTTAGCCAATAATCATTGTTTAGATAGGCGGACTCGCGGACTTGTCCGTACCATCCAAGCACTGGATTCTCTCGGAATCCGTCATACCGGAACCTTTCTTGACTGTGATCACCGTCACCGCACATATCCGATGTTGCTCCGTAAGAAGGATTTTCGTATCATCATGCTCAACTATACCTATGGTACCAACGGTTTGAAAGTCGATATACCCCGAATCGTCAATTATATCGATAAGGAGATAATGAAGGGTGATATTGCCGAAGCCAAGCTCTTTAATCCGGATTTTATTATAGCTAATATGCATTGGGGATTGGAATACGAACGGATACCTTCCCGTGAACAACGTGAATTGGCCGATTGGCTGATGCGGCAGGGTGTCGATCTGGTCATAGGCAGTCACCCTCATGTTGTTCAGCCAATGGAGCTTCGCAGGGGAAAGGAGGGAGTTCCCGACCGTTTGGTTGTTTATTCATTGGGTAATTTTATATCGAACATGGGCCGGGAACATACCGATGGGGGAGGCATGGTGAAAGTCGTTTTAGACCGGAAGGGTTTGCGCCGATATATTGTTTCCGCACAATATTCGTTGATTTATTCTTCCCGTTATAAGAATGAACAAGGAAAAGAAGATATTCGGGTGGTTCCGGCGGCCTCTTGGTCGGGAAAGAATCAAAATTCCTCTTTTTCAGTCGATTCAGCATTAATTAAGTATGTAAATAATACGCGTTTGTTTTTAAAAAGTAACAATAAGGAGGTCGAAGAGTATATTTTTGAATAAAAAAATGCCCGAATTATTTGCAGTTTAAAATAAAACCTCTATCTTTGCACCGTCTTAAAGAGATAAACACTTGATAAGATAAACATGGTGAGAATAGCTCAGTTGGTTAGAGCATCGGATTGTGGTTCCGAGGGTCGTGGGTTCGAGTCCCATTTTTCACCCATAAGGCTGTCTGTAAAGGCGGCCTTTTTTGTTTCTTATTCTCTGAGAGATGGCTATCGCTTTGTTTGATAATAAAAAATACTACCGGAATCCATCTTTATTACAGATAATATTTTTATCGTTGTTGTAGAGTTAAAATCTTCTGATTGCCAACTGTATGCAAGAAGAAGCCTTTTTTTCTTAAAAATAATACGCCAAATACTTTGTATATTTAAAAACTTAAGCGTATCTTTGCAACGCAATTAAAGGAAATGAGGCGTGAAACTCATGGAAGTGTGGGTGAGTGGCTGAAACCACCAGTTTGCTAAACTGACGTACGGGTTACCGTACCGGGGGTTCGAATCCCCCCGCTTCCGCAGGGGCTACTGATAATCAGTAGCCTTTTTTTATTTAAGGACTAAATCGGAGACTATGATGCGGAACCGCATCATTCTTGTAATACAAAAGTGATATTTTTGTGGCCGGTTCTGAGATACAGCAGACTATATATAATATGGAGAAAGAAAAGATGCGAAAGCGTACTCTCATAATTGGAATCCTCTCATTTATCATCCTCCTCTTGGCAGGTGTGGGATTCTAGGCATACTGTTTGATACTTGCACCTGATTTCGAGCCGCGCAAGACCGTATATGTTTATATTGACGAGAAGAAAGATTTTGACGATCTCTGTCGTCAGTTGGTTGACTCTGCCGGTTGCCAGCGTATCGGGAGTTTCAAGCAGCTTGCCGGAATGCTGAAATATCCCACCAATATGCGTACCGGACGTTATGCTGTGGAGCCGGGTATGAATAACCTGGCATTGCTTAACAACCTGCGTCGGGGGCATCAGGAAGCTACTCGAATCACCTTTAATAATATACGCTTCAAACTGGATCTGGCCGAAAGACTTGCCGGGCAGTTAATGATCGAGGAGGATGACCTGCTACCTTTGCTTGTTGATTCCGTCTACTGTGCATCATTAGGTTTTACGACTGAGACGATCCTTGCTCTGTTTATTCCAAATACTTATGAGGTATACTGGAATATTTCCGCTGAGAAGTTGATGCAGCGTATGCAGCGTGAATATAAGATTTTCTGGAATGACGCTCGCTTGGCAAAAGCGAAAGAAATTAGGATGACACCGGTCGAAGTTGCCATTCTTGCCTCTATTGTGGAGGAAGAGACGGCTGCCGTAGACGAATATCCTATTGTAGCAGGTCTATATATTAATCGCTTGCAGCGTGGCATTCCTCTTCAGGCGGATCCGACCGTGAAGTTTGCCGTGGGAGATTTCTCTCTCCAGCGCATTCTGTTCGAGCATCTGGAGATCGATTCTCCCTACAATACCTACAAACATGCCGGACTTCCTCCCGGACCACTCCGTATCCCGACTATTAGGGGATTGGATGCCGTGTTGAACCACATGAAGCATAACTATCTATATATGTGTGCGAAGGAAGATTTTTCCGGACGGCATAATTTTGCGGTCACTCTTGCCGAGCATAATCGTAATGCTAACCGCTACCGGGCGGAATTGAACAGACGGAAAATCCGGTAGGCAATATGGAAACATTTTCCCGGTATGCCACGATCGTTTCATTATAGGGAAACGGCAGTGCCATTATAAGGAAACGAGAGTTCCACCATAGGGAAACAACAGTATCATGCCTATGAAACTAAAAATCCAATATAGCTTGGTTGTTGCGGGTATGGGTAAAAGTCTTATCTTTGTGGGAAGATAACAGAAGCAAAATCAAGTAAAACAAAATAAACGTTACATGGAAAAACATCTATTTTTAGGGGATGAGGCCGTGGCACAAGCTGCTATCGATGCCGGTCTGTCCGGTGTTTACGCCTATCCGGGGACCCCTTCGACCGAGATAACCGAATTCATACAGGGTTCGGCCGTCGCAAAGGAAAGGGGGATTCACTGCCGTTGGAGCACGAATGAAAAAACTGCAATGGAAGCTGCGTTGGGTATGAGCTACGCAGGCAAGCGGGCTCTTTGCTGTATGAAGCATGTGGGGCTGAACGTTGCCGCCGACTGTTTTATGAATGCTGCTATGAGCGGTGTCAATGGTGGTATGATTATCATTACAGCCGATGATCCTTCGATGCACTCTTCACAGAATGAACAAGACAACCGTATGTATGGCAACTTTGCCATGATCCCGATGCTTGAGCCGGCCAGCCAGCAGGAAGCATACGACATGGTATATGACGGGTTTGAATTATCCGAAAAACTTGGCTATCCCGTTTTGGTGCGTATCACTACCCGTATGGCCCACTCCCGTGCAGGTGTGGTCAGACGTGAACAAAAGGTGGAAAACAAAATGCATACGCCCGAAGATGGACGTCAGCGTTTCATCCTTCTTCCTGCACTAGCTCGTAAGCGCTTTAAGACGTTGATTGCGGCGCAGGATACGTTTACCGCTTCTTCTGAAGCCTCACCTTATAATGCCTATTTCGACGGTCCGAATAAGGAGCTCGGCATCATCACGACCGGTATTTCGTTCAACTATCTTTCGGAGAACTATCCTGACGGTTTTGAACATCCGGTATTGAAGATCAGCCAGTATCCGTTACCTCGCAAAATGGTCGAAAAGATCGTCCGTGAATGCAAGGAAATCCTTGTACTCGAAGAGGGATATCCGGTAGTCGAGGAGCAACTGAAAGGTTTCCTTGGGATTGGTATCCAGGTGCATGGCCGTCTTGACGGAACATTGCAACGCGACGGTGAGCTGACTCCCGATGCTGTCGGTAAGGCGCTGGGTAAGCGGATCGAGAGCTACTATGCCACTCCGGAGGTTGTTGAACAACGTCCGCCTGCATTGTGCCAGGGATGCGGACATCGCGATATGTATGAAGCGCTGAACGAGGTTCTGGCCGGGTACAAAGGAGCCAAAGTGTTCGGTGATATCGGCTGTTATACGTTAGGGGCTTTGCCTCCTTTCCGGGCGATCGATACTTGTATCGACATGGGAGCCTCCATCACGATGGCTAAAGGAGCTTCCGATGCGGGCGTTTATCCCGCAGTGTCGGTGATAGGCGACTCGACATTCACGCATTCCGGTATGACTGGCTTGCTTGATTGCGTCAATGAAAACACGAATATCACGATCGTTATTTCCGATAACGAGACAACGGCTATGACTGGCGGACAGGATTCAGCAGGAACAGGCCGTATCGAATCGATTTGTGCCGGTATCGGTGTTGATCCGGCCCATATCCGCGTCATGGTTCCTTTGAAGAAGAACTACGACGAGATGAAAGCGATCATTCGTGAAGAGATCGAATATAAAGGCGTATCCGTCTTGATTCCCCGTCGTGAATGTATCCAGACATTAACAAGAAAGAAAAAAGCAAGCAGGAAATGAAAGCAGACATCATATTATCCGGTGTGGGAGGACAGGGCATCCTCTCCATCGCTGCCGTTATCGGAGAAGCCGCGTTAAAAGAAGGTTTGTATATGAAGCAAGCCGAAGTTCATGGAATGAGCCAGCGTGGGGGGGATGTGCAGTCAAACCTCCGCCTGTCTGACCAGCCGATTGCGTCTGACCTGATCCCACTAGGGCAGGCTGACCTGATCATCTCGCTCGAACCTATGGAAGCGCTCCGCTATCTGCCTTATTTGAAGAAGGACGGGTGGCTGGTGACCAATTCGCAGCCGTTCATCAACATCCCCAACTATCCGGAGATGGGAAAAGTGAATGAAGAACTGGAGAAACTGCCGCATAAGGTCGTGCTGGATGTGGAAGCTATCGCCAAGGAGGTGGGTTCTGTTCGTGCGGCCAATATCGTGATGCTGGGAGCCGCTGCCCCCTTTATTGGCATCGAATATGATAAGATTGCTGATGGTATCCGCCGCATCTTCGGACGCAAAGGCGAAGAAATCGTAGAAATGAACCTTAAGGCTCTGAAAGCAGGCTACGATGTAGCACAGAGCATGCAAAAGTAATAAAATGAAAAAGTATGTATTCCTTGCCTTTTTTGCTCTCATTGCCTTTGTTGTAAAGGCGCAGGATGAGAGTGGTGATCTTGTAAAAGAAGGACAACAGATGCCGGCTTTTACGATTATGAACGACAATGGTACGCAGGTACCTTCTTCTTCTTTGAAGGGAAAAGTGATCTTGATAAATTTTTTTGCAACCTGGTGTCCTCCTTGTCAGAAGGAGCTTGCAGAGGTGCAAAAGATACTCTGGCCGAAGTATAAGGACAACAAAGATTTCGTCCTGTTGGTGATCGGACGTGAGCATACAGACGTTGAATTGCAGAAGTATAACGAAAAGAAAGGTTTTACCTTTCCCCTATATCCTGATAAGAACCGAGCTATCTATGGCGCATTTGCCAAAAATCTGATCCCGCGTAGCTATCTGGTTGACAAGACTGGTAAAGTGGTATATGCGACCAAAGGCTATAGCGACGAGGAATTTGCTGAACTGATGAAAAGGATTGAAGCAGCTTTAAAATAAGGAATATGGAATATAAGAATGTACATATCATTTATTTCTCTCCGACGCATACTTCGGCTAAGACCGCTTATGCGATTGCGGAAGGACTGAGTGGTGACGTATTGCTGGAGTCGGACATTACTTATGATGCTCCGGCGGAAGAACTTGAGATCCATGACGATGAACTGACTATCGTGGCCGCTCCCGTCTATGGTGGGCGTGTAGCCGAAACGGCGATGGAGCGCCTCCGGGCTTTCCATGCTCATCAGGCTCCGGTCGTTCCGGTCGTGGTTTACGGTAACCGTGATTACGAGGATGCGTTGAAGGAATTGTCCGACACGTTAGTCGATGCTGGTTTTGTCCCTGTTTCGGCAGGTGCTTTTGTGGGAGAGCATTCTTTCAGCCGTAAGGATATGCCCATCGCCGCCGGGCGTCCCGATGAGGCCGATCATGAAGCTGCCGTCAGGTTCGGACGTGCCATCAAGGAGAAGCTCGAAAAGGTGGACGAACTTTCCTGTCTGAAGCCGTTGGAGATGAAAGGTAATTTTCCCTACAAGGTGAAAGGTCCTTCCACGCCGCAGGCTCCAGTGACGGATGAGAACTTGTGTATGCAATGCGAATATTGTATCGATGTATGCCCCGTATCGGCTATTTCGATTGTTGATGACCGTATGTTCAGTGACCCGGCGACTTGTATCAAGTGTTGTGCTTGTGTGAAGGAATGTCCCGAAGGTGCCCGTACGTTTGATACTCCGTATACAGCGATGCTGCATAAGAACTTTAGTGCTCGCCGCGAACCGGAGTTGTTTATTTGATTTTCTAAAATATCAGTTAATAGCCGATTCCACGGAGATTCAGTCTCTGAACCGAGGGATCGGCTTTTGCCTCTATCCTTATTTGTTTAATATCTAATACCAATGTATCGAATGAAGACACGTGTACTGATTTTTCTTTTTATGCTTTGTAGTCTGTCGCTTGGCGCCCAGATCCGTTTGGAAGGTTACCGACAAGCCGACATCAATCCCGAACTTTTTACCGGACGCTGGAAAGCACGCTGGATTTCCATGCCAGGAGAACCTGCCAATGTGTATGGCGTCTACCACATGCGCAAGACGTTCGAACTGGGTGAAGTCCCATCCCGTTTTATTGTTCATGTGACGGCTGACAACCGTTACAAGCTCTATCTGAACGGCCGTTTTGTCTCACTTGGACCTGCACGTGGGGATATCTATAACTGGAATTTTGAAACGGTCGATCTGGCTCCTTACCTGATAAAGGGAAAAAACGTGTTGGCAGCTGTGATCTGGAATTATGCCGAGCAGAAGCCGGTTGCACAGATCAGCTTTAATCAGACCGGATTCCTTCTACAAGGAAATACGGAGGTTGAGACTGTGGTCAATACGGATGCTTCCTGGCTGTGCATGAAGAACGAAGCCTATGCTCCTTGGCACAAGCCAGTCTTAGGCTATTATGTGGCGGGGCCTGGCGAATTTCTTTCTGCGTCGAAGTATCCTTGGGGATGGGAACAGTCTGCTTACGATGATAGTAAGTGGTTACCTGCCCACACGGGAATCGAGGGAGGAGTGAAGGGATCGCGCGACTATCCTGGACGCCTGCTTGTTCCTTGTCCAATTCCCCCGATGGACTTGCTGTCTGAGCGTTTTGAGGCTGTGCGTATATCCGAGGGGGTGAAGATTCCTGCCGGATTCCTGAAAACAAAAACTTCACTGACGGTTCCTGCAAATAGCAAGGTGCATCTCCTGCTTGACAATGGCAAGCTGACAACGGGCTATCTTTCCCTTTTGTTTAGTCGCGGCAAGAATGCTGAAATTACGATTGCCTATGCCGAAGCTCTGTATGAAGGCAAGGAGCAGGGTACGACTAAATCTTATTCGCTTCCGGCAAAGGGAAACCGTGATGAGGTAGAAGGTAAAAGATTCATAGGGTATGAAGATAAAGTGATTGCCGACGGGGGCGAGGGGCGCGATTTTACCACTCTTTGGTGGCGTACGTGGCGATATGTGGATCTGACGATCTCGACCGCTGACGAACCGCTTGTACTGGAAGATGTCTATGGTACGTTCTCTGCTTATCCTTTCCGATGCGAGATCGCTTTTTCTGCACCCGGACATGACGAGTTGAACAAGATGCTAGAGATAGGCTGGCGTACTGCACGTCTTTGTGCGAACGAGACTTATATGGATTGCCCTTATTACGAGCAGTTACAGTATTTCGGCGATACTCGTATCCAGGCGATGATTACCTTATATAATACGCATGATGCTTATATGGTGAAGAATGCAATCGAGCAGGGGAGGCAGTCGGTCGTAGCAGATGGAATTACGATGAGTCGCTACCCGTCGAGTTTACATCAGTTCATTTCTTCCTTCTCGCTTTGGTGGATTTGTATGGGGCATGACTACTGGATGTACCGTGGGGATGAGGCTTATATGAAGACTTTGCTGCCTGCTTATCGTGGGGTACTTTCTTGGTACGAGCAGTGGTTGAAGCGAGATCATAGCCTAGGGTATGTACCGCATTGGTTCTTTGCCGACTGGGCTGCCGGTTTCCAGTCGGGCGAGCCTGTACGTGAAAAGGATGGGAATTCTGCTTTTCAGGACTTGGTGTATATCTTGACGCTCGAATCGGCTGCTGAAATGGAACGGGCTTTCGGCATCCCGTCGATAGCGGATCATTATACACAGATCGCTTCTGCGATTCGGGGAACGATCCGGGAGAAATACTGGGATGCTACCCGGGGATTGTTTGCCGATACTTATGATCACCGAAGTTTCTCGCAACATGTCAACTCGTTGGCTATACTGGCTGGTATCGTGACAGGCGAGGAGGCTACGAGGGTGATGGAGCGTACATTGAACGATTCGTCATTGATACAGGCGACAATCTACTTCCGTTATTATGTGCATCAGGCATTGAAGGTTGCCGGTATGGGAGATCACCTGCTCGACAATCTACAGATTTGGCGAGACCAGATGGCATTGGGGCTGACAACTTGGGCGGAGATGCCCGAACCGACCCGTTCCGATTGCCATGCTTGGGGAGCCAGCCCTAACATTGAGTTTTTCCGTATCTTGTTAGGTATAGACAGCAATGCACCGGGCTTCAAGTCTATCCGTATCGCTCCGTCATTGGGTGACCTGAAAGAAGTGTCAGGTACGATGCCGCATCCAGTGGGTAGTGTGACTGCTTCCTACAAACTCGATAAGAAGGGTAAACTGACGGCACGTCTTATATTGCCGACGGGTACGGATGGTGTTTTCGTTTGGAAATGAAAAGAATATCAACTCAAATCCGGTGAACAGGTCTTAACGGTAGAATAGGTTATCAGGCTTCCCCTTATTGTATAAAATGATCCTGAAAACAGAAAAGAAGCTCGAATCAAGTTGCATTTGACATACTTTTTTTCGGGCTTAAAAGAGATTGAAAAACGATTTATTCCGTAAGGTGCGCAGATAATTACCATGAAGACGGTCGTCGTATTGATGAGGACCGTCGTCATGGTAATGAGGTGTCTGGTCCCTCAAAAATAGCCCTTATTTTTTAACCTGTTTCCGTACGGTCTCCCTGTCCGGATCCAAATATTCGATTCTCCGAAAGTTAAGGTTTATCGGAATGTGTAGGATAAGGGAGGCTTGCTTGACAAAATATATGGTTTTGAGATGAGGTAGGCAGGTCTTTTATGCGTATGTCACAAAAAGCAGGATTTTAGCAGAGAAAAGTCAATTTGAAATCATCCGTTTTGAGGATCGAAATAGAAAAACAGTAGGTTATTGTAAAAAATGCTGTATCATTTCTCTCACATGCGTACCATATAATAACATCTCATTTCAGATAAAGAACGAACGAACAAAAGTTTTCAAAACATTTGGAAGTTAGTATTAGAAGGATTACTTTTGCACCCGC
>ENA-UOJB01001082-UOJB01001082.1-human-gut-metagenome-genome-assembly--contig:-C48-NODE-1082-length-24651-cov-49.096520_pt1 | contig 24651 bp, 7 predicted proteins | sample MGYA00242338_ERZ723885 | MGnify/ENA metagenome assembly ERZ723885
TTTCACAGTTATGATATTCACAATCTTTTCTTTTAACAAAAAGAAATAACCGCCCTATGTTGCAAGCTGAAGGCGGCTATTCTTAAACCTAATTCAGGGAGCGACCGTCTGTCGTTTCCCTCTTTTTGTATCTATAATATAACATAAAATCAAGCCGGTGTCAAGTCCGGAAAAGTTGCATTTCCCCCGATAATATGCTAAAATATTCACGAGGGAAACCTTGGACGTCAGGCGGTCAATTCATCTCCCGTAAGTGCGAAAGCACTTTGAAAGGAGGTGAAGCTGTGTACATAACGCTAAGTGATTTAACACAGATAGGAATATTTCTCACTGCTTTCACAGTTATGATATTCACAATCTTTTCTTTTAACAAAAAGAAATAACCGCCCCTATGTCGCAAACTGAAGGCGGTTATTTTTTACCAACTTAGGGAGCGACCGTCTGTCGTTTCCCTCTTTTTGTATCTATAATATAACACAAAATCAAGCCGGTGTCAAGTGCATCGCCCGACATAATCCGAAGAACCGCCCTGTTTAAAAGGCGGTTTTCCGTTTATCCGGTTTTCCTCACAGGTCTTATATACTTCCAGTACCTCCTGCAGTCGTGATAGAAGTAAAATACCCTGCCCTGCGTTTTGTCAAGTTCGTAGCCCGACTTTTCATAATCAAAGTCCTTCATAGACTGTTCTATCTTTGCTTCAACCGCACTGTTTTCGGTCTGAAAGTCGAACGGTCCGTGTTCAAATACGATATACTCACCCTCAGGCACATCCATAATCTGCATCTGCCTTGGTATCTCTCCGCTGTAGTCGGCAGGAAGCCTTACACCGTAAGCCTCAGCCAGCGGAATGCCCCAGCTGCATATTCTTCCCTCAGGCTCATTAATGAATGCCATCACCTGACCGCTTCCGCTGTTCGCCTCATCGCCGCCCATATCATCGAGCTTGCCCTTGATACTGTCAAGCAGTCCGCATATCGTTTCGCAGTCCTGTCTGGGAATACGGCTCTGCTTTTCCCAGAAGTCGTAATACCCTATACTCTCGTAGTTTCTGATATGCAGGAATTTATGAGCCGGTATCGTTACGAAATACGCCTTAATATCACTGTTTGTCTGTGCCATACCTGTTCCTCCTATACCTAAAAGATAGCAGTCGAAAGGTCTTATAGCCGTGCGGAGAATTACAGGTGCAGGATGTGAGCGGTAAGCGCTCGGAGTAATTCCGTATGCCGCTGTGAATGCCCTTGTGAATGCCTCGTGAGATGTAAAGCCGTAGTCAAGCGCAATATCAAGTATGCCCTTGTCGGTATCTCTCAGCTCCCTCAGTGCAAAAGCAAGCCTGCGGTATCTCATATAATCCCTGAGCTTCATTCCGGATATTTCGCTGAATTTCCTTGAAACATAGTATTCCGAGTAGCCAAGCGTCTGCGACAGCCTGCCGAGCGTCAGCCTTTCGTCCTCGCCGCTTCTGATACACCTGTCTATGTCGTCAACAATATTCTGAATATTCATATACCATTTGTTTATCTCACTCATCTGTTTTTCTTCCGTACAGCTTTCTTCCGCCTTTCCGACTGAATTTATTTTACCATAAAAGAGAAGCATCCGCTTGATACGGCTTGCCGTCCTGCTTATTCCTCCGGCGTAAAGAACACATTCCCGTCATCATCTGTCGTAAACACCGTGAAGCCGGTATAGCACACGTTTCCGTAAATGTCGTTTATAACAAAGCTGTATCTGTAGTCGCCTGCAGGCAGATTGACAAACTCTATCATATTGTCGCCGCTGTAGGTGCATTCATCGCCCTCCGCCTTGCCTGCAAAGTTACCCTCGCTGTCGTAGGTGTTGAATATCGGCACTATGACATCTCCCTCTTTAAGCGGAACAACACTCCTTGCCGACTCGCCGTTTTCGTTTACGCCGTCCCATGTTCCAAGCGCCGTTATGTCATACGCATTGCCGTCCTGCGTCATAGCTATACGCAGATTTGTTTCCTTGCCGTTGAGCTTTACGGGAGATGTGTAAACCGAGCTGTTTCCGTTCTTCTCCACTATGAACATAGGGATAAGATTATTCTCAATCATATACCACTGACCGCTGAAATTATCCTCGACCAGTCCCGATGAGAAATCAACCTTTGTACTCTGGTCAACACCGAATTCGATAAGCTCACCCGTTTCCTCGTCAACACGGTAAACCGAGCAGTTTACGCTCGCAAGGTTGTTTATAGTATCGTCCGTAACATTGAAGTAGAACGTTCCCTCATCGTCAAGCACAGGTCCGACATCTATCTGTACACTGCTCTTATCACCGCAGAAGCCCATGTCGTCGGTCTTATTGTTGTAATGCTCCCAGTTGCTCTCATAGTCGGAATAATCCCCGTCGCTCCAGTACACCGCACCGTCCGCAAGCCATGTTTTTTCACCGCTGTACCCGTCCGTACTGCCGTTTTGTGCGCCGTATGCGATTCTGTCAACAAACGTCATATAGTACGGGCTTACGCACACCTTGCCGAATGTGGCAAGCTCGGCAGAGCCGGAAACACCGAACGGATAGTAGGTCGAAAGCCCCGTTGAGCCGTCCTTGTCCTCGCCGTAGATGTTATACACTACCGCCTTTTCAAGTGCCGACATAACCTTGTCCGCCTTGTCGCCCGATACCGTAGCCGCTATCATAGAGCCGAGATCCACCATGTTGGTATATCCCTCTGTATCGTTGTTACTGCCGTATGCTCTTACGGTATAGATGCTTCTTACCGCATTTGCAAGCAGTGCAGGGTCGGAAGAAATATCGTTCATTTCCTCGGCGGCGTCATTCACCGCCTTTACAAGTTCGTCTATTCGGCTGAGATCCGTTATCGAAAGCGTAGCCTCGCCGCCTGCGCCTATAGCCTCGCACGATGCCATAAAGCTGTCAGCGACCGTCTTTCCGAGTTCGGCTGTATCCGCTGTCGGATTACTTTCCATAAAGCCTGCTATCTCGGTATAATCCCAGCCGTATCCCGGCTCCGTTTCCTCAGACGCAAACATATAGTCAGCGTGCGGAACAAGCATATTCGCCGTTTCGACCGTTGCCATAAGGCAAGCGTCAAAGCCGATGAACGCAAACTTATCCGTCATCTTATCGTATATCGAGGTAAGCGCAGTGTCTATTTCCTCAAGCGACAGCGAATCGTTCTCGTTAAGTTCGTCGAAGCACACGCCGCTTATACTTCCTCCGCCGTGATTCCAGAAGATAAGCCCCATTTTAGCCGCCGCATAGTTTTCTATACCCCAGCTTAAAAAATCGACAAGCACATCCTCCTTGCCCATATTGACAGATTCTTTTTCTTCGATAAGGCTTATTTCTCCGCCGGTTACAACATAACGCTGTGTATTTTCGGCAGAGATGCCGTATGTATCCGCCCACGCTCCGGCACCGCCCGTCTGAATGACGAACTTCACGTTCTCGCTTTTCGACCCTGCGATCATTTCCTCAATGTCGCCGCTCGCAAGCCCGTTCTCGCTTTCAAGGTCGCTTCCGCACATATAAACGAATACCGTCTGTGTGCCGTCCTCGCCCATAGGCTTTTCGGCTTCACGCTGTTTTCTTGCAATGCTTATCCCGTCCGAACCGCTGAACGTCAGCTTTGACGCACGACTGCCCGTAACACTTCCGTCATATTTATTATCACTGCCTTCATTGCTTTCCGAATTACCACCGTCACTCGTCTGCCTGTTGTCGCTTGCCGTGCTGTCGGAAATCTCCTCCTCATCGTCAAGGCAACCGCTCGATAGCACAGCCGTTGCAAGTACCGATACCGCAAGCAGTGTCCGTAATATCTTTTCGCTTGTTTTTCTCATAAGCTCTCCTTTTCTCTTAGCCGTAATTATAACCATATTCTCACATATTAATTATAATCGTTTTTCTCGGCAATTGCAACGAAAAGGCACAAACGGTATTTAATCGGCTGAAAACGGTAATTCTCCTCCCAAGCCGCCCCGAGTAAGCCCTAACTAACCTAATTTTTACAAAAAAATTTTCAAAAACCTCTTGACAAACGCCGAAGTATCGGTTATAATAAAATCAACAAATCAGTAAACGTTACTGATTTCACTAAAAACAATAAGAAAATAAAGATTTTATCACTATGAAAGGATAGGTAATTTACTATGAAAAAGTGGGTATGTCCGGTATGCGGTTACGTTCATGAGGGAGATACACCTCCCGAGTTCTGCCCCCAGTGCAAGGTTCCCGGCAGCAAGTTCATAGAGCTTAAGGAAAGCGAAAAGCTTGTATTTGCAGACGAGCACAAGGTAGGCATTGCAAAGGCAGTTGAGGATGAAGAGATCATCGCAGGCTTAAAGGCAAACTTCGAGGGCGAATGCACAGAGGTAGGTATGTATCTCGCTATGGCAAGAGCCGCTCACAGAGAAGGTTACCCCGAGGTAGGCCTTTACTACGAAAAGGCAGCTTGGGAAGAGGCTGAACACGCTGCAAAGTTCGCAGAGCTTTTAGGCGATGTTGTAAGTGCATCGACTAAGGAAAACCTCGAAAAGAGAGTTGCCGCAGAGCACGGCGCTACACAGGGCAAGCTCGACCTCGCAAAGAGAGCAAAGCAGTTAAATCTTGACGCTATCCACGACACAGTTCACGAGATGGCTAAGGACGAAGCCCGTCACGGTAAGGCTTTCGAGGGTCTGCTGCACAGATACTTCAAGTAAGCGGCGGCTGTGAGCCGCTCCGTATTCGCCTTTTCAAAATTCTGCTTACCGCAGGACAGCAAAACGGCGGCATCATAAAAAGCAATAAACAAACTACAGCCGTAAGCACCCTTGCTTACGGCTCAGTTTGTTCTTATAGTAAAAACGCATCTGATACACAAAAAAGAACACCGGTCGCCCGGTGTTCTCTTTTTTTACTGTCAGCTTATTTGGCTGTCTTCACATTTGCATAAGTATAAGTGCTTGTATTTGCACCCTTATAAGACGCAATCCTTACCTTATACACGCTTCCGGCCCTGAGTCCGCCAATAGTGACAGTAGCATTCTTACTGCCCTTTAACGTCTTTTTGACCCACTTGCCGCCTTTGTAAATTTCAACCTTATATCCGTCTGCACTGGCGTTTTTACCCCACTTAACGGTTATCGAGTTGCTTTTTGCCGATACAACCTTGATATTGGTTACCGGTGAAAGCACTGCAGTAACCGTAGTATAGCTGTAATCGCCGTACAGATTGTCCTTATACGCTCTTACCCTTACTTTATATGTGATGTAAGGTGTAAGTCCGCCAAGCACAGCCTTTGCTGTCTTATTATCGGTTATGGTCTTTTCGACCCACTTACCGCCGATATAATATTCTACGTTATATCCGTCAGCGTTTGCATCCGCATTCCATATAACAACTGCCTTTGAGTCAACTGCGCTCTTTACCTTAAGACCGCTGACCTTTGTCGGAGCGGTAGTGATATAAATATCGTCGAATGTACTCTCAAGCTCACCCTTATAAGCCTTTATTCTGACCTTGTAGGTTTTGTAGCCCTTAAGAGAGCCTATTGTAACGGTAGTTTTGTTATTGCCGACGAGCGTCTTTTCATTCCACTTACCGTCTGCATAGTACTGAACGGTATAACCGTCCGCACTTTCGTTCTTATCCCATTTAAGCGTAAACGAAGAAGATGTGACTGTCTGCGTAATACCCGTAACTTTTGACGGGAGCGTATCGATATAGCCGTATGTATACGGGCTGTAAAGGTCGCCCTTATATGCGCTTACCCTTACTTTATATCGTGTTCCTGCACAAAGTCCGTCTATAACCGCCGATATATTATTGTTGCCGGTAACAGTCTTTACGGACCACTGATTATTAATGTACCACTCTACCTTGTAGCCGTCCGCTCTGGCGTTTCTGCTCCAGCTTATTCTTACCGTTTCATCGGTAGCCTTCACCGTATTTATATTCCATACGGGAGAAGGAACGGTATCAACATAGAAACATCTGAACTTGCCGGTGAATCTTCCTGCATAAGCCGCTATCCTTACCTTATATTTAAGGCCTGCAGAAAGACCGCTCAGCTTTGCCGCTACTCTGTCGCCGTCCGTGCTGAAGCCGATCTGCTTCCACTGATTGCCGACATAGCATTCGACATAATATCCGTCAACACCGCGTATATTCTTCCAGCTTATATCGACTTCATTGTATGTCGTCTTTTCAACCGCTATTTCTTCCACATCGGGAATAGGCTTTACGGGAACACGGTTTCCGATATATGAATCCTTACATCTTGTGCATTCAAATACGCTGTAGCCTTCGTTGCGATAGTCAGGCTCAACTATTTTGATTACAACATAGTCGTGACCGAGAGGTTCGCCATACTCCGCACCGCATATTTCACACTTTGCCTTATTGGTGCAGGTAGCCTCTCCTCCGGAATGTTCACATTCGGTTATCGTAGCCGTTACAACGTCCGACTTCATCGAAACTCCCGCCGTTGTAGCATTGCTGTAGGTAAGACGGCAGTAGTACCTGCCCGTTGTGAGATTTTCGAGCGACAGCTTTCTGTCTGTAGCGCCCTCTATCACTGTTTCGTAGCCGTTTTCATCAATGGCGAACCACTGATAAGCAACTTTTGCGTCGACCTCGCCTGAATACCACGGCACTGCACTTATTTGAAGTGACGGTATGTCGCCCGGATAATAGCCGTTGGTGTAATATACAGTATCTATCGGCTTGATTATCTGCATCGGACACAACCGTACCGTAAGTCCGTTTGTCGATGATGCCGTTGCCTTATTAAGACTGTATATATCTATCCACTCTTTTGTTCCTCTGTCCTGTACCCAGAAGCCGGGATCGATATAATCGGCTATCACCTTATTCGGGGCATTAGTTATGATTTCGGCAAACCCACCTGACGAAATGGATACATTACCGCCGTTTATAGTAAGGCAATTTATATTGTTGGAGGCCATTGTAACATTTCCGCCGTTTATGGTCACATTGCTGCCTGTAGCAAGCCCCTCAAATGTGACATCACCGCCCTGCACTATGAATGCGTCTTGATTCTCAAACGCTGTCACCGCACAACGTCCCGTAACCGTCAGCTTTGCCTTGCCGTTTATGATGATCGGACGTGAGAACGCTGTACGAACTGCGTACTTGAGCGTGAAGTTACCTTCGGTTATGACTAACTGACCGCCGTATCCGTTCTTGTTATAAAGCGGATATAAGGTACAGCCCTCGTTTTCGCTCTTCTGAGCGTCTTTCGCAGCCTCGTCAAGATTGTTATAATACCTGACATCGTCGCCCTTTGTTATCTTTGCATTGAACTTGCTCTCGCATATCTCGCAATATGTCGGCTCAGTAATGTTGCCTGCGGTTTCCTTGTCCGCTGTAGGATCGACCACCTGAGAATGATCACAGTCAACAAGGTCTATGCTTACAGTGTTCGACTTTATTTCATAGCCGTCATCGGTAATAACTACGAAGTATATCTTGGCAGCAACGCTGTTGCCCGCCTTATCAATTATTTCGTCTGCCGACAATTTAGCGTCCTTTACAAGTGCGCTTAAGCTGCTATAAATTATATCTCCGCTTACATAGGAGTTTATACCGTATCTCTTACTTACATACGAGTCGTTCAGGTTCGAGCCGTGAGCAAGAGCAAGGTTGAACTTCAGCGTGGGGTTTGCGTTGCTGTTGCGATACAGCTTGTTTATTTCTGTGCTAAGCGTTGCGCTCTTTATCGGCGCTTCTTCTACATTCACCGGTTTATTGTCGTTATTCACACTGCTATAAACGCTCTCTGCACGTTCTGCAATTGAAAGCCATGCACCGCCGTCCTTTTTATATGCATAACCGTCAGCCAGAACAGATTCAAGACTGCCGTTTGCTATCTCGATGTTGTAGAATTTACCGCCGCTGATTTTTGCTTTAGCGTTACCTATAATGGTCAGAGCGTCTATAACGCCGCCGCCTATTTCTGCGTCGCCGTCTATGTAAACCATCACCGATGTGAATTCACCGCCGTTGATGATTAACTTTGAGTTTGCGTAAGCTTTAATAGGCATCCGCATTTTGCCATCGCCGCCTACGGTAAACATACCGCCGTCGGATACTTCTACAGGTGCGTTGAAAGCAAAAGTGCCACCCAGTTTTTTACCGTTCAGTGCAAGCGTTACATTGCCGGTAATGGTAACGCCCTGTGTAAGTTCGCTGTTTGTAATATCCTTATACAGCGTTACTGTAGCCGTACCTGCCTCGTTAGCCTTGTCAAAAGCGTCATAAATATCGCTGAACAGATCTGTCTGCTCGCTTCCGTCAGCCGTATAGCTTACAGTTGCGGCGATTTCCTCATTGCAGTAAGGACAAAGGTTTCCGTCAAGCGCATAACTGTCGTTTTCGTCCTTATGGTCGCACTTTATAACATTAAGATAATTGGCTTTGGTCATGCTCTGAATTTCAGCATATTTGAAACCTGAACCGACAATCGCATTTAAGCCTATAACTCTGCTTCCGCTCGCAATTGCCCTGCCTAAAGTATAATTGCTTTCATTTTCGCAAGTGAAGATGTTGAACGTACCGCTTACTATAGAGACATTATATCCGCTTCCACCGGTCGTGTCTGCTTTCATGCTTAAATAATCGGCATTAACATCATTGATGACCGTGTCTCCGCCGTTTATCGTTATTGCGCCGATATTAGCACCATCGGCACTAACCTTTCCGGAATTTACAACTAAATAATTCAATGTGGCTTTACTGTCAATTAAAACATTGGCATTCTCACCCGATACCGTTACACCGGTAAGTGAACTTGAGGCTGCTTGCGGTGCCGTAAACGTTATATCTCCGCCCTTGACATCAAACGCAAATGCTGTGTTGCCGTCATTTTTATTTAAATCAACGGTAAATCTACCCTTGCTTATGTCAAATATTTCACCATCATTAACACCACTGTAGTCTAACAGCTTTAATGTACAGCCTTCGCTTTCCTGGGCAGCGCCGATAGCGTCATTCCAGTTTTCGTAATACGATAACGTGCCGTCAGACAGCTCTACCGAAGCCGGTAGTGCTCTGTTGCATATACCGCACACACAACCGTTATCGTCACATTTTACGCTTTCGCCGGGGTGCCGGCAGGTAGCTACTGTAAGCGTTACCACATTCGACTTATATTCATATCCGTCATAGGTAAATATGCAGTAATATTGGATTTCTCCGTCTTCTGCCACCACTTTATCAACTTGATCGCCAAGTAAATAACTGTAACCGTTTAATAATTCTGTTTTTTCGCTTATTACCGTTCCGTCAATTAAGCATCCGGTAATATAGAGTGTTTTATCTCCCGAATATGTCACATCGGCCGCGAAAGTTACAGCCTTTTTACCGTTACGGTATATTATCGGTGACTCGTTCTCAGCGGAAATTGTTGCACTCTTTATCGGCGCTGTCCTTACTTCTACATTAGTTATATCCTGCTTTTCACGCTCTGCAATAGTAGACCAGATGCCGGAATCGATAAAACTCCAATAGGCATAGCCATCCGCAAGAAGCTGTCCTACGTTTCTGCCTTTGCCTGAAACCTGTAAGCTGTAGAATTGACCGCCTTTAATTACAGCGTTACCGCCGTCTTTAATTATGAAGTCAGAGAGAGTACCACCGTTGATTTCCGCATCGCTGCCGTTGCAAACGGCAACACGTTTTATTAAGCCACTGCCGTTAACGGTCAGCTTACCGCTCGTTACTTCTATGGAATACCATACATCAGTACCGGGTTGTGAGAGCCTTTTACCGTTAAGTTCAAGCGTAACATTGCCTGTAACAGCTATCGTATCTGTAATATCGTCCGTGATGTTCTTCTGCAGCGTTACAGTAGCCGTACCTATCTCATTAGCCTTGTCAAAAGCGTCATAAATATCGCTGAACAGATCCGTCTCTTCGCCGCCGTTTGCCGTATAGCTTACAGTTGCAACGATTTCCTCATTGCAGTAAGGACAGGGATTACCGTCAAGCACATAACTGCCGTTTCCGTCCTTATGGCTGCACTTTTCAACAAAAATTCTATCGGTTTTGGTCATGGTCTGAATAGCTTCGTATGTGTAAATAGTAAAGCCATTTATATTATTGCCGAAAACTACGCTTCCACTCGCAATTGCCATACCTAAGCCTGTTTTGCAAGTGGTGCTGCCGAACTCGCCGGTTACGATAGAGATGCTACCGGACCCGTTGATATTCACGCTTAAAGAATCGGCTGTAACATAATTGATGACCGTGTCTCCGCCGTTAGCTTTCAGTGCATCAATATTTGCACCGTTTACAACAGTCTTTCCGCCATTTATTGACAGTTCTTTAATATAACTCTCGGCACTGTTTACTGCAAGCGCACCGCTTGATATTGTTACACTTCCCAGCTTGATTTTACCGTCAATTGTAACCTTAGCGTTAGCTCCGTTTACTTTGATTGTGCTTTGCAGATTTTCTACATCGGCTTGTTCTGCTGAAGAAGTGAAAGTCACGTCACCGCCGTTGACAGCGAACTGATAATATGCCTCTTTACCGTTAAAGTCAACAGTAAACTTACCGCCCGTCACGGTAATGGACGCAGGTACTCTTTCCGAAATCAGCTTTACAGTGCTGCCTTCGTTCTCCTGCGCCAGCTTTATTGCACCGTATATATCCGCATAGCCTAACGACTTGCCGTCAGCATCTACTACCTCGGCTTCTATCAATAAATCACATATACCGCAGAATACCAAACCGTCGGTTTCGTTATTAAAGCTATCCTCAGGGTGCGAGCAGGTCGCAAGTGTAAACTTAAGCACATTCGACTTATATTCGTATCCGTCACACTTCAGTACAGTGTAATATTCAACCTCACCGTCTTCCGCTACAATCTCACCGATTTTATAACCGAATACCATATACCAGTTAACAGAAAGCTTAGAATCTTTACTGCGATTATTGCCGTTTACATAGTCCGAATAGGTTATCCGCTTTGAAGTGTCCGCCACATCGCATGTAACATTGACTTTTAATTTTTTCGCTCCGTTACGGTATATAACAGGCGTTCCTCCGCCGTCCCACGCAATACTTGCGCTCTTTATGGGTGCTCCTTCTACGGATAACGCTCCTTTAGAACCGCCCAAATAGCTATCTTTTTCACGCTCATCAATCGAAAGCCAAGTGCCGTCAGCATTTTTATACGCGTAACCGTCAGCCAGTACAGATTCAAGATTGCCGTTAAATATCTCGATGTCGTTGAATTTACCGCCGCTGAGTTTTACGTTACCGCGAACGGACAGACCTCGTATAGTGCCGCCGCCTATTTCTGCGTTGCCTCCTTTTTTAACTGACACAGAATTGAAGTATCCACCGCCGTTAATGACTAATTTTGAGTTTTCATTAACGTAAATAGGTGTATCCATATCGCCATCGCCGTTTACAGTAAGCGTGCCACCGTCAGATACCGATATACGCGCTATGCCATAACGACCACCCAGTGTTTTACCGTTCAGTTCAAGCGTTACATTGCCCATAACGGTAATCTCCTGTGTACGTTCGCTGTCTGTAATATCCTTATACAGCGTTACTGTAGCCGTACCTATCTCATTAGCCTTGTCAAAAGCGTCGCATATATTGCTGAACAGCTCTGTCTTTGCACTTCCGTCAACCGTATAGCTTACGCTTGCGGCAAACTCAGAGTTACAGTATTTGCATATACCGCCCTCATTAAAGGCATAACTGCCGTCCTCATTCTTATGCTCGCACTTGGTAAACAGATAATAGCTTACAGTATTGTTTTCGGAGTCAAAATTATTTTTTTCGGCTATATCGCTGTATAATAAAGCCTTTGCTGTTTTCTCAGCAGTCGGATCTGTCGGATTGTCGTAGCTTATCACACGCACACCGCTTGCGATTACGTCCTTTAATTTAAGCTGTCCGAGATAGACATTGCCGTAAGTACCTCCGCCTATAGTAAGCTTTACATCAGTTGCGTCTTCGCTTACAAATAAATTATCAGCACCCACATAACTGTCAGCATTGACACCTTCGCTGACAGTTACGGTACCGCCTGATATAGCAATACTATCAAATCCGGCGCTTGAGCCCTCAGGTAATGTAAGAGATCCGCTCTTCACATAAACCTTGCACCTGATGAACATATCGCCTTCAGCAATAACATCCGCACCGTCAATAGTTATTTTCCCTGTGTAAGGACCGAGGACATAATTATTATTCGTTGTGGCAGTGGCAATCGTAAACTGACCGCTTGACAGCGTAACCTCGCTCTTGATCTCACCGCTTGTTACAAGAGTGAAAACACAGCCCTTGTTTTCAGCCTTATCCGCATACCGTAAGCCCTCGGTTATGTCGTCGAAATACTTTACCTTTCCGTCGGCAGTAGTTACCTTTGCGTAAATTTTCGCACCGCACTCACTGCACACCTTGTTGGCGCTGTCTTCATTTACCTGACCCTCGCCGTCATGCAGACACTTATATCCGCAAGCGCAGTTGCCGTGATCATCGTATGTATGCTTCGGGTGAGCCGTAACAAATATATTATCGCCTGCTTTGTATATTTGTTGTACGCTTGCATTCAGTATTTCTCCGCTTTCACTTGCAAGCGCCTTACCGCTACCCAGTATTTCAATTACACTTCTTCCCTGAACATAAATGCTCTTGAATACTCCGGCATTGATCAAAGCGTCGCCGTCTTCAAATATTGCAAAAGTATCGAATTCAATATCTCCGTTTACAGTTACCATTCCATAGGAATAAACGCAGGTGGCGTTTATAACTGCACGGCTGCTTCCGCTGTTTTCAAAGGTTACATTTCCGTAAACCGCTACTGCGCTTATTTCCTCGGTACCGACCGAAACATTCAGCGTATGACCGTTCATGTTGATCGTTTTATTGCCGTTTATTATTATGCCCTTAACAATACAATCTACATCGCCGGTCAGCTTTAATACACCGTCAGCCTCATTTTCCGCAATATTTTTAAACTGTGTTTCGCTTTCAATAAATGTATAAGTTTCAGAGCTTTGTGTTGTCTCGGTAAATATAGCAAGCGCACAAACGCCGCACGGACACTTGCCCGTTTCCACGTTGTATCTATGCTCATGCGCTACAACCATGACATTTGTAAGTCCGTCGCCGATCGTCTTCGCACTGCCGTCAACTATACTTTCGGGGAGATGTGTGACACTGTTTAAGGTCGCAAATGCATAACCCTTTGCAAGCAGAGTGTTTACAGGTGTGCTGTTGCTTTCCTCGCCGCAGATGGTGTTGTACCTTCCGCCGTATAAAACTACACCGCTTGCGTGTGCAATATAAACATTCTCAAATATGCCGCCGTATATTTCGACACACTTAGCACTGTTAATGACTAAATTGAGTACATCTGCGGCTGAACTGCCGCCGTCTGCAGTACCGTTTATAAGCGTACCGCCGTTTACACTAAAAGGTGCGTCTATGCATCCGTAGTAGGTGCTTTTCCTGCTGTCCTTAAGGTACAGCACACCACCGTTATTTACACTTATATCTGCCTCTCCGCCGAGTGAACATCCGTTCACATCGACAGTAACCGTTGTATTGCCGATTTCTACGTTCTGTGTAATCTCGCAGTGCTTATACAATGTAAGCGTACAACCGCTGTTTACCTCCGATAATGCCGCAGAAAAAGCGTCGTCTATATTATCAAAATACTTCGCTGTTCCCGCACTCGAAATGCCCGCAGTAAGCTGATATTCGCAGGTAGAGCATACACCCGTTTTGCTGTCAACACCCGTATGACCGCACCGCTTACCGCAAATCGTACACTTGCCCGTTGTGCTGTCGTAACTGTGACCTTCATGTGGTATTACAATAACAGTTGTTGCAAAACCGTCTTTCAACAGTGTTTTTGAGCCGTCTATCGGCTCAGGATTGGGAGACTTCATAAACATACGGTTCTCAGCCAACAAAGTCAGTATTTCTGCGTTTGCTCTGTCCCCGCCGCCGTTATAGCATATTGTTTTGAAAGCTCCGCCGTGAAGAATTACGTCACTGCTTGCATCGTTTATATTGAGTGTTATAGCAAATGTACTATAGCAGTCAAATGTACCTGCACCTACCGACACAGTTCCCATAGCGCCGCAGTTTTCGTCAAATGTCAGCTTACCGCCGGCCGCTACATTGAAATCGCCATAAATACGATTATTTTTTCCCGATCCCGTAACGGTTATATCTCCCGAAACAGTTAACGTACCTACATTGGCTTTCTCAGCGATCCACAGCGTGAACTTACCGCTGAGTGTTGTATAGCTGCCTGTATAATTCTTGTATACTTTTAATATACAGCCGGTGTTTGCTTCTCTGTCAGCCGCTTCAAAAGCCGCTCCCATCTCATTTTCTTCATAAAAAGAAGCTGCAGCCCCGTCCTTTACGATAACAGCCGCATACTGATATTCACACTCGTTACACTTACCCGTTTCGCTGTTAACATCGCTGTGAGGGCAAACATATCCGCAGCCGCACTTGCCGTCAACATAGGTATGGCTGTGGTCTTTGACTATCAGCGTTACACTGCTTGATATTTCCTTAACGCTTGCATTGAAAAGAGTTCCGTCAGTCTTGAAGAAAGCCTTACCCTCTCCGAGCATATCGTATAATGTCTTGCTGTCCCTGGCGTAAAGTCCGGCTTGATATGCACCGGCTTTCAATATAACCGTACTCGAATCATATACATAGATCGAAGTGTCTAAAACTACATCGCCGTCTATTATAAGCGTACCGCCGGCGTATGAAGCGTCGTTTGTCGGATATACATTACAACCGAGCATAACCGGATTGCCGCTGTTTTTGATCGTAAGCTTTCCGCTTTTGCAAGGAGTAATACTCCGGATTTTAAATTGGCGTCCGTTTAAGTCAATTGTAAGTTCTCCGTATAAGTCATACTGAGCGCTTGGTTTAGAATAATCCTTAAACAGCTTTATCGTACCGCTTCCGTTGTATTCATTCAGTAAAGAGTCAAGCTCATCGGTATCTACATACTTTAAGCTTCCGTTCTTGTCTGTATAGAGTGCGACAGACACAACCGCACCGCAGATTGAGCAGATGCCGGTGTCCGTGTTTATATCACCGCCATGCTCGCAGGGCTTTCCGCACTCCTCGCACCTGCCTGTTCCACTGCCGTATTTGTGGTCAGCGTCAGTATGCTCTACAACAGTAAGCGCAACGGAATAACCCATACTTCCATATTCTTTATAAAGATCAAGATAATTGCCGTTATCTTCACGTCGCAGTGCCTGCCGGGTAACATCAAGAAGATTGCCTAATTTCAGAACTCCGGAATTGTTTTGGCTATGATATGACAGCCCACCTAACTTCATTCCCGTAGCAAGCTTTACAGATGTCGTTGTAGTTCCGTCATCAGCCACTGATGCTATCACAGTCAACTGCTCTGTAGTTACTTTTGCGCCCTCGCTTACAGTAAGCTGTGCACCTGCCTCAACAAAAATTGTATTAAATCCTGCATTTGCAGCGCTGTCAATTACGAAAGATCCGCCTTTGCGAACATACACCTGGTCAACATAACTGCCCGCTGTGCCGGTTAATGTAAGCTTGACGTCTTTGTTGACCCCAAGCTTGATATTGTTCAGCTTGTGACCGTTAAGGTCGATCATAACATTGTGATTTACATCTATAGTATCTAAAGTTGCAGTTGCCGATGTATCGCCGATATCCTGATAGATCTTTACATAGTTTTCGGTATCGGCAGTAATGCTGTTAAGGCAGTCTGCGAGCGTGTCATAGCCTGTCGGCGCATTGCCGTCTGTGCTGATTGTAGCAACAAACTGATGCTCACACTTGTTACACTTACCCGTGTCAATATCAATATTGCTGTGATCACATAACGCTCCGCAGTTTGTGCATTTACCGTCGGAATAACCGTTTTCATGTGCACATTCTTTATATGTAAATGTAAATTTTTCTGTAACAGTTTCTGTGCTGTCACCGTCTGAATAGGTTATATCACAATACAGAACATAATTTCCGGCAGGAATATTATCCGCAAGCTTGAATTCGCCGTTGCTTCCGGATACTGCCGCACCGAGCTCATCTGCACTGTATGCACTGTTCGTACTGTACCAGTTATAGCTTATGCTTTCACTGTCAACCGTATAGGTGCTTACAAGCTTGTAATTGTCCTTCTCTTCCTGCGAAGTGTTTGTATAGAAAACCGTTCTGTTTGTGTTGTCACCCTGTGTAACCTTGTTGAAACGGTTTGCATTCGACTTTACCTGAACGGTATTGGATACAATATCTCCGCACTTTATTGTAAGAGTATTATCAGTGTCGTATGTAACCGAAAACTCGGTATCGCAGACCATGCACACCCAGCCGTAATCGGTCTTGATTATGCTTGCTGATAAATCGGGTTCATCGCCGCCGAAATAGCCTCTTGCGTCTGCAAACTCTTCATCGCTCATATTCTTCAGAGTAATATCAAAGTAAACCGTACCCTTGAGCTTGGTATCAGTCATGCCTTCAATTATTTCATACTCTTCCGTCTTGAATATTCCTGTCTGCTTTCCGAGTATTATACGGGGAGAAGTATCAGGCTTTATAACTACCGTCTTAGCGTCCGCTCCGCCAATCTCATAATAGCCGCTGTTATACTTGACCTCGCCTGTCACAGCACTTTCCGAAGCCTTGAACTCGGTCGAGCCCTTTATTACAAATTCATTCTCGTCTATTGTCGGTACAGTTTGACCGATAGCGTATGAACCGCCCGTAGTGTAAACCGAGCCTGTACCGTTCATTATAAGGTTTACTTTGTAAATGCCATACTTAGTACCGTAAGCAGTGACCTTACCGCCGCTTATTTCGGCATCCATTCCGTCGCCGTTGTTTCCGCTGTAGTATATTCCGACTCTTGCTGCATTGCCTTCAGGCACAGTAATACTGCCGTTTTCGCTGACGGAAATTTTGTCGAAATTACTGGTAAGCAATATTGCACTGTTTAACGTAGATTCATTAGCACAACCTACTGCAGTAAGACTGCCGTTGCCGTCAACAGTAATGCCGCCGCTGACATTGACAGCCACACCCTCAAAAGATGCAGTTGTCGCATTTGCGTTCAGCACACCGTCATTATGTATTTCAAGCGAATTTGTCTTTACAGTACCTGTTGCGTTTACTGTACCGCCGTTCAGGATTATCGATCCGCCGAGAGAGCGTGCCATACTGTCTGTAGAGCGGTTCTCTGCATTCAGCACACCGTCGCCGCTGATTGTCATTGTGCCGTCACAATTGACCTCTTTATTATTTACGGCACTGAGAACGTATGTATCGCTGTCGCCGGTGTTCGTCTGTACGATAGTATTGTTACCGTTCAGCACTATCTCCGTACCGTCGGGGACTGTTACGACGCTCATACTGTCTGTTGTCGCCTGAATGTTCACTCCGTCAAGCGTCAGCGTCTTTGTGTCATATACCCAGCTCCAGCCGACACCGTTTTCGTCCGCCGTCTTTTCTCTGAAATCAAGCGGTGTCGTGATGACATTGCTCTCGCCGTCATGCGTATGCTCCTCGCCCTCGGCAAATGCCGATAACGGTACAGCCGTCAACGTCATTGCCGCAGACAGCACCGCACTTATGAGCCGTACAAATTTTTTCTTCATGTTTTTCCTCCTGTAGATTTACCCGTGCTTACGCCATGCACCTGCACTTATGCAGTGCCTCCTTGAGCTTTTCAAGCGGTATCGGCTTCTTGTGGAAATAGGTACAGCCAAGCCTGTATGACAGCGCCCCGAATCCCTCATCGTCCGACAGCCATATTACAGGCGTATCCCTGTCGGCATTCTTCGCCGCAATAACACCCTCCATACCGTCCGCTCCGTCGGCAAGCACGATTATAAGGTCAGCCGTCTTACACTCATTCACAAAGCTCTCATACCTCTGACATACCCTGTAGGCAATTCTTCGATATGCCGCCGTTGCGATCTGTGTTATTTTCGCTTTCAGTATCTCCGCCTCGTTTGCGGTATCGTAAACGCAGATGAGCATACTTCTCCCCTTATAATTTTATAATTATATCATAACTCATTTGCTTTGCGATTTCAACTTTTTGGCACGAACGGTTGTTATAACGGCGCAAACGGTCATAAATGCGGCTCATAATACAAAAAACCGCACCCTACAGCCACCGGTCAAGTGAAATATTTTGCCAAGCACTGCCTAAAACATTTTCCGCACCGACAAGGAGTTAATATTTTCGTGACTTTATCTGTATAACAGCACTGACACCAACCCTTCCAAAACCGCACTATCCCTTGCCCCGCACCACATTCTTGGCTCCCTTGAGTAAAGGGAGCTGGATTGCGACAAGGCTACTTCTTATCATAAATTGCCTTGCTCAGCGATTCAAGTATATTTAATATCCTCTCAGTTCTATCTGTCGCAAGACTGAGGGATCGTCACACCATCCCCACCATCAATGAGATTTTCCGCACTATCCCTAGCACTAAACTTGCCTCCCTTGTCAAAGGGAGGTGGCTTGACGGCAAGGCACAAGCCTTGATATTGTTGCTTTCTGTTTGTGACACACCCACCTTTTTTTATTTATCAAACTTTTCTGCCGTCAAGACGGAGGGATTGCTTTACACCCACCATCCTCTCCATCCCCCACAACAATTGCAAAAAGGCAATAATCCCTCGAAAATCGCCAAGTGTATTAATTTGAACAGCGAACCCGAGAAGTGCTGTCCCATAAACAGAACTATCGGTAGCCTGTTATCATAGTCAAAGCCGAACGATATAACATAAGCACATTAAACAAAAAACTCTTTCTACAAACTGACTGACCGGTGCCCTACAGACACCGGTCAGCTTTATTATTTATTTATAGGTAAATTCCTTTGAGAAATCATGCACCTTGCCCTTAGAATCGGTAATGCTCGCGATAATCAGATATTTCTTTCCCTTTTTCAGATTAAACCAGCACTCGTCATTGCCGAATACACCATAAGCCGTTTCTTCATCGCCATAGGCAATACAGTCAAAGCAATTTACTTTTCCTCCGCCCGTATAATTCAGCTTTACATATGTATTTCCGCAGTCGAGCCGGTCTTTTCTTGTTTCCTTCTTCACCGTAAGCTCGCCTTTAAGCGCAGAATTGTCATACGCAGACACCGATGCCATTTTGAATATCTCTCTTGAGGAACTGTCACGCATCCTGTATTCTACGGTATATTCCCCGTATTCCGGCAGCTTAAGGGAGAATGTCGCACTCTTGTCCTTTACCGAAAATTTCGTTTCATCCATAAGATACGTTTGTGTGCCGTCCTTTTCGTGACAAACGATTACTTCATAGTCATACGGCGCTGTACCCTCGTTTATGCTCAGCTTTACGGTAAGCGTCGGCAGCTTCTTGTTTTCATACTTGATATAATCGTCGGTATAATCAGCGTTTCCCCAGATTTCAAGATTTGACTTTTTCTGCTCATAACGGAGCTTGAGGTTTTTATCACCGACCGTTATATCGGCAACGCATTTCATCGGATCGGCAAATCTGAAGCCCTTGTACCAACCGATAACCTCGTCAAGATTTTCAGGATAGATGTATAATGTCGGGTTGCTGTTTCTTACCTTGCCGTAATAAAAATAGCTTGTATATCCGTTCAGCTCATTATACTTGTCCTCTATCTGTGCGTCAAATTCATACCAGGTGTTTCCGACCTTGATATTGTTCCACTTATGTCCGGTATAGCCTCCGCCGGAATATGCAACATTTCCGCCTATGCTGTAGCAGTCGAATCCCACAGCCCTCGCAAGCACCGTAAATGCGGAAGAATAATTGTCGCACACGCCATATCCGTCAGACAGAATCAGATAGGCATAATATGCGGTTATTGCATCTTCGTCTGATAAGTAGGCATTATCTCCGAAAGTCATCATTTCATCATAATCAATTATTCTCATTTCATAAGACGAGTTTGCAATTATGTAATCATATATCGCTTTCAGCTTCTGGCTGTTGGTCATACCCTTGGTGATTATTTTTGCCAGGATTCTGTCAACCAGATCGTCCAGCTTTTTTGTGTTGGTTCTGACCGGCTTCAGCGTCACCTTGTTTACTTCTTCTTCAAAAGAGCCGGCGGCAGGTACGTTTGAAGCAGGCTGAGCGGTCTCCGCAGGCTTTGTCTTGCTCGTATAATCCTTGTGGATATATCTGCCGTTTTTCAATTTATAATAATCCGTATCGGTCATAGCTGTAACAGCTATCTTACTGCCTCGCTTCAGTATCGAGCCGGCAGGCGCACCGATATACGCACCCGTTCGTTCATAGCAGTCCACCGTTACATACAGCGTTTCGTCTGCTTTATTTTCGCTCCATTTCGGCTTTTCTGTTGCGGCGGTTGCCGTAGCTGAAGCGGAGGGTACAGCAACTTCGGGCTTTGCCGTTGTTGTAACTTTTGTTGTTTCAGGTACTGTTGTTACCGGCGCCGTTGTTACCTGCACAGTTGTAACCGGAGCCGTTGTGGCAGTCACCGAAGAAACAGATGTCACAGCCGCATTTGAAGAAGCTTCTGACTTAGTTTCGTATGAACTTCCGCCGCCTGAACTGCAGGATGTCAGCAAAATACACACGCTCATCAACGCAGAATATATCTTACATCTTTTCATTTGCGTCATATGATAATAAATTATCATTTCCTCCCACTTCAAATATTTATATAATCATAATAACACAGCAAAGTACATTTGTCAAGAAAACAGCACTTTAAACACAGTAATCGCTTCCCTTTCCGCACCCTCCGTCAGTTACAGTTCAACCTCCGATATTCACAACTCATTATACTTAAATCGCTATATTGCTTTTTACAATTATTCATATCAATTATATTGTAAGCGTAACATCATCCCTGCCCCCTCGATTTTCCACAAAACAAAACCCTGCCCGCTGCGATTTCCCTTTCTTCCCCCTCATTTCGTAACACTTCAAATTCAACTATTCGCTGTCAGATATAACGTAATTATCTATATTTGACATTATCACTGATAAGTCGAACCGCATTATCCGTCCGAAGCCATCCGCCACTAAAACCTCCTATAATTTTCAAGTTTTTGCGATGTACCCCTCTCTCTGCCGAAAAAATCTATATTCATCAAGAATCATCATTCGGATATTCTTGCGTCAATCTGCCGTCACCTCCGATAACATAACGGTTTACGCCCATTCCGATGTAAAAACCGGTTCATCATAAATCATCATGCTGTGAATTACATATTTCACCTTTATTTTACATTTATTTACTGTTGCCGCTTTACTTGCCTCTTTACTTGACAGAACAGCCGTTTTTGTATTATAATAAAGGTTGAAATTGAATTATACCGCCATATCGGGCGTATGAAAGGACAACTCGCAAAATGGAAGAGAAAAAATATGACTTTTCTGCCATAGAAAGTAAGTGGCAGAAATACTGGGACGAGCATCAGACATTCAAGGCTGAAAACGGCAGTACCAAGCCGAAATTCTACGCTCTCGTAGAGTTCCCCTACCCCTCCGGCGCAGGTATGCACGTAGGTCATATCAAGGCTTATTCTGGTCTTGAGGTAGTCAGCCGCAAGAGAAGGCTTCAGGGCTACAACGTACTGTTCCCGATTGGCTTTGACGCTTACGGTCTGCCCACCGAGAACACCGCCATCAAGACCGGCGTTCATCCCCGTAAGGTCACCGATAACAACATAGTAAAATTTACCAACCAGCTCAAGCGTGTCGGCTTCTCGTTCGACTGGTCAAGGGTCATCGACACCACCGAAGAGCGTTATTACAAGTGGACTCAGTGGATATTCCTCAAGATGTTCGAGCATGGCCTTGTATTCAGGGATAAGACGCTCGTAAACTACTGCCCGAGCTGTAAGGTCGTGCTTTCAAACGAGGACTCACAGGGCGGTCACTGCGACATCTGCCACAGCGAGATAGTGCAGAAGACCAAGGAAGTATGGTACCTGCGTATCACCGAATACGCCGACAAGCTGTTACAGGGACTTGAAACGGTCGACTATCTGCCTAACGTAAAGCTCCAGCAAGAGAACTGGATAGGCAAGTCTACAGGCGCTTTCGTAAACTTCTCCATCAAGGAAAACGGCGAGAAGCTCCGCATCTACACGACCCGTCCCGACACGCTCTACGGCGTTACCTTTATGGTTATCGCTCCCGAGCATCCCATAATAGAAAAGTACAGGGATTCCATAAAGAACATTGCCGACCTTGACGCTTACAAGGCAGAGTGCAGCAAGAAGAGTGAATTCGAAAGAACACAGCTTGTCAAGGACAAGACGGGTGTCAAGATAGACGGTCTTACCGGCGTAAACCCCGTTACCGGCAAGGAAATTCCGATATACATTTCCGACTATGTAATGATGGGATACGGCACGGGCGCTATAATGGCGGTTCCTGCTCACGATACCCGTGACTATGAATTTGCAAAGAAGTTCGGCATTGATATAATCGAGGTTATCAAGGGCGGCGACATCTCGAAGGAAGCCTACACGGGCGACGGTGAGATGGTGAATTCGGGCGAGCTGAACGGCATTACGAACAAGAAGGACGCTATCGAAAAGATGCTCGGCGTACTTGCAAAGCTCGGCTGCGGCGAAAAGGGCGTACAGTACAAGATGAAGGACTGGGCGTTCAACCGTCAGAGATACTGGGGCGAACCTATCCCGATAGTACACTGCCCCGACTGCGGAATTGTTCCCGTACCTTATGAGGAACTGCCTTTGGAGCTTCCTCCCGTTGAGAACTTCCAGCCCGGTCAGGACGGCGAAAGCCCGCTTGCAAAGATAGATTCATTCGTACACTGCAAATGCCCCAAGTGCGGCAAGGACGCACGCAGAGAAACAGATACAATGCCCCAGTGGGCAGGCTCAAGCTGGTACTTCCTGCGTTACTGCGACCCCAACAACGACAAGGAATTTGCTTCGCAGGAAGCGCTCAAATACTGGCTTCCTGTTGACTGGTACAACGGCGGTATGGAGCATGTTACCCGTCATATGATCTACTCACGTTTCTGGCACAAGTTCCTTTATGATATAGGCGAAGTTCCCACTCCCGAGCCTTATGCAAAGCGTACCGCACAGGGTCTTATCTTAGGTCCGGACGGCGAGAAGATGAGCAAGTCAAGAGGCAACGTAATCGACCCGAATGACGTTGTTGACGTATACGGCGCAGACGTTCTTCGTGTATACGTTCTGTTCATGGGCGACTATGAGCAGGCGGCTCCCTGGAACGACAGCAGTATGAAGGGCTGTAAGCGTTTCCTTGACCGTGTATGGAATCTTCAGAATATGCTTGTCCGTGGCGATGAATACTCAGACGAGCTGAGAACATCAATGCACAAGACGATAAAGAAGGTCAGCGAAGATATTGAGAAGATGAGATTCAACACGGCTATTGCCGCTATGATGTCGCTTATCAACGAGATTACCGCAAACGGCAAGATTAACGATGCCGAGATGAAATCACTGCTGATACTCTTGAATCCCTTTGCTCCCCACATCACCGAGGAAATGTACAATTCACTCGGCTACGGCATACTGAACGAGGCTCAGTGGGTAACATACGACGAGGCACTCTGCGTTGACAGCACCGTTGAGATAGTAGTTCAGCTGTGCGGTAAGATAAAGGCTCGTATAAACGTTCCTACAGCCGCCGACAAGGACGAGCTGCTGAAGATGGCAAAGGAAGCTATCGCACAGTCGCTTGAGGGCAAGACGATCCGCAAGGAGATTGTTGTTCCCGGCAAGCTCGTAAACATCGTTGCTAACTGATAAGTCACAACAGAATACAGTTAAACCGCTCCCGGAGTGTTACGGGAGCGGTTTTTGTTTAGTCTGTATGCTCTTTTAAGGAGGCGAGGGTGGTGGCGATTTTCGAGGGATGGTGAGGGTTTGGGAGGGTTGGTGGAGTGACAATCCCTCCGGTAGTCGCCCGAATTTTTTCGGGTGACAGCACCTCACCTTTGACAAGGGAGGCAAGTTTAGTGCGGGGGATAGTGCGGAAAATCTCATTGATGGTGCGGATAGGGAGCAATCCCCACCGTCACGGCTCGGAATAGTTTCAGAATCGTAAAAGCAGGACTATCTGAATACTGTACAGCAAGCCGAAAAACCTCTACAGCCGTGCCACCTCCCCTTTTTCGAGGGGAGGCAAGGACATGGTGCTGAGCGAGGGATTATTGTTCTTTTGCAATGGTTGTGGGGATGAAGAGGTTGGTGGGTGTAAAGCAATCCCTCCGGTAGTCGCCCGAATTTTTTCGGGTGACAGCACCTCACCTTTGACAAGGGAGGCAAGGACATGGTGCGGGACGAAGCGGTTGATGTGTTTTTGAGAAGGTTGTGGGAATAGAGAGGTTCGATGCAACGGGAGGGGCAAGCCCGCTCCCCTACGAAAAGCGAGAGGGATAGTGCGGATGTGAAACAAGCAGAAACCGATTTTCGTTTAGTCTATATGCTTTCAAGTGCGTAGCCTTTACCTCTTTCGTAGGTGATAGTCACATCGGCTTTGTTATCATCGAGTTTTTTATTGAGCCGTGAAACCGCCGTGAACAGCGCATTTGCGTTGTCGGAATACGGCAGACCCCACACGTTTTCGTACAGTTCGGCTTTCGGCACTGTACTGC
>ENA-UOJB01001092-UOJB01001092.1-human-gut-metagenome-genome-assembly--contig:-C48-NODE-1092-length-24538-cov-5.545235_pt1 | contig 24538 bp, 30 predicted proteins | sample MGYA00242338_ERZ723885 | MGnify/ENA metagenome assembly ERZ723885
TGACTTGACAGAAAATCTCTCGCCATCCACTCTTGCTGATTTAATCAGAGCTTCCTTGAGCAACACCGCACGATATGCGATTGCTGAATTGTGCAGTGCGGCTTTGAAAGTGAGGGGAAGGCATGCAGAGTTTACGGGGAAAGTTATTCCTCTCCGGGATGGATGAAAATGCGGCTTCGCTGGCCCGGAAATGGGGCCTTGGGCTGGAGCTGACGGATTTCTGCGAGGCGCGGAAATTGGAAGAACCTGCGGCCATGGAGGCTGCGCGGGCGCGCTGCAGCGGGATCGGCTCTCTCTGGCTGCATGCGCCGTTTGCGGAGCTGTCGCCCTGCGCCATCGACCCGCGCGTGCGCGAGGTCGTCATGCTGCGCTTCCGGCAGACCGTGCAGGCGGCGCTGGCGCTCGGCATCCGGCGCATCGTGGTGCACAGCGGCTATATCCCGCTCGTCTATTTCCCGGAGTGGTTCACGGCCCGGTCCGTCGAATTCTGGCGGGAATTTCTGCGGGACGCCCCGGACGGCCTCTGCCTTGCGCTGGAAAACGTGATGGAGCCGGAGCCGGACATGCTCGTGCAGATCGCTGCGGGCGTCGATGACCCGCGCTTCGGCCTGTGCCTCGATGTCGGCCATGCCAATACCCGCGTGAGCAAAACGCCGCCTCTGGATTGGATCGCGCCGATGGCCCCGTGGCTGCGCCATGTGCACCTGCACAACAACGACGGCGACTGGGACCTGCACGACGCGCTCGGGCAGGGCATGATCCCGATGCCGGATATCCTTGCCGCGCTGGCGGAGCAGTGCCCGGCGGCGGATTATACGATCGAAAATCAGAACTGTGAGCCCTCGCTGCGCTGGCTTTGCGCGCGGGGCTATCTGGAGGAACCATGACAGAGCAGGAATTTCAGACCTTTCTGCGCTCCATCCGCCCGGCGGACCGCGCCGCGATGGACGCTGCCGCCCGCCGTCAGGCGGAGCTGGCCAAGCCACCGGGCAGCCTCGGCGCGCTGGAGGATGTCTCCATCCGGCTGGCAGGACTGACCGGCCGGGTGAAAAATCGGATCGACCGCTGCCGCGTGCTCGTGTTCGCGGCGGATAACGGCGTTACGGCCGAGGGCGTTTCGGCAACGCCGGTCTCGGTCACGCTCAGCCAGTCTATCAATATGACGCGCCATATCACGGGCATGTCCGCCCTGGCAGCGGCCTTTGGCGATTCCGTCGTCGTGACGGACGTCGGCATCGACGCGGATGTCCGCTGCCCGGAGATCGTGGATCGGAAGATCCGCCGCTCCACCGGCGATATCGCGCGGGAGCCCGCCATGACGCGGGAGCAGGCGCTGACGGCCATTTCCGTCGGCATGGAGCAGGCGCAGCGCGCCGCGCAGGACGGTATGCAGGCCGTCGGCATCGGCGAGATGGGCATCGGCAACACCACGACGTCGGCCGCCGTTCTGGCGGCGCTGACCGGCCTTGCGCCGGAGGAGCTGACCGGCCGCGGCGCGGGCCTGACGGACGATGCCTTCCGGAAGAAAAAGGACGTGATCCGGCGTGCGCTCACGCTGCACCGGCCGGACCCGGCAGACCCCGTCGGCGTGCTGGCCGCCGTCGGCGGTCTGGACCTTGCGGCCATGACGGGCGCGTTCCTCGGCCTTGCCGCAGCGCATGTCCCGGCCGTAGCCGACGGGCTCATCTCCGTGGGCGCAGCCCTGTGCGCCGTGCGCCTGGGCCCGGCTGCGCGGGATGCGATCTTCCTGTCCCATGCCTCAAAGGAGCCGGGCTACCGCCGTGCTGCGGAGGAGCTGGGCCTTGCGCCCTTCCTGCAGCTCGGCATGCGGCTGGGCGAGGGGAGCGGCTGTCCGCTGGCCTTTCAGGTGCTGAAGGCCGCCTGCGCCGTCATGAATGGCATGGCGACATTTGCGGAGGCCGCCATCAACGATGATTATCTGGAGTCCATCCGCACGCCGGATGCGTTCCGCGTGGACACGCCATGAAAATTTTACTGGTCGGCGGCAGCAAAAGCGGAAAAAGCGGCCTTGCGCAGCGGCTTTGCGTTCGGCTTGCCGCTGGTGCACCCATGATCTACTGGGCGACGATGGAGCCAGTGGACGGCGAGGACCGCGCCCGCATCGCCCGCCATCTGGACGAGCGCGCGGGCTGGGGCTTCAGCACGGTCGAGTGCGGCCGGGCGCTGGAGCGCGCCGCACTGCCGGAGAGGGCTTGCGTGCTGTTTGACAGCGTGACGGCCCTGCTTGCAAACGAGATGTTCTCCGGCGCGCAGCCGGATGCCGCCGCCCCGGAGCGGGCAGCGCAGGAGCTGCTGGCGCTCAGCTGCCGTGCGGCGCATCTGGTCTGCGTCTGCGACGATATTTTCCGCGATGGTGCGGCCTATGACGAATGGACGGAGCGCTACCGCAGCGGCCTTGCGTGCGTCTGCCGCACGCTAGCGGCGGAATTCGACACAGTCTGCGAGGTCACGGCCGGACTGCCGCATCTTTGGAAGGGGGAATTGCCGTGAAGCGCTGGTTCACGGGCTTTATGATGTCATGGGGCATGTTTCTGGCCATTCCGTGCCCGTGCCGCATCTGGGACGAGAAGGCGCGGCCGCACATGGTCGCCTGCCTGCCGCTCACGGGCGGCGTAGTCGGGCTCGTGTGGGCGGCGATGGCATGGCTGCTGCAGCGCCTCGGCTGCCCTGCGCCGCTGCGGGCGGTGCTGCTGGCCGCTGCTCCGTGGCTCGTCACGGGCTTTTTGCATCTCGACGGCTATATGGACGTCTGCGATGCCCTGCTGTCGCGGCGCGACCTTGCCACGCGGCAGAAAATTCTGAAGGATTCGCACTGCGGCGCCTTCGCCGTTATCTGCATGGTCCTGCTGGCCGCGGGCCAGTGCGCGCTGTTTGCGGGTGCGCCGTGGCTGCGCCTGCTGCCGCTCGGAGCGATCCCCGTGGCGAGCCGCGCCTGCGCTTCCGTTGCCGTGCAGCGCCTGCGCCCGATGGGCACGAGCCAGTATGCCGCCATGCAGCGCGGAACGGGCCTGCAGCTCGTGTTCCCACTCGTGTGCCTGCTGGCGGCCTGCGTTGTGCCGCCTGTGCTCTGCGGGGCGGCCGGGCTTGCGCCGCTTGCGGCGGCGGCGGGCTACTGCCTTGCCGTCTGGCGCGGCTTCCGGCAGCTGGACGGCATGTCCGGCGATATTTCCGGCTTCAGCCTGACAGTTGGCGAGCTGGCCGGGGCGGCGGTCTTATGTCTTGTGAGGTAAGAAAATGATCCTGATTTTGGGCGGCGCGTGGCAGGGAAAGCTCACCTGGGCGGCGTCGCATGGTATGGTCGGACCGGTGTTCGACCTGAAGGATGGCTGGCCCGAAGCGCCCGTGCGCTGCTGCCGCCATCTCGAAGCGCTGACGCGCGCGGCTTCCGACCGCGGCGAGACGGCGCAGCAGGTGCTGGACCGCCTGCTGCCGCTGACGCGGGATGCATTTGTCATCTCACGCGAGATCGGCTCCGGTGTCGTGCCGCTCGATGCGGCGGAGCGCCGCTGGCGCGAGGTGCACGGCGCGGTGCTGCAGGGCCTTGCGGCCCGAGCGGAGCACGTCAGCCGGATATTTTGCGGACTGGAGGAACGGTTAAAGTGAAATTGACCCTGATTCGGCATGGCCTGACGGAGGGCAACATCCGCAGGCTTTATTATGGCGCGATGGACCTGCCGCTGCTGCCTGATGGCATCGAGGCCCTGCACGCGCTGCGCGACGGCGGCGGCTATCCGGAGGCGGAGCAGTATTTTACCAGCGGCATGACCCGCACGGAGCAGACGTTTGCCGCCCTGTACGGCGACCGGCCGCACGGCACGCTCCCCGGCATGCAGGAGATGCGCTTCGGCGAATTCGAAGGAAAGACCTACGCGGACCTGAAGGACGACCCGGCCTTCCGCGCGTGGTGCAGCGGCGATTATGAAAACAACGTCTGCCCCGGCGGCGAGAGCTGGAACGGCCTGACGGACCGCGCGCTGCAGGCGCTTGCCCCCATTCTGGCGCAGGGGAAGGACACGGTCATCGTCGCGCACGGCGGTGTGATCGGCGGGCTGATGTACCGTTGGTTCCCCGGTATGCCGCACCGCTTTGTCTGGACGCCGGACCCCGGCCACGGCTACCAGATCACATTTGAGGGCGGAAAGCCTGTTTCCTACTGCACCATTCCCGAGCACGGCACGCTCGGCCCGGACCCCGATACGAAGATCCCTTTGGGCGACTGAGGCCCATTCCCCGCGCAATTCAGAGAGAAAGAGGGAGCGCTTTATGAAGGTTTGTCAGAATTTGCAGGAATTTCTGCAGGTGTTTTTCCCGGAGAATGCGGAGCTGGAGGGCTTCCGGAAGCGTCTCGCCGCCGATGCGACGCCGGACCGGGAGGGCCTGACCGAGGCGCTGCGGGAGCCGGATGCCGGGGAGCAGATCCGCCTGTTCGAGGACGGCGACGCTGCCGGGCTGGCGGCGGCCAGAAGCCGGGCCTATTCCGCGGCGTTCTATGACGCCTGCTTCCCGGAGGCAGGGAGCGCAGAGCAGGCGCTTTCCCGTGAGCGGCTGCGCTTTTTCTACCGCGGCGCGGCAAATGAGCGCTACCTGCTCGCACCCGGTGTCTATCGCACCGGGGAAAAGCCGGAGGACTTCTATTTCCATGAGCTGCAGGTGCGCTGCCCGGCTCCGTTCGCGGGCCGCCGCTATCTGGAAAAGCTGACGTACATGCAGCACTACGGAGCGCCGACGCGCCTGCTCGATATCACGGCAAATCCGCTCGTTGCCCTGTATTTTGCCTGCGCAGCGGAGCCTGACTGCGACGGCAAGGTCATCGTGTTCTGTGTGGAGGCCGCAGATGTGGCCTATGCCTCCAGTGACCGTGTGCAGATGCTGTCCCATCTGCCGGAGCTGAGCCATGCGGATCAGCGCCATCTCGAGGCTCTGTCGTACCGCTACATGCTCCGGCCGGGCAAATTCCCGCAGAAGAGCAACCAGAAATATGACGACGCTGTCCTCGAGCGGCTGTATTATGATATCCAGAAGGAGAACAATGCCTTCACGCGCGATATTCGCCCATTTGATTTGCTGCGTCCTGTCTTTGTTCAGAGTAATCAGGACAACCCACGCATCCTCCGGCAGGACGGTGCGTTCCTGCTGTCGGGCCTCGACACGGACGAGGCGGACAGTGACCGGAAGCTGAGGAAGCATGTGCTCAAGGAGCTGCGGATCCCGGCAGGCTGCAAGGCGGCCATTGTGCAGCAGCTCGAACGGGTCAACATCCATCAGGCCTCCCTCTTCCCGGAGCCGGACACCGTGGCGCAGTATCTGCGCCGGAAATAATAAAACCATACCGGCTGCTGTTCATCCACAGCTGCCGGTATGGCCTTTTAAATTACTTTATCGCGTCAGACTATCCTGCGCGCGGTGGGTGATGGCGCCGTAATATTCCGGGCGGCGGTCACGGAACAGGCCCCATGAGCTGCGGCTCTCGAGCAGCGCGTCGAGGTCATAGGTCTGCAGCAGCACGGCCTCCGCATCGCGCGGGGCGCACTGCAGCAGCGCGCCGGTCTCATCCGTCAGGAACGACGAGCCGTAGAAGCACAGCTCCGAGCGCTGGCCGCCGTTTTCGGGGCAGGGGAGCACGGCCTCCGTGCCGATGCGGTTGGCCGCAATGACGGGCATGAGATTCGCCGCGGCGTGGCCCTGCATGCAGCGCTGCCAGTGCGGCATGGAGTCGCATTCCAGGATCGGCTCCGAGCCGATGGCCGTGGGATAGAGCAGCAGCTCTGCCCCGAGCAGGGCCATGGACCGCGCCGTCTCCGGGAACCACTGATCCCAGCAGATGCCGACGCCGATGCAGCCGAATTTCGTCCGGAACACGCGGAAGCCGGTGTCGCCGGGCGTGAAATAGAACTTTTCCTGATAATAATGGTCGTCGGGAATGTGCGTCTTGCGGTATGTCCCGAGCAGCGTGCCGTCCGCGTCGATGCAGGCAACGGTGTTGTAGAAATTGTTGCAGTCGCGCTCAAAGAAGCTGATGGGCAGCACAATGTGCAGCTCCCGCGCCAGACGGATGCCCATCTGCACGGCGGGATTTTCGTCCGTCGGCGTGGCATAGGCGTAAAAATCGTAGCGGCGCTGCTGGCAGAAATACTCCCGCTCAAACAGCTCCGGCAGCAGGACGACCTGCGCACCCTGCCCGGCGGCCTGCCGCACGAGGCGATCGGCCGTGCGCAGATTTTCGGCGGGATCGGGGACGCAGCGCATCTGGATGGCTGCCACGGTGATATTTCTCATAATTTCGCTCCTTCCGGGATCTGCTGCGTGATGCAGTGGATATTGCCGCCGCCCGTTAAGATCTCGCGGGCATAGACGGAGATGATGCGGCGCTCCGGGAACAGTCCGGCCAGAATGGCCGCGGCCTGCGCGTCCGACGCGGCGTTCTCGCCGCCGAATGCGGGCAGCACAATGGCTCCGTTTGCGCAGTAGTAGTTCACATAGGATGCGGCCAGCCGTTCGCCGGCCTCGCGGACGTCCTCGCCGTCTTCAAACGTATAGCCCTCGAGGTCCTCCTGCGTGACAAGGACCGGCACGCGGGGGATGGGCAGCTTATGCACGCGGATGCGGCGGCCCTGCGCGTCCGTCTCGCCCTCCAGATAACGCAGGCAGGCCTGCGAGCAGGCATACTGCGGGTCTGCGGGATCGTCCGTCCACGCGAGCACGACCTCACCCGGCCGCACAAAGGCGCAGACGTTGTCGACGTGCTCGTTCGTCTCGTCGCCGTCGATGCCGCGCGGCAGCCACAGAACCTTTTTCGCGCCGAGCATACGGCAGAGTGCTGCGGCGATCTCGTCCTTCGTGAGCTGCGGATTGCGCCCGGCACTCAGAAGGCAGGCCTCTGTGACGAGCAGCGTGCCCTCGCCGTCGCTGTGGACGGCACCGCCCTCCATCACGAACGGCGCGGCATCATAGCCGCGAAAGCCGAGCATATCCAGCAGGCCGCCCGCGAAGGCATCGTCCTTCTCCCAGTGGGCGTACAGGCCGTCGACCTCGCCGCCCCAGGCGTTGAAGCGCCAGTTGACGCCGCGCACCGCGCCGTCGGCGGCCCGGCGGACAAATGTCGGGGCAACGTCGCGCGCCCAGGCATCGTCGCTGTCAAGGTCCAGCAGGCGGACGTTGGCCATTCCGGCGAGCATCCGTTCGGCCGAGGGGCGCGAGTGCGGATTCACGGCGACATAGACCGTCTCACTCTCGGCAATGGCGGCGATAACGCTGCGGAACGCTTTGCGTGCGGCGGCTGCGCCGTTTTTCCACGAGCCGGGGCGCTCCGGCCAGATCAGAATGCAGCCCTGATGCGGAGAGAACTCTGCGGGCATGGAAAAGCCGTCCCGCTGCGGCGTTGTTGGTTCATACTGCATAGGATCCCCCTCTTATATACCGCCCGGGGCGCGATGGCCCAGCAGGGCGGAGAGATTCTGCGCCGTTTCCATCACGGCGGCTCGCATGGAGGCGAATTCTGCAGCCGGTGTTCCGGCAATGCAGATGACGCCGATGGCATAGCGGCATGGCCCGTCACCCTCGTAGATGGGCGCGGCCACGGATTTCAGGCCCAGCCGGTATTCCTCGTGCTCCTCGGCATAGCCGCCGCGGCGAATGGCGGGGAGCTGCGCCAGAAGCTGCTCCGGGGCCGTCACGGTGTGCGGCGTGCAGACCTGCAGCGGCCGCCTGCGCAGCAGGGCCTCTGCCTCGTAGACTGGCATGGCGGACAGAATGGCCTTGCCCTGCGAGCTGGCGTGCACCGGCAGGCGCGTGCCCGTCTCCGAGGTCATGTGGAAGCCGCGCTGCGGGGCTTCGCAGGCGACGAGGATGAGCTCATCACCGGACAGGCGGGCCAGATGGACCGACTCGCCGAGGCGCGCGGCCATGGCGCGCAGATGGGGGCGGCAGAGCTCCGGAACGCTCCAGCCCTGCCGGACGGCGCTGCCCAGCTCGAAGAGATGATAGCCGAGGCGATATTTCCCGTCGGTCGGATTCTGCTCCACGACGGCGGAGTCCAGCATGGTGGCAAGCAGTCCGTGGATCGTGCTCTTGGCCCAGCCGGTCCGCTGCTCCAGCTCGTGCAGCGAGAGGGGACTGTCCGCTTCCCAGAAGCAGTCCAGCAGGCGAATGGCCTTTTCAATGGAGTGAACGCGTCTTCCGCGGCTTTCCATAACGGCCTCCCTCAGGCGCGGAGCGCTCCGGTGAGCGAAAGGATCGCTTCCAGAACGCCGCCGCCGATGGCAAGCGCCTTGTCCGAGACAAGGTCGCAGTATTCGCGCTTTCCGCGCGGGTCGACATCGCCGGATTTCATGCCGCGCGTGACGGGGGTGCCGTCCGGCAGGATGCCGCGCAGCATGCCGTTGATCTGGCAGAGCATGGGCACGCCGTTCACCGTACCCGCCACGTCACCGGTGTGGACGGACGCGCCGATCTCAAGCTTCTGCACAAAAATGCCGTCCGCCGGGGCGCGCAGCACGCGCTCTCCGGCAAAGCCGCCGATGAGGCCGGGAATGTTCGTGTTCGGCAGGGGAGAGCCGTGATACAGCGCCCGGCCGAGCGTGTGGCCGCGCATGGTCTCCACGGCGGCATGGCAGTCCTCACCTGCCGTGAAGCCGGGCCCGACGCCGATGACGCAGGGCGCGTCCGTGATGTGCGTGCCGAGATTCTTCTTGGCCAGAATGGCGTCGACGACGACATCCGGGCGCAGGGCCGTGCGGCACTTCGCCTCCGGATCGGCCAGAACGGGGAGCTCTCCCGCGGCCAGAATGGCGGCGGCGTTCTCCGGTGCGGCGCAGAAGCGGGCCGTGACGTCCTCGACCGTCATGCTGCCGTAGACGATGGCCTGCGAGAAGCAGACGGTCCGCCGGATGGCGGTCGGCTGCGGAAGGTCCGTCATGACGACGGATAGATGGGCGTGGTGCAAACGCAGCGCAATGCCGGAGGCGAGGTCTCCGGCGCCGCGAATCAGAACGAGCATGATACGATCTCTCCTTTTCGTAGGCTGGCAAGGACGGCCGGGCAGTGCAGACGGGCCAGCAGGGCCGTGCCGTCGGCGGCATCGGCCTGATTGAGCAGCACCCGCGTGTGAAGTGCCTCGGTCTCGAGCACGCGCGTGGCGCGCTCCGGTGTGGCGATATCCTCCGGTGCACAGCCAGCCAGCCCGGCATAGCGCTCCGGCCGGTGCGCAGCCTCTGCAATAGGGCGGCCAAGCCCCGTCAGCCCGAGCACGGCGATGACCTGCCCGGCCTCCTGCGGCAGGACCGGCTCGTGGGACAGGTGAGCCTTGAGCGGCAGCCCGCGGGAGCCGTCGGCCTCCACGAGCACATAGTCGGCGAGCGCGCAGAGCTCGGCCCAGCTCTGCTCCGGCGGGCCGAATTTGCCGTCGCCGCACGGCGTTCCCACGATGGCGGGCGTGCCGGGCGCAACGGTGCCGACGCGCGTCTGCAGGGCAGGGACCTGCCGCATATGCGTCGAGGTCGCGATGATGACGCGCGCGGCGGAAAGCTCGTCCGCCAGATGGCAGACGAGGGAGGTCTTGCCGCCGCTGCCCATGACGGCTGTCAGGCCGGGGCGAATTTCCAGCGCTTCGGAAAATAGCATAACAGGACACGACTCCTTGTGATCTCTTTGCCACTGACTATAGCACATTCTGCCCGATTCGTCAACTCCGCCGCGCTTGACGCGGCCCGTGCGGTGTGGTATACTGAAGCTATGGACAAGAAATTAAGGCCGGTTATCAGCATCCGGATCTTTCGGGAAACAAAATGCTTCGGCCCCGGTGTTGCGGAGCTCCTGCGCCATGTGCGCGAGGCGCATTCCCTGCGGGGCGCGGCCATGACCATGGGCATGGCCTATTCCAAGGCGTGGACCATCGTAAAGCAGGCGGAGCGTGAGCTGGGCTTCCCACTGCTTGTCTCGGTGACGGGCGGGCGGCATGGCGGCGGCGCGGAGCTTTCTCCGAAGGCCGAGCGGCTGCTTGCGGCCTATGGGGACTACTGCGCCCGGATGCGGGCCTTTGCCGCCGAGGAATTCGGCCGCGCGTTTGCGGAATTCACGGAGGAGCCGCAGGCGGAATCAGAATAAACAGAAAAACCGGGCGATCTCGCCATGCGGGATCGCCCGGCATATTTTTGTGCGGAATTATTCCTGCCCCTCGGGCTTTTGTTCCTCCTTGGGAGAATCGTCGCTATTGGCCCACTCATCGGCCTTTTCCATGCCGACCTTGGCCGTGCGGATGAGCATCTTGCCCAGACCTGCGAAGGCGTGACCCAGATCGGAACCGGCTTTCTTCCATTCCTTCTTGACGTTTTCGTTATCCATTGTGAACGCCTCCTTTCTGACCTTTAGTATATCCCGGAATCGGAGATTTGTCAATGCGGCACGGTTCTTTTCTGCACCCGGCGCGCATATATCCTTCTGCGGAGGTGGAATCATGCGCAAAACGGGAACGGGCAGGCTGTGGACAGCGGCCGCTGCCGCTGTTTTCTGGACGGGCGCGGTGCTTTCCGGGCTTCTGCTGCTGCCTGCGCTCGTGTGCTGCGGCCTGAGCCGCCTGATCTGGAGCGCGGCGGAGCGGCTGCAAAATGCATTAACATTACACGGGAATCCAGACTGCCAAAAAATCTGCCAGACCAAAAGTTTCGGAGGGAAGAAAAGTGTGAAAGGAAACCGTCAGGGTGTCCTTTCGCGTTCCATAACCCGCCGCAGCGGCAGAATTGCAAAATAAGATACAGCAAAATTATATTTTGCAATTCTGGAAGCAGCTTGGCAAAAAAGCCCCGGAGGGACTTTTTGACAAACTGAATCATCACCCCTTGCGTTTCGGGCGAAAACAGAATATAATGATGTCGACGAAACCGAGCGCGTGGCGCATGGAGGAACCATGAATATTTTTCTGACGCTTGCCTTCCTGTTTTTCATCGGTGCAACGCTGGGCTGGGTGCTGGAGCTGCTGTTCCGCCGCTTTTTCTCTTCGGCGAACCCGGAACGCAAGTGGATCAATCCCGGCTTCTGCGTCGGACCATATTTGCCGCTGTATGGATGCGGTCTGTGCTTTCTCTACCTGATCGCCTCGCTGGAGCAGTTCAGCATCATCCGCGACCCGTTCTGGAATCGCGTGGTCCTGTTCCTGATCATGGCGGTGTGCATGACCGTGACGGAATATTTCGCCGGTCTCATCGCCCTCAAAGGCTTCCATGTCCGCCTGTGGGACTACAGCAAGCAGTGGGGCAACATTCAGGGTCTCATCTGCCCGAAATTCTCGCTGGCCTGGGCCATTCTCGGCGCCGCATATTACTTCCTGATCCATCCGCGCATCCTGCACGCCATTGACTGGCTCTCGCGCAACCTGGCGTTCTCCTTTGTCATCGGCCTGTTTTACGGCGTGTTCCTCATCGACGTCGTCTACTCCACGAAGCTCATCCACCGTATCAAGAAGCTCGCGGATGAGAATGAGGTTATCGTCAAGTATGAAAACCTCAAGGCACACGTCCGCAGCGTGCACGACCGCTCCGCGCAGAAGGCAAGCTTCTTCTTCCCACTGCGCTCGGAGCGCCCCTTGAACGAACATCTGCGCGAGCTGCGTGAAACGTTGGAGCAGCGCCGCCGCACGGGAGGGAAAAAGCATGCCGGATGATCGCAAAGAGCTCATTGCAGCCGCGGCAAGGCGGCTTCTCCTGCGCCGGGACGGCAAAAAGCTGACCGTGACGGATATTGTGAACGAATGCCATATCACAAGACAGACGTTCTACTATCATTTTGAGGATATCCCGGATCTGCTGCTGTGGATGATGAAGCGAAACCTGAAGCGCAGCATGCAGGAGGCCTCCATGCAGAGCACGCCGGAGGAGAGCCTGAAATACCTGATCACGCTGTCGCTCAGCTCCCGTCTGTTTGTGGAAAAGGCCATGCACGCCGGGTATCGGGAAGAGCTGGAGCGGCTCGTGACGCAGTCGTTCAACTCGCTCATCGAGCGCATCCTGCGGCGGTGGCATTTCCCGCCGGGCTGTACGCGCGAGCAGATGAGCCTGATGCTGCGCTACCATCTCAACGCTGTGGTGGGCCTGATGCGCAGCTGGACGGAGGAGGACTCGGCGCACATCGACGAGACCGTGCGCGATATCTACCGGATGATGGCAGCCAGCATGAACGCCTTTGCGCCGGGCGGTGCGACGCGCCTGCCGGAAAAATTGAAGGATTGAAGGATTTGACAGCTGAGTCGAAGTGTAAAAAACCTTTACACTTCGGCTTTTTTGTCTATACAGGCCTGCGAAAGTGTAAATTGTGTTTTCCGGGCCGACGGGGTAAAATACGGAAGCAAACGGAAAGGAGTGCTGGAACATGGAACAGGACGTGCTGGCGGGAAAGCTGGCAGAGGTAGACGCCCAGCTTGCGGGCGTGCATGCAAAGCTGCAGTCAGCCGCGCAGATGGAAAGCGCCGAGCTGGATGCCGCCATTGCGCAGACGCGCGAGGAGACGGCACAATGCGCCCATGCGCTGGCAGAGCGCCTGCGCCACAGCCGCGCGCATCAGGTCTGCGAGATTGCCGATGCGTTTGAGGAGATCCGCGAAATTGTCCGCCGCGTGCAGACCGAGGTCCGCCGCGGCGATGAGAGCGGGGAGGAGATGCAGCTCCTCTTTGCGGAATATGCGATGGACTTTGCCATGCAGGCGGCGCGCCATGCGCTGCTTGTAGCGCTCGAGGCCATCCGGGATGAACAGAGGAAAGGAAGTGCTGCAGAATGAAGGAAGTCAAATCACCGAAAAAGCCCCTGCTGTATTACTACGGCATTGTGCTTCTGATCATTGCGCTGTTCAATCTGCTCGTAACGCCGCTGCTGAACCGCCGCAGCATCGAGGAGGTCGACTACGGCACGTTCATGAGCAAGATCGAGGCCCAGCAGATCGAAAAGGTCGAGATCGACGACGATGAGATCTATTACACGGAAAAGGGCGGCAAGACCGTCTACTGCACGGGCGTCATGGACGACCCGAGCCTGACGGAGCGGCTGTATGCCTCCGGCGCGACGTTCAGCCGCGATGTGCAGAAGACGATGTCGCCGCTGCTGAGCTTCTTCCTGACGTCCATTGTGCCGCTGCTGCTGTTCCTGGCGCTTGGTCGTTATGTGGGCAAGAAGCTCGTGGAGCAAGCGGGCGGCAAGAACGCTATGGCCTTCGGTAAGAGCAACGCCAAGGTCTATGTGCAGTCCACGGCCGGTATCCACTTCAGCGATGTGGCAGGCGAGGACGAGGCCAAGGAGAGCCTTGCGGAGATCGTCGATTATCTGCACGATCCGAAGAAGTATACGGACGTTGGCGCCTCCATGCCAAAGGGCATCCTGCTCGTCGGCCCTCCGGGAACCGGCAAGACCATGCTGGCCAAGGCTGTCGCCGGTGAGGCGAATGTGCCGTTCTTCTCTATTTCCGGCTCGGAATTCGTCGAGATGTTCGTGGGCATGGGCGCATCAAAGGTGCGCGATCTGTTCAGTCAGGCCAAGGAAAAGGCCCCGTGCATCGTATTCATCGACGAGATCGACGCCATCGGCAAAAAGCGCGACGGCCAGTTCGGCGGAAACGACGAGCGGGAGCAGACCCTGAACCAGCTGCTGACTGAGATGGACGGCTTCGAGGGCAACAACGGCGTGATGATCCTCGCCGCGACGAACCGCCCCGAGTCGCTCGATCCGGCGCTGACGCGTCCGGGCCGCTTTGACCGCCGTGTGCCGGTCGAGCTGCCGGACCTGAAGGGCAGAGAGGCCATCCTGCGCGTGCATGCACGCAAAATTCGTGTGGGCGACGATGTGGACTTCCACACCATCGCGCGTATGGCGGCGGGCGCTTCCGGCGCAGAGCTTGCCAACATCATCAACGAGGGCGCGCTGCGCGCCGTGCGCGACGGCCGCAAGACCGTCACCGAGGCGGACCTCGAGGAGAGCATCGAGACCGTCATCGCGGGTTATCAGAAGAAAAACGCCGTGCTGTCGGATCATGAAAAGCGCGTCGTGTCCTATCATGAGATCGGCCACGCGCTCGTGGCGGCCCTGCAGACGGACTCCGCGCCCGTGCAGAAGATCACGATCATCCCGCGCACGTCCGGTGCGCTGGGCTACACCATGCAGGTCGAGCAGGGCGAAAAGAACCTGATGACCCGCGGCGAGCTTCTGGCCAAGCTGGCCACGCTGACCGGCGGCCGCGCGGCCGAGGAGGTCGCGTTCGGTGAGATCACGACCGGCGCTTCGAACGACATCGAGCAGGCCACGCGCATCGCGCGCGCCATGATCGCGCAGTACGGCATGACGGATGAATTCGACATGGTCGCCATGCAGACCACGCGGAATCAGTATCTGGGCGGCGATACGTCCATGAGCTGCTCGGAGCAGACGCAGCGCGAGATCGACCGCAAGGTCGTTGAGCTGGTCCGCACGGAGCATGAGCGGGCGCACAGCCTGCTGACGGAGCACCGTGCGCTGCTGGATCAGCTGGCACAGGTGCTGTATGAAAAGGAAACAATCACCGGTGAAGAATTCATGCGGATCCTTCACGCGGCGCAGAAGGAGGAAGAGCATCATGCGTGACCATTCCGGCTTTGGCTGGCTGGCGCTCATCGTCAGTATCCTGCTCGTGCTGCTCGGCATTGCGACCTTTATCTGGCCGGAGGCGGCGCTCGAGAGCTTTGTGATGGTCTATGGCGTACTTGCCGTGGCCACGGGAATCATGGACATTGTGTTTTATGCGCGCGTGGAGCGCCATACGGGCTTCGGCCCGATGACGGCGCTTGTCAGTGGTATTCTGAGCGTGATGTGCGGCTTCATGCTGCTGGTCTATCCCTCTGCCGGGCAGTGGGCCATGACCCTGCTGTTCCCGTTGTGGTTCCTGACGCACTGCATCTCCAACCTGACGCACCTGAACTGGGTGCGCCTTACGGCGGGCCGCGTGAACTATACGATCTCGCTCGTTCTGAACATCCTCGGCATCGTGCTGGCAACGCTCATGCTGCTGCATCCTGTGCTGTCGGCCGTTTCCATGAGCCTGACGATCGGCTTCTATCTCATCCTGCTGGGCGTGGACGGCATTGTGCTGGCGCTCAGCAGCATGGGCAGATAATTTCTGGAAGGAAATCCTGTTATGCTTAGACTACTCAAACAAATGAAGGCGAAACAGTGGATCATGGCGCTGCTGTGCGTTGCACTTATTCTGGGCCAGATCTACTTTGACCTCCGCCTGCCGGATTATATGAGCGATCTGACCGTGCAGATCAAAACGCCGGGCAGTACCGTTTCGGACGTGCTGCACACCGGCCTTGAGATGCTGGCCTGCACGCTCATCAGCGCGGTAATGGCCATCCTCTGCGGCTATCTCAATGCACAGGTCGCGGCAGGCTTCAGCTATCACATCCGCGAAAGCGTGTTCCAGAAGGTCGCGGACTTCGGCCAGAAGGAGATGCTGGAATTCTCCGTGCCGAGCCTTATAAACCGCACGACGAATGATATCACGCAGATCCAGATGTTCGTCGCCATGGGCATGCAGACCATGATCAAGGCCCCTGTCATGGCCGTGTGGGCGGTCATTAAGATCGTCAACAAGAGCTGGACACTGTCCGCGATCACGGCGGGCTTTGTCGTGGCGTTGCTGGCCCTGATGCTTATCGTCGTCCTTGTCATTCTGCCGCGGGTCAAGCGCGTGCAGAAGCTGACGGATAACATCAACCTCATTTCCCGGGAAAACCTGACCGGCATCAGCGTGGTCCATGCCTACAATGCCGAGGAATACCAGGAGGACAAGTTCGAGAAGGCCAACGATGTTCTCATGCGCACGCAGCTGTTCAACCAGCGCGCCATGGCGCTGCTGATGCCGGCGGTCGGCCTTGCCATGAACGCCCTGTCGCTGACGATTTACTGGGTCGGCGCGGCCATCGTGAACCGCGTTCCTGCGGTGGACCTTGCCGGGCGCATTTCGACGTTCGGCGACATCGTGGTGTTCGGCACCTATGCGACGTATATCATCATGTCACTTATGATGCTCGTCATGATCCTCGTTCTGCTGCCGATGGCGCAGGTCTCTGCCGTCCGCATCAACGAGGTGTTCGATGCGCCGATCTCCCTGCATGAGGGAAAAACGACCGAAGCCCCGGAGCAGGGGACCGTGGAATTCCGCGATGTCTCGTTCCGCTATCCGTCGTCGTCCGGCGATGTGCTCGAGCATGTGAGCTTCCGCGCAAACAAGGGCGAGACCGTCGCCTTCATCGGTGCGACCGGCAGCGGCAAAACGACGCTCGTCAGCCTTGCGGCCCGCTTCTATGACGCAACGGAGGGGCAGGTGCTCATCGACGGGCAGGATGTCCGCAGCTACAGCTTTGACGCGCTCTACAACCGCATCGGCTATGTGACGCAGCGGGCCATTGTGTTTGCGGGCGACGTGCGCAGCAATGTGCTGTTCGGCGAAAGCAGCGCCCCGCAGGACGACGAGTCCGTGCAGCGCGCGCTCTCGCTGGCGCAGGCCACGGAATTTGTGGACAAGCTGCCCGGCAAGCTCGATGCGCCGATCGCGCAGGCGGGCGCAAACGTCTCCGGCGGCCAGAAGCAGCGCCTTTCCATCGCGCGCGCACTGGCCCGCAAGCCGGAGATCCTCATCTTTGACGATTCGTTCTCCGCGCTGGATTACCGCACCGATGCCAGCCTCCGCGCCGGTCTGGCGCGCGAGCTGAGCGACACGACCTGCCTGATCGTGGCGCAGCGCATCGGCACGATCCGTCATGCCGACCGCATCGTCGTGCTGGACGAGGGCCGTGTGGCCGGGATCGGCACGCACGACGAGCTGATGAAGAATTGCAGCGTATACCGTGAGATCGCCATGTCGCAGCTCTCAGCGGCAGAGCTGGAAAAGGAGGGAGTCTGATGGCAATGGGACCGATGGGCAGGCGCGGCATGCGCCCTGCCGAGAAGAGCAAGCGCGGCTTGCGCGGCGTGCAGCGTGAGCTGTTCTCCTATTCCGAGAGAATCAAGCTCCCGATGCTGATCGCGTTGGTGCTCGCGGCCGCGGGCGCGGTGCTGACGATTCTCGGGCCGAATCAGCTCAGCAAGATCACGAATCTGATCTCCGATTCTCTGATGGGGGAGATCGACCTTGCGGCCATTGGCCGCGTGGCGGGCGTGCTGCTCGGCATCTATGCGCTCAGTGCCCTGCTGACCTATATCGAGCACTATATCATGGCGACCGTGACGCTCGGCCTCTCGAAGCAGATGCGCCGCGACCTGTGCGCCAAGATCAACCGCGTGCCCATGAGCTACTTCAACCGCATTGCGCACGGCGATATCCTCAGCCGCGTGACAAACGATGTCAGTACGCTGCAGCAGGCCCTGTCCAACAGCCTGCCGTCCATGATCAGCGCCGTGGCCCAGCTTACGGGCTGCGTCATCATGATGTTCGTGACGGAGTGGCGCATGGCGCTGGCTGCCATCGCGGCGACAATGATCGGCTTTGTGTTCATGTTCATCATCATGAAGCGCTCGCAGAAATACTTTGTCGACCGGCAGGAGAGCCTCGGCACGCTGAACGGCTATATTGAAGAGATGTATTCCGGCCATGACGTCGTGCGCATTTCGCGCGCGAATGACAGGATCAAGGAGATGTTCCGCGGCATGAACCGCGCCGTCTATGAGGCAAACCGCAAGAGCCAGTTCCTGTCCGGCATCATGCAGCCGCTGATGAATGTCATCGGCAACCTCGGCTATGTCGCCGTGTGTGTACTGGGCGCTGCGCTCGTGATGAACGGCAGCATCAAGTTCGGCGTCATCACGGCCTTCATCCTCTATGTGCGCCTGTTCACCTCGCCGCTGACGACGATCGCGCAGGGCATGACGCAGCTGCAGTCCGCCGCGGCGGCGGGCGACCGCGTGTTTGATTTCCTGCAGGAGCCGGAGCTGCCGGACGAGTCGAAGAATCTGCCCGCGCCGCAGCCGGTGCGCGGTGAGATCGACTTTGACCACGTCCGCTTCAGCTATCCCGATCACCCGGAGAAGACGATCATCCATGATTTCTCTGCCCATGTTGCGCCGGGGCAGAAGGTAGCCATCGTCGGTCCGACCGGCGCCGGAAAGACAACGATGGTCAATCTGCTCATGCGCTTTTACGATCTGGACGGCGGCGACATCCGCATCGACGGCATTTCCACGAAGGATATGAGCCGCGAGGAGGTGCACGGCCTGTTCGGCATGGTCCTGCAGGATACCTGGATGTTTGAGGGCACGGTCCGCGAGAATCTTGTCTACAACAGGACCGGCGTTTCGGATGAGACGCTGGAGCGCGCCTGCCGCGCCTGCGGTATCTATCACTTCATCGAGACGCTCCCGCACGGGTTTGACACGGTTCTCCGCGAAAACGTCGCCATTTCTGCCGGACAGAAGCAGCTGTTCACCATTGCCCGCGCCATGGTGCAGAACAGCCCGATGCTCATCCTCGATGAGGCAACGTCCTCCGTCGATACCCGCACCGAGCTTTTGACGCAGCGGGCCATGGATACACTGACAGAGCACCGCACGAGCTTCGTCATTGCCCACCGCCTCTCGACGATCAAAAACGCGGACCTCATCCTCGTGATGAAGGACGGCGACATCATCGAGCAGGGCACACACGAGAGCCTGCTGGCCGCAGGCGGCTTCTATGCCGATCTCTATAACAGCCAGTTTGAGCAGGCGTCCTGAAACAGTCTCCGGAGCTTCTGCCGCGCTGACAGCCGATCTCCCATGAATACAGCCTCCCGGCTCGTCCTCCCACCGGTGGGAAGACGAACCGGGAGCTTTTTATCTGGGACGGCCGGATTCGACGCCGCAGCCGTTAATTTTACAGAATTTGCCCGGAGGTGTTTGTAACTCTGACGGATCCATGATAGAATATTTTATAGGAATTGATAGGCCCCTATCAGTCCCTGTTGGAAAAAGTGGCGCGCTGAGAGGATCGCCATTCCTTGCGGGCATTGAAAGCTCCCGGCGATTCAATGAGTAATTCGCCTATGCGTAGGACACCGAATAAAACCGATTTCTGGAGATAAACGATCATGGTACGAGCATTTCAACCGGCAGACCTCGACAGTGTATGCGCTCTGTGGCTGGCTGCGAACCTGCAGGCGCACAGCTTTATTCCCACCGAATACTGGAAAGCAAATCAGGCGCTGGTAAGGGAACTGCTGCCTCAAGCGGAGGTCTATGTCTATGAAAAGAACGGGGAAATCCTGGGCTTTGCGGGGCTGGACGGCGAATATATTGAGCGTCCGCGCCCGGCGGACGAACCGGCATATGCGGCCCCGCACCCCGGTGCTCCTCACGAAGCTGTTTGCCGGGCCGGTCGATGACCGCAGGGCGCGGCGCACGGCAAACCTCCATGTGGAGGAAAGCTGCATTGGCTGCGGGCTGTGTGCACGGAACTGCCCGGTGCAGGCCATTGCAATGCAGGAGAAAAGGCCCGTCTGGGTCAGGGAGAAGTGCGTCATATGCCTCGGCTGTCTGCACCGCTGCCCGAAGTTTGCCATCCAGTATGGCAGCCGGACAAAGAAGCATGGGCAGTATATCAACCCGAATGGGAAGGTGCAGGGCCGTAAAGCAAAGCAGAAGGAGGAAACCAATGAACATCACGATCCGCCGCATGCGGCCTGATGACGTGGACGCGCTGTACCGCCTGCTGTCCGATCCGGCGGTCATGTGTTATCTGGAGCCGCCCTATGACCGGGCACAGGCCGAGGTGTTTCTGCACACGGCGGGATTGGCGGAGCTGCCGCTCGTGTATGCCGCCGAGGAGAACGGCGCTTTTCTCGGCTATGTGATCTATCACGCATATGATGCGGAAAGCGTGGAGATCGGCTGGGTGCTGTTCCCGGAATCCTGGGGGCGCGGCTATGCCTCGGCGCTGACAGACCTGCTGATCGGCCGCGCGCGGCGGGAGCAGAAGGACGTCGTGCTCGAATGTGTCCCGGCGCAGGAGGCCACAAAGCGGATCGCGGTCAAAAAAGGTTTTCACGACTGCGGGATCAGCGACGGACTGGCGGTATACCGGCTATGCGGCAAAAATCAAAATGCGGGGAGCAGCTGATCCGTGCCGACAATTCGCAGGTCTTTGACCGGCAGGGCTATCTCGACCGGGTGCTGTCTTCCTCGTATTCTCTGCAAGAGAGCGACGGGCGCTATGCAGCCTATCTGGAGGGGATCCATGCGATCTTTGACCGCTGGGCAGAGAACGGCCGGATCGTGATCCCGACGGCAACGGTCGCGTACGTCGGGGCGTATTCGGCGGTTGGGGAATGAAGAATGAATCATGAAGACTGAAAAGTGAAGAATACAGGAAAAAGACCTGTCGACGAACGTCAACAGGTCTTTTTTCTGGCGGAGAACAAAGATTCGTGCGATAAGGAACAGGTGCCAAACTCGAAAAAGCTAGAGAAACAAGCTAGTTGGATATCGAAAGATTATATGTACATAGATAAGACCGGTGTGCGTTTTGTGGTGAAAGCTGTCAATCCCACAGGGCAGAAAAATGGGTACGGTAGAATTTTGCCATCTCGTCTTCTTCGTCCGTAATATGATCCCTGATATAATTTGCGTGTTCCGTCTGCTCTGCCGGATCTATTTCAGCATATCTGTGGATGATGATATTGCCAAGGGATTCCTCCCGCAGAATTTCGCTGTATACATCGGCAATGCTCTCGCATTGAGATACGGGAACATCATGTTCGCTCTCCCATGAGTGCCCTTTTCCGTGTGTCAGTCCATCCGTCGAGTCAAGAAGATAAATATAACCCTGCCGGCCCTTGTAGAGGGATTCCAGTTGATTTGGAAAACGCTCAAAATAGTGCTGCCTGCCGTCCGCACCAACGCCCATGGTGACAAAGTTTTCAGCCTTGATTCTGCAGCAAACCAGCGCATAGCATCTGTCCTCGCTGAAATATGCAACAAGTCTGCCGGTGGAATGGGATTTTGAATTTGCCTTGATCGTGTGCAGTCCGGATATACATGAACCGTGATAAATCATAATATTCCTCCCCAAATTGCATTATCTATCGTCATTGTATCACGCATGAACGCACCGTGCAATAAAAACCACCGTAATTCTGTCAAAATTACGGCGGACATATAGCAGAGAACAAAATAACGTGCTTTGAACAGATGAATTTGAACTTATGAAAGAACGGTTTTGTGAAATATTTCGCTGGCGCAAAATATGAAATGCGCGTTGATACGCGCGTGAAATTTTCTGCTTTGCAGAAAGTGAAATGAAATCCACCCACCGCCGCAGCGATCTCACATGCCAGAGGCGGATATCACACAGCACAGCGGTATTTCCCTCACCCGCAAGGGTGGATTATACTGAAAAAGAGCACTTGCGAAAAGCAAGTGCTCTTTTTCCTGGCGGAGAGGGCGGGATTCGAACCCGCGAGACGCTTTTAACGCCTACACGATTTCCAGTCGTGCGCCTTCGGCCAGCTCAGCCACCTCTCCACTTTTGCGCCGATATCAGATCACTGAAATCAGCTTGCATATCATACTCGATTTTTCGCCAAAAGTCAAGTCTTTTCTGAGATTTTTTCGCGAACGCGCGGGAATCTTTGGACTACCCATTGACTTTGTGGGTAAAATATGATATCATCCTATTAACCTACCGGGATGATGGGAAATTCTTCCGGAGGCATCTTACAATTCCAACTCCGGCCCGGCCGGAGACACCATAAAGGAGAATCCACATGAACGTTTATGCTGACAATGCTGCCACCACGCGGATGAGTCAGGCCGCCGTGGATGCCATGCTGCCCTTCCTGCGCGAGAGCTATGGCAACCCTTCGAGCCTGTATACGCTGGGGCAGAAGGCTGCGGAGTCCCTGCAGGCTTCGCGCGAGACGATGGCAAAGTACCTTGGCTGCGACGCCCGTGAGATCACGTTCACGTCCGGCGGCAGCGAGGCGGACAATCAGGCCCTGCTGACGGCGGCTACGCTCGGCGCGCGCAAGGGCAAAAAGCACATCATCTCCACCGCCTTTGAGCATCATGCCATCCTGCACAGCCTGAAGCGGCTGGAGAAGCAGGGCTTTGAGGTCACGCTGCTCGATGTTCATGAAAACGGCCTCGTCACGGCCCAGCAGGTCGCTGATGCCATCCGCGAGGATACCTGCCTCGTGACGGTCATGTATGCAAACAACGAGATCGGCACAATCCAGCCGATCGCCGAGATCGGTGCGGTCTGCCGCGAGCGCGGCGTCCTGTTCCACACCGATGCGGTGCAGGCTGCCGGTCATCTGCCCATCAACGTCCGCGAGCAGAACATCGACATGCTTTCCCTTTCGGCCCACAAGTTCCACGGCCCGAAGGGCGTCGGCCTTCTGTACGCGCGCAAGGGCATTTTCCTGACGAACCTCATCGAGGGCGGCGCCCAGGAGCGCGGCAAGCGCGCCGGTACCGAGAACGTCGGCGGCATCGCCGGCATGGCTGCGGCTTTCCGCGAGGCCTGCGAGCATATGGATGAGAACATCGCCAAGGTCACGGCCCTGCGGGACAAGCTCATCGACGGCCTGTCGAAAATTCCGCACTGTGCGCTCAACGGCGACCGCGAGCATCGCCTGCCCGGCAATGTGAACTTCTGCTTTGAGGGCATCGAGGGAGAGTCCATGCTCCTGCTGCTCGACGGCAAGGGCATCTGTGCCTCGTCCGGCTCCGCCTGCACGTCCGGCTCACTCGACCCGAGCCACGTTCTGCTGGCCATCGGCCGCCCGCATGAGGTCGCGCACGGCTCGCTGCGCCTGACGCTCTGCGAGAGCAACACGGAAGCGGAGATCGACCATATTCTGGCCTGCGTGCCGGAGATCGTCGCCTATCTGCGCGGCATGTCCCCGGTCTGGCGCGATCTGGTCGAGGGCAAGAAATCGTTTATTCTCTGAGGAGGAATCAGTTATGGCACTGTATAGCGAAAAAGTGATGGACCATTTCCAGCATCCGCGCAATGTCGGCGTCATTGAAAACGCAGACGGCATCGGCGAGGTCGGCAACGCCAAGTGCGGCGATATCATGAAGATCTACCTGAAGATCGATGACGACAAAATCTCCGACGTCAAGTTCGAAACTTTCGGCTGCGGCTCCGCCATCGCCTCGAGCTCCATGGCGACGGAGCTCATCAAGGGCAAGCCTCTGTCCCAGGCCCTTGAGCTGACGAACAAGGCTGTTGCCGAGGCGCTGGACGGTCTGCCCGCGTACAAGATGCACTGCTCCGTTCTGGCGGAGGAGGCCATCAAGGCAGCGGTGAAGGACTACTACGACAAGCACGGCATCGCCTATGACGAGTCCAAGTTCCCGGACTGCTCGCATTGTGACCACTGTGAAGCCTGAGAAGATCTTGATCGCGATGAGCGGCGGCGTGGATTCCAGCGTCGCCGCCCTCCTGTTATCTGAGGCAGGCTGCGAGTGTGTCGGCGCGACGATGCGGCTGTTCCACAATGAGGACGCCGGGGTATCGCGCGAAAAGAGCTGCTGCTCGCTCGACGATGTCGAGGATGCGCGCAGCGTGGCCTATCAGCTCGGTATGCCGTTCTATGTGTTCAATTTCACGGACGGCTTCGGCGAGCAGGTGATGGACCGCTTTGTGGATGCCTATGAGCGCGGCGCGACACCGAACCCCTGCATCGACTGCAACCGCTACATGAAATTCGCCAAACTCGTCGAGCGCGCGGAGCTGCTCGGCTGCGATGCCGTCGCCACAGGGCACTATGCCCGCATCGAGCAGGAGAACGGCCGCTGGCTCCTGAAAAAGGCCGTGGACGACAGCAAGGACCAGAGCTATGTGCTGTATTTCCTGAATCAGCACCAGCTGGCGCATCTGCGCTTCCCGCTCGGCACGCTGCACAAGACCGAGGCGCGTGAGATTGCCGAGAAGCATGGCCTTGTAAACGCCAGAAAGCGCGACAGTCAGGATATCTGCTTCGTACCGGACGGCGACTATGCCCGCGTCATTGAGCTGCGCACCGGCCAAAAGGCGAAGCCCGGCCCATTTGTGGACCGTGAGGGCCATGTGCTGGGCGAGCACGCAGGCATCATCCACTATACGATCGGCCAGCGAAAGGGACTGGGCCTCGGCATCGAGCATCCGTATTATGTCTGCGAGAAGCGCCCGGAGGACAACACCGTCGTGCTCGGCCCGAACGAGGCCCTGTTCACCACGGAGCTGGATGCGGGCGATTTCAACTGGATCGCTTATGATACGCCGCCCGCCGAGCTGCACGTCAAGGCAAAAATCCGCTACCGTCAGCAGGAACAGCCCGCGACCGTCACGCAGAATCCGGACGGCACGGTGCATGTCTCGTTCGACGAGCCGCAGCGCGCCATTGCACGCGGGCAGGCCGTTGTGCTGTATGACGGCGATACCGTCGTCGGCGGCGGAACGATCCTCTGAGGAGAAATACGCAATGATGATTTCAACAAAGGGCCGCTATGCGCTGCGCGTCATGATCGATCTGGCGGAAAGCGGGCTGGAG
>ENA-UOJB01001109-UOJB01001109.1-human-gut-metagenome-genome-assembly--contig:-C48-NODE-1109-length-24203-cov-5.673596_pt1 | contig 24203 bp, 9 predicted proteins | sample MGYA00242338_ERZ723885 | MGnify/ENA metagenome assembly ERZ723885
AAGGATTTTCCTGCGGATAACTATCGTGACATCGCTTCTACATTGAATTCTACTACTAAAAACGTTGAAGGTGCTTTGAAAGTTAAAACTACCAGTCTTTCTTATTTCGGTCGTTTGATTTATTCTTATAAAGATAAGTATTTATTTACCGGTACAATCCGTCGTGACGGTTCTTCAGCTTTCGGACGTACAAATCGTTGGGGAACTTTTCCTTCAGCTTCGGTAGCTTGGCGGCTGAATGAAGAATCTTTTATAAAGAATCTGAATATTTTCAGTAATTTGAAGTTTCGTATTGGCTGGGGTAAAACTGGTAGCTCTTATGGTGACGGCTCTAAATCTATTGCCCAGATTTCAACAAGTAAGATGTATTATTATTGGTGGAATGGGGTAAATTACACAGAACAGATGGGAGCTGCCAAAGACAAGGAAATTGATACGAATCTTCATTGGGAAACGAATGAACAGACCAATTGGGGTATTGATATGGGATTTATGGACAATGCCTTGAATGTAACATTGGATTATTTTATACGTAATTCTTATGATTTGTTGCTGGATCGTAATATGCGTCCTTCTACAGGTTTTACTTCCATTTATACGAATGCCGGTAAAATCCAAAATAAAGGATTTGAATTTGCTGTGAATTATCGTAAGACTTTTGGTGACTGGTTTGTCAATGTGGGAGTGAATGGTTCTGCACTTAGGAATAAAGTAAAGGAAGTCGGTGATCCTATTTTTGCTACAGAGGCTTCGAAGGGATATGAATGGGACAACCATTCCATTATTAAGAATGGATATGCCATAGGTTCGTTTTATGGCTATCGCGTAAAAGGAATTTTTCAAAATCAGGCCGAAATTGATGCTCTTAACAATGCGTCTTCCACTGGTAAATACCAATCCGGTTCTACACAACCCGGTGATTACTATTATTGGGATAAAGATGGCAATGGATATATCAATGCGGACGATAAGGATATAATAGGCAATGGATTTCCTAAACTGACTTATGGTATCTCTATTAATGCCAATTATCGTAAATGGGATTTTATGCTTTATGGTTATGGAGTTTACGGGCAAGATATTCTATCGTATTCGGCCATGAGTCTGTCTTCCATCCATAATTCAACGGGTGAATTCCAGAATTGCTTACAAGAATATATAAGTAATGCGTGGACACCAGAGAATCACAGTACCAAATATGCCCGTATGACGGTTTCGGACAATAATAAGAATACACGTGTGTCTGATGCTTGGATTAAAAAAGGTGATTTCTTCAAACTTCAAAATATTCAGGTCGGTTATACCTTTGATTGGGGAATGAGAATCTATGGGAGCATTGAGAATTTATTCACGATTTCTTCCTATAATAAATACGGTGATCCGGAGATAGGTACGGGGAGATTGAATTTGGTGGGATATGATTCAGGCCGTTATCCCTATCAGAGAACTTATAGTGTGGGTATTAGTTTACAATTTTAAAAAATAAGAATATGAGAAAGAACAAAATATTATCTGTTATCGGTGGATTGGCAGCCTTTATATTTACTTCATGTGATGGTATATTTGATGTGGATTATTATACATTTTTGCCCGAAGATTATATATTTACCAATGAATCTACTATTGAGGAGGGGCTATTGGGATGTTACGAATTGCTTTATCCGAATAGTTTCGGAGGAAGTTCGTGGGGGGTACGTCCTCATATGATGCTTGCGAACTTACCTACTTTAGATGTACAAGCTTCCGGATGGGATTTTAATTATTGCAAGTATGAGTGGACTGCTTCCGAGAGCCAGTTTCGTTATTCATGGAAGTGCTCGTATGCTGCTATCAGTCGTATAAATAGTCTGCTTGCGGGAATGGAGAGTGTCAAGGAATCCGTATTTAAGGAAGGGATAAAGGCGAAAAATGAAGTTATTGCTCAAGCCCGTGCCTTGCGTGCGTATAATTATATTTATTTAGGTAAGAACTTTGGACGTGTACCAATGTTGATGACCGGTGAAAACTACTCAACCTCTCCTGCCAAGCCTCGTCCTGAAACAGCTGATGAAATGTGGAAGCTCATTATTGAGGATTTGGAATATGCGACTGGTGTGCTTGATTGGCAACCGTTAAATGGCCAGTATGGGCGTATAACGAAAGGTATGTGTCTGGCCTATTTAGCTGAGGCTTATATGTATAATAATGATTATGATTCTGCCAAGCAAAGGTTGAAGCAGATTATTGATAGTAAGACTTATGAATTACTTCCTTGTTTTGCTTCAGTTCACGATATGGGAAATTATTGGTCGAAAGAAAGTGTTTGGGAACATTCCTTCTATAAATTCTCTACAATGACCAGTAGTGCGAGTAAACTTACTGATGCCTTGATTCAGATGGGTTACCGTTGTGCTTCTATGGAACATGCAGGTTATGGCTCATTCTGCTTGTCATGGGAGTTTTATAATTCGTTTGAACCGGGTGATAAACGAAAGCAGTATTCGTGTGTTGCATTGGGTGAAAACAATCCTTATACCGGTGAAGCTATAGGGGTTGATCCTGCTTATAATGCAGAGTTTGTAGGGACAGACCATAATCCGAATGTTTATACATTGAAATATTGGCGGGAACAGCATGGAGCCATGAAAAAAGATCATAACTATAATCCTTGTTCACTTACCATGAAACGATATGCAGGTGTATTGTTGGATTACGCAGAGTGCTGTTTCCGTACCAACGATGAGGCAACCGGTTGGGAAATAATCAAGCAGATTCGCAACAGGGCGTGGGGAAATCTGGAAACTGGGATGTCGGGTGAATATGTGTTTGGTTTTGAGGATCTTTCTTATGTAAGAGATGATTATAAACTTAATAAGGTAAAAGTAGAGGTACCTGATGCTAAGAGCTTCTATACCAGATATAAGGCAGAAAAAGGATATACGGCAGATGTATGGTTAGTGGCTCTGACGATTGAACGCCGTCATGAGTTCAACATTGAATTTGAATTGTGGTATGATTTATGTCGATCGGGAATGGCCGAACAGTTTATCAATTGCGAATATCCGATGAATGAAGGTTGGACGAAACGCGATTTTCCGTTCTATGACTACTACATGCTTTTTCCGATTCCTACGGATGAGATTTTGAATAATGATCTTATTAATGAAGAAGACCAGAATCCCGGATATTAAAAATAATAACCTATAAATTTTTAGTATATGAAACGATTGAGGTGTATTTGCATTTTACTGTTTTTGTTTAGTCTGGCTTATGCTCAGCAAGCAAAATATGTATTCTATTTTATTGGTGATGGAATGGGAGTAAATCAAGTGAATGGTACGGAAATGTATCTTGCGGAGCAGGAAGGCCGTATTGGAGTAAAACCATTGTTGTTTACTGCATTTCCCATTACGGGTTTTGCTACAACATTTTCTGCTTCCAATTCTGTTACTGATTCTTCGGCTGCGGGGACAGCTCTTGCCACCGGAAAAAAAACATATAATGGAGCTATTAGTATGGATAATGAAAGGAATGTCCTTCAAACTGTTGCTGAACAAGCGAAAAGGTCCGGTCGGAAAGTGGGCATAGCAACAAGTGTCAGCGTGGACCATGCAACTCCTGCTGTGTTTTATGCTCATCAACCGGATCGTAACATGTATTACGAAATAGCTCTCGATCTTCCAAAGGCTGGATTCGACTTTTATGCAGGTAGTGGCTTTTTGAAGCCTGCAACTTTTGCCAATGGGAAAGAAGCACCAACAGTTTTTCCTGTCTTTGAGGAGGCTGGATATGCGATAGCCAGAGGTCTGGATGATTTTAAAATAAAAGCTGCACAAGCCGGTAAGATGATTCTTATCCAGAAAGATGGTGCATCGCCTTCCAGTTTACCTTATGCTATCGACCGTAAGGAAGGGGATATGACATTGGCACAAATTACGGAAAGTGCCATCTCTTTCTTGACCAAGGACCGGGATAAAGGTTTCTTTTTAATGGTTGAAGGTGGGAAAATAGATCATGCCTGCCATGGTAATGACGCTGCTACTGCTTTTGAAGAGGTCATTGATATGGATAATGCGGTGAAAGTGGCTTATGAGTTTTACAAGAAACATCCGAAGGAAACTTTGATTGTTGTTACGGCTGACCATGAAACGGGTGGTATGGGTTTAGGGACTATCAAATACGAGTTGTCACTGAAATCTTTGGCTAGTCAGAAGCAATCTCAAGATATCTTGTCGCGTTATATTACAAACTTGCGGAAAGATAAAAACAATAAAGTTTCTTGGGAGGATATACAATCATTATTGGCTGATAAAATGGGCTTCTGGAAGGAACTGCCATTATCTTGGGAGCAAGAAAGGATGTTGCGTGATGAATACGAACTTTCTTTTAGAAGAAGGAAAGCTGTTTTTGAAGAGACTCTTTATGCACGTACTGAACCTCGTGCTGCCGCAGCCTAGAAAGTGATGAACCAGATTGCCATGGTGGGGTGGACGAGTGTAAATCATACAGCTGGATATGTACCGGTTTTTGCTATAGGCATCGGTTCCGAACTGTTTAAAGGAAAGATGGACAATACGGAAATCCCGAAACGAATAGCGAAAGCTGCTGGATATAAATGACAATAGGTATGGAAAAGGCCATTCTAATTCAAATGATTGGAATGGCCTTATTTTTTAGCTGTTATTTATTGAATAGAAATCAGTCGCAGACTCTCTGCCGGAACCTGAACCCTACTGTGGCTTGTATACATTGATAAGATTGATTTCAGTATTCAGAGGTAAATTCTCAGAGGAACTGCCTACCCTGATGATGGCAGGACCTTCTTCGAAAGTCCAACCATGTTTCTTTTCGTCCCAATGGCACAACTGTTCCAGAGGTATGGAGATAGTAATTTCTTTACTTTCTCCGGCTTTTAGGGCTACTCGCTGGAAACCTTTCAGCTCGTGTGCCGGACGTTCGATGGCAGATTGAGGGCGTGTGATGTAGACTTGTGCTACTTCTTCCGCATTCATTTTTCCTATATTATCTAATGTGAAACTGACGTCCACTTGGCTTTTGTTGATTTTGGCTTGCAACGCTGAATATTGGAAATTTGCATAAGAGAGTCCATGGCCGAATGGATAAAGAGGAGATATATTCTTAGTGGCATACCAGCGATAACCCACAAAGATGTCTTCGGCATAATCAGCTTCGGCTTTTTGCTCTGCACGGAATTTATCTCTGTTTACGAGGTCTACGAATACATCGCGTGGCCTTTCTGGTTGTTGCTGAGGGTAAACCCCTAAATGATAGGCTGGCGAATCTTCCAGTTTTATAGGAAAAGTGAAAGGTAATTTCCCCGAAGGCGAAATTTTCCCGGACAGTACATCTGCTAAGGCATGTCCTCCCTCTGAGCCATTAAACCAAGATACTAGAATACTTGAAGAGTTTTTTTCTATTGTCTGCAAATCAACAGGACCACCAATTACCATTACCGAAACAATGTTTGGATTGGCTTTGGCTATGTTCTGTATTAATTCGTCCTGATGCGATGGTAAAGTGATGTTTTTGCGGTCAGAACCTTCTGTTTCCACTTCGCGGTTGTTGCCTCCGACAAAGATGACCAAGTCCGCCTCTTTGGCTAAGGCAATCGCTTCTTGAACCAGCCGTTCGCTTTTTTCTCTGATTTCTTTCTCTGATGAGGCTGTTTCGCTGCTGTTGCGCTTGTGCCGTGAGGAACGTTCCTGCGGCAGGTAACCTTGTGCATACTTGATTTTGACATTGGTTCCCTCATAAGCCTTCTGTAGTCCTTCCAAGGGTGTAATTTCATATAAAGCCTTGACACCGGCACCTACACCGCCCGTAGCCATATGCCGGACTGCATTGTCTCCGATGACGGCTATGTCCTTCACTTTTTCGGTGTTTATGGGCAGCAGTCCGGAGTTTTTGAGCAATACGATGCTTCTGGAAGCTACTTCATAGGCAATCTGCTGCTGGGCAGGCAGGGAAGTCATTTGGGTATTGGCTTCTTCTTTGGGAACAGCCGGGATAGCCAGCCGCACACGAAGCAGGTTCCTTACTTTCTCGTCAATGACTTTTTCCGAGACGACACCGGCTTGTACCGAATCGAGCAATGCCTTACCAAAATATCTGTCGTTGGGCATCTCTACATCAAGACCTCCCAGTGCAGCTTTTGTGGTGGAGTGGGTGCCTCCCCAGTCGGAAATGACGATACCCTTAAATCCCCATTCACCGCGTAGGATTTTATTCAGGAGGCGGTCATTCTCCGAGCACCATTCACCTGACACTTTATTGTAAGCAGCCATTACACCGTAGGCATTGGCTTTCTTCACAGCCGCCTCAAAAGGGGCGAGGTAAATTTCTCTCATGGCACGTTCGGAAACTTTTACGTCTACGAATCCGCGCATGTTTTCTTGGTTGTTCAGTGCATAATGTTTCAGACAGACAGCTTCCTGATGGTCTTGTGCACCTAATGTATAGTTGACAGCCAGTTCACCACTCAGTAGGGGGTCTTCACTTAAATATTCGTAAGTACGTCCTCCGGTTGGGATGCGTTGTATGTTGATGGCCGGCCCTAAGATCATGTCTTTACCCCGGAGTTTAGCTTCGGCAGCCATTCCCTCTCCGTATTTGTATGCCATTTCCGTGCTCCATGTAGCTGCAAGGGCAGAGCCTGTCGGGAAGAAAGTGGCGGAATCGGTGCTTAAATGCAAGGAGTTCCATGAATGCGGTTCCATTTCTTCGCGAATGCCGAAGGGACCGTCGGCATATTCTATGTCAGGTATATTCAGACGTTCGACACCTGCCGATGAAAACATGTTTTTTCCGTGGAGCATGTTTATTTTTTCTTCCAGTGTCATTTCTGCTATGATGTTTGTGATTTCGTCCTCGTGTTGTGTCAGGGGATTGACCTTTTCATTGGTAGGACTACATGCAGAGAAACATCCTCCTATGCAAATTAGTAATGATAATGTTGAGTGTTTCATGGTATGATTTTTTTATTGTTATCTTGTTGTCAATGTAAAATGGAGGATACTGGGAGCATCACCTACTTGCGGTCCTCCCCAGTCTGTCTGGTCACCGTTGAGGATACGGAGCATTTTGAAATCACCGTTCTCATCATAGAATCCTTCTTGTACTTTCAGGTACTGCCAGGCTTTTCCTTGTTTTTTCCCTATTGGTTCGAAAGTGAACCGGCAATTAGTACCGATACCGATGAATTCGTTTTCGCCAAGTTGGATAATCATGGCCTTTCCGTTGACCGGACGCTTTTCGGCGGCAGCGGTTTGCCCTCCACGGGTGTTGCCGAATTTGATGATGGCTTTCCAACTGCCTAAGCTGACGTACTGTTCTGAATGGTCGGAAGACTCTATGACAGGGTGTATCCTGTCTTCTGCACTCCATTCAGCCAGCAAGTGTGCCATCGGTTTTAGTATTTCATATTCAGCGGATAAGGGGGATTGCCTTTGCATGTCTGGAGAAAAGTTCCTCCGTTGGTCTACGCCGAATGGGGAAAAGCCGATTCCTTTTGCGATGGTATGATAAAGGAATCTCGGGCTTCCGATGGTTTCGGGAACCATTAATGCGTTATCGGGGCGGGCATATAGTTCGAGCACTTTCAGGACCGCCTTGTCATCACGGAGGTAGATGTCCGGAGCGACGAAGTCGATGTCAGGGGCTGCGGCTTTCCAGATGGATATGACATTGTCCGTTACACCGCCGCTTTCATAGTGGTCTGCTGTGGGATTCGTCAGAGGATCTCTTAAGGCAACATTGATGTATAGGGGAAGCGGATAAATTTCTTTTCCTGCTTTGGCCACATAATTGATATAACGGGCTACGTGCCATGCATGGAAATATTCGTCTGCCCGTTCGCCAAAGACTTCCTTCCAGCTCCCTTTTGCATTTTTCGGTACATTCAGTTCTTTACAAACAGTGGGTGTCAGAATTTCTTGGGGAATGGAGCCTTCGAATAGTTTTTGGGCTTTCTTCGAATAGTCTCTTACGCTGCCCCATGTCCCCGGTTCATTCTCCACTTGTACCATGATGACCGTATGTTGTGTATCTGCTTCCTTCAGATAACCCATGAATCTGGCGAAAGCTTTGGCATCCGCTTTCATCGCTTCTTCACAATGCGGACTGGGAGAGTCTACTTCTTGACCATTTTTGCCGATAACATTGGGATACTTCTTAGAATCTGTTTTCATCCATTCGGGCATGTAGTGATTGCTTCCGTTCTTCCAGGTGGCAAACCAGAGGAAGATAAGTCTCATATTGTTTTGCCGTGCCTGATTTAATACTGACTGCACTTGTGAGAAGCCGAACTTACCTTCTTGAGGTTCCAGTTGTTCCCAATATACCGGTATTTCCAATGTGTTGGCATGCATTTCTTTCATCACATTCCATACATTGGGCAGCATGGAGGCCCAGTTGGATGAGTTTCCGCATTGTCCTCCCAGAACAAAGAAAGGTTTGTTGTCCACCAAGAGTGTGTAACGTCCGTTTTTCTGTATAAGCTTGGGGATGGATGTGTCTGTTTGTGCTGACAGCCACGTTGTGGTAAGTAGCATGGCGATGCAAAAAGCCCATGCCTTGTAATTGGAGATTTGTTTCATGCTTGTTGATTTTGAAAAGGTTATTATTTGGCAAAGATGCTGATTCTTTTCGTGAAACGGCTCTCTCTTTTGTGTCTGATAAGGGAGGATAATGTTTCCCGTTTATTATTTGTTGGCAATAACTGTTTCTGCAAGCATAAACCGGAGTAAAACCTATTCTTCCGGTGTCTCTTCAGCATCTTGTTCCGGATACTGTCCATCTTCTTCTTCTTCGTTGGTTTGTATTTTTCTGCTATGTTGCCTTATGAATTCGGAAGGGCTGATGTTGAACTCATCTTTAAAATGTTTGGAGAACACTTTGGGTGAGTTATAGCCCAATATGTAGGCAATCTCTGAGATTTGCATCTGGCTTTCTGTCAGGAGTTGTTGTGCCCGTTTCATGCGGATGGTCCTGATGAATTCGATGGGTTTCTTTCCCGTTATCTTAATCATCTTCTTGTAGAAGTAGCTGCGTGATATGTTCAGGCTGCTGGCAAGTTCCTCGACGGAAAATTCCGTTTCATTTATATTGTCTTCTACAATGGCGATGGCCTTTTCTATCAATTGCTGGTCAAGGGGGGTAATGGTGATGCGGCTGGGTTCGATCTTTATCTCCTGATTGAAGATTTCTTGCCGTTTTATATTCATTTCAATCATTTTGCAGATACGGAGTTTTAGCACTTCCATGTTGAATGGTTTGGTAATATAATCGTCGGCACCGGTTTCGAGTCCTTCCAATTGGTGCTCTTCGCTTGCTTTGGCTGTTAAAAGTATTATGGGAATATGAGAATAACGTATGTCTTTTTTAATGTTTGAACACAGTTCCAGCCCATCCATTTCCGGCATCATGACATCGCTGATTATTAAATCTGCATCTTCTTTTTTTAAGATGGATAAGGCTTGTTTTCCATTGCTGGCTTTCAGTATATGATATTGTTTGGAAAGACTTTCAGAGAGAAACTTGAGAAAGTCGTAGTTGTCGTCTACAAGCAGAATAGTGGATTGGCGAGATTCTTCTTCTGCCGATTGCATTTTGATTGTATCATCTTCTTCGATTACTTCACTGTTTTGGTGTAACGGGAATGTGATTAAAAAGATAGATCCGCAAGGATGATTGTCTTTGACACTGATTTTGCCATGATGCATTTTTATATATTCGGAGGCAATATGTAACCCAATGCCGCTGCCTCCGCTATTTGCCGGATTTTTGCTTGACTGATAAAATCGCTGGAATATTTTCTCCTTGTTTTCGTCTTCGATGCCGCAGCCGGTATCTGCGAATGTCAGTTCCAGATTTGATTCTTTCACCTCAATATTCATTGAGATACTTCCTTTGTTAGGAGTGAACTTAAAAGCGTTGGTTAGTATATTTGTACAGATTTTGCGCATTTTGTCATAATCAAAATCCATAAAAACAGAGTGTTGCGGGCAAGTGAGAGTATAGTTTATGCTCCTTTTTTGTGCTATCGGGTCAAAAGAGTAGAATATTTCGCTTAGAATGATGAGGATATTGTCATGTTTGCATTTCAGGCTCTCGGCTTTGGCATCCAGTTTTCTGAAGTCCAACAACTGGTTGATGAGTTCCAGCAAGTAGTTGGCGTTCTGCTTTACCATGTCAAGTATGCCTTTTCGGTGTTCGGGATGGTTTTCGAGAAATTCTTCAAGCGGATTAATAATCAGTGATAAAGGGGTGCGTAGTTCATGACTTATATTGGCGAAGAACTGTAGTTTCATGTCATTGATTTTTTGTTGTTTTTCATTTTCTATTTCAACAGTTTGTAGAATCAATTTTTGTTTGTGACGCATGCGCAGGCTTCGAATAACCAGTAAGATTAGGCACATGGCGATACATGTATAAATTGTGTATGCCCACCAAGTGCGCCATAGGGGAGGAAGGATATTGATTTTCAATTCTTTGATGTTTGGACTCCAAATGCCTTGTGAGTTGCATGCTTTTACAGATAATGTATAGTCTCCGGCAGGCAGCATAGACAGATTGACCTTATTGTTGTCTGCGTACACCCAGTCAAAGTTTCTTTGGTTAATTTTATAGGCATATTTTATTTTGTCTGTTTCTGCAAAGTCAAGTGCAGAGAAAGATAAAATGAATGAATTTTCTTTTTCAGTAAAAGAAAGGGTCTGTGTGCATTCAAGTGAACTTTCATTCGATAAGTTGGGATGGTATATTCCTGATTTGAGTTCAATCCCTGTCAGGTAGATGTTTGCGTGGTAGTCTGTTGCTAAAATTTCTTGGGGAATGATTGTCTGATATCCTTTGGGGGTACCTATTAAGATATTGCCATTGTCCAACTTGAGTATAGCATGTATATTGGTATCATTGCATATTAATCCGTCTTTTATGGTATAATTCACAATGTAATATTTTCCATTTACTATTTGGACTCGTGAAATACCGTTTCCCGTACCGATCCACATTTGTTTGTTGTTGTCTTCTATAATAGCTTTGACGAAGTTGGTGGCAAGCCCACTCTTCTGGTCAAGAAAAAGGATGGAATCGTTCTTCTGGTCCCAGACACTTATTCCATGTGAATGGCCTATCCAAAGAAGGTTGCGGCTGTCTTTGTAGACAGTAAGGATATTCTTTTCGCTGAAGTGGTTGTCTTCATCGAAAAGGCTATAGGTTTGGTTTTCTGTATCAATGATGATCAATCCTCCGTTGGAAGCTACATAAAGATATTTGTCGCTGTCATAGTACATATCTCGGATGAAAAACTCTCCGGGGCGATACAGAACTGTGTCGAACTCTTCGGTTTCGGGGTTCAGCCTTTGAACGTAACCTCTCATTGTCCCTATCCATATATAACCATATTTGTCGACTTTTACTGTATATACGTTGTTTTCGAGCAAGTGGCTGTTGCTTACTGTATACTGTTTGATTTTCCCTTTTGAGTAGCACAAGAGTCCTTTCTGATAAGTTCCGATCCACAAACGGTCTTTGGAGTCTATGGATAAATCAACCACAATATTGGCAGGGGTTGGTATTTTTTCATATAAGTCACTTGCCAATGATTGGCGGATTAAACCTGTACCATCCGTACCGTAATATATAAATTCCTGATCGGTATCTTTACAGAAGGTCAGGATGTCATTGTACTCTGGAGACTTGTTGCACAGTATGATTTGAGACATCGGACTGTAATAGGATATGCCCTGTTTAAAGTTGACTATATATACAATTCCATATATCTCTAGATAGATTGTACTAAGGTTGTTACTGGCAATGGTATGCTGCTTTAGAGGGGTATGGGTCAGGTTGGTAATTGATTTGTTCAAGGTATTGTATATGAATAGGCCCTTGTGGCTGGTAAGTATCCATACGTTTCCATTGCCTATGTCCAGGATGCGTTGTATCCGGTTATATTGCATGTCCTGGCCATTGTTTAACTTTATTTCTTCCCATTGCCGGGTGAAGCTGTTTTTGTGCAATAGCAGGCTGTTCTGGTATGTATATAACCATATATTCTCGTTCCGGTCGGTATAAATATGAGGCTCATGGTTTTTCAATAAAGGTATGAATGTTGTAGGGATGGCGATTTCTTTGGTTTCAGAGGTCTGCTTGTCTATACTGTATAATGCGCCGTCGGAGTACATTATATAGATGGACTGTACTGCAATAGATATGTTTGAGATTTTTTCAGTTTGTAGGGGAAAAACCTTGATGGGGTTCTTGTCTTCATTTTGTAAATAGAGCTTGCTACGGTTGTAGGCCCAGAATTCATTTTTGGGAGTCATGCCTATTCTTTGAATGTTTTTGCTTGGTATATGTTTCTTTTCAAGTACGGACTTGTAATCGTTGCTGATTTTCCCTGTTTTATAGTCATAAATGCTGTATTCGTTGGCTGTTTTAATCCATATGTTGCCTTGCGGCCCTTCAAAAACTTCAAAGATGGCATCATCGGATAGTCCTGAATTACTTTGATAATATTGATGGAATGAGTAACCGTCGTATTTGTTGAGCCCCGATTCAGTTCCTATCCACAAAAAGCCTCTACTGTCCCTGAAGATGCTTCGGACACTATTGTTGGAGAGCCCTTCTGATATGGAAAGTTGTTTAAACATCATGGTTAGTGTTTTCTCGTTCGTATTTCCTGAAGTGGTGAGTATAACACACAAGATATAAATGGCGGTTGTGAATAGGCGCTTCATGTATTTCTTAGTTTTAAATTAGGAAGGTTAACAATATCATAATCCAAAATTAAAAATAATATTCTGATTAGGCAAGACTATTTTTGTGTATATATGGAGGATTATGTCATTTGTTTGTTGAAAAATAATGTATTGTTTGTTTCCAAAGGTGCCGAAATGTGCATTGTGAAACAAAATTGGGTATTAAAAGACATTTTTATAACCTATGTTTCGCTTTGGAAAGGAATATATTTGGCAGCAAAATCACTTAATTCTAATATTATGATAAAGAAAATTTTAACGGTGGCGATGCTTGTGTGCACTTGCAGTAGTTCATTGGCACAGCCACATGTCAATGATGGTACTTCGTATTTGATGAATCAGGCTTTGGATATGAGTACGGACTTCCTTGATTTAAGTAATACTTTATTCTTTGCAGACCATCTGGAATCATTCGACGTTAAGTCGGGTGAAGGACTGGTGAATTGGAAACGGGGGCATTTAATGCCACGTCAGGCTTTCAATACCAACGGTGCGCAACCCCGTAAAATGAGAATGCTCGATTTTCCTTTTACTGCTTATGAGAATGATCCGAACTTAAAATTTAAGATTGACTTTGTAACTCCGCGTACAGTACGTATTCGTATGCTTACTACTCCAGTGGAGCCTAAGGTAAGTACATCCATTATGCTGGCGAAGGAACCGGGTAAAGATGAAAGTTGGAAGGTAACCGAAACGGAAAATACCATTGTCTATGCCGGTAATTATGGAACTGTACAAATAAACAGGAATCCTTGGAGGGTTATATTGAAAGATAAGACAGGACGTATATTAAGTCAAACCGTTACTTTGCGTGATGCTGATTCTACGCAAGTGAAGTATACCCCTTTCAGTTTCATTAAAAGAGGAAGCGACAATGCTCGTCGTATCAATCCCGTGTTTACTCTGACTGCAGATGAGATGATTTTTGGCTGTGGCGAGTCTGCTACAGGGTTGAACAAAGTGGGGCAGAAAGTAAATCTGTTTGTTACAGACCCACAAGGTCCGGAAACAGACCAGATGTACAAGCCCATTCCTTTCTTTATGAGCAATCGGGGATATGGTATGTTCATGCATACTTCCGCACCTGTCACTTGTGATTTCGGTGCTACTTATATCGGGCTGAACAAAATGTTTATGGGCGACGAAAACTTGGATTTGTTCGTATTCTTCGGTGAGCCGAAAGACATCTTGGATGAGTACACTGATTTGGTAGGAAAACCGGGTATGCCTCCATTGTGGTCTTTTGGTACATGGATGAGCCGTATCACCTATTTCAGTGAAAAAGAAGGTTATGATGTGGCTGCTAATATCCGCAAGAATAAGTATCCGTGCGATGTTATCCATTTTGATACTGGTTGGTTTGATGTAGACTGGCAATGCGATTATAAGTTTTCTGAAAACCGTTTCCAGAATCCCCAGCAGATGCTGAAGGACCTGAAGTCGCAAGGGTTCCATGTTTGCTTGTGGCAGTTGCCCTATTTTACTCCCAAGAACCGTTATTTCCCTGAACTGATAAAGAAGGACATGTATGTAAAGAATGGTAATGGGGAACTTCCTTATGAGGATGTGGTGCTCGATTTCTCCAATCCGGAGACTGTAGACTGGTATCAGAACAAGTTAGCCGGACTCTTGAATATCGGTGTCAGTGCCATCAAGGTTGACTTTGGCGAAGCTGCTCCTCTGAACGGTATTTATGCCTCTGGCAAGAGTGGTTGGTATGAGCATAATCTCTATCCGGTGCGCTATGACATGGCAGTATCCGAGATAACCAGAAAACTCCATAACGAGAACATCATGTGGGCTCGTGCTGCGTGGGCCGGTTCACAACGCTATCCGTTGCATTGGGGCGGTGATGCTGCTACGACGAATACGGGTATGCTGGGTACACTCCGTGCCGGTTTGTCCTTCGGTTTGTCGGGTTTCTCTTTCTGGAGCCATGATATGGGAGGGTTTGTAAAATCTACTCCCGAAGATCTGTATTGCCGTTGGTTGCCGTTCGGTTTTCTGACTTCTCATACTCGTGCACACGGTGCACCTCCGACAGAGCCGTGGTTGTACGACAGCAAGCGTGTACAGGATGTTTTCCGCAAAAGTGCAGAGATGAAATATCGGCTGATGCCTTATGTTTATGCCCAAGCTAAGGAATGTACCGAGAAAGGTTTGCCGATGTTAAGAGCCTTGTTCGTGGAATTCCCTGATGACCCTGGAGCATGGAAGGTGGACGATGAATATCTCTTCGGTTCGCAGATTTTGGTCGCTCCTTTGCTCGAATCAGGTATAACCGGTCGCACCGTTTACCTTCCCGAAGGAAAGTGGATAGACTATCAGACAGAGAAAGTGTATGAAGGCGGATGGCATAAGATTGAAGCAGGCAGCTTGCCGATAATCATGCTGGTGCGTGACGGTTCGGTGCTTCCTCATCTGAAGTTGGCGCAGTCCACCTCTGAAATGGATTGGAGCAAGATGAACCTGAAAGTGTACAGTGCCGATAAGAAACAGGCAGAGGGCTTGATATGCCTGCCTACAGACAACCGCATTCAGGTAGTGAAAGTGGATTGCGGGAAGGCGAAACCGCAGTTGCTGAACCAAGTTGAAGGGACTTCCCTGAACTTTTGAATTTGATCTTTAAAAACCTATATTTAATTCACCCCTTGTCGGTATGGAAGAGAAAGGGATATAGTTACCAATATCTGTGCCACTATGGTGGCACAGATGTGCCATTACTACGGCACGGCAGTGCCTCTATGTTGGCACAGAATTGTGTCGCGTGTCTTTTCCCCCGATATGCTATGACTGGGGTATTTGTTAAACCTAAGTATTTAATATTTTATGAGAAATGTGATGAAGTATTTGGGTATCGTGTCAGTATCGCTGGCATGTGCCGGACCTCTCTTTGCAATGGGTGTACAGCCGTTTGCAGGTGTCTCTGTAGTACAGCAGAATGTTGTCACAGTAAAAGGACAGGTCGTAGACGAGAAAGGCGAACCTGTTATTGGTGCTAATGTCATTGTGGAAGGTACGACCAATGGTATGATTACGGATTTGGATGGTAACTTCTCTTTACAATGTCCTGTAGGCTCTACATTGAAAGCTAGTTATATCGGTTATTTGACGCGGACCGTCAAGGTAAGTGGGGCGATGAATGCATTGAAGATTGTTTTAAAAGAAGATGCCGAAACATTGGAAGAAGTTGTGGTGGTAGGATACGGTACGATGAAGAAATCCGACCTGACCGGTTCCATTACTTCTGTAAATGCAGAGGAGATGATGAAACGTAATCCGGTGAATCTGGGACAAGGTTTGCAAGGTGCTGCTGCCGGTGTTTCCGTCATTCGCTCTTCCGGTGCGCCCGATGGAGGATTCAGCATTCGTATTCGTGGTGTAGCCACCGTAAATGGTAGTTCCGATCCGCTTTATGTAGTGGATGGAGTGCAAGTCGGTACTTCCATTGATTTTCTTAATCCTAACGATGTGGAAAGTATTGAAATCCTAAAAGATGCTTCTGCTACGGCTATTTACGGAACACGTGGTGCCAATGGTGTTATTATGATTACCACAAAAAGTGGAAGCAAGGGTAAGGCAAAAGTGGATTTCTCCGCCAACTATTCTCTTCAGTTCAACAGTAACAAGATAGATGTGGCCGATGCGGACCTCTTTGCTAAGGCAGTGCGTGAGTCTTGTCGTAATGGTTCGGTTATGACCAATCTGGCTTTTGGTGAAGAGTACATTGGCAAACTGAATAACATTGATTGGCAGGATGAAATGTCGCGTACGGCATTGCAGCAGAACTATAATCTCTCCGCTTCGGGAGGTACGGAAGCTACACAAGCCAATCTTTCGGTGGGATATCTGAATAATGAAGGTGTTGTCATTGAATCTTATTTCAAACGTTTGACAGCTCGTGCCAATATCACCCATAAAGTGAAAGATTTCATTCATGTGGGATTGAACTTGAACTATACACATGCCCAGCATCATTTTAGTGGCAATATGCGTAGTTATGCACAAGCTATTCCTACGATGGATTATGTGGAAAATGGAACTTTTTATTCTATGCCTATTGTTTTGCCCGACGGTTCATGGGGACATTATAAACAAGAGTCTGATGGTGATATCAACAAGGGAGCCGATAACTTGGTGGCTGCAGCTAAGACCAGAACCGACCAGATTTCCAAATGGGACCGTTTGGTGGCCAGTGCATTCTTGCAATTGGATATTGCGAAGGGATTGACCTTTAAAGCTATCGGTAGCTACAATTATTCTACATCAGGTTATGATGGGTATACTCCCTATAATCCCCGTACATTCGGTTCGAAAGACCGTAAAGATAGTTACTCTATCAACCAGAATCAGAATTCGGAGATTGCTTTAGAATCGTTTGTGAACTATGATTGGTCGAATGATCATCATCGTGTCAGTGCCATGGCAGGTTTCTCTGTTAGCGATACGGACGGTGTTTGGTTGAATACCAGCGCCAGTGATTTCCCGGCTGATAATATCCGCCAGATTTCTTTGACAAACGATCCCTCTTCCAAAACTACGAATGGTGGACGTGATTTGAAAACCCGTTATCAATCTTATTTTGGACGTTTGACCTACAGTTTGAATGACCGTTATATATTGACTGCTACAGTACGTCGTGATGGCTCTTCTAATTTTGGATCGGGTAACCGGTACGGTACTTTCCCTTCCGCTTCTTTGGCATGGCGTTTGTCAGAGGAGAATTTCATCAAGAATCTGAATCTTTTCAGTAATCTGAAGATACGTGCCGGTTGGGGACAGACGGGTAATGCAGGAAGTGCGACCAGTCTTTCTGTTCCTCAGCTCTCTTCCTTGAACTGTATGTATTATATGATGATTGGAGGCAGTATGACTAATGGAGCTGGTATCGCACAGCAAAAGGAAATTGATACAAACCTGAAGTGGGAAACTAACGAACAAACCAATATCGGTCTGGATATGGCCTTTATGAACAACGAGCTTTCATTCTCGGTTGACTACTTTATCCGTAACTCGAAAGATTTGCTTATTTATCGTCAGATCCGTCCTTCTACCGGTTTTACTTCTGTGTATACCAATGCCGGACATATCCGTAACAAAGGTTTTGAGATTAGTGCTGCATGGAATAAGAGCTTCGGTGATTGGAATGTAGGAGTGCGTGTTAATGGTTCTACCTTGAAAAATGAGGCGGTAGAGGTCGGTGATCCTATTTTTTACAAAAACAACAGTTCTGGTGGTACGCAGGATGGCGATGATTGGGATAACCATTCCATCACACAGAACGGTTATGCCGTAGGTTCTTATTATGGCTGGAAAGTAGCCGGCATTTTCCAGAACCAGCAGGAAATTGATGCCTTGAACGCCCAGTCGCCTACAGGCAAGTATCAGGATGGTGACACTGCTCCGGGTGACTTCAAGTATATCGACCTGAATGGCGACGGCCAGATTACAGACGAAGACCGTACTGTTATCGGTAATGGTTTCCCCACTCTTTCTTACGGTTTGAACCTTACTGCCTCCTATAAGAATTTCGACTTTTCGATGAATATGTATGGGGTAGCTGGTATGGATATCTATTCTTATAGTGCTGCCCGTCTGACTTCTATGTATGGTCCTGATGGTGGCTACCAGAACGTTCTGGCAGAATATGTGAAGAATGCCTGGACTCTTGAGAATCCCAATGGTAAATATCCGCGTATCACCAAAGGCGACCACAATAAGAACCACCGTGCCAGTGACGCCTTCATTAAGAAAGGTGATTATTTGAAGATCTCGAACATTCAGGTTGGTTATACTTTCCCGAAGAATTTGATAAAGCATGCGAAGATGGAGAATGCCCGCGTATTTGTCAGTGCAGATAATATATTGACGCTTTCTTCCTATAATAAATGGGGTGATCCGGAAGTCGGGTCAAACAGAGTGTTGTTGACAGGATTCGATGGCGGACGGTATCCGTTCCCGTTATCTATTTCTTTCGGTGCGAGTGTACAATTCTAAATACCTAACAGATAAACAGATATCATTATGAAAAAAAGTTTTTATCATATATTGTTGCTGAGTGCTCTAACCTTGGGTACCACCAGTTCCTGTGATGACTATTTGGAAGTAGATCATTACGATATTCTGCCTGAAGATTTCATGTATCAGAATGAAACAAACATAAAGTCGGGGCTTTATGGTATATACGATACTTTTTATACTTATCAAGGTAGTGACAACAGTGGAGATGATACAACATGGGGATTCAAACCTAATGTATTTATTGCGGGGCATAGTACGATGGATTGTCAGGCATCCGGCTGGGATGCCGAATGGCAGCGTCATGCGGTATTGGCCAATAAAGGTTCGCTGGATACGGCTTGGCGTATGAGTTATAAAGCTATTGACCGGGCCAATCGTTTTCTGGCTGGATTGCAGAATGTGGACGTTTCCGTGCTTTCTGTCGAAAAGAAAACGCAGTTTGAAGCTGAGGCGCGTGCCATTCGTGCATATAATTACTTGTATTTGTCAAAAGTCTTTGGTCCTGTTCCTATGTTGCTTACAGGTGAGACTTATACAACCAGTGCAGGAAAGGCGCGTCCTGAAAATTTGGAGGGCACTTATCAGGTTGTTGAGGAAGACCTTAAGTTTGCTATGGAAAAGTTGGATTGGGAACCTGCCGATGGAGAATACGGTCGTATTACTAAAGGTTTCTGCAAGGCATTTTTGGCTGAACTCTATATGTATCAGAAGAAATTCACTGAGGCCAAGAAGGAGTTGAATGATATTATTGCTAGTAATGTATATGCATTGGAACCATGTTATGCCAATCTCCATGCCTGGGACAACCATTGGACAAAAGAATCGGTTTTCGAGGTTGCCTATCATACTCATGGCAATATGAATTGGGGAGGCAACAGCAACGATGACGGTAAGATATGGTATGGCTATATGTGTGCCGCTCCCGAATACGGTGGTTGGGGATCCTTGGCTCTGTCTTGGGAGTATTATCGCTCTTTTGAGCAGGGGGACAAACGCAAGGAATACACTTGTGTAGGTACTGGTGACACACATCCCATTACCGGCCAAAAGCTGGGGCTTAATCCCTCTTACAGCGGATATGTACAAGGTTCTGAAAATGTACCTTGCGTATATTCGTTGAAGTATTGGAGAAAGCAACCGGGTAAGGACGGGTTTGTGTATTGCCCGATTTCATTGACTTTCAAACGATATGCAGGCGTATTGCTGGATTATGCTGAATGTTGTTTCGAGACGGGTGAGGAAGCGACCGGATGGGAGATGATCAGACAAGTGCGTAATCGTGCGTGGGGTAACTTGGAAATTGGTGTACAAGCCATTGATTTCCCGCAGGCAATGTTGAATACGACAGTTGTCGATGTACCCGATGCAAAGACTGTTTATGCTGAATATAAGACGCGGAAAGGGTATACAAGTGATGTATGGAAAGTGGCTTTGACACAAGAACGCCGTCATGAGCTCAATGCAGAGTTCTCTTTATATTTTGACCTTTGCCGTATGGGGTTGGCTGAAGAATGGTTCAGATGCGAATACCCGAAAACAAAAGCCAATTCTACACCGGAGGAGTGCTGGGAAACTGGCGATTCTTTCCGTTATTTTGAGCATCAGAAATATCAGGAGATTTTCCCAATACCTACTAATGAGATTCTTAATAATCCTCTCATCAATTCGGAGGACCAGAATGAGGGATATTGATGACTCTAAAATTGTGCTAAGAATAGACAATTATATTGTTCTGTTATTCTGAACGAAGTGAAGAATCTCTTCTACAGAAAAGAGATTCTTCACTATGTTTGGGGTATGTATTCCTGAATGAGCAAATCAGATGATTAAGTGTCCACAATTTAAACTTGTAGTTAAGTATGGCAAGAAAAACATTTTGTTTCCTTCTATTTATATGTATGGGCGTGTGTGCATGTACTGTTCGGCATAATTCGTTACGGTCGACATTGTGTGCGGAAATTGTTGCCAATGTCCGGGACAGTGTACTGCCATTTTGGATGGATTATGCAGTGGCGCCTGACGGCGGTTTTTATGGGACTGTATTGCGGAATGGTACTCCGGTGGTAGATGCTCCCAGAGGAGGAGTGTTGAATGCCCGGATTCTGTGGAGTTTTTCTGCTGCATACCGTACATTTGGAGATGAATCTTATCTGAAACTTGCCAACAAGTCTCAGCGCTATTTTATCGATACATTTATTGATAAGAAGAACGGTGGGGTGTATTGGTTGGTCAACCCCGATGGTGAAGTAGTGAATGCTTCTAAGTATACTTATGCCATGACTTATGCTATTTATGGATTAGCAGAGCACTATCTGGCGACGGGTAACGACGAAAGTCTGAAAACTGCTATTAGTTTGTATCATGTCTTGGAAGAAAAAGGTCGCGAACCGCAATATGACGGTTATGTGGAATCCTTTACCGAAAATTGGGAAAAATTGGAGCAATATGATAATAACGCTCCTAAGACCATGAATGCCCATCTGCATGTGTTGGAAGCTTATACCCTTCTATATCAGTGCTGGAAAGACAATGGCTTGAAGAAAAGGCTTGAGTTTTGCGTCGATTTGTTCATGAACCGCATTTACGACCCGTCAAGGAAGCATTTCAATCTGTTCTTTGATAATGAGTGGAACAGTCTGGTCGAAATGGATTCTTACGGACATGATGTTGAGACCGGATGGTTGCTTTGTGAGGCTGCCCGTACGCTGGAAAATCAGGACTTGATAGAACAGACAAATCAGCTTGCATTGGATGTGACGGAAGCTTGTCTGGCTGAAGGAATGAGTGATAAAGGCTATATGATTTACGAGAAGAAAGGTGACAGAAAAACCAAGCATGCCTCATGGTGGGGCCAGATTGAAACGGTGATAGCTTGTGTCAATGCTTGGCAAATCAGCGGGAGTGACGTTTATCTACAATCGGTTGATACGGTCTGGACTTTTGTCAAAGACCATATGGTGGACAAGGAATACGGGGAATGGTATAGCGACTGTTTCGACGGAGAGCCTAAAAAGGAGGCTCCCAAAGTAAGTATGTGGCGTTGTCCATATCATACGGTACGCTTGGGAGTGGAAATGTATAATCGTTTAAAATAATACGTATGAAGAAATTGATAATAGGTGCGGCATCACTGATGCTTTGTGCAGGTTTGCAAGCCCAGGACTTCAAGATTAACCCGTCGGGGTATTTTGAAAACCACGGGGCCAATGTGATGGTTTTCAGTGATGTCTATCCTGAAGGACACCAAGGGGGTGTCACCTTGGTTTTGAATGGAGACCGCAGGGCCGCAGGCGGTGATGTGCGTTTCGAGATTTCGCAGGGGCAGTGGCAGGGATTGCCCAAGATGAGGAAACGGGTGGTGGATGAGGCTGCCAACGAAATCCGTGTCACACTGAGCTATCCTGACTCGGCCAAGCATATGGCGGGGTTCAATCCGATGCTCTATCCGGATTTTGCTTTCGGCTATACTATCAAGGTGAAAGGGGAAAAGGACTATCTGGTATTGACTGTTGATTTGGACCGGCCGGTTCCGGAGCGCTTTGCCGGGAAGCTCGGTTTCAATCTGGAGCTGGTGCCTTCTACCTTGTTGGGCAAGCCCTGGATTATGGATAACCGGACGGGTGTTTTCCCTCATCAGGCGATGGGGCCCACCATGAAGCAGACCTCCAATATGGAGCATATCGGAGACTTCAATCCTAAGGGGAAAGCCAGCCTGGACCAGTTGCTTCTGGACCGGAAGACTTATAATCCGATGATTGCCGATGATATTGTCTCTGCCCCTCTTGCCGCGGGAAAAAAGTTTGTGCTCAATCCGCAGGATGAGTTGGCAAAGATTACGATTGAGAGTGAGAAGGGAGATTTGATGCTGTATGACGGACGGATAAACCATAATAACGGTTGGTTTGTGCTTCGTTCGGAATTTCCGGCAGGAACGAAAGGGAATGCGGTGAGATGGATTATCCGTCCCACAGTTACCAAGGAGTGGCGCTATGCACCGGTAGTACAGACTTCCCAAGTGGGTTATCATCCCGGACAGAAGAAAGTGGCTGTCATCGAATTGGACAAACGGGATACAGATTTCCGGCAACCTGCCCTCTACCGTATTGCGGCCGACGGCAGGAAACTGGTGAAACAGCAGGCTGCCAAGGATTGGGGAGATTTCCAGCGTTACCATTATTTGCAGTTCGACTTTACGGAAATTACGGAAGAGGGACTTTATCAGGTGATGTACGGTGATGCGGCTTCTCCGGTGTTCCGTATTGCAAAGGATGTTTGGGATAAAGGAATCTGGCAGGCGGAGGTGGAATATTTCCTGCCGGTACAGATGTGTCACATGCGTGTCAACGAGAAGTATCGTGTATGGCATGACTTCTGTCACCAGGACGATGCCCGAATGGCCCAAACGAATATCAATCACATTGACGGATATAGCCAGGGACCTTCTACTCTGTGTAAATATCAGCCGGGCGATCTTGTTCCGGGATTGAACGTAGGCGGTTGGCACGATGCAGGCGATTATGACCTGCGTGTGGAGTCGCAGGCAGGTGAAGCCTATATCCTCGCTATGGCTTGTGAGAATTTCGGTGCCTACTGGGACGAGACTTCCATTGATTTCGAAAAACGGATTGTAGAGATACACCAGCCTGACGGGAAAAACGACTTGTTACAGCAAGTGGAAAACGGGGCTTTGACCGTAGTAGCCGGTTGGAAGGCATTGGGACGCCTCTATAGAGGAATTTTGTGTCCTACTGTACGGCAATATGCACACTTGGGAGATGCTTCGGCCCATACTGATCATGTCAGTGGAACGGCTGATGACCGTTGGGTGTTTACGGAAGACAATCCGGGACGTGAGTTACAGGTGACCGCTTGGCTGGCAGGTATTTCACGCGTGCTGAAGGGACATAATGATACTCTGGCGGCAGATTGTCTGGAAATAGCCCGTGAGCTGTTTAAGATTACACGTTGTGATAACAATTGGATACTGACAACGAAAGTACATGCCGCCGTAGAGCTTTATCTGGCAACGAAGGAAGCCGGGTACCGCGATTTCGTTTTGCAGCAGCAGGATTTCATCTGCAAGAATATCCGTCAGACGGGCTGGTTCATCGGACGGTTCGACCAGGCTGTGGGCAATGTCCGTTTCAGCAAGGCTATTCGTAAGGCATTGCCGGAGTTACAGGCCATGTATCAGGAGTATAGCAGTAAAACCCCGTATGGAGTGCCACACGACAGAGGTAACCGTTCTTCCGGTTCATGGGAGCCTCAGCATTTGGGCTATAACTACTGTTATTTACATGCTGCTTATCCTGACTTATTTACACCGGACTACATTTTTAATGCCGTCCAGTATCTGCTGGGTATGCATCCGGGACGTAACCAGGCAGCTTTTGTAACGGGGGTTGGTGCCGAAACGATGAA
>ENA-UOJB01001131-UOJB01001131.1-human-gut-metagenome-genome-assembly--contig:-C48-NODE-1131-length-23799-cov-9.111902_pt1 | contig 23799 bp, 41 predicted proteins | sample MGYA00242338_ERZ723885 | MGnify/ENA metagenome assembly ERZ723885
CAGTTTGGTAGAGCGCTGCGTTCGGGACGCAGAGGTCGCAGGTTCGAATCCTGTCATCTCGACCATTGATATATCCCCGCCAGATGGCTTTATAAGCTGTTTGGCGGGGATTTTTTGCTTTTGCTTTTCCTTATAGTTTGAACGAAAAACAACATAAAAAAACACAAAAAAACGGGAATATGGGTGTCAACATGGGTGTCAAGTTTGAATACAAAACCATTCTTTTTTATTGTACTATATTCTCAAAATACAATTAATGGATATTAATTAAGGCCCCGGAGCCATGTCCGGGGCTTTTTTCAACTTATGTTTCTCTTTTTTCTCTTATCGTTTGCGGATTGGTCAATGTCCTCGTTCCCAATTCCACTGGCGAGGTAGTCGTCTAGCTTTGTCAGCGTTTTTTTCTTGAATTCGGAGTCGAGATGTGTGTATATTGCAAGTGTGGTCGATATATCAGCGTGTCCAGCCTGCTCCTTAGCCGTCAGGACGTCAACACCTGCCTTGTAAAGCATGGTGATATATGTGTGCCGCAGCGAGTGCGCTGTGAATTCCGGAATGAGCATCGGAACCTTTTTAGGGTTGAACTTTGAAGGTGCGGTGTCCCCGTCCCACAGGACGCTATTCTTGAAGTCGCCATATCTGATGTTCAATTCTTTGAGATAGCTTTCCCACAAGCGCTTCCACGCCGTGTCTGACATCAGCTTTCCGTGTGCCGAGGGACACACAAGCGCGAAAGGATTCCCTGCGAGCGGCTCAAGATATTTTATGAGAAGCTTCGGCATGAATACCGTCCTGGTGGCGGCGTCGGTCTTACCGCCTGATTTAAGATTCGGGGCGCCGTTGATGAATTCTACCGACTTGTTTACTGAGATCGTGCCGGCTTTCAGGTCGATATCGCTCCAGAGAAGAGGGATAAGTTCCCCGCGGCGAAGTCCAGCATACAGCATGATCATGGCCGCCGTCTGGGCGCGGTGCGGGGTTTCGCGGATCCAACGCTGCATCTCATCGGTCAGAGCCTCTTTGGTGTGGCTTTCAGCTTCTTGCGGTATCTTTACTGCGAGGGCGCAATTATAATCGGTCACACGGTTGTCGATGGCAAGCTGTATCACCTGGGCGGCTGTCTGCTTGACTTCTTTCAACGTCTTTTTCGCCATGGGCTTGCCAGTGGTTGGGTTAAATGTTGAAAGATCGAGAATAATGTCCTGGATATCAGCGGCGCGCAGCTTACTTATCGGTATATATGATATCGGATCGAGGTTTTTTAACCTTGCGGTATAAGTTATATATCTGCCGTTTGAAACTTCAACTTTTTTTAACTTAAGCCACTTTTCCGCCCAGTAACCGAATGAATCTCGCTCGGCGGTCACATCAATGCCTTTGCCTAGCTTGAGCTTGATTTCGTTTATCTTCTCCTGGAGCTCCTTGCTAGTCGCAGCATAGACATATTTGTACTTTCCGCTGCCGATATATACCTTTGATTGTAAGCGCCCGTCGGCGCGGGTCTTGTTCTTTGCTCTTGCCATTGTTTTTTTCCTCTCAACTTGTTTAATGTTTATTAGAACAGCGCTTTCAGGTCGTCGAACGTCATGACTTCGACGTGCTGAAGCTGGGCGTCGATGACTTTCTGCGTTGTTTTTGACGTGTTCACGATAAGGGCGGTCGTATCTATATCTATTCTTTCGACCACTTTTCCTTTATGCTGCTTGATGTAGTCCTTTATCTTTGCCTGCGAACCTCCGGCTATTGCGAAAGTGAATCGATACAGGAAGTCGTTGCTGCCTTTTATATCATGATACCCTGGCAAGGTAAGCTGCGAGGCAAGATAGTACATGTGCTTGCATGGGAGGTTCCGGTCATGAAAGTCCCGGCAGCTACAGCCGTTCCCGCTTACAAGGTACATGCTTCCGGTTGAACCGGTGACTTTCGCGTGTCCGCTTGCCGAATTGTACTCGTATATTCTGAAAGAGCTATGCGGATCGTTTCCGCGGGTTATTCGCTTGTACTGTTCCGGCTGGCCGTGTATCGAACTATCCCATTTATTCCAGCCTAGAGCGGCGAAGTCGTCAATGACTGCCTGGACAAGGCGGCTGTTCTGCTCTGGCTGGCTTGGCTTGGGAATCTCATACGAAGGTATCGGCGGGATTGTGCCGGCTTTACACGGTTCTTTCTGCGATTTTGAACCTTTTTTCGGCGTTGAATCCATTGGAATAATGCTGCTGGAATAGACCAACAGGCAAAGAGCTGCTATCACCTTAAGCGCACCGAAGAATATCAGCACTACTTTGAAAAAGCCCCACAAGCCCTCTTGGAATGCAGCAAAAAGGAAGTTTGATGTTGCTGATAAGGCACAAAGACCAGTCGCTATGAAAAAAGCCAGACATCTTCTGGCCTTATCATTGATAAATGAAATCACAATTCCCATCGTGAATATTATTGCGAAATCCGTAAGCAGCGTGAAGAATGTGGAGGCTATCTGTTCAAGCAGCGTGTTCATGTCGTTTCACCCTGAGCGGCACGCGGGATATACCTTGTGGTCGGTCGGCTATCGATTGCGTACCATGTGAAGATGCCTGCAAAAATTAACACGACGAACGTAGCATTAATTATTTTCTGCTGTTTCATGTCAATACTCCTTTTTATGTACCCGCCATCACTGGCGGGTCTTTTTTTCGTTTATGAAGTCCTGGAACTGCTCATAGACCCGCCGTTCCAGCGGGTGGGAAAGGAACATGTTCCTTTTATAGAGCAGCTCCATACGTTTAGCGCGATACTGAGCAGCTTCTAGGCTTATCTGACACAAATCCGCTATTTCTGCGGGAGTGTGCAGACCGAGCGCCCATATCACGCATGCCGGCGCAAGGACGCGCGCGGCGAACATATCCGCCTCGCTTTCGACCTTCGGGCGATCTTTGTCGATCGTGCGCGTGTGCTGAACGGTACCTTCTTTAAGCGGGTGGCCAAGAAGAATATGCCCCAGCTCATGACAGACCGTGAACCGTATGCGTTCACGGGATTCCCGCTCATCATAGCAGATTATCCAGCCTTCCTCGGTCTTCAGCGCAGCTCCGCTTTGCTTTGAACCGAGCCAGTTCCGGGGACCGTTCTTCACGACGGCTATGCCATAGTGTTCCGCTGTCTTTACTACGGAAAGGGGCAGGCTGGCGGTATTCGTGTCGATAAGGCACTGCCAGGCTGCGTTCCGTACGTCTTTGTAAATGCCATAGTTCATGATTCTTCACCTCATGACTATTATGCCATGAGGGTGAAGAATTATTAGCTAGAGCAATGTGTTATCAGAGATCGTCGTCGTCTTTTGCTCTTTCCGCAAGAGCGGCTTTGATTTCTGACTTCGGAATCTGCTTGCCGGCCGGGGTGGTGTCGTCCTGGCTCCGGGCGTAACTCGGAACATTCTCGAGTTCGTTAAGCTTGAGGTTCGAACCGGATAATATTGATTCCGTTGGCTCAGGGTCAAGATTATCAATGAACTTGAGGACTGCTTTCCGATCCTCATCATTCAGACTGATGAATGCTTCTATCACCTTCTTGAAGATTTCTCCACCATTATACCGTTCTGCTAATTGCTCGATGTAAGCATCTTTGGTTTGTAGCTTCATCGGAGCGATTCCGTTTGTAAGCCATTCATAATTTATATTAAATGTCGTGCAAATCAGACGGTAGAATGGTTCTTTCTGGTCGGGACGTGCCAGAACATTCCGTTCAATATTATTGATCACTGAACGGGTGACTCCGAGCTTTTCGGCAAATTCCGTCTGCGACATATGCAGGTGTTCTTTCCGTAGTACTCGGATTCTCTCGTATATTTCCATGATATCACCTCCTTGTGATATCATATTATCACAAATCGAATAATTTGTCAGTTCATGATTCTTCACCTCATGACTATTATGCCATGAGGGTGAAGAATTATTAGCTAGAGCAATGTGTTATCAGAGATCGTCGTCGTCTTTTGCTCTTTCCGCAAGAGCGGCTTTGATTTCTGACTTCGGGATCTGCTTGCCGGCCGGGGTGGTGTCGTCCTGGCTCCGGGCGTGCATCGGGACGTCTTCGAGTTCGTTAAGCTTGAGGTTAGGTTCTGACGAGCTCTTGATCTTCAGCCATTCACGCTGCTCCGGATCATCCGGGGGCATGAACATCATGATGAACTTTTTAACGGCATCTTTTTCGGAGTCGTTTAACTCCGCAAATGCCATTATGACTTTTCTCATGAAATCATCAAGCCCGTATTTTTTTGCAAGCTTGTCTATCGACTGTTCCTTTGTTTCCAGGAACATCGGCAGCGTACCGTCATGCAGCCATTCGAGGTTTACGTTAAAAGCAGAAGCTATTGCAAGTTCGGTCGGAGGGGGGACGTTCGCGCGCTGACGTTCGTAATTGTTTATGACGTCACGGCTACACGCTATTTTTTTCCCGAACTCTTCCTGGGAAAGTCCGAGCGCTTGACGGAGTTCCTTTATTCTAATGTTACTATTCATGTTGTCACCTCCTTTAACATCTATATTCTATCATATCCTTATGGGTTTGTCAACCCATAAAGATATTTAAAATTGCACAAAAACATTTACTTTGATTTTGGCAGAGTTCACAAACTCATAGAAAAAGCAGAAAAAGGGTTGACAAACCCATGTATTTGCGCTATAATGAGTGCAAGAACCCAAGTAGAAGGGTTTAAAAACCCGAAGCAAGTTGAGAGGTAAAAAATGAAATACGAAATCGTTTGTGGGCACTGGACGGTGCACGCTGATGGCGTTAAAACCGTTCTTTACGTTGGAAAAGATGAAAAGGGACTAATACATGTCTTGGCAGGTGACAAGAAAACATCATTAAAGCAGGTGTCGAATCGAGGCTATGATACATTCGAAAAGGACATAGATGCCGCACTTGATGAATGTGAGGAAATGATTTACTCTTGCATTTCAAGTGCGATGTACTCAAAAAAGCTCTCGACGAATTAGTGTAACGCAGAGCGACGGGCGAAAACCCAGAGGAAAGAAAAGAGGTAAACGAAATGAAAGAAGCACTTGCAGAACTTATTCAGAAACTTAACGATTCTCTTATTGAAAGTGAAATACCAAAGGGGAAAGAAGCGGAAGCGCGTATTCAAGGAAAAATAACTGCTTATAAACATGCTGTACGACTTTTAGCTAAAAACGGTGGCTTTATTATTAAAACACACAACAAAGAACATTCATTAGTTTCGCTGTATTATATCGCAGAGTGACGGAGCGGGCAAGCCCCTCCGGTAATGCGGCATGCCGGTCACAAGCCCGGCACACGCAGAAAGGAGTGAATGATATGACAAAGGCTGATACATACACCGCAGCGCAGAATCTCGATAACGAGAAGATCGCGGCTATCATCGCGGGCATGACCCCGGAACAGCGTCAGCTCATCGGCGGTCTGGTCATCGGCGTACAGATCGCAGGTCAGATCGGCGAGAAGAAGCAGGGGGCGTAAGCTCCAGTAAGTTGAAAGGAGAAGAAAAATGCCGCAGATAAGAAAAAGGCACTACACCTGTTGGGAGCATGCCGATCAGATTCTTGACATCCACACAGCCTCCGCGCTGCTTGGCGTTCCTGAACAGAGCCTGCGTAAGCTTGCACGGGACAAGGTAGTCCCGGCATTCAAGGTCGGGAAACTATGGAAATTCAACAAGGACAAGCTGATGGGGTTCGCTGGAGTGGAAAGCTCCTATTCCGCATCTATATAAAAGGTGCTTGGAAAGCACCGGAAAGGTAAACAAGTATGAGAGAAGAATTCAAGAGCATCGAGGGCAACAAGATAAGGACCCTCAAGCTGCACGAAAGAGCAGTCGACCCTGACGACGAGTTCGGCAGGGAGGTCGAGATGGAGGCTGACAAAACCGGGGTTCTCGAAATCAGGAAGCTTGGCCATGACCAGCTCAGGCAGCTTTGCATTGATATGGGCTGGTTTAACCATGTAGATAACGACCGGTACAACGAGCTGCTTGAATACGCCGACAAGGCTGATATCACGTCTGCTGATATTCTATACATCGCGCAGCGCATTGACGAATTCACCGCGGACAACGACTACAACGGGCATGTGGATTCGATATGCTGCGAGATTGCGCGGCGATGCTGGCCTATGTTTACTATAAGGGAGCCGAACGATGAATAAGTTCGAACGGTTCCAGCTTGTCCTCGGGGCGATGGTGTTCGGTGGGCTTGCCCTGACTTACATCGGGGTCGCCGTTGTCGAGGGCGACGGCGACGCGGTTGGTTACATCGAAGTGTTCGCCGGGCTTGGGATAGCTCTTGCAGCTATCCTGGCGGACAGGCTGTGGAGATACTTTGAGGAAAAGAGGTGATATTGATGATAAAGGTTGACCGAAAAAATCATATCTGCGAGTTGAGCGGCTCGCCAGATGAAATTTTCAGAGAAGTTCAGTTTACGCTTCATAGAATCATCTATCTCACAGTCGCTAAAACCGGTGGGGACTTTGCAACGGCTGCAACAGCGACGTGCATTGCGCTTGCCGAGTCGATGATCAACGTAGATAAGGATGTCAGAAGTAAGCTCGAAAAGCGGGACAATTCGGAGATGAAGCAGTAATGGACTATATCGCAAGTGCCGAAAATATTGCGGCGAAACTGTGTAATAAATACCGCCGGATCGATCGGCTGCTTGCAGATATGGCTGCTATCGAGGCGGCTGAAATCTACGAATATAGCAGCGCTGTCAATGGTGTGTGGGACTTCGAGTGCTGGGTAGTTTCACGGATATGGCAGTGCTATCTATCACGAAAACAGCACAAACAGGAGGAGAATAATATGGCAACAAAGCTTACAGACAAGGACCGCCGTGCAATACGCGAGAAATTCCGCGCCGGCGACAACATCGACGAAATTGCGCGCGGATACGATATATCAGGGCAGACCGTCCGCAATATCTGCTCTGACCTGGCTTACGAGAGAAAGCAGGCTATTTCGGCGTTTAACAGCGTTCAGCCGAAAGTAAAGTCCGCTGAAGAGATGGTGCAGGAAAATCAGCAGGAACCGGTTGAGGCTGCTCCGGCGGAGGTCGGTCAGGACGATCCGGCTGAAGATGTTCGCAGTGCGGAGACTGCTGATGTTCCGAGCGATACGGCCGCCGCTGAAAATATTAGCGACGCAGATGATGAATCGGCGCCTGCAAGCGGGGAAGAAATCAAGCCCGTAGGGAGAATCAGCGCTGATGACCTGGCTAACGGGCTTGAATCATTCAGCCGTGAAAATGTTGATAGCGATTTCCATGCAGAAATATACAAGGTGGGCAGCCTTATCACGGCGAAAGTGAAGATAGGTGGTAGAGAGGTCACTATTTCGGATGATGGGAAGCGCTGAACTGGTTATCCGTATCAAAGGATCGGAGCGGTATTTCCACGGCTGCTGCGATGATTGTAACAAACCGGTATTCGGCGAATACAACGACGGTATGAAAATATACCGCGATAGCAAGAAATGGACTGCCGAGCGGCGCGCACGTCAGGCTATCGAGGTTATAGGAATGAACGGCTGCGATCTCTTTCGTGACCTCGAAATCGTCGCCGCTGACCGCCCGATACCGCCGGAGATCAAACCGGATAAGGTCGTGCTGCCGGAGGTACCCGCGCCGCCTGTTCCGAAAGCGCCGACTAAGCCGGCGCTTGTGCCGGTCCCTGAAAATGAATACGGCGGGTGGGAGGTGCTTGACGGCATAGGAAACAGCCCGCCGAAGATGTGCCGGCGGGAATGGAACGGCTGCTGTGAATATGCGATATTCATGCCGGACCACAAGTTGTACTTCCTGCCTCGGGACGAGCTGGAAGCCTGGTCACGTTACTGCGATGAATGCAAGGAATTCATCTGCCGCCGTATCAGTGAACGGCGCGGGGCAAAAGGAAGTTCCCCGCCCGACCTTTCGGTCTGACGGGGAATAAACAAGATGAGATGAGGTATTGACCTCAAATTAATTATACCTCATTCTCGAAAAAAAGTCAATAGTTTTTAATCAACTAAAGTCTGAAAAATGCCGCTTGCGAGCGGCTTTGAAGGCTAGTGAGCAGTATTAACAATTCGAGGACGGTCAATGAAATTTACCAGGGAAAAACTATTCTCTGTGAAATCTGGTGAGTATATTGAACCGTGCATTAATATTTACTCTGATGAACAGGAGAAAGTCAGCCGACTCAAAAGAGCGAAAAAGACCAAGGCAACAGAGCCGAAAGTAAAAAAGCTCAATGATGAGTACAGCCGGCAATATTTCCGGTTGCTGCTGAACGGTAATTTCGGTCAGGGCGACTATCAGATGTTCCTTAGCTACGACGAAGAACACCGTCCTGCTGACAGGACGGCAGCTATCAAGGATCGTCAGAAATTTGTTGCCAGACTGAGGACACTGTACAAGAAACACGGGATAGAATTCAAAAACCTTGCGATCACTGAAACCGGGGTGAAGTCCGGTTTCCTCCACCATCATCTTGTTGTACCTGGAGGAATCGACCGAAACCTCATCGAGGAGAAGTGGGGTAAGGGAATCGCCAATTGCAGACGTTTGCAAAAGAGATCGGACAGGTGGCTGAACGATTTCGCCACATATCTCATGAAATCGCAGTCCAATGCTGAAAAGGGTGAACGCTGCTGGAGCGGGTCGCGGAATCTCGTCAAGCCTGACGTCAGAATCTGCGATAACGACCGAATCAACCGCCGTCGGCTGCGGGAGCTGGTCGAGGCTCGTAACAACGATGATATTCAGAGAGCGGCCGAAAAGATCTACAAGGGATATCGGCTGATTGACTGGCGGGTTGAATTCAATCTGGTGACAGGGCTGCCTTTTGCAAAGCTCATCATGGTCAAGAAAGAGTAGAGCGCACGGTATCAGTTATTTACTGATTTCGCGGGGATTTTAGCGGGAGTTTTCAACAAAAGTTCCGTTGAACAATCATCCAAAAGTTGAAAATGTGCCGAAAATCGGCGCGTATTCAATAAAATACTTAATCGAGGGGGATTCGATGTTTAATCAAGCAACACTTATGGGACGGATAACGCATGATCTTGAGCTGAAAACAGCTCCGAGCGGCGTGAACGTATGCTCGTTCCAGATCGCAGTTGACAGGCGGTATCAGCAGAAAGGCGAGGAAAGGAAGTCGGACTTCTTCACGGTCGTGGCTTGGAGACAGCAGGCCGAATTCGTTCACCGCTACTTTGCAAAGGGGCGCATGATCATGGTCGTGGGTGAGCTTCAGAACCGTACATACACAAGCAAGGACGGCGTTGAGGTTAGGGTCACGGAAATCATTGCAGATCGGGTTTGCTTCACGGGTGAAAAGGCTGTGAGCGGCGCCGCTCCCGCTGCGGATCCGGCGGCTGCTCCTTCAACTCCTCCACCTGCTCCGGCAGGACCGCTCGACCCGCCTTTCCCACCGGCAGGCGCCGACTTTGATCCATATCCATTTTAAGAACACATTAGGGGGCTTTTAAATGACTGAAAAGCAGGTAGAAAAGCTGCTGGAACTTTACCGGCAGGCTCCGGACGATATCGAGCTTGCAAGAGAAAAGCTTGAGCAGTGGAGTAACATGGACGGTGAGGTCGCAGCAGCGGAGGCTGAACGTCTGAAGGGACGAATTGTCAAGCTTCAGACTCTGATTGTGTCTGTCGAAAGGGCGGTCGAAAGGCTCCCGAAGATTCACCGCGAAATTGTGAAATTGCGCGGCATGAAGGTGCCGTGGTGGAAAATCGCAAAACAAATCAAATATTCAGAACGGAGCTGTCAGATTCATTACAGCAAGGCTTTAAAGGCGCTTGCGGATTCGATAGAACTTTCTGGATATGATTCTGTAAGAGATGTCGCTGCGAACGAATAATATGCGTGTGCGATTTCCACGAATTCTTAAAGAACCAAAAATCGAAACAAACAACAGGCGGTGAAAAAGTCAATGGCAACTAAGAAGAATCCGGCTCGTGATGCGGCTTTGAAAGAGTATGTCAAGCGCCGTGGTAAGGTCACGATGAAGACGCTGAGTGAGAAGCTGAACGTGTCAATTTCGCAGCTTGGGCGCTGGAAAAAAGATGACGACTGGGAAGGCGCACTCAAGAAAAAGCCTGGAGCGCCCAAGGGAAACAAGAACGCGGTCGGTGCGGGCGCTCCAAAGAAAAACAAGAACGCGGAGAAGCATGGGGCTTACAGCACGGTGAAGTTTACGGACCTTGCCCCGGAGCAGCGTGCTCAGGTCGAGTCTTTCTGCGAACGCCCTCTTAAAGGGCGGCTGAATGAGCAACTTAAGGACATGCTTGCACAAAAGGTCGTGTTATTAGAGCGCGCTCAAATATATGCGCCGCTCGTTGAGAATGGCGAAGTGATTGAGTTGATGATTCCGGATAAAAAGTCGGTGTTTAATAACGGAGATAAGGAGTTCACAACCATCACATCTGTGTCTCAGTTCCATCGCTGGATCAAGATCATAGAAAAAATCGAGGATATCAATAAGTCAATCAACAAAGTGCTGCAAAGCATGTCTGCTCAGCAGCGTGACGAACAGCGGCTTGACCTTGATGAGCGCAAGCATAGTCTTGAACAGCAGAAGGTGTCTGGAATTTTCGATACCGATGAAATTGGAGATGATTCTGGCGACATAGACTAGGTGATTTTGACAACCTGCAACGAGCGTTAAGCGACACTTGATGCATATAAGGTACTGCCCCCTCAAGGGCAGGCCTGCGGGTCCGCCGAGCCCCACGGGGTAGCTAGATATGAAATTTTTTTACTGACTTCCGGGGTGGCGGCGGTTTTTGGAGATAGGGGGTGTTTATGTGAGGCCTTTGGAGCGGATTGCGCTATCCGGGGAAAACATATCCAAGGTACTGGGAATCACGGAGCGGCGCGTTCGGCAGCTTAGGCAGGAGGGCGTGTTCCGCTGCAACAGCGCTGGGAACTATCATCTGATCAGGACGGTGAGGGCTTACATTGAGTTTGTCACAAAGGGGACAGATGGCAGCGGGAACAGCGCCGCGCTCGACCTTACACGGGAACGCGCCAGACTGATGAAGGTCAAGCGAGAGGATCAGGAATACGAACTGGCGCTCAAGCGCGGGGATATGCACAAGTCCGATGAGATACGGCAGGTCATGTCGGCGGTGTTCGGGAACTTCCGGTCAAGGCTGCTTTCAATTCCGGCTAAGGCTTCGCCGGTGGTCGCGGTCAAGGCTGATAAGGCGGAGATATATCAGTATCTCAAGGAACTTATCGACGAGGCACTCAATGAGCTTGCGGACTTTGATTCTATGTTCCCGGACAAGTCACGTGCCGAAGATGGTGTGAAAGAGGGTGAGGAAAATGAGCGAGCGCGTGGCGACTGAAAAATGCCCCGTGTGCGGTAAAGCACCTTCGCCGATCACTACACCTAATAGCGGCGTGTGGTACGCTTTTTTCAAATGCGACTGTGACTATGTAGCCGGCTGGGGCAGCACAAGAAACGAAGCTCTGGACGACGCTGCTGAAGCCTGGAACAGGACGACACGGACCGAGGCATGGAAGAGGAAGAAGGGAATGGAGGGAAGGAGGTGGCACTGTTGATGGTTTTCCGGAAAAGTAAGTGCTGCAAGTGTGGCAGGTATCCGTTGGCTGAAAGGCGTCGGGAATTCGGTCGTGTGTGGTTCAGAGTGAGATGTTCTTGCGGGGCGAGGACTGACTGGGCGACCGATATTTATGGGCGTCGTCGCGAAAAGGCAAAAGCGAGATCTGTTCAACACTGGGAACTTATCAACAAGCCGGATTCCGGCTGGTATACCACGACTTCCGGGGGACTTCGCAGAAAGCGGTACACCAGGAATACCACTTTCTGCGTATGAAGAAAGGAGAATGGGATGATGTTCAGAAGAAAGCGCTGCGCGTACTGCGGTCGGATACCTGTGATGGAACACAGAAAAGCAGCTCGGACGGAATGTGCCCGAAATAGCGCACAGCTTTTCAGAGTGCGGTGTTCCTGCGGGAATCAGACGGAGTGGGGACTTGCAACGAGCGGAGAAGTCAGAAGAGAGGCGTTCAGGTGGGGAGAGCTCAAGCGGTGCAGAATGTGCAGGAAAATTCCAATAAGCAGGATAACGCCGTGTATGAATTCCGATTACACTCCGGTCGCGTATTGGCAAATTGAGATTCGCTGCAACCGTCACGCAGACTGCGACCTTATTATGCAAACGCAAAACGATATAAGCCTTGCCGCTAAACGGCTTGCTGAACGGTGGAACTGGGAGAATGCCGTGTACGAGCGCGGTTACATTACAGCGTTTCCCGAAATGGCGAGAATGCCTGGCGAAAATAGATAAGGGAGTGAGCGCTTCATGAAAAACGAACTTAAAGTTCAGCAGTGCCCGAGTAGGAAGTATCGGTGCCCGGTGTGGCCTGTTTGTCTGTTCGGCTGGGGTTTTCCGCTTGATAATTTCAGGCGCCGCGTGGTTAACGCAGCGCGGAAGATGGAGGGGTTCGTCGGCTTTTGCGACCCGAAAATATATATCCGGGAGGACGACAGAGGCGTGATCTTCTTCGTGCTCTTCGATACCAAGGCGCATGCAATTGCTGGGCGTGACCTCATTAGCGAAAAGTTTCCGCAGCAGAGCGTCGGTCCTAACTGCATAATGCACTATGCGGCAAGGGAGCCGTATGACGACCCCGAACTGATGAGAATATCACTTAGAGGAGAATAAAGCATGCCCCAGTTCTTATCGGGCTGCTGAAAATCTTTGCATACTTGCGGAAACGGAGGACACCAAGAATGAGGATAAATCTTGACTATCTGCATGACTGTTCGAATCTGCGAAGGCTCCTGGCCGAAAATCCGAAACTGCCGGTCATCGTGTATGCCGGAGAAAATGCGAACACCGGGGACTATCAGTATTTGTGCTGTTCGCGAGTTGAATGTTCCGTCGGCGAAGTGCTTGACTGCGAACTCCCTTTCGGTGGAAAAGAAGTATTCTATGATCGCGATTATTTCAGAGAGCGGCTTGCAGACTATCTTGCAGAACAGCTTGACGGTTTGACCGATGATGAATTCGATAAGGCGCTTAAAAAGGAACTGAAAAAGTATGAGCCTTACTGGAAGAAGGTCATCGAGGTGTGGGTCGATAACTGAGATGAAGCGTGACAGATGGCTGATCTGCTATCGGTTTACAAGGTTTCAATGGTGCGCTGCTCTATCTGGAAAGGCCGGCTTAAAGGCCAGATAACATGTAACCCGGTAAAACTCATCTTTTGCCCGCAGTGCGGAAAAAGACTTGTAGAAACTCGTGGAGGTGAGAAAAATGATTCATGAAGTGAACTGCGACCGCGACTGGTTCGACCTCCTCGTGTCGCGAAGCAGGACATTCGATATCCGGAAAGATGACCGCCGATTCATGGTCGGTGATTACATAGCGTTCAACGAATGCGAGCATGATGAGAACATGGATTCTTACAGCTACACCGGATATTCAGTGCTTGGAAAGATAACTTACGTCTTTAATGACGAGAGGTATGTCAGGGAAGGGTACATCGTCATCGGATTCAGCATTTGCGGTATCCTGGACGCTGGCTGCGAGCAGCCTGTCTACTGCGTTAAGAGCGATGAGCGGGAACGCGGTGGGATAAAGGATTCGCCGTATTATCTGGGGGAAAAGAAATGAAACATTTCATAGAATCGGAGCTGCTCACAGACGCGCTCCGGGATCTTTGCGGGAAATACAATATCGCCTGCGGCGATGACAGTCAGGGGCTGGGAAAGGAGCTCATGGAGCTGCCGAAGCGGCGGTCTTATCTGCATACGTCAGAAAAGACCACCAAGGCGCTGGACGTTATGGCGGGGCGGGAGCTCGTCACACTGCGCAGCGGGTGCTGCAAGGAGCCGATGTGCGTCAGCGCTGAACTCTGGGGGACCAGGGACGGCGTGTATTGTCCGAAATGCGGCGTTAAGGTGTTGAAGCCCAGGGCTGTGAAAAGAGGTGATTCAGAATGATAAATGTGACAGGTGGTAAGGACGGCGAAAAGGTGAGCGTGGAGCTCATCGGGTCGAAAGACGAGGTCGTCCGCGAAGCAGGATATGTTATAGAAGCAGTTGCGGAGAAGATATTCGTAAAGAACAACGGTCGAGGATTTGACCAGGCAACTAAGCGTGAACGCATTGAATGCATTTGCGCTGCTTATAACGGAATGTTTCTGTCATTTGCGTTAGACAATAATCTGTCCGCGTTTGCAAGAGAACTTGTCCGGATAGGCGTCATAGGAAGCGTTGACTTTGAAAAGCTGGCAGGTGATGAAGAATGATAAATTCAATAAGCGATAATAAGGACGGCTCCAATGCAAAGGTAGTGTTCTCCGGCGACAAAAATAAGGTGTTCGGGGAGCTTTACAGCGCCGTTGAGGCGTTTGCTGTAAAGAACTGTGAAGAAACAACGCATGTGAATTATGCGGAACTTTCGAAGGCAAAGCAGACCGCCGCCGTTGTTGCAGCGCTGCTGGGGCTGCTTGGACGATTCGCAGATATCAACGGATTTGAGGGGATTGCGGAGGAAGTCATTAAGCTGCATATCATTTCCGCGGTGGATATCAGCGAGAAGTACGGAAAGTGAGCGGGAATATGACATTCGAGGAGACACTTACACCGTATCAGCGGCGGTTGCTGCTGGAAAAACTGCTGAACCTTATGACTCCGGAGGAGCGTGCTAAGATACTTACGCCAGGCGTCGCGCCTAAAATGCCGCCGGACATCTCCCTGGAGGAGCTTCGAGACCGCAAGGAGATAACTCAGAGGACTATGAACAGTCTTTACCGTGCAGGAATGAGGACGCTGCATGACGTATATGAGACATCGCCGAAAGCGCTGATGAATATACGGTTCATCGGAAAGAGCGCTTACAGCGAGATCGTGGATATCCTTCGCGAACATGAATATGATGTTTCCACATTCGAGCTGTGGAACGGAAAGAAGGTTGATAATACATGAACAATATTACTGAGATCGAGCTTTCAAAGCTCGTTCACCACCCCCAGAACCCCCGCAAGGACCTCGGGGATCTTACCGAGCTTACTGACAGCATAAAGGCGTCCGGGATAATGCAGAATCTGACCGTTGTTCCGGAGGACGACCACTATCTCGTCGTTATCGGCAACCGCCGCATGGAGGCGGCAAAGCTGGCGGGGCTTGATACTGCTCCCTGCGCGGTGGTGGATATGACCCCCGCCGAACAGCTTTCCACCATGATGGTGGAGAACATGCAGCGTTCCGATCTTACCATCTTTGAGCAGGCCGCCGGCTTTCAGCTTATGATGGATATGGGGGATTCCCTGGACGATATTTCGGAAAAGACCGGGTTCTCCAAGTCTACGGTGCGCCGCCGTGTAAAGCTCATGGAGCTTGATCAGGACGAACTCAAGAAAGTTGCTGACGATGGGCGGCAGATATCCATGAGCGATCTGGACGAGCTTAACAAGGTCGAAGATGTGGCGAGGAGAAACGGACTGCTGAAGGACATCGGAACGGCGAATTTTCACACCAGGTGTTTAGGCGCGCTGGAAGCGGAAAAAATTGAAAAGCTGCGCCCTAAGCTGCTGAAGCTGCTTAAGGATAAAGGCGTAAAGGATAAGGGGAACAATGTTACCGGCCGCAGCTACATTGGATACATAAGTTTCTCCAATGAAACACATTTCCGCAACACTCTGGATTCGATGTTTGAGAAATATAAGGACAGACTTCCGCTGACTGTCTGCGGTGCCTACGGCGGCAACGAAAAAGATTCGACCGGAGTGTACCTTTACTGCACAAATACGGATAAGTCCTTGGAAAATCAAGATGAACAGCTCCGCCGGAAGAGATTCGACCATTCTTACGAGGTCGTAAAAAACATCAACCACAAGTGGTGGTTGTCAAGGTTAACATTTATCCGCAACTACACACAGATGGAAGCAAAGCGGCATATAAGCGTTATCACAGCGGCGCTTGCAGAAAGCGCCATCAGGGACGATGACTGGGTGATGGGTAAGATAGATGTTGCTCTGCTGATGGGTTATTCTGATAAATCGGATAAGGAAAAGGTTATCGCCGAGGCAGCCGTCAGAGCTGAAAAAACGCCGAATCTTATGGCGCTCTGGGTCGCATACGGCATGCTTAGTGACTGCTACGATGATGATGGTTATATCGGACGGGACTATCAGGGGAAGCCCGAGAGGTGTTATGAGGCCGACTGCGAACAGCTTGACCGGATATATGACTTCCTTGAAAAGCTTGGCTATGAGATGTCAGACGAGGAAAAAGCGCTGCGGGACGGTACCTCCGAACTCTTCGACCCGGATAATGATATCTGGCTTCTCGAGGAGGATATCAGGGACGGATATTCCGATTACTTCAACGTTCACAGCAGCGTTTACCAGACAGAAGAAAGCAGAAAGCCTATCCCGATTGATGCAATAGCGAAGAATGACGTTAGGGTGTTCAACGCTCTGCGCAGAGCGGGTATCACTGATTCGGACAAGTTGTTGGAAGCGGCTGAAAACGGTTCGCTTTTCAAACTTTTCAAAATAGCGGGTTCAAAGTATGGATGGCTGCGCGCCAGGGCATTGGCACTGGGGATAGTTCTTCCGTACAAGCCCGGGGACGATGGAGCTGATGAACCGTCTGGGGACGATGATGAGGAAGAATAAGATACAGCTGCCGGCGCAGCGGGTGTTCACTATCCAGGTGACCATATGCCAGGTGTGCGGGCGGCGGCTGACGTCAGATTTTGGGCTGAAAAACGGCATGGGTCCGAAGTGTATGCATAAGTGGCAGCTTATGCATGCACCGGCCGACCCGGCTCAGTTGACGCTATGGGGGAATGAAGATGAAGAAGATACGCCTGCTGATTAACACGATACGCTTCAGCTTTATAGTCGGCATTGTCATTCTCGTCTTTATTGGAGAAAGGTCAAGGATTATGGCGATGTTCGGCGGGATATTCCTGCTGCTTTCAGTGGTGGAATTCATTCTGCAGTTTCTTTGCGAGATCGATGAAAGGAGAAAAAATGGCGAATCTGACATATACAAGGCGAAAGGCCGCGGGACTTTGCGTGAGGTGCGGGGTAAGGCTGCAAAAGGAGGGCATCGGATGACCGACGAACAGGAGATAGCCCGGATAATGGAGCTGCGTGGGCAGGGGCTTAATGCCGAACAGATAGGAAAGAAGCTATTTTTCAGCGGTGCGGCGATCCGTAAGAAAGTGCGAAAAGCCGGGCTTTCAGAACAGTATCACAAGATGTCCGGAAAATCAGTGCTTGAAATGAATCGGGACGATATCCGGGAAATGATTGAGAGCGGTGCGAAGTTCAGCGAGATAATGTCAAAGTATGGTGTGAGCAAGACCACCGTCGCGCAGTGGCGAAAGGCTCTGGGAATTCCGCCCCGGCCGCTTGGCGGTGGCAACTCGCTGCACCTTGACGGAGAAGAGCTTGCCAGGCTGTGGAACGATGGAAAGAGTTATACGGAGATCGGCAAAATAGTTGGTGCAGCTTCGCAAACGGTAAAAAATAATCTGATCAGGAACGGCACGATTCCGAAACCGTGTAAAAAGATAAGATTCCCGGAAAGTCAGGAAGAGATTGCTAAACTCAGAAAGATGTTTGACGGCGAATTAAAGACCGTGGAACTTGCGGAAAAGCTAGGTGTTGGAATATCAACGGTCAGCAGCTGGAGAAGAAGGCTTGGTATAAAGAATACCGGGCGCGGCAGGAGGCGGAAATGGTGAAGAGAACCGGAGCTTTTCTGCCGAACTTTCAGTGATGGGGGCGGCCGAATATACAGGGTGTGCGGTTACCGGGCTGGGGCTTATGACCGGCGCGGGGATATCCGCGCTGATGGAGGATAGAAAGTAATGCTTAATGCGGACGATTTAAGGCGCTGCGAATGCTGTGAAGAACCCACGAAAAAGGTAGTAGGATTCTGGGAAGGGCACGATTCATATAGCGGTTCGCCCCGCGCCGGCGCGATTTATTCCTGCGACAATCACGAATGCGATATCTGCAAGGAAAAAATGTCTGAAAAAGAATCGGACGAACTTCTCAAGGAACGTGTGAAGGTGGCGAACCTTCAGAACGGCACTGACGCGGAGCTGCTCAGGCGCGGCAGAATGAGCGTGAGAGTGGCCCTTGGCGCGGCTGCTGACATAATAGGCGTATCGGCTGCGGAATATTCCGCAAAGGAAAACGACCGTATGCCCATCACGCGGGAGGAATATCACAATATCCTCATGCCGCTTTTTGAAGCAATCAAGGCAATTTCAGAAGGAAAGCGCTGCGGTCAATGCCGGTACTATCGCGAATCCGGGTATTTTTCGACACAGGGAAGCTGCTACTGGAAGAGCGGCGCAACGGAGGTCGGAGTCAGCAAGAAGGCTTGCGTCCGATGGAAACCACGCGTTGACAGCGCGTTCAGATTTTCGAAGGACGAACGAAAGCCAGTGGTGATAGAGCAGATAAGGAACTGCGGGGAATGCGGCCATGACTTTAACGCCATAAGGGAATGCCGGTTTTCTTCGGGAGCATGTCTTAATATTTCAGGTCCCGTTACAGAGTATTGTTCGAACTGCGAGAACGAGGTCACAATGAACTGGGACGTCAAAAAACAGGGATATCAGGCGTTTTGCCCGGTCTGCGGAAAACGTCTCATGCTTTGCAGCGAGTGCCTGGACGCCGAGGATAACACCGCGCGGGGCATGTGCGACTATGACAGCGGTACAGATTCATGCTTCAGAAGAAAGGGGGATCGGTAATGAATATCAACATACATAAGGCAAACGAACGGCGATTTGCCGAGATTATGGACACGACCCTGAACACAACCCGCACCGTCTGGGAGATAATGACTCTTAAGACGCTGCACGATGATTTCGGCTTCGGAGAAAAGAGGCTCATGCAGTTTGCCGACGCGCTTCGTGAGAACTACGGCGGGTTCAACAGAGAAATGTCGCTTACTGACACCTACAAGAATCGTACCGCTTCTAATCTTGACGCCGCGCTTATCCGCGCGGTTCGGGATCTCCGGCATGATGGGATAGATTACCGCAAAATCCTCGACTGCGGCAATGTGCTTATAATTGTTGAGAAGGACGGTAAAAAATTCAGCGTAGACGACTGCGTTGACAAAATACTTGAGAGGGAGAAGAACGGGTGGAAAAGGAGCGCGAATGGTTCCGAATAGCTACTACACAGATTTATCTTGATATTACGGACGACGGCCTCGAGCTTGCTCATAAGAGATTTGTTAATTGAGAGGGGTGATTTTAAATGGCAGAAAAGTGCGAATTCGTTCTTGAGCCGAAAGCTGTTGAATTTACTGGGCTTATCCAGTCTATGACTGGTAAGCACCAACTTTGGGAACTTTGGGCGGACTTCATAGCACTAACAGCTATTTCTTGTTCTCAACAGCTTGATTTCCGGAAAGAACGGGAAGAGCGGTATCTGGTGATTGCTAGCAAATACGACAGCGAAGAGATGAACAGCTTTTCACGGCTTTTTGCACTTGTTATGGACGGATATGAGCAGAACAGAGAGCAGGATATGCTTGGCAGCATATACATGAAGCTGAATCTTGGAAGCCACTGGACTGGTCAGTTCTTCACACCGTACAGAGTATGCCAGGCTGTGTCGGGCATTTCATCCGATGATGCCGTAAGGCTGATTCAGAAAAAGGGGTATGTGACAATGCTCGACAGCGCTTCCGGCGCAGGTGCAATACTGATTTCAATGGCAAATTCTATTCAGCGTTCGCTTGCGGCCGGCGGTTCCCGTCTTAAATTGCAGGACCATGTGCTTGCGGTGGCGCAGGACCTTTCAGAAAACACGGCGCTGATGTGCTACATACAGCTTTCGTTGCTTGGAATAGCTGCTATCGTCTACATCGGGGACAGCCTGGAAGAACCGTATCGCTTCGATTCGCTTTGCACACCGCCTGCGGATAACATATGGTTCACGCCGATGTATTTCAGCGATGTATGGAATGGGCGGAGAAAGGTGCGGATGATCACCAGGATAACAAATGCAGGGAGGAATAATAATGGACGAAAAGTTCTGTGATTACTTTGACAGGTGGGTCAAGGAGTTCAAAGAAGGCAACATAAGAGAGGTAACTCTTGACAAATATTACTGCACCTCAAAGGCGCTTCGGAAAATAGCGCCAGCTCTCATGATGTCGGAGCTTGACCGAACAGCATATCAGAGAATACTTAACGTTTATGGCGAAACACACGAGAAAACCACGGCTCTTGATTTCCACCATCACCTTAAAGCTTGCATATCTGACGCGAGAAACAACGGAGATTTGAAGAACGACCCCACGTATAAAGTTGCTGTCAAGGCTATGGCTTCAAGAGAAAAAAAGCCTAAATTCCTCAGTCAGTTTGAGGTACAGCTTCTTGTTAAAAGTCTTAACCTTGACGGTAAGTTAGGTTATGACCATCTTCTTTTTCTCATCATAAAGACCGGATTAAGATTTTCAGAGGCGCTGGGGCTTACGCGAAAGGATTTTGATTTTGCAGCGCAGACGATAACTGTCAATAAGACGTGGGGTTACAAAAAAGGAAGCGGAGCGCAGTTTGAGCCCACGAAAAACGCTTCATCAATCAGAACTATACAGGTCGACTGGATCACGCTTCAGAAGTTTTCTGACCTCATAAAGGATATTCCGGAAAACGAGCCTATTTTCAGATATGGTCGGCAATATAGCATGTGTAATTCATGTGCCAACGATATTCTTGAAGCAAAATGCAAACAACTCGGAATACCTGTGATATCCGTTCATGGTTTACGGCACACGCACGCTTCTCTTCTCCTTGCTGCCGGGGTATCTATTGCAAGCGTGTCAAAGAGGCTCGGACATTCGAACATGTCTACAACACAGAACATATATTTGCACATCATTAGGGAGCTGGAGAACAAGGACAACGCGCTTGCGATATCATCAATGTTGAATATCGGTTGATGAGAGGATGATCTTATGGCAACAAAGCGTATATACAATATGGGTACCCGGGCGACGGAATTTTCAAAGCTTATCCAGTCCATGACCGGGAAACATCAGCTCTGGGAGATATGGGCGGACTTCGTCACTATGGCGGCGTGCTGCATATCCAACAGCGTTGACAGCGGGAACCGGGAAAGGCGGGAGGATCTTTGGGAACATTTTTTCAGGGACTGCCTTCTACCCTGGCATGAGATTTCTGAAAACGATATGGACGGAGGTGATAACATCATGAATACAAACCCTGAATGCTTTACGCCGGAGGGAAACAATCCATACCCGCTGTGTACTGGTAAGGATATGCCGGAATGCGAAAACTGTCAGCTTCGCGCTGGCTGGAACGGAGGCGATACAGATGAAGATGAGGGTTGATGAGGTGTTACACGCGGCGTATTGCGCTCCTGCAATGTACAAGAGAACGCCCGAAGAGATACGCTGCAAAATCTGCGGGAGATGGCTAAAAACCTACTACGCGGAAGAACGGCTATATTCCGTGTGGTGTCGTGGCTGCGGGTATAGGGCGCTTGTCAGAGCCGGAAGCCCATCAGAAGCCGCAAAGGTTTTCGGAGTAGAATACGGAGGTGACACCGAATGACCGTAGAAGAAGCAATCGCAATCATACGCAGGAAAACAAGCATTCCCGAAAATGGAGAAACCTTTGAGAATATTGAAAAGGCTTTCGATATGGCTGTTGAAGCCCTCGAAAAGCAGATACCCAAGGCACCTATCCAAAACCGCAAAGAACGCATACGATACACAAGCGCTTATTCTTGCCCCAACTGCGGGCGCGGATTTGCAGGAACAGGAATAGCCGATTACTGCTACCATTGCGGGCAGGCTTTAAAGTGGGGTGATACAGAATGACATTCAAGAGGAGAAAATGTGCGATATGCGGGTGTAAGCCGACAGTGAGAATTATACACAGGTACGATAACTTTTTCGAGTGTGGGATAGAATGCCCTAAGTGCTTTGCTTATGAAAATTATGCTGCGCCAAGCAAGGAACTTGCTAAAGCCAATGCAGTACACCTGTGGAACTCCCAACAGAAGCGCATGGCTCTAATTCTCAACTTCGGAGGGTACACTAATGAACATTAAGAAATTCGAAAAGAATTTGCAGAATCAGCTTGACAGGCAGGTATTAGAGGGTGCAACCTCCGGTTGGATGGAGGAGAATGTGTCTCAGGCAATTTACAACGGAGGCAATGAAATCAAGCTCCCTAAGATGTCGCTCCAGGGTCTGGGTAGCTATAGCCGTGACGACGGCTACGCAGGTGGGGCAATTACTTATGCCTACGAGACATTTACGCTCACCCAGGAAAGAGGCAGACGTTTCCGTATCGACGCTGACGTTGTTGATGATAGCGGTTTCGGATTCGCTGCGGCAAATGCCGTAGCTGAGTTCCAGCGCACTCATGTTATTCCTGAGATTGACGCTTACCGTTACTCAAAACTGGCGGCAGCTGCTGGTATTCGCCAGAACTACTTCCCAAGTAAGGCTACGGTCGTGTCTGCTCTACTTATCCAGTTGGACAAGGTTTGCAACATGGTTTGCGATAACAACTATGGCAATGGCGACATAGTTGTCGCTATGAGCCGCCCGGTTTACGACAAACTTGTGCTTTCCGGTGAATCAAAACTCAAACCCTTTCAGTTTAGGCAGGGCAGCCTTGAACTTTTCGTGAAATCCATCAATGGCATTCCAATTATCCCTGTGCCGTCGAAAAGAATGCAAACCGAATATGTCTTTGACGCAAACGGTTTTTTCCCTGCCATTCGCGCAGAACCCATCAACTGGATAATTTGTCCGAAATCCGCGCCCATAGCGATTTCTAAGACTGATAGTGTGAAAATCATTCCGCCTGGAGATAACCAGTTTGCTGACGCATGGGATATCGACTACCGCAAATATCATGATTTACTCATTCCGGACAACACAAAAGCGCTGATTGCGGTATCGGTCGCTTCGGAACAGGAGGGCAGAAGCTAATGAATGATAAAGCAGTATTGCTAAGCATACAGCCGCGATGGTGCGGGCTTATCACAAACGGCAAGAAAACTATTGAGGTACGCAAAACCAGGCCGAAAATCGATACGCCGTTTAAATGTTACATATATCAGTCTAAGAGCAAAGACCTGTTGATGTATGTAATGAAAGACGGCGATAATGATTACGGCACAATCTATCACGGAAAGCCGGTATTCATTAAAACATTATCGCCGTATTCAAACGGCAACGAACAGAAAGTCATCGGTGAATTCACCTGCGACAGTATTTCCGAGTACGAAGCCGAGTTTTGCAAAACTGATGCCTTTTACCAGGACATCAGAGAAATATTTCGCGATGCCGATTTCCCCGATGACGACGGCCGCAGAGATTTCAAAGTGCTTACCTCAAACGAAGCAGACAATCCCAATGATTGTGATTTCTGCCGTTCGTGCTGCATGACGTTCGATGATGTTAAGGCGTACATCGGCGAGGGATTCTGCAAGACGTTTTGGGGCTGGCATATCTCCAATCTGAAAATTTACGAAAAGCCGAAGGAATTGAGCCTTTTTGAAAAGCCGTGCTCGCACAATTGCGAGAATTGTAAGTATTATTGCACAAGTAGCTTGGAAGAACCAGCTTATTGTGAATGGGAAGATTGCGAGATATCAAAGCCGCCGCAGTCGTGGCGCTATGTGGAGGTGAGCGGGAATGAGTGACCGCAGAAAACTTACTGCTGCCGAACGCCAGCAGATCTATGAGAAATTCGGCGGTCGCTGCGCTTATTGCGGCTGCGAAATCA